>Ga0194131_10009318_pt1 | contig 12441 bp, 15 predicted proteins | sample TA2KigO120mmetaG_FD_148631 | JGI IMG/M metagenome (GOLD analysis project Ga0194131, IMG submission 148631) | Freshwater microbial communities from Lake Tanganyika, Tanzania - TA2015053 Kigoma Offshore 120m | ecosystem: Environmental > Aquatic > Freshwater > Lake | place: Tanzania: Lake... | reverse complement strand
ACCAGATCCAGCAATAGTTATAGCTGGACCAGTTTGGGAATTTAAAGATGTAACTCCAGATCCACCAGCACCACCAGCTATAGATGATGGAATCCAATAGTTCCCAGCACTAAAAACTAATGATTGGCCTACAGATGGAGTACCAGACACATAAGCATATTGTGTATGCGGATTTCCAGTAGTTAAATTAGCTAAAGAATTATGGTCAACACCACCAGGAATTACATCACCATATATCTGCGGAGTTCCATCATCATAAGTTAAATTTATAGATGCTGTATCTACCAGTATTGTTCCAACTGCATCTTGAGCTTGTTCATCAGTATAAGGAGTATTAGGTATTAATGAACTTATAGCAGCAGCTAAAGCTGTAACAGATGTTGCTCCTGTACCTCCCCTAGAAATAGGAATAGTATCATTTACTTGAAATTCAGCCAATCCACTAGGATTGTTACTAGGATCTCTAGCAACTTTTAACGGGACAACATCAGCCATTTAGTTAGATTCCTGCGCTTACGGTATTAGATCTCAATTGATTTACTTCTCGCCTAACTCCATAATTAACCAAGAAAGTCATTGGGGTAGCAGTATTTGATAGTCTATTTACTATTTGTACAGCAGAACAAGAATCTGATCCTGGGCCTTGAAGCAAGGATATCGTTTCTCCTGGGGTTCCTACTCTACCTACTGCACCGCTTAAAGCTGTAGAAGAAGGATCAGAATTTAATACTTGCATAGCTGTAACTGGTCCACCCTTCATTCCGGAAGGTTGCACCCAAAAATACCCTGCGCCTGATGCATTTCCCAAAGCAGGAACTACACTTATAAAATCAGCATATAAAGGTAATCCTCTTGAATCGTATAGCCCTAATTGCCCGGAAGCATTAGTAGCAAGAGATATAATCTTACAATATGGTCTAATTTGGTCCATTATTCTTCACCTTTGGGTTGTTTCTTTTCTTTAGATTTTGACTTTTCTTTCTTTTTAGGTGGAGCAGATTCTTCTTCATCCTCTTCACTTTCTTCACCTTCTGGAGATTCGGATTCTTCTTCGGAACCAAAATTAGGTTCACCTTCCCCTTCCATTTCTCCTTCTTCACCTTCCCCTTCAAATCCTTGTTCACCTTCACCACCCATCATAGCTTCATCACCATCTGGTTCCATATGCCCTGGCTCTGAATACATGCCACCCATATCATCTTCTATGCCAAGACTAGATTTTAATTCTTGTGTTAGCATATCGAGATTTTGTATTGTAGCAATTAAATCATCTCTAGACATTGGCATTGCTGGTTCTTCTGGTACTCCACCTGAATCTGGGGACATACCTGGATTAGCTCCCGGCATACCTTGTCCCGGTGCTAGTTGACCTTCTTCTTCCCCTTCTGGCCCTAAAGCATTAGGATCAACTTCCCCTGTATCATCATCTTCTGTTCCTAATGGTTGTTCGGAATTAGTTGGTGTTGGAGCAGGAGTAGCCATAGGATTAGTTTGCATAGGAGCGTTAGCTAATGGAGCATTTTGACCCGCTAATGCTTGGCCTTTAGCTGCCACTTGTTTTATCATACCTAATATTTGTTGAACATTTCCTAATTCCCCTGCTAAAGCGTCAAAATTGATATATTTAGACATATCACCTTCAGTAATGGAGTAACCAGCGTCAACAAATAGTTTATTTATAACTTCACTTAAATCTATTGCCTGTACACCATTCTTAGACTTTAGAGAATCAGTAAAAGAAACTAATTTTTCCTTTAGTAAACTATCTTTAGGAGATAGTCTAGACAAAGATTCAAACAATACTATTTGGGTATTTAATAAACTCTTAAAAGATGCTGGCTCTTTTAGGTTTAGTATGTTAACTCCATATTTTATGTTTAGATTTTCAATTAGAGCTTTTCTTATTGGCTTGCACAAATCGAATATTCTTGATGCATACTGCTTAATGTCTTTATCATCTAAGCTCTCATTTAATGCTGGTTCTTGATTAATAGATGGAGCTAGAACTTCGTAAATTTGTTTCTTACTTGCTAAAGCAATAAAAGGAACATCTATTACAACATTAGCTAATGCTTCATAAATCTTATCTTTCTTATCATTAATTGATAAGGCTAAAGTTTTTACTAAAGGATTAGTTAGCCAAATATCAGAGAAGTCATTCTTGTTTTCTAGGATTTCCTTCTTAAGCAACTCTTGTGTACAAATCATTTCATAAATTGTATCCACATAAGGATTTGTAACTGTGAAGGTTCCAGTTTCAGCTAACTTTTCATATGTCACTTTGGGAATATTAAACCCTTTTGAGATTGTGTTAGAAAGTTTTATGCTATTAGTAATCTCTGATATCTTTTCTAACTTTGTTTTGTTATTCTTTAAGAATTCTACTAGCTTGGGGAACAAATCTGATAGCTGGGAAAACTCTTTGGATTTAGTTATGTTATTAGTTACGTTAAACTTAGCTGTCTTTTCTTCTAACTTTTGCTTAGTATTATTAAACTTTAATCTTTGTTCCCATAATTTTATGAGGTTATTAAAGGATGTAGTTGCATTGGAATAATTATCTGTATAGATAGACCCAATGAAGTCTTCAGTTCTTTCGTTTACATACTTATCAAACTTTTCATTATCCTTAAAGACTGTTGAATCTTCTACAACTATATCAGATAAACTTAATTCTGATAAATTGTACTTCCCTGTTATTATTTTATCAGATTCAGTTACATAAGATACTGTATTTAATTCTGAATTAATATTAAATAACTCTACATTCTCCCGTAGTGATCTACCAAGTAAATCACCCAATTTGATAAAATCAACTACAGCCTTGTTTCTGAAATGAAAAGTGTTAAACATAAAAACCTCATTATATAATGATATATACTTTCTTACTTGCTGCTATTTTTTAACTTTCTTAGCATTTTTTTGATTATAACAGCCTGATCTAACTTTTGTTCCAATAATAATTTCTTTTCTAATACAAGTAAAGTTTGCTCATTTGAAGTTGGTGGGACATTTTCTGCTGGCTCTTGACCCCCTGCTTCTTGTGCTGGATTAGGGCCTGCCATACCTGGACCCCCTGGTGGAGCATTAGGATCCATTCCCCCTCCTGCTGCCGCTAACTTCATTTGTTTTTCCATCTCTTTTTCTTGTTCTTGCTCTAACTGTTCTTGGATCTTCTCTTTCTCGTATTCTGTTAGATTATAGTATTTATCATAGACATAATCTCTTGAGAATAAGCCAATCCCTAATACAGCTTGAACTACTCTAGCTTTTTGCTCATCTACATCTAATTTACGTTTTGTAAACATATCAGATGGATCAGGCAATTCTACTTTAACAGCATTTATAAGTGACTGTGGGAATCCCTTTAATGCTAAGTGTCTTCTTAGTAAAGTAGTAAATCCTACTTGTAAATCTCTTTGTACCCGTTGAATTGTTCTTGCAAATTTAACATCTAATTGAGCTAAGTTTGCTTTTCTTTCCGGGGATTTATCCTTCTCTACTACATAATCTTTAGGAATCTTTAAGCACGCTAAGAGCTTATCTCTAAAGTACTTAACGTCATCTACTTCCCCTAAGTTTTCTGCACCTTGTAATGTTTCAACCTTAGTTCCTTTATTGTCTCCTCTAACAGGAATAAAGAAGTCTTCTGTAACACCTAAAGGATTAAATCTTTCATTAATATTACCTGTAGCAGCGTCGTAATACTTTTGCTTTTTAAACTTTTGTACGAAGCTCTTTAGGAATCCATCAGCTTTTGTAGCAGGAAGATTTCCAACATCTATATAAAATACTCTTCGTTCAGGGGCTCTTTCCAAACGATAGATTAACATAGCATCTTCCATCATCTTAAGCATTCTATAAACCCTTATAGCTGCTGCTGCAATGGATTTACCATATGGATAATGGGCAGGATCAGTAGAATATAATCTAAAGTGAATAATCTGGTTTTTATCTAGAGGAATGAATTTATTAGATTTCATTATCTCCATGTTATAACCAAAACTAGCCCAATCTTCTTTATCTGGGATTTCTTGTAAGAAGTCAGTTAAGTATCCATATTCATTCTCTACTCTGTACATGAAGAATGGATTTAGTACTTTTAATCTTTGAATACCAGCTTTGGGATTTGCTGTATCTATAACAGACTCAACGAAACAATCACCATATTTAACTGTATTTCTAACTATATCCCAATAACTTCTTTCAAGTTTTACAGTTTCAAATAAATCATTAGCTTCTTCTCTAACTAATTGGGAATCAGAATGAACAGTCCATTTATTACCTTCAATATCTAATTGGGTAGATTCGTCTGCGTAAATGTCAAAAGAACTGGATATTTCTGGGTAGCCATCCATATCCTCATATTCTCTATAGCGTTTCTTTCTTGCATACTCTAGCTCAGGGATATGCGGTACTTGCCTTTCATTAACCCAAGGATTAACAGGAGGCATGGTAGGTCTGATAACATCAGCCTTAACTACTGTATCACCAGCTAAAGGAGCTAATGGGGCACCAGTAGGATTACTTTGTTGAGCTATATATGGTTGAGCTTTAGACGCAAATAAACGTGAAATTGCCTTAGCAAACCAAGTTTGAGGGGAAAACCAAGGCGCACCTTGAGCAGTTGGTAAGAACTCTGTTGCCCCTTCTTCTAATTTTTTCTTATTATCTATACCCATGAATAATCATTTTCCTCAGCGTTTATACTTTTATTTATAATTGGTACTAACACTTCATTACTATTTTCGTTAATTGATGATATAATATTTGGCGTAGTTTTAATTACTTGATTTAAGGCTAAAACAGTAAGTGCCAAGGACATAACTAAATCATCATATTTACCTTCTTCAGCTTCAGGTTTATTAGTTGTATCAGATATTACGAAAGTCTGCAATTCTTCAACTGTTCTCTTAGAGTTTAGGAATACTTTTTTGTTTCTAAGTGCTTCTTCCATCTCAACTAATAGCTGTTCTCTGCTTTGAGTTGTAGTTTGAAATCCAAATAATCCTTTTTCATCCATCCATAGGTTTTCATAAGCTAAAAGATTAAATAAATTGTCTTTTAAGTTATTACCTATAGTGTTTCTTTCAAAGAGGACTAAAGCAGTATTATACCTATTTCCTTCTTCATAAATTATTTTTGCAAATTCATCAATAGGAGTTTTATTTGAGTAAAATTCTGCTACTTGTTCCCCATTATAAGCATTAATTATATGGAATGCTGAATGATCTCTATCCCTACCTAAAGCTGTATCAACTCCAATAACATAAGTATAGTGGGGCTCAGGCTCTTTCCATACTCGCATTTTATTATTCCATCTAATAAAATAGTTATCGTTTACGTTTTCATTTAAAATTCTAATAATTTCACTATCAACGTAAGTTTCCCCTGTACCAAGGAATTCTCCCTCATATTCTTGTAGCCATTGTTTTAATGAAATATTGGCCCTAGTAGATTTCTCCCAATTATGAACATTGTAGTTTGGATCTTTTTTAGTTAATTCCGCATACATCCATTCATAATCTTTATTGTAGTAATATTGAGGGTGATCTTGCCACTTAATATCAATTAAATTAAATTCTGATCTTCCTTCTACAGTTTTGGTATACATTTCATAGTACCAATTACCCATACCATTAACGGTAGAAATAATAAATGCTCTACCACCTGTTGATAGCACTGGATAAATAGAAGTCCATAACTGATCCATCTTCTCAATAAATGCTGCTTCGTCTACAATTAGAAGGTAGCAAGAAAGACCTCTACCTGATGTAATCTTTGAGGGTCTAGATTTTATTTGGCTTCCATTAGTTAACTTTAATTTATGTTTATTAAAACCACCTTTATCTAATGGAACCCTCAGAAACTTAGGAAGTTCTGAGTACATTAGCTTTACTCTTTCTAGAGTCTCTACTGATTCAGTATCCCCAATAGAAAGAATTACTATAGTCTTATTTTTCTTGAATAATGCTGTCCATAGTGCATATGCAGCAGCTATAGTTGTAGCTCCAGCCTGCCTAAACTTTTTAGTTATATTAAATCTATGTGTTTCTAAGTCTTTAATTATTTTTTCCTGAAAAGGAAACAAATCAAAGTTAACTAATCCTAATAATTGGTGTTCTACTTGAATGTAGTTCTTGATAAAATAGACCGGATCTCTCTTACTCTTAAGGAACTCATTTTTAAGTTCGTCCCTCGTCATGGTCCGCCAATCTTTTAATCCGATTTCTTGCATAATTTAGTTAGTTAGGGTATAATCAACGTGGAAACTTATGATCACAGCTATAATATGTACTAGGGCCGACAACGGGACACACACAAGAAATAATTTATTGGAATTTTTTAATTCATGTCACATTAAAACCCAATTAATGATAAATCAGACCTCTATTTTTAATGCTTATACCCAAGCAATACAAGTAAGTCCTAAAGAAAATAACGATTTCTTCATTTTTTGCCATGATGATATCGAAATTTTATGTAGTAAAGACTCTTTCTTAGATGTTCTCAATAATTATTTAAGTAACCCAAAAATTGGATTTATTGGTCCTGCGGGTACTACACACTTAGATAGAGAGTGTGTATGGTGGAATCAGCAATTATGGCAGCAAGGTAAGCATAAAGGACTAGTTTTTCATGGAGAAAGCTTACTTAAAGCCCAGCCAACATATTATGGACCTTATGGTAAAGTTATAGTTTTAGATGGTCTATTCCTCGCTTGTAATGGGAAAATTATTAACTCAATAAAAACTGAAAAGCCTAAAGAATTCCCTGGGGAATGGGATTTTTATGACTTGTACTATACTACACAAGCATATCTAAATGGATATAATAACTATGCAGTACCTATTCCAATACTACATAATAGCCGTGGGGAATTAGCTGGTAGAGATAGTTGGCATGCTAATAGATTAGCTTACAGGCAACTATTTAATAAACATTTACCTTTATCATTATAAATAATGAAAGAAAAAATATACATAAGCGGACCAATAACAGGAATTAAGCACGGAAACAGAAGAGAGTTTATAGCAGCAGAAAAAAAGCTTAAGAAACTAGACTATAAACCTATTAATCCACAAAGGTTAGTTAAATCTACTGATGGATTACCAGAGTTCGCATATGATTATCCTGCGCTAAAAAAGTGCTTACATTTAATGTTAAAAACAAATAAGATCTATTTTCTTAAGAATTGGAAAAAGTCATTAGGGTGTAGATTAGAATACACTATGGCTAAAGAATTAAATTATATAATTTACTACGAAGAAAAAAAATATGGAAAACAGCTTTAATAATTATAGAATAATCCCTCAATTTTCTGATGTGATGAGTAGAAAAGAATGTGATATAAAAATCTCTATGTATTTTAAACATAGAGACTTAGCTGTATCACTTTTTCACCCTTTAATCCCTGCTAACATGGATACTATTTCGGGGGAGAAAATGTATGATTATTGTGCAAATAATAATTATCTTGGGTTAACTCATAGATATCAAGATTTAAAAAATACACATATGAGATATGCAGTTAGCGTAGGATCTGTTCATAATGAAGAAGAAAAGATTACACTAGCTGCACAAAAAGCTAAATTTATTTGTGTAGATTTAGCACATGGGCATTCTGCACATATGAAAGATACTCTAGAATATCTTAGAAAAAAGCTAAATTATAAATATATTATTATAGCAGGAAATGTTGTAACTCATAAAGCAGTAACAGATTTATGTAATTGGGGAGCAAATATAATTAAAGTAGGAATAGGGCAAGGTTATGTCTGTGAAACTACTAATAAAACTGGAGTAGGATTGCCACAAATGCACGCTTTATTAGATTGTGTCCAGGGTAAATTAAATCTATATGATGCCATCAATATTCCAATAATAGCAGATGGGGGAATAAGACATGCTGCTGATTTCTGTAAAGCTATGGCAATTCCTAATGTTATAGCAGTAATGGCGGGATCAATATTTGCAGGAACAGATATGACTCCAACATGGCAAGGTGAAGGTAAACCTTGTATTTATAGAGGAATGGCAAGTAAAGAAGCGAGAGAATCCGTAGGAATATCAGATTATATTGAGGGTAGATCAGTAGATATAGTGGGTAAACCAATTGGGTCTACAGAATCTATATTCAATGATTACAAACATGCATTACAATCTGCTATGTCCTATGTCGGAGCTAGGAACATAACAGAGTACAAACAAAAAGCTACACTACAATGTATAAAAGACTAGAAAATTTATTGCTAGAAGGCGCATTAAGTGGAGCTTCTAGAGCTTATTTAAAACACGCTAGAGCCGTTCGTGCAGCAATAAATAATACTCCTGGTATTGATTTCGCTTCCAAAAGAAAAAAAGAAGCGATGGATTTTAGATCAGTACCTGCTTGGGATAAAGCGTTTAAAGTAAACAAATTAATTCCTAGAAAAAGAAAACGGGAAAATGATTATGTTAGAACAAGTACTATTATAAGGCCAATTGCTAATGATAGATTAACTACTGCAAACTACTTTAGACAGCGAAGAAAAGTATTAAGACCGACTACGATTAAATCCAAAGATAAAGATGTAAAATTTTATTTATATTAAATAAAGGTAATTTTAATGTATAAAAGACTAGAAAATTTATTGCTAGAAGGCGCATTAAGTGGAGCTTCTAGAGCTTATTTAAAACACGCTAGATCCCTTCGTACAGCAATAAATAATAACCCTGATGTTAATCTAGCTCCCAAAGGGAAAAAAGGATTATTTGCACTTCAAAGTATAAAAGGAAATCCTGATATTCATAAACTGTTAAATGTAAACAGATTAATTCCTAGAAAAAGAAAACGGGAAAATGATTATGTTAGAAAAGGTTTGTCAGGGCAAAGAACTTATCCTAGATCAACTGCTGCTATGCACTTTAAACAGCGAAGAAAAGAACCAAGACCAACTAAACTTAAATCCAAAGGTGGAGTAATATATTTCTCTTAAATAAAGGTAAACTTGATGTATAAAATAAGTACAATAAAATTTAATGAGTTTCCAACCTTAGCAAAAGGCTATTGGGATGATGGTCCATTCTATAAATATCTAAATGAACTCGCAGATAAGGGTGGATATGCAGAAAGATCAGTCATTTTAGGTAGTGAACAATCGTGTCTAATAAATGATATTAACCCAGATAACAATAAAGTACCAAAATCTCTTCAATTAAATGAAGTTTACCTTCTACCCAACCATAAAGGTACTTATTGGGGTATGAGATTGTACAATACTGCGTTAGTTATGAGAAATAGCGTAGTAAGTTTGATGTATGGTAAGGAAAGTAAACCAGAAGGTCATGCTATTTACACTAATCCATCCGTACTTCAAGTAGTTACAGGGTGTTTAATTACCCAATGTGCCGGGAATGGTATTCAATCTGCTAATAGACCTTGGGAAGCAGGCGGAAAAATGTTCCCATGTCTTTATTGGGAAGCTAGTTACAACAAATTCCTTGAAAACCATCCCATTTATAGTGATAGAGGGGGATTCTTGATTAGCATTTATGGTCTAGCAGAGAAATGTGTTCAACTTATTGAGCATAATGAGATCTTCGAGACTAATGCTATCATAGAAAAAAGCGGTGAAACCTATGGCTCTATTGGTGCATTCTGTTCTTATCCAGTTAACGAGCCTCCTGCTACTTGGACTGGAGTATCAGGTTGGTGGAGTCCTGGGCAATACACTGGAGAATTGCTAAGAATAGCTGATAATAAGATTGTAATGAAGAAGCCCAGCCAAGAAATTCTATGGACCCACGGAAATAAACGGGTAGAGTTTGTAAATAATAACTTGAATTTCTTAGGGCAACTAGGGAATGCTAAAATTCACATTGACCCACCAGGATCCAATGTAACAAATACAGGATCTTTCTTGATAGCAGGCAACACGGGTGAGGCAATTCCTGTGTACCATAAGGGTCAGCTTATCGGAAATACCTCTCAGACTATAAAATACAATTAAATTTAATTGAATTAGTATATAGTTAGTGCCTGTTATGGTATTATAGAAGCAGCATCCAACTATGGCCTCTAGCTTAATCGGTAAAGCAAAAAACTGTTAATTTTTAAGATCTAAGTTCGAGTCTTAGGGGGCCAGCCAAAAAGTTTAACATTTTTAGTTAATCCATTTGTATATAGTTATATGGCTGATATAATAACTAAAAATTGTAAAATTCATGGTGAAACATCTTTTGCTTTTAGAAAAAGTTCCAACAGATATAAGTGTAAAAGGTGTGGCATAGATGCAGTTATAAAACGAAGGAAAAAACTAAAACAATTAGCAATAGAAAAACGTGGTGGAGCATGTGAGCATTGTGGTATTAAATCTCAATACCAAGCAATTTATGATTTTCACCATCTAGATCCAACTACTAAAGAATTTGCATTAAGTTCTAAAGGAATTACTAAAAGTTGGAAAAAAGTAGAAGAAGAATTAAAAAAATGTATTTTACTATGTGCTAATTGTCATAGAATAGTCCATGCTAAAATTGAAGAACAAAAAATATAAACTTAGCCTCTTTGATTTAAACGGCAAAATACCTCTTTTGTAATGAGGTTATGTGGGTTCGATTCCTACAGGGGGCTCCACTTTAACTATGATATATTATAAACTACAAGAAAAATACAGCAATTCTCTGGGTAATCTAGAGTTAGTATTAAGAAACCCAGATAAATTACAAGAGTATGCTAAGTCAACTTTCTTACCTTTAGCTTATGAAGTTAACAACGCTTTGCTAGAGTTAATACATGAGAATGAACACTTCAAATTTGATTTGTTAGCGCAAGATCACCAAATCCAAGAATGTTGTGACTTAGTAGAATCAACAACTAAATTAGTAGAAAACTATACTTCAAAAGAGAAAACATTATGATAATTAACCACGATATTATTTTTATTGACCGTAAAGAACAACTATTTGCCTTAGTATTAGAACATACTCCAGTAGGCAAGAAATCTACTCCAATTAAGACAGTATTCACTGTAGATCCAAAGAGAATGGTAGATTTTAGATCAGTACTAGCAGAAGCAACAACTAAATTTAAAGCTATGCATAACTTAAGAGATTAATTAAATGAGCCCTTATCATATGGATACTTTCCACTTAAATAATTTGCATGTAAGTGATTTTCCAAGGTTTCCACAATGGCAACCTTTTTATTATCCTTGCCCTTATGCAATGCCACCTTGCCCAAATTGTGGAGGATATCATCCATTATATCCAATACCATATGTATATCCTGTAACCTATGGCAGTAATGTAGAAAATAACAATGCAACTCCAAATCCAATACAAAATCAAGGATGTCCAAGCGTATCTACACAAGGACAAACAAACTCTTGTTCAAGTCTTTAACGTAGTTTTATACGTTAATAATGAAGAGTGCTACATCAATATAATCGCTGATTCTGACTCTGTTAAAGACTCGGAACTCAGAGGTTATATTGATGCTAAAGTAAAAGAGTTTATAGAAAAAGAAATGAATAAAGGAACTAATGACTAAAATAACTTACTATAACTGCCCCTATCATTTAGAATACGAAACTGTAACCCAACCTCCCCCTTATTGGGCTACTTCTGTATTCAAAGTTTATAACACTAAAACTAACGAACTAGCCTTCCAATTCGATAGAAACTATAACCATATGAAAGGTAAAGTCTTCTATCCCTTCAAAAAAGATAACGTCTGGTACGCCTTATATTCAACTAGATATACCGCAACTAGAGTAGTAAACTTAGATACTGGACTAGACGTTTGTGGAGAAGACCCATCAGGATTTGGATTCTGCCCAGTAGAATTCTATGTCCCACTAATAAGAAAATATAAAATAAAATTAGACGAACCTGACAAAGACTACTTAGATTACACAGTAGACGCTAAAAATGATAGTATAGAAAGCCATAGAAAAGATACAATCCTAGAATCAGAAACCTATAATGACTTAGGATTCGTAGCTGGATGTATATGGGGGGATGATTCAACTTGGAAAATAGAAGCTTTAGATTTATCCCAAGTTCCCAATAAGATAACTAGAATTCAACCCTTTGGATATAGTACTTTACCCGATGCTAATGATCTTAAAGAATCAATTACTATAGTACCTCGCTGGGAAGATCGAGGGGATTATTATATTAAACTCACACATCAAACTGACTTCTTTAAAAACAAAGAAGGTAAATGGGAGAGCGGGGATTCCTAAAATTTTTTTTAATTTTTTTTAAAGAGTCGGAGTCCCTTAAGTTTCTCTAATTTTTTTTATTTTTTTTAATTTTTATTTTTTTTAATTTAAGTCTGAGTCCCTTAAATTTTTTTAATTTTTATTTTTTTTAATTTAGTTTTTTTTAATTTAAGTTAGATAAACATAACATCTTTGATATGGAGCCACTTTACCTATAAAATGAGACTCTAAT
>Ga0194131_10009315_pt1 | contig 12442 bp, 5 predicted proteins | sample TA2KigO120mmetaG_FD_148631 | JGI IMG/M metagenome (GOLD analysis project Ga0194131, IMG submission 148631) | Freshwater microbial communities from Lake Tanganyika, Tanzania - TA2015053 Kigoma Offshore 120m | ecosystem: Environmental > Aquatic > Freshwater > Lake | place: Tanzania: Lake... | reverse complement strand
GCCCGCGCCCCGGAGCGATTTCCCAGACCTGATCAATGCCCGACTGGCGCACCCGCTCGCGCCACAGTTCCACCGTATGCCGGTTGACGCCGAGCCGATCGGCAATGGCTGCATTGGGCTCGCCTGCCGCGGCACCCAGAATGATCCGGCACCGCAAGGCCACTTGTTGGGGAGTCCCGTGGGCTGACTCCCAAGCTACCAATTGGGATTGATGGTGAGGTTCCAACAGGACGGCAGGGCTCGTTTTCGGCATGACACAAATCATATCACGCCTGAAATGCATGTATAGTCATTTATGACACACTACACTAAGTTCTTGAACGGCCCGGCTTTGGATGCTCAGGTTCCCGCGAGCTTGGCGCCGGTGCCTGCGAACGGAATTATGACCGCGCTGATCACGGTGGTGTATCCAGGTGGCATCGCTTCGGCGTCCCAGCCATTCACGATCAAAGCGCCGAATGTGGGCCCAGTTCAAAGCAAAGTTGCGGCTGCGGGGCAATCCGTCCTGGTCCAGACCCCGCCACAGGCTGGTCCGCCTAGCCTTCCCGGCCTGACGGCGAATTTTGTGAATAAATCGGGCAGTCCTGCCAGCGTCACGACGGCCACTTACACATCCAATCCTATCGCCGGGATCCGGATCGACGTCGGGGGAGGCGTGGTGGATCTACAGATTTCGGGAGCGGACGCTTCGGATTCGGCCACCGTCCAGTTCTACTATTCTTCCACGATCAGCGGCTTCCGCGAGTCGAAGCTCGCCCTCCGGTACTGGAATGGCGCCAGATGGCCCAGCATATTGAGCAGCGGCGGCAAGATGCCGGTGAAAAACAGGATGAACAACCTCGAGGGCACTGTGTCCGGCGGACGGTTCACGGTGCTCTTTGACAACACGAGCACCCCCAAGATCACGGAACTCAGCGGGACGGTCATCGCCCTCTCGATCAACGAAGCGCCGGTCGCTCAGCCCGATGCGGCCACCGTCGCGGCCGGGGCCGCGCTCACGATCGGCGCGCCGGATGTGTTGGGCAATGACACCGACTTGGAGGATGATCTTTTAGCGGCGGTTCTGGTCAGCGAGGCCAGTCATGGTCAGGTGACGTTGCAGCCAGACGGTTCGTTCACCTACACGCCGGAGGCCAATTACACCGGGCCGGACAGCTTCAGCTACCTGGCGCATGATGGCAACGCCGATTCCGAAATCGTGACGGTGGCGATCACCGTGACGCCCGCGAACACGCCGCCCATCATTGCCAATCAAACCGGCGCGTATGGAACGCCCTTCAGTTGCACAATTCCGGCAAACGCGTTCGGCGCGCCCGGGACCAGCCAGACGGTCAGTTACACCGCGACCGGACTGCCGCCGGGAATCGCGTTCAACGCAGCCACGCTAACCCTCAGCGGCACTCGCAAGGCAGCCGGTATCTTCCTGGCCAACGTGACCGCGACCGACAGCAGCGCCGTCCCGCCTTGGAGCGCGACAGCTTCCTTCACGTTCACCGTTGCTCGCGCGACTCTGATCGTCACCGCGAACCACGCGGCGCGCAATTACGGCGAGGCCAATCCGCCGCTGAGCGGCCACCTCCTCGGTGTCCTCAATAATGATGCGATCAGCGCCACCTACAGCACGAGCGCCAAGGAAAGCAGCCCGGTGGGAACCTATCCCATCATTCCCGCTTTGCTCGACCTGCAAAACAAGCTGGGCAATTACATCGTGACCACGATCAGCGGCACGCTAACGGTCAGGAATGTTCCGCCGGTCGTCGATGCCGGTCCGGACCAGGAGAAGGTCGCCTTGGATGAAGTGACCTTTTTCGGCGCCTTCAGCGATCCGAGCAGCCCGAGCCACGTGATGGGCTGGGATTTTGGCGATGGCTCGCCCGCCGTGATCGGGACGCTGACGCCCACGCACACTTACGCCCACCACGGAACCTATACGGTGACGTTGACCGTCACGGACAGTCATCTGGCCAGCGCGAGCGACACGCTCACCTTCAAGGTCATGAGCGCGTTTGGCTGCGCTTCCGATGCCTTGGAGCGAGTCAAGCCATTCGTCAAAGAATTGGTGAGAGCGCTGGAACTGATCGAGGAAAGCCTGGATCCGAAGTGCTGGGCAGACGAGCCGCTCTTCGCGCACCTGGACCTGAAGACCGGACCGAAGGCGTTTGACTTGATGCAAGCGGCGGCGCGGGAGCTGGCGAATGTCGTGCAGGACGCCGCCAAGGGCCGGGTGATCGCGGCGGTCGGACAGCAAGCGGCGGATGAGTTGGCCGACTTGCTGGAAAACGCGCGGCTCGTGAGCCGGACTTTGTATTCGGAGAACGAGCACCTGACGGCGGTGAATCCGAAGAACCAGAAAGCCGTCGATGCCGACCTGAAGCGGGCGAAGGAAGACCTGGACAAAGGTGTGGCGGCGGAAACGGCGAAGGACTACGACAAAGCCTTGAGCCAATACGCCAACGCCTGGGACGACACGGTCCGAGCGATCGAGGAGGCCGCAAAGCCAGGTAAGCCGAGGGATTCCGACAATTCAGTTTGAGTTCGGGAAGGACGGGCCTCACGACCCGTCCTTCTTGCTTTGCGCGCAGAGCGACAAAGCTCTTGGCTGAGAGAATTGCCCGCGGAACACACGAATCACACAAAAGCGGAAGAAGCAGCCGTTTCAGGGCAAACGCATCTAATTCCAAGTCGCTTTCAAAACGAGACGAATGCCCCTCACCCCGTCCCTCCCCACGAACCTGATTCAACCACGGATTACGCGGATCACACGGATAAAATCACTGCTCGATCCGCGAAATCCGCGAAATCCGTGAAATCCGTGGTCAAGAAATCGGCTCAGAGGTTCAGGCCTCCTCTTCTTCCTCCCCACGAACCTGACGTTGCGGCATGTAGTCCCGGCTTTAGCCGGAGCGATTGCAATCCGCAAAAACTGTTTCGCTACCAGCAAATGCTGCCGCCTAAAGGCGGGACTACAGATCGGGAGGTTCATGGAGAGGGTGTCCGTAGGACGGGTGAGGGTATTTCGAATAGCGCGTTCGCGATGATCCGTCTCATCTTGATCGCGAATTGGAATAAACTCTGGATAAAACCATGGTTTCTACATTTTCAAATCGCATGCAAGAGGCGCTGCTCCCTCTCTTCCGACGCCTGAGGAGGGAGTTGCGGGTGGCAAAGTGGCAAAATTGATTGCGCGCAGTCACTGGCGAGAATAGCTTATCGGTTGTTAAGCTGGATCGTACGTCGGAATTGCGTTCGCGGAATGTGACCGACATTGCGAACAAGGACCCACGAGAAAGGTTAATGCCATGCTCAAGATTACCGGAAGAGGTTCGATAACGACTTGTGATGGAATTACACGGCGCGACTTCCTTCAAGTTGGCACGCTCGGCGCCATTGGCCTCTCACTGTCTCAGTACTCTGCGCTCAAGGCAGCTGGAGCCGTTTCCAAGGGAAAGGATGAGCGGGCTGCCATTATGATCTTCAATCTCGGCGCGCCGAGCCAATTGGATACGTGGGACATGAAACCGGACGCGCCGCGCGAGATTCGCGGTCCGTTCAAGCCAATTACGACGAACAGTCCCGACATCCAGATTTCGGAAATCTTCCCACTGCATGCGAAGTTCGCCGACAAGTTTTCTCTGGTCCGCACCTGCTATCACACTGCAGCGGCCGTTCATGATACTGGACATCAAATGTTGCAAACGGGCCGGCTCTTCACGGGCGGAGTCAATACGCCGCATGTCGGTTGCGCCTTGACCTATCTGCAAGGACGGAAAACGGATTTGCCTGCTCATGTCATTTTGCCTGAGCCGATGGGACCGACTGGGGGAAATATGCCTCATGGCCAGGACGCTGGATTCTTAGGCAAAGCTTACGATCCGTTCGTGTTGATGGCCGATCCTTCAAAGGCCGATTTCAAGGTCCCGGACCTTTTGCCGCCAAAGGAAATTGGAGAAGCGCGGCTTAATCGGCGGCGCGACTTGCGCAATATTGTGGATGACACAGTCCGGAACTTTGAGGCGAGCGAGACGGCGAAACTCATGGATAGCAATTTTGCATCGGCCTATCGTTTGATGACGAGTGATAAGGCGCGCCTGGCTTTTGATTTGAGCCAGGAACCCGCGAAAGTCCGCGAACGTTATGGTCTGACTCGGTTTGGCCAATGCTGCTTGCTCGCACGCCGCCTCGTTGAAGCTGGCGTGCGATTTGTCACCATCAACACGTTCATCACCGTCTTCGACGAGATCACTTGGGACATTCATGGGTCGAAACCGTTCACGTCGATCGCAGGGATGAAAGACATCGTTGCCCCAATGTACGATCAGGGTTATAGCGCGTTGATCGAGGATCTGTCTCAACGCGGCATGCTGGATAACACGCTGGTTTGTAATCTGGCTGAGTTTGGCCGGACGCCCAAGATTAATCCGGCGGGCGGCCGCGATCATTGGCCTCAATGTTGGACGACTTATTTCGCGGGCGGTGGTGTGAAGGGCGGCCGTGTCGTGGGGAAGAGTGATGACATTGGCGCGTATCCAGTCGAGCGGCCAGTCAAACCGTCTGAAGTCGTGGCCACGGTGTATCACAGCCTTGGGTTGGACCTCGAAACGCATTTGCCAGGGCCGAATTCACGTCCGTTTCCGTTGGTGGATTTCGGAACGCAACCGATTCGAGAATTGTTCTGATCCAAGTGTAAGTATGCAGTCAAAGTCGCTCGCCTCCGTTCTCCGTCGCGCAGAGTCTCACTCTGCTGCATCGCAGATTTCCAATGTTTCCAATCTGCAGAGCTGCCGAAAGATCAGAAGCGCTGGACAAGGCGAGGACGCTGCCGACTGCATCGGTTCAGGTGCGAAGATTGGACATCGAGCATGGCATTGCATCATCGCAGCGTGGGTCGTCGTCCAATTCGTTCTCTGCACGCATGGGGCCGAAACCATCACGGTTCTGCCAAAGAAAATTGAACTTAACGGTTCGACGGCTTCGCAGCAGCTCTTGCTGGAGCGAATGATTGACGGCCAATTCGTAGGTCAATTGAGCGAGGACATTATTTGGATATCAAGCGATACGAATGTCGTCGCCGTCAGGGATGGGTTGGCCGTTCCCATTGCCAATGGGTCAGCAAAGATTATCGGCAGAAGCGGAGAGCGAGTCGCGGAATCCGAGGTCAAGGTCACCGGGACAGAAAAGCCGGTCGAACTGAGCTTTCCCAACAACGTGCAGCCGATTTTGGCGAAGTTCGGTTGCAGTTCCGGCGCTTGTCATGGCGCTGCGGCCGGTCAAAATGGTTTTCGCCTTTCCCTGCGCGGTTACGATGATGAAGGGGATTACGCCACCTTGACGCGCCATGCGCTAGGCCGTCGCATTGTGCCAAGCGATCCCGGGCGCAGCCTGATGCTTCTGAAACCGACCGGCGCCGTTCCGCATAAAGGCGGTAAAAAATTCGAAACCGACTCGGTCGAGTATCGCGTGCTTGCGGAATGGATCGCCGCGGGAACCCCGGGGCCAAGGCAAGACGAACCCCGCATTGTTCGGATCGAAGTGCTGCCGGAGCATGTCATCCTGAAGCCGAGCGCCAACCAGCAATTACTCGTTCGCGCCTACTTTACCGACGGACACTCGGAAGATGTTACCCGCTGGGTAAAGTACACGGACTCGAATTCGTCCGTCACACAAGTGGACGAATCCGGCAAAGTGAAAGTGCTCGGCCATGGCGAAGGCGCTATCACCGCGTGGTATCTCAGCCGGATCGCGATTGCCACGGTCAGCGTGCCTTACGAGAACCAAGTGGCGCGGGAAGTGTTCGCAAGTGCCAAGCGCCGGAATTTCATTGATGACTTGGTGCTCGAAAAGCTGGAAAGCCTCAATCTGCCGCCATCGGGGGCGTCCACGGACTCTGAGTTTCTCCGTCGGGCTTTCCTCGACACGATCGGTGTTTTGCCGACAGCGCAAGAGGCGAGGGACTTTCTCAGTGACAAATCGGCTGGCAAGCGAGATCGATTGATCGAGGCACTGCTGAAGCGGCCGGAATTCGTGGATTATTGGACGTACAAATGGTCGGACCTTCTTCTGGTGACGAGCGAGAAACTGAGGCCCCCAGCGATGTGGGCCTACTATCATTGGATTCGGAACAACGTGGCGGCTAACACACCTTGGGACAAGTTCGTTCGCCAATTGATCACCGCCAAGGGCAGCACGATCGAGAATGGCGCCGCCAATTTTTTTGTGCTTCACGAAGATCCCCCGAACATGGCTGAAACCACTTCCCAGGCCTTTCTCGGGATGTCGATCAATTGCGCCAAGTGCCATAACCATCCCATGGAGAAGTGGACCAACGACGAATATTACGGCATGGCCAATTTGTTCGCTCGCGTGCGCGCCAAGAATGGCGCTAGCGACGGCGAACGAATCGTTTTTGTCGCAACGAGCGGAGATATCAATCAACCCTTGCGCGGCCGCCCGCAGGCCCCGCGCCCGCTAGACGGCAAAGCGATTCTGATCGACGCTCCCGAAGACCGCCGCGAACATGTGGCGAATTGGTTGACCTCGCGAGCAAACCCTTACTTCAGCCGTGCCATCGTCAATCGTATCTGGGCAAATTTCTTCGAGGTTGGTCTGGTGGAAAATGTCGATGACCTGCGCGTCACCAACCCAGCCAGCAATGAAAAACTTCTTTCGTCCGTCGCGAAGTTTTTGGCGGATCAGCAATTCGCTCTGAAGTCGGTCATGCGCGCCATCCTGCAATCCGAAACTTATCAGCGATCGAGTCAGGCCTTGCCCGAAAATGCAGCCGATCGGCGTTTTTACTCGCGTTATTACCCGCGGCGCCTGATGGCTGAAGTGTTGTTGGACGCGATTTCGCAAGCCAGCGGTTCGCCCACCAAATTCCCGAATTACCCGGACGGCTGGCGGGCCATGCAGTTGCCGGATTCGAATGTGAATTCTTATTTTCTCAAATCCTTTGGCCGGCCCGAACGCATCAAGACATGCGAGTGCGAACGAACCGAAGAGCCGAGCATGGCGCAAGTGCTCCATATCGCGAATGGCGAAACCATCAACAAGAAGCTCGAAGCCAAGGATAATGTCATCGACAAGCTGCTCGCGAAAAAGACCGCTGCCCATGACATCATCGAAGAAGCATATCTAGGCGCGTTGTCGCGCTATCCGACCGAGGCCGAGAAGGAGAAGATTCTGAAAATTCTCAGTGAAGCCAGCGATGCCGAACGAAGACAGGTGATTGAAGATGTTTACTGGGCTCTCCTCAGCAGCAAGGAATTCCTGTTCAATCATTGACCATTCGGCGAGAAGAGCATGTCCTTACGATAAGTTATGTTGTCACGAAACCGAGAACGCATGGATCGTTGCTGGCGCAAATCGCGCATAGCAGCGCGCATTCTGATGCGTGCGGACGCAGGTCGGCTGACGGAGCGCGATGTCCGATTGGCGAAATGCTCGCAGCGGACAAAGGCGTTACTTCTCGGCTGATTGATCAGGCTCTCTATGGTTTTTCAGGCCGAGCATATCGCGTGGCTCAGTCCCGCAGGCAGGCGTCTTTAGCAACTTGCTCGTGCCCTTCCTACTGAACCACGGCTTAAAATCAACGTATTTGGTTCTACTCCGCTTCAGTTGTTTATAGAGCCTACGTTCACAAGCGCGAATACCGACCTCTTTGGTGATGAATCTGTTTATGATTTTCTACATCGGTTTGTGGAGACGCATGGCCGGACCCAGGACAAATGCGATTATTTTATTCAGGTCTGCGATCCGTTGGCATTCCGGAGTACATCCGATTGGCGTGACCGCGCCATAGTCGTTGAACGACACGGGCATCTCTTCCGGTTTGTTCACCCTTGGGACGTCCTGGCAAGCAAACTTCAGCGGTTGGAAGAAAAGGATCTTGCCGCGTTTAAGATCGTAATCGAAAAGACCGGTCATCCCACAGAAGAAGAATTCATCCGCCATCTGCAGAAGGCAGTGGACCTCTATCGACCAAAATTTGACGAGGAATCAGCGCGCGGCGATATGCTCATGAACACTCACATTCTTTGGCGCGAACTTTGGGCCAAAGAGATTGATGTGCGAGCTCGCATCATTCGGATTTCGTAGCGACACGGCAGGAGTTTTCAGGCATATTGCGCTCCGGAATTATGAATAGCCTTATGCGACTTGGATCTGTGCTGCCTGGGCTGATGCTGACGGCCGCGCTTCAACACGTTCTCCTGGCTGCGCCAGCGGCATCCGCGAGGGATTTCATGGCCGTGGATGCGATCCTGAGCAAGCATTGCCTTGATTGCCATATGGCGCAGGACCCAGAGGGGAAGCTGATCATGGAGAGCTTCGAAGCCTTGATGAAAGGCGGTGAAAGCGGGCCGGTGATTGTTCCCGGCAAAAGCAGCGAAAGCCTTCTCGTGCAAATGGTCGAAGGCAAAATCGTTCGCGATGGCAAAACGAAAATCATGCCTCCCGGCAAACGAAAGAAACTCGAAACCGCTGAAATCGCCAGCATCAAAGCGTGGATTGACGCCGGCGCTCCGGGCCCGCCCGCCGGCAAAGTTGCGGCCAAGGAATTGGTTGTGCCGAAGATTGTCCCCAAGGTTCCGCCGCGCCGGTCGGTTAATGCCCTGGCGTTTGCGCCTAGCACGAAAGTGATTGCGGTCGCTCGCTATGGCGAAGTCGAATTGATCTCGGCGGAGAGTCGCGGATCGGTGCGCACATTGACCGGGCATCGTGGCAGTGTGAACGATCTGGCCTTTTCTGCTGACGGCCAGCACTTGTTTGCCGCGGCCGGGGAAGCCGGCGTCTCCGGCGAGGTTCGCCAATGGAACATTGCGAACGGTGAAATGGCGCGCACATTCGAAGGGCACCGTGATGCGCTTTATGCAATCGCTCTGTCGCCGGATGGGAAAACATTGGCCACCGGAAGCTACGATCAGAAAATCAAACTTTGGAAAGTCGAGAACGGGGAAGAACTTAAGACGCTTTCGGGGCATAATGGCGCTGTTTTCGATCTCGCATTTCGTGCGGACGGGAAGATTTTGGCCAGCGCGAGCGCGGATCGCACGGTCAAATTATGGGACGTGATTACAGGCGAACGACGCGATACGCTGTCACAGTCATTGAAAGAACTTTACGCCGTCGCGTTTAGTCCGGATGGCAAACGGCTCTTGGCGGGCGGAGTGGACAATCGAATTCGCGTTTGGCAAATCAGCGAGAACGCGGCCGAGACTACCAATCCACTTGTCGAATCGCGTTTCGCGCACGAGGGCTCGATCCTGAGAATTGCTTTCGCGACCGATGGCAAGACAGTGGTCTCATCGGCCGAGGACAAGACGGTCAAGGTTTGGGAAGCCTCAGAAATCAAAGAACGGCTGACGCTCGAAGCGCAGCCGGATTGGGCGCCCGCGTTGATTTTCATTTCCGATAACAAAGCGATTGTGACTGGCCGGCTCGATGGAACATTGCAGTTTTACGATGCGGCGAATGGCAAGGTTTTGATGCCGCCGAAACCAGAACTCGTCCGCGCCGAGCCGCGTGGGATTCAGCGTGGAAGCAGCGCGAAGGTCAAACTGTCAGGCAAAAACCTCGTCGGTCTTACTGAGGTAAAGTTTAATTCGCCAAAGCTTAAAGGCGAGATTGTGCGCGACGGCAAGGCGAACCGCGATGAAGCGTGGATTACGATTACGCCAGAAGCTGAGATCAAGCGCGGCCCTTACGAACTTTCGGTCGTCAACACAAATGGAGAAAGCGGCAAGATCCAGGTTCACGTGGACAGTTTGGCTCAGATGTACGCCGACCAGACAAGCGACCGAAACATCAACGCGACGCCAGTCAGTGTTTGGGCGACGCACGAGAAAGCCGGCGACCTGGAGGAGTTCAGCTTCGCAGCTAACGCTGGCCGGACGATCGTGTTCGATGTCGCGGCCAAGAGACTGGGTTCGAAATCAGATATTGTTCTGACCTTAATCGACGGCGACGGTAAAGTGCTCGCCAGCGATAACGGAGTTGGCCAGGGCGGGGATGCGCTCTTAATCCATAAGTTCGCCGAGGACGGGCGTTATGTCATTCGAGCGAGCGAATTACTGCTGGGCGCCTCGTCCGATCATTTTTATCGGCTGTCGATTGGAGAATTTCCTTTTGTGACCGGCTGTTTTCCTTTGAGCGTCGCGGCCAATTCGGAAACCGAGATAGAGCTGATTGGTCACAATTTGCCGCCTGACCGAAAGCTGAAGGTCAAAGGTGATAAGGCGGGAGAAATCGAATTGCCGCTTGACACAGAGAGGTACGGAAGCCGCCGCGCGTTTAAGCTGGTTGTGAGTGACGCGCCGGAATCGCTCGAGGCTGAGCCGAACGCCCGGCCGGAACTGGCGACCAAAATTCGTGTGCCGGCTTCGGTCGGCGGCCGCATTTTCGCGCTGGATGGCTCCAGTGATAGTGACCTTTTCCAATTTGAAGCCAAAGCCGGGCAGGCCTGGATTGTCGAAATCGCCGCCGCGCAACGAGGGACGCCGCTGGATTCCAAAATTGAAATCTTGCACGGAGATGGAAAACCGGTTCCACGACTGCTCTTGCAAGCGGTCCGAAATTCGGCAGTGACATTTCGCCCCATCGATTCCAACGGCGCGGATTGCCGGGTTGAGAATTGGGAAGAGATGGAGTTGAACCAGTTGCTTTATCTTCAAGGCGAAGTCGTCAAATTGTTCCGGGCGCCGCAGGGACCTGATTCCGGTTTTGTTTTCTACACGTCTGGAGGGAAGCGCCGAACCTACTTCGACACAAGCGCGACGGCGCACGCTAACGAGGAACCTTGTTACATTGTAGAAGCGCATTTGCCGGGAGCAAAGCTCGTGGCCAACGGTCTGCCTGTTTTTCCTCTTTTTTACGCAAACGATGACGATGGCGAACGCAAGCTCGGCACGGACTCGCGGCTCCATTTTACGGCGCCCTCGGACGGAACGTATTTGATTCGCGTGACCGATACGCGCGGCTATCAAGGAGAACGCTTTGTTTACCGGTTGACGGTGCGCGAACCGCGGCCCGATTTTCAGGTCACGTTGAGTGGAGCGAATCCAACGGTCGGCGCCGGCAGCGGCCAAAGCTTCGCTGTCAATGTCGATCGCGCGGATGGTTTCGACGGGGAGATAAAGGTCGAGATTGCCAATCTGCCGCCAGGTTTCTCGGTTTCAGCCCCGTTGATCGTCCAAGCCGGGCATAGCGAAGCGCGTGGAACGATCAATGCCGATCTCGATGCCCAACAACCGGCTGAGTCTGTCGCAACGAATAGTGTTGTTACCGCAACCGCCACAATCAATGGGAAGGCTGTGGCCAGGACTGTGAATAATTTTGGCCGCATCAAGCTTGGCGACAAACCGAAACTGTTTGTTTCTCTCGATCCGGCGTCAATGCTCGTCGCGCACACGACAACGAACAATCTCAAGTTAACGGCCGCAGCGCCGGCCCCGGACAATTCGCCTGCCGAAATCACGATCGCGCCCGGCCAGACAATTCCCGCTTGGTTGCGCGTCAAACGCAACGGCCACGATGATCTAATCACCTTCGCTGTGGACAACCTGCCTCACGGCGTGATCGTCGATAACATCGGGCTCAATGGCGTTCTCATTCCGAAAGACCAAAGTGAGCGCGAAATCTTCCTGACCGCGGCGAAGTGGGTTCCCGAAACCGATCGCTGGTGCTTCGCCATTGAAAATCAGGCAGGACGCCAAACGTCGCGCCCGGTCCTTCTCCGCGTGCGAAAACCTGGATCGCAGCTCTCAGGCAGTGTGCGATAGGCCAAGTTTAAACGCGGAACTGTTCGGCGGATGAAAAAATAGACTAATCAACTTGTTAGTCGCCTATCTCGGCCCGACGATTCGCCAGCCTCTGTCTGCTTGGCGTGGATTGGCAGATTCAACTCGAAGGAGATTGTGTCCACTCATGTACCAGATGGCAATTGTTCCGTCCGTGTGCTGAAAGACAATGTCGTCGCTACAGTTGTCTTTGAAGTAATTTGCAATTCCCACAACTTGCCAGCCAGCACCGGCTGATAATGGCCTAAAGTATTCTCCTCTCAAAAGGCGGCTCCCGGTCATGTGCCAAACAGCTAAACGTCCATCAGCGTGTTGAAGGATCAGGTCGGACTTGCCGTCGCAATTGAGATCGCCACTAGCAACTACTCTCCACGGTGAGTCCCCTGGGTGTTTTGGAGTTAGAAGCTCAGCGCTAATAAGCGCCCGATCCTTGATGTGCCATACGCCGAGCGTTCCGTCCTCGTGTTGGAAGATCAGGTCCGCCGCACTATCGGCGTTCATATCTCCAACGGAAACGACCCGCTGAGGCGCTCCCCATTTGTAGGACCCCAAATGGCGGTTTCTTAACTATAAACTTCGAGAAAGAGAAAGACGCGCGGTTGCCCGTTTGATCTCTCTGCTTCCCGTTTTCTTGGTCATCGCTCATATAC
>Ga0194131_10009312_pt1 | contig 12447 bp, 12 predicted proteins | sample TA2KigO120mmetaG_FD_148631 | JGI IMG/M metagenome (GOLD analysis project Ga0194131, IMG submission 148631) | Freshwater microbial communities from Lake Tanganyika, Tanzania - TA2015053 Kigoma Offshore 120m | ecosystem: Environmental > Aquatic > Freshwater > Lake | place: Tanzania: Lake... | reverse complement strand
CGAGCTGCGCCTCGGCGACCGCGACCATCGAGGCACGGTTCTCGGCCGTCGACTTCGCCTGGTCGGCGACCGATTGCGAGACGATGTTGCGGTTGGCCAGGGTCTCCTTGTCGGCGCGGTCGCGCGCCGTCCAGCGCGCATCGGCCCGCGCCGCGTCGAGCGCCGACTGCCGCTCGTTGACCTTGGCCTGCAGCTCGGTCGTCTCGAAGCGCGCCAGCAGCTGGTTCTTCGCGACGCGATCGCCCTCGCGCACCAACACTTCGGCCAGCCGGCCCGCAACGCGCGCCTTGACGATCGTCTGGTCGATCGGCTGGGTGGTGCCGGTGAAGCGCACCACGTCGACCAGGCCGCGCGGCTTGACGGTGTGCAACTCGGCGGCGATCAGCTCGATCGGCCGGCTTGACGTGGCGGCGGCGGCGCCGGTCTTGGCAGGCTGAGGTGACCTGCCGTTCTTCCAGGCAAAGGCCGCGCCGCCCAGCACGACGATGCCGGCCGCGGCGAGAAAGAGGAGCTTGCGCTTGGTGATGATCATCGGCGCAGGGCCTTCAGGACGAAGTCGAGGTACGCGGCGTAGAATTGATCGTTGTCGATCGGCGGGCCGTTATCGTGCGGTGCGAGCGAGCGCTGCCAGATCGAGTGCATGGCGAGCGGCTGGACGAGGATGATCGCCGTCGTTTCGATGTCGGCGATTGGGCCGAACTCACCGCGCGCGACACCGCGGCGCAGCGTCTTGGCGAACAGCTCGCGGCCCTGGCGATCGAAGTTCGAGCAGAAGAAGCGGGCTACGTAGGGGAAGTTGCCGGCTTCGGCCAGGATCAGCTTGATCACGCCGCCTGCTGGGCTTTCGGCAAACAAGCGGAAGTAGGCAATCAAGGCGCGAAGCAGTTCTTCCGTCGTGCCGTCGAAAGACTCAACCAGCTCACTGGCGCGGCCGAGCGGCTCACCCAGGGCCTCGACGATCACCGCTTTGAACAACTCGTCCTTGCTGCGGAAGTAGAGGTAGGGCAGGCCCTTGCTCACGCCGGCAGCCTTGGCGACATCGTCGAGCTTGGTGGCGGCGAAGCCCTTGGTGACGAACAATTCCAGAGCAGCCCGGGCGATCTCTGGTGCCCGACCGTCAGGCCGGCGGACTCGGACGGCCGATTCGGGCGTTGGGTCAAGAATATTGACTGACTGGTCAGTATCCATGTTTCGCTATGTAGGGTGGAAACAGGACGGCATCAAGACGGACAAAAAAAGTCCGGCAGACCGAAGTCGCCGGACCCGAACAGTTACGCCTTTCCACGCCCGTTGAGCGGGGTGTTATTGGCTGAAATGCTTATCGTTGAAGATGGCTTCCGGTGGGGCCATGAGGGCGCCCACGCGGAAGCCGAAAGGCGTTTGGTTAGAGGGGCCAAAGCATGAGGCTTTGGCCTTCGCCCTCTGCTTGCTTAGATCTTCTTCTTCTTAGCAGCTTTCTTCTTAGCAGCCTTCTTCTTAGCAGCCATGACTGTCTCCTATGGTTAGCTTTGAGGCACCCAACCGTGGGAACCCCGGGGTACGCGGGTACGCTTCGCCACGCATGCTCAACTGCATCCGGTGGTGCCGCCGCAGGTCGTGCATTTGAGGCACGTTCCGTTGCGGACCATGGTGAAGTTGCCGCATTCCGGACAGGCATCCCCTTCGAAACCCTTGGCCTTCGCCTCGAGGGCGAGGCCGAGGGCGGAGGAGGATGCCTCTCCGACCGCGACGCCGACGACGGCCGCTCGGGCGCCAGGCGCCAAAGCGACGGTTGAGCCGTCTGTCAGTTCGGTGGGCCGCGGGCCGGCGGCGATCGCCGGCTCGGCGATCGCGACATTGCCGGCCGTTCGGCCGTTCAGGACGTAAAGGTTGCTGCGCACATAGCCGACGCTGGCGATGCGGTTGACCGCGACGGCGGCGGCTTGTGCGGCGTCGGTGCCGGGCGCGGGCAGTTCGCCCTCGACCTCACCCCGGCCGACACTGTCGGGCCGCAGGTCCGACTGCTCGACATGGGCAAGGTCGCTGCGGCCGAGATAGGAGATCGCCAGCTCGCGGAAGATGTAGTCGAGCACCGACGTCGACATCTTGATGGCGTCGTTGCCCTCGACCAGGCCGGACGGCTCGAAGCGCGTGAACGTGTAGGCCTCGACGAACTCCTCGAGCGGCACGCCGTACTGCAAGCCGATCGAGATCGCGATGGCGAAATTATTCATCAGGCTGCGGAAGGCGGCGCCTTCCTTGTGCATGTCGACGAAGATCTCGCCGACGCGGCCATCCTCGTACTCGCCGGTGCGCAAGTAGACCTTGTGGCCACCGACGATCGCCTTCTGGGTGTAACCCTTGCGCCGCTGTGGCATGCGCTCGCGGCCGGCGCGCACCTCGCGCTCGACGATCCGTTCGACGATGCGCTCGGCAATGATCGGGGCGCGCGCCGCCGGCGACAGCTCGGCGAGATCGTCGTTGGCGGCCTCGTCGCCCAAAACCAGAGCCGACAGGGGCTGCGAAAGTTTCGAACCGTCGCGATAGAGCGCGTTGGCCTTGAGACCAAGCTTCCACGACATCTCGTAGGCTTTACGACAATCCTCGACCGTGGCTGCGTTGGGCATGTTGATGGTCTTGGAGATGGCGCCCGATACAAACGGCTGGGCTGCAGCCATCATGCGGATATGACTCTCGACAGACAAGCAGCGTGTGCCATCTCGTCCACAGGGATTCGCACAGTCGAAGATCGCGAGATGCTCGACCTCGAGGTCGGGTGCGCCTTCGAGACTCATCGTGCCGCAGGCGTGCGCGTTCGCCATCGCGATGTCGCTGCGCGAGAAGCCGAGGCACGCCAAGATGTCGAGCTTGGGATCGGCGAGCGCCGCGTCGTCCAACCCCAACACGTCGCGGCAGAAGGAGTCGCCCAGCGTGTAGCGCGAGAAGGCGTGACGGATGTCGAAGGCGGTGGCGATCTGACGCTCGACCCGCTCGATCGCCGCGCGGTCGAAACCACGGGCCGCCAAGGTCTGGTGGTTGATCGAAGGCGCCGTGGTCAGCGAGCCGTGGCCAATGGCGTGCGCCACGATCCGCGCGGTGGCGGCGTCGTCGTAGCCCAAGGTCTTCAGGGCGAGGGGAACGGTGCGGTTGATGATCTTGAAGTAGCCGCCGCCCGCCAGCTTCTTGAACTTGACCAGCGCGAAGTCGGGCTCGATGCCGGTGGTGTCGCAATCCATCACCAAGCCGATCGTGCCGGTCGGGGCGATGACCGAGACCTGGGCGTTACGGAAGCCATGCCGCTCACCCAGCGCCAAGGCGCGCTCCCAGGCGGCGCGTGCTGCGGCGACGAGGGGGGCGTCGGGGCAGTGCGCGGCGTCGAGCGGCAGCGGTGGGATCGACAGGCCTTCGTAGCCCGCCGTCTCGCTGTGTGCGGCGCGGCGGTGATTGCGGATGACCCGCAGCATGGCCTCGCGGTTGGCGGCATAGCCGGGGAAGGGACCCATGAGACCCGCCATCTCGGCCGATGTGGCGTAGGCGACGCCGGTCATCACCGCCGTGAGGGAGCCCGCGATCGCCCGGCCGCCGACGCTGTCGTAGCCCAGGCCCGACGACATCAGCAGGGCGCCGAGATTGGCGTAGCCCAGCCCCAAGGTACGGTAGCGGTAGGAAAGCTCGGCGATCGTGCGCGACGGGTACTGCGCCATCATCACCGAAATTTCGAGCACGACCGTCCACAGGCGGGTCGCATGCTCCAGGGACGCGACATCGATACCGCCGTCGGATCGCCGGAAGCGCATCAGGTTGAGCGACGCCAGATTGCACGCCGTGTCGTCGAGGAACATGTACTCTGAACACGGATTGGAGGCGTTGATGCGGCCCGATTGCGGGCAGGTGTGCCAGTCGTTGATCGTGGTGTCGTACTGCACGCCGGGGTCGGCCGAATGCCAAGCCGCCTCGGCGACGCTGCTCCACAGATCTCGCGCCTTCACCGTGCGGGCGACCTTGCCCGACGTACGCTCGGTCAGCGCCCACGTCCGGTCGGCTTCGACGGCGCGCAGGAAGCCGTCGGTCACGCGCACCGAATTGTTGGCGTTCTGCCCGGCGACCGTGAGATAGGCCTCCGACTCCCAGTCGGTGTCGAACGCCGGGAACTCGATGTGGCGGTAGCCCTGGCGGGCGAACTGGATCACCCGCTGGATGTAGTTCTCGGGCAACGCGGCCTGACGCGCCGCGACGACGGCGTGGCGCAGCGTCGGATTGCGGCGAGGATCGAAAGCGGCATCGTCTTCCGCGCCATGATCCAAGCAGGCTTGCATCACGGCATTGAGATGGCGGTTGGCGAGACGGGAGCCGGCGACCAGCGCCGCCACCTTCTGTTCCTCGCGCATCTTCCAGGTGACGAACTGCTCGATGTCGGGGTGGTCGATGTCGACGCAGACCATCTTGGCCGCCCGCCGGGTCGTGCCGCCGGACTTGATGGCGCCGGCGGCGCGATCGCCGATCTTGAGGAACGACATCAGCCCGGACGACTTGCCGCCGCCCGACAGCCGCTCACCCTCGCCGCGCAGGCGCGAAAAGTTGGAGCCGGTACCCGAGCCGTACTTGAACAGGCGCGCCTCGCGCACCCACAGATCCATGATCCCGCCCTCGTTTACCAGATCGTCGTCGACGCTCTGGATGAAGCACGCATGCGGCTGCGGGCGTTCGTAGGCCGACGCGGACGGCCGGGCCTCGCCGTCGCGATGATCGACGAACCAGTGGCCCTGGCCGGGGCCGTCGATGCCGTAGGCCCAATGCAGGCCGGTGTTGAACCATTGCGGCGAGTTGGGTGCACAAACCTGCGCCGCCAGCATCCAAGACAGCTCGTCATGGAAGGCGCGGGCGTCGTCTTCGCTGTCGAAATAGCCGCCTTTCCATCCCCAGTAGGTCCAGGCGCCGGCCATGCGTGCGAAAACCTGGCGTGCACTGGTCTCGCCGCCGAAGCGATCGTCGGCCGGCAAGGCGGCGAGCGCCGCCTCGTCGGGCACCGAGCGCCACAGCCAAGCCGGCACGTCGGGCTCGGCGACCCTGGCCAGGCGCGCCGCTACTCCGGCGCGACGGAAATATTTCTGCGCCAACACGTCGGCCGCGACTTGCGACCACTCGGCCGGCACGTCGACGCCCTTCAGACTGAAGACAACGGAACCGTCGGGATTGCGGATTTCGGAATCGGCAGCACGAAACGCCATTCCTTCGAACGGCGATTTTCCTGCTTGCGTATACCGACGCTCAAAACGCATCGACGATCCCCCGTGCCCGGCTCCCGTCGTTCGCTTGCTGTCTGCGCGGGGCGTGCTCGATCGACATCGGACACGCACATATGGGCACTTGGTGATAGTAAATTACAAAATCTTGTGTGCGCAACTACATTTTGTAGACTGTTATGTAGATGATACTAGATGATGCAAGAGCGCAACAGGCGTCAAAAAAGAACGAATCGCATGACGAGCAACACGACGATTCTCTCCCTTAGCGGCGCTGCATTGCGTGCCTTCAGCGGCACGCGTACAAGCGGCGCGTTCACTGTTGCGGCGTGGTTGGCTCAATGACGATCGGCACCTGGCTGTTCACCAGAATGCGTGGCGAGCTTGTCGGCACCGATGCCGAAGGCAATCGCTACTATCAGGACAAGCGCATCATCGCCGGCCGTCGGCGCAGGCGCTGGGTGATGTACAACGGTGTCGCCGAGGCGTCGCGCGTTCCACCCGATTGGTACGGCTGGCTGCATTACACGACCGACACGGCGCCGCCGGCCGGCGGCGCGGCGCGCAAGCCGTGGCAGAAGGAGCATCTGCCCAACCTGACCGGGACCGACCATGCGTATCGGCCGCCGGGCCACGCGCTCGGCACCGGCGACAAGCCGAAGCCGCCGTACGAGGCGTGGCGGCCTGGCTAGGAGGAGCCCGTGGCCCGCAACATCGTCGAAACGATCGTGGGTGCGCTGGTCCTCGTGGTGGCCGGCGTCTTCGTCTTCTATGCGTTCGCCAAGTCCGACCGCAGCGGTGCGGCGGGCTACGAGATCGTCGCGCGCTTCGACCGCATCGACGGACTGAAACGCGGCGCCGACGTCACGCTGAGCGGTGTGAAAGTCGGATCGGTCTCCGGTTTCGAGCTCGATCCCAAGACCTACCAGGCGGTCGTTCGCATGACGGTGTCGGCCAACGTCAACTTGCCGGCCGACACCCACGCCAAGATCGTGAGCGAGTCGCTGCTCGGCGGCATGGTCGTCGTGTTGGAGCCGGGTGGCGACAGCCGAACCTTGAAAGCGGGCGGCGAGATCGAGCGCACGCAGGGCGCCGTGCCGCTGTCCGAGCTGATCGCCAAATTCATGTTTGGCGGAACGGGGTCGAAGTGATGGGCGCGCGCGCCTCCAAGGCGCCGCCGGTGTGGCGGCAACCCGACGGCAAGCCCGTGTCCTGCCTCGAAAAGATCAAAGTGCTGAATCAGAACATCCAGGAAATCGAGAGCCTCTGCGCCGACGCGCTGGAGGACGGAGTTCTGATGGGATGCGACGCCGACCAGATCAAAGCGGCCCTGCACGAGTTGATCGACGGGCTCAAGGCGCCTCACGCCGCCAAGAAATAGGCGTGCGCGTTTCCCTCGTCATTGCCGCGCTCGCGCTCGGCGTGAGCGCCGCCGCGGCGCAGGTGCCGGCGGCGCGTCCCGGCAACGTCAATTTGCGGGCGATCCCTGACGGTCCCGGCAAGCGCGTGGCCGAGCTGCAGGGGCTCGACAAAGTGACGGCGCGCACCCAGCGCTTCTATGCGCCGGTCGGTGAGCAGACGCGGTTCGGCACGCTCACCATCACGGTCGGCGATTGCCTGGTGAACGTGCCGGAAGCTCCGCCCGAATCGGTCGCCTACCTCACCATCGTCGATCGCAAGCCCGGCCAAGCCGAAGAGAAGCTGTTCGCCGGCTGGATGTTCGCCTCGACGCCGTCGCTGTCGGCCCTCGACCACGGCGTCTACGACGTGCGCGTGTTGTCCTGCACGATGGCGCAGGGGTCGGCGCCGCCCAGCTCGCGGTGAAACAAGGCGGGCTGGTCGATCGCCTCGACCAGCAGCCGCCGGAACTCGTCGCGCGTAACCTCGACCGCGCCGAAGCCGCGCAGATGCTCGGTCATGAACTGGCAGTCGAGCAGGCGAAAGCCGCCGCGGATGAGTCCCGCCGCCAGGTGGACGAGGGCGACTTTCGAGGCGTCGCGCACGCGGCTGAACATGCTTTCGCCGAAGAAGACCGCGCCGATCGACACGCCATAGAGGCCGCCGACCAGTTCGCCGCCGATCCGGCATTCGACGCTGTGCGCGTGGCCGCGCCGGTAGAGCTCGCTGTAGAGCTCGACGATCGGCTCGTTGATCCAGCTCTCGGGGTGGCCGGGACGGGGCTCGGCGCAGGCCCGCACGGTGTCGGCGAAAGCCGTGTCCGCCGAGACGGCGAAGCGGCCGGCGCGCACGGTGCGCTTCAGGCGCTGCGGTATGTGGACAGCATCGAGCGGCAGGACGGCCCGCAGCCTGGGGTCGAGCCAATAGAGCTTGGGATCGTCGCGGCGCTCGCCCATCGGGAAGACGCCGATCCGGTAGGCCTGGAGCAGGAGTTCGGGGGTGATCTCCATCAGGTCATCACATCCGCGACGCCCGCCTCTCCCGTCATGCCGGGGAGGAAGCACATGGTGTCGTCACTTCTTCAAACCGACCAGCTTCTCCAGCCAGTGGATGTCGTAGTCGCCGTCGATGAAGGCCTGTTCGCCGATGATGCGCTGGTGCAGCGGGATGGTGGTCTCGATGCCGCCGATCACGAACTCCTCGAGCGAGCGGCGCAACCGCATCAGGCACTCGTTGCGGCTGGTGCCGTTGACGATCAGCTTGGCCACCATCGAATCGTAGAAGGGCGGGATGGCGTAGCCGGTGTAGAGGCCGGAATCGACCCGCACGCCCAGGCCGCCCGGCGGGTGATAGTCGGCGACCCGGCCGGGGCTCGGGGTGAAGGTCTGGGCGTTCTCGGCATTGATGCGGCATTCGATGGCGTGGCCGTGGAACTCGACGTCCTTCTGCTCGAGGCCGAGCGGCGCGCCGGCGGCGATGCGGATCTGCTCGCGCACCAGGTCGATGCCCGTCACCGCCTCGGTGATGGGATGCTCGACCTGCAGGCGGGTGTTCATCTCGATGAAATAGAACTCGCCGTCCTGGAACAGGAACTCCATGGTGCCCGCGCCGCGATACTTGAGCTGGCGGACGGCGGCCGCGGCCAACTCGCCGATGCGGCGGCGCTGCTCGGGGTTGAGGGCCGGCGAGGGCGCCTCCTCGAGCACTTTCTGATGGCGACGCTGCAGCGAGCAGTCGCGCTCGCCCAAGTGAATGCCCGCGCCTTGGCCGTCGCCCAGCACCTGGATCTCGATGTGACGCGGCCGCGCGAGGTACTTCTCGACATAGACCGAATCGTTGCCGAAGGCGGCCTTGGCTTCGGCCCGCGCGAGGGCGAACGCCTCGGCGGCGGCATCGGCGTCCTCGACCACCTTCATGCCGCGCCCGCCGCCGCCGGCCACCGCTTTGATCAGCACCGGCCAGCCGATCTGGAGGCCGAGCGCCACGATCTCGTCCAGCGAGCCGACCGGACCGGGCGAGCCCGGCACCAGCGGCAGGCCGAGCTGCTTCGCGGTCTGCTTGGCCACGATCTTGTCGCCCATCATGCTGATGTGCTGCGGCGTCGGGCCGATGAAGGTGAAACCGTGGGCTTCGACCGCTTCGGCGAACCGGGCATTCTCGGACAGAAAGCCATAGCCGGGATGGATCGCGTCGGCGCCGGCGATGGTCGCGGCCGACAGGATCGCCGGGATGTTGAGATAGCTGTCGCGCGCCGGAGGCGGGCCGATGCACACCGACTCGTCGGCCAGCCGGACGTGCATGGCGTCGCTGTCGGCCGTCGAGTGCACGGCCACGGTCTGGATGCCCATCTCGCGGCAGGCGCGGTGGATGCGCAGCGCGATCTCGCCGCGGTTGGCGATCAGGACCTTGTCGAACATCGCGCCGACGTTCCTATTCGACGATCATCAGCGGCTCGCCGAACTCCACCGGTCGGGCATTGGCAACCAGAATCTGGGTCACGGTGCCCGCTTTCGACGCCTTGATCGGATTGAAGGTCTTCATGGCCTCGATGATCAGCAGCGTCTGCCCGACGGTGATCTTGTCGCCGACCGCGACGAAATTGGGCTTGCCGGGCTCCGGCGCCAAATAGGCGGTGCCGACCATCGGCGAGGTCACGGCGCCGGGATGCTTGCCGAGGTCGCTGGTCGTCGCGGCGGCGACCGGGGCGGCCGCGGCAGAGGCGGCTGGCGAGACGGCCGGGGCGGTCATTGCCGGGGCCGCCACCGTCACCGTAGGCCGCGCCACGCGGATGCGCTTTTCGCCGTCGGCCAGCTCGATCTCGCCCAGGTCGGTCTCGTGCAGAATCTGCGCCAGCTTGCGGACGAAGTCGGTATCCATCTCGAACTTTGCCATCGACGAACGCTCCGCGGATGTTGGTCAGCGCGCCAGCAGGCGCGACAATGCCTGCAGGGCCAGCAGATAGCCATGGCTGCCGAGCCCGGCGATCACGCCGACCGCCGCCGGACTGATATAGGAGTGATGGCGGAAGCGTTCACGCTTGTAAATGTTGGACAAATGGACCTCGACGACCGGCAGCTCGGCGGCGTTGAGCGCGTCGAGCAGAGCGACCGAGGTGTGGGTGTAGGCCCCGGCGTTGACGACAATGCCGGAATTGACGTCGCGCGCGGCCTGGATGCGGTCGACCAGGGCGCCCTCATGGTTGCTCTGCGCGAACTCGACTTTTATCCCCAGGCGGTCGGCCTCGGCGCGGCAGGCCGCCTCGACATCGGCCAACGTCTCGCGTCCGTAGATCTCCGGCTGTCGCTTGCCCAGCATGTTGAGATTGGGCCCGTTGAGCACGAGCACCGGCTTGAGCGCCGGCCGACGCCGGGCGGCCTGTGCGGCCAATTCCTGCCTCCCCGATCTTTCGAGTGCGGGGTGTTATAGCATGGCGACTTGCCGCGACAAGGCGGGCTCAGTCGCCGCGCAGGCTGCGGGCGTGGGCGAACAGGCGCTCTGTCTGTTCATCGAAGCTGCGTCTTTCCTCCGGGCGGAGCGCCTCGTACAGCCGCTTTTCGTAGGCAAGCGCGATCGGCACGATGCGGGCGTGCATGGCGCGACCGCGCGCGCTGAGACGGAGCTCGGCGCGGCGGCGGTCGGCTTGGTCGGTGGCGCGCTCGATCAGGCGGCGTTTCATGAGGCCGGCGACCGCCCGACTGACCGCCACCTTGTCCATGACGATGCGCTGGCCGATGTCGGAGGCGGTGAGCGGGGCGAACCGGCCGAGGGCGGCCATCACCCGCCATTGCGTGACCGACAGGCCGAACGGCTCGACGTAGCGGTCGTGCAGGGCCTCCGATACGATTTGGGCGAGAATCGACAGCCGATAGGGGAGAAAATTTTCCAGCTCGAGGGCTTGCGTCGGGGCGGGCATAATAGTTACATATGAAACTAATTCATCGTCGCGGTCAATTCGGGAGGTCGCCATGGCCAGCGCAGTGGATCCGATCGCCGCCGGGGCCGACCCGGTCAATCCGATGGGCACCGACGGCTTCGAGTTCGTCGAGTACGCCGCCCCCGATCCGGCGGCGCTGGGCGCGCTGTTCGAGAGCATGGGCTTCGTCAAGGTCGCGCGGCACCGCTCCAAGGACGTCTCGCTCTATCGCCAGGGCGACGTCAATTTCATCCTGAACGCCGAGAAGGACAGCTTCGCCCAAGGCTTCGCGCGGGTGCACGGGCCCAGCATCTGCGCCATCGCGCTGCGCGTGCGGAACTCGGCCTTCGCCTACAAGCGGGCTTTGTCGCTCGGCGCCTGGGGCGTCGAGGGCAAGGTCGGACCGATGGAGCTCAACATCCCGGCCATCAAGGGCATCGGCGATTCGCTGATCTACCTGGTCGACCGTTACGGCGGCCGCGGCACGATCTACGATGTCGACTTCGAGTACCTGGCCGGCGTGCAGCGCAGTCCCAAAGGCGTCGGCCTCACCTACATCGACCATCTGACGCACAACGTGCATCGCGGACGCATGGCAGAGTGGGCGGAATTCTACGAGCGGCTGTTCAATTTCCGCGAGATTCGCTACTTCGACATCGAGGGCAAGCTCACCGGGCTCAAGTCCAAGGCGATGACCAGCCCGTGCGGCAAGATCCGCATCCCGATCAACGAAAGCACCGACGACAAGTCGCAGATCCAGGAGTATCTCGCGGCCTATCACGGCGAGGGCATCCAGCACATCGCCCTCGGCACCGACGACATCTACGAGACAGTCGAGGCCCTCAAGGCGCATGGCGTGCCCTTTCAAACCGTGCCCGATACCTACTATGAGCAGGTCGACAAACGCCTGCCCGGCCATGGCGAGGACTTGAAGCGCCTCGCCGCCGACCGCATCCTGATCGACGGTGCGCCGACCCAGGGCGGCGGTCTCCTGCTGCAGATCTTCACGCAGACGGTGATCGGGCCGATCTTCTTCGAGATCATCCAGCGCCGCGGCAACGAGGGGTTCGGCGAGGGCAACTTCCGCGCTCTGTTCGAATCGATCGAGCTCGATCAGATTCGCCGCGGCGTGCTCAAGGCGTAAGGCGAAAGGAGGCAATCATGGCCAGGAATTGGATCCCGCTTCGCCAGGTCGAGGGGAACGCCTCGCGGCAGGCGCATGTGCGGCTGCCCGCCGGCACCTACGAGCGAGAGATCAGCAAGGAGGGCTTCTTCGGCCCCTCCGCGCAGTTCCATCACAAGCACAAGCCGACCGATTGGATCGCCTTCGACGGCGCCATCCGGCCGCGCGCGTTCGATCTCGGCAAGCTCGCCGCCGACCAGGCGAGCCCTTGGGCGTCGCAGGCGGTGATGAGCAACCCGCACCTGCAGATGCGCATGTGGAAGCTCGACCGGCCGATGGCCGAACTGGCGCGCAACAGCGACGGCGACCAGCTCCTGTTCGTCCATGAGGGCGAAGGGGCACTGTTCTGCGACTACGGCCATCTCGACTACCGTGACGGCGACTACATCATGATCCCGCGCGGCACGATGTGGCGGCTCGCGCCGGCAAAGCCGACCGTGTCGCTGATGATCGAAGCGACCAACGACCACTTCACGCTGCCCGAGAAGGGCCTGGTCGGCCACCACGCCATTTTCGATCCGGCCATGCTCGACACGCCGCGGATCGACGATGCCTTCAAGGCGCAGCAGGACGAGCGCACTTGGACGGTCTCGGTGAAGCGCCGCAATCAGCTGTCGACCGTGACCTATCCCTTCAATCCGCTGGATGCCGTCGGCTGGCACGGCGACCTGAGCGTGGTGCGCATCAACTGGCGCGATCTCCGGCCACTGATGAGCCATCGTTTCCACCTG
>Ga0194131_10009311_pt1 | contig 12447 bp, 10 predicted proteins | sample TA2KigO120mmetaG_FD_148631 | JGI IMG/M metagenome (GOLD analysis project Ga0194131, IMG submission 148631) | Freshwater microbial communities from Lake Tanganyika, Tanzania - TA2015053 Kigoma Offshore 120m | ecosystem: Environmental > Aquatic > Freshwater > Lake | place: Tanzania: Lake... | reverse complement strand
CGACGACGCGCCTTTTGTCATAATCTTAACCATCCCCCGTGTTACATCCGTGAGTCTTTGAAGAGCGGTTTGATGGCCGATCCACAACCCAATCCTCAGAAAGAGCCGTCGATGGAGGAGATTCTTGCCTCCATTCGTCGAATCATTTCCGAGGACGGCGATGCGGGCGAGCCGGCGCCGAAGCCGGCCGCGAAGCCCGCTGCGAAGCCCGCGTCCAATGGTGCCGCGGAGGCTGAATCTGTGCTCGAGCTCACCCAGGAAGTCGACGCGGACGGCAATCCCGTCCCGCCCGCACCGAAAGCGAAACCAAGCCCGACCCCTTCCGCGAAGGCCGGACAAGACGATATCGACGCGATCATGGCTGCGTCTTCGTCGAAGACGCCGCCGGCCGACCCCGAGCCTGCCGACGAGGAGCCGGTATCGAACGACCCTCTCGTCGGTGACGATGCGGCGGCGGCGGCTTCCGCCGCCTTTGCAGCGCTCAGCCAAAGGAAGGCCTCGCCCAGGGCTCCGGCCGGGCCGCGCTCCGCCTCCTTCGGCGGCCGCACGGTCGAAGAGCTGGCGGAGGATTTGCTCCGCCCCATGCTCCAGCAGTGGCTGGACGAGAACCTGCCTCCGCTGGTGGAGCGCCTGGTACAGCGCGAGGTCGAACGCATCGCCCGTCGCTCGCAGGATTAGTGGGTGGCGTCCGCTCCGGTCTTGGCGTACATCACGCGACCGGCTCTCCTTTCTGACCTGAAGAGCTAGCGATGCTGGACAAGACGTTCTCGCCCGCCGAGATCGAGGCGCGCCTCTATGCCGCGTGGGAGGCCTCGGGCGCCTTCAAGGGCTGCCCGGGCGCCGGTTGCGAGCCCTGGTGCGTGACCATGCCGCCGCCGAACGTCACCGGCAGCCTGCACATGGGCCACGCACTCAACAACACGCTGCAGGACGTGCTCACCCGCTATCGCCGCAAGCAGGGGCGCGACGCGCTCTGGCAGCCTGGCATGGATCACGCCGGCATTGCGACCCAGATGGTGGTCGAGCGCCAGCTCGCCGAGAAGCAGCTGAACCGGCGTGACATGGGCCGGGCCAAGTTCGTCGAGACGGTCTGGCGCTGGAAGGCCGAGTCGGGCGGCATGATCGGCCGTCAGCTCCGCCGGCTCGGTGCCTCGGCCGACTGGTCGCGCGACCGCTTCACCATGGATGACGGCCTGAGCGCCGCGGTGCTCAAGGTCTTCGTCACGCTCTATCGCCAGGGCCTGATCTATCGCGACAAGCGACTGGTCAATTGGGATCCGCATTTCCAGACCGCGATCTCCGATCTCGAGGTCGAGAACCGCGAGGTCAAGGACGGCAAGCTCTGGTATTTCCGCTATCCGGTCGAGGGGCGCGAAGACACGTTCATCACGATCGCGACCACGCGACCCGAGACCATGCTGGGCGATACCGCCGTCGCCGTGCATCCCGAGGACCCGCGTCACGCCGGTTTGATTGGCCAGCACGTGGTCCTGCCGCTGGTCGGCCGACGCATCCCGATCGTGGCCGATGACTACGCCGACCCTGAGCAGGGCTCGGGCGCGGTCAAGATCACGCCGGCGCACGACTTCAACGATTTCGAGGTCGGCAAGCGACACAATCTGCCGATGATCAACGTGCTCGACGCCCAGGCGCGCATCAACGAGAACGCGCCCGAGGCCTATCGCGGCCTGGACCGTTTCAAGGCGCGCGAGAGGATCATCGCCGACATCGAGGCGCTCGGCCTCCTCGAGAAGATCGAGCCGAGGGTCCACACCGTGCCATACGGCGATCGCTCGGGCGTCGTGATCGAGCCCTGGCTGACCGATCAGTGGTATGTCGACGCCAAGACGCTGGCCGAGCCAGCGATCAAGGCGGTCGAGGACGGACGCATCCGCTTCGTGCCGAAGCGCTGGGAGAACACCTATTTCGAATGGATGCGCAACATCCAGCCCTGGTGCATCTCGCGTCAGCTCTGGTGGGGCCATCAGATTCCGGCTTGGTATGGGCCAGACGGCCATGTCTTCGTCGAGCTGAGCGAGACTGAGGCCCAGACGGCTGCGGCGAAACACTACGGCAAGGCGGTTGCGCTGACCCGCGATGAGGACGTGCTCGACACCTGGTTCTCGTCCGGCCTCTGGCCATTCTCGACGCTCGGTTGGCCCGATGAGACGGCCGAGCTCAAGCGTTATTACCCGACCAGCGTGCTGGTCACCGGCTTCGATATCATCTTCTTCTGGGTCGCCCGCATGATCATGCTCGGCATGCACTATATGGGCGATGTGCCGTTCCGCGACGTCTACATCCACGCGCTGGTGCGCGATGAGCGCGGCCAGAAGATGTCGAAGTCAAAGGGCAACGTCATCGACCCGCTCGCGCTGATGGACAAATACGGCGCGGACGCGCTGCGCTTTACACTTGCAGCGATGGAAGCGCAGGGGCGCGACATCAAGCTCGCGGAGTCGCGCGTCGAGGGCTATCGCAACTTCGCGACCAAGCTGTGGAACGCCGCGCGTTTCCTGGAGGCCAATGGCTGCGGCGGCGGCGCCTCGTTCATTCCGACGCGCGCGACCACGACGCTCAATCGCTGGATCGTGGGCGAGACCGCTCGCGCCGCCGCGAAAGTGACGGAAGCGCTCGATGCCTATCGCTTCAACGACGCGGCCGGAACGATCTATCACTTCGTCTGGGATGTCTTCTGCGACTGGTATGTCGAGTTTTCGAAACCCGCGCTTACCAGCCCCGATGGACCCGAGAAGGCCGAGACGCGCAAATGCGCCTCCTGGGTGATGGATCAGATCCTGGGTCTCCTGCACCCGTTCATGCCGTTCGCGACCGAGGAGCTCTGGTCGCGCCTCGATGAGACGCGCACGACTCAGCTGATCAGCGCGCCTTGGCCCGCGCCGCCGCTTTCGCTCGCCGATGAGGCCGCGGATGCCGAGATGAGCTGGCTTGTGCGGCTGGTCTCGGAGATTCGCGCCGTGCGCTCCGAGATGAACGTACCGGCTGCCTCGAAGCTCGATCTTCTTGCCGCGGGCGCCTCAGCCGCAACCGCACAGCGCCTAAAGCGCCACCGTGAGCTGATCCTGAGGCTCGCGCGGCTTGAGCGGGTCGGGCCGGTCGACGGCGCCGCGCCCAGAAGCGCCGCGCAGTTTGTCCTCGATGAGACCACGCTGTTCCTGCCGCTCGAGGGCGTGATCGATCTCGCCAAGGAGCGCGCCCGCCTGCAGAAGGAGGTCGGACGGCTCGCCGGCGAGATTGCCAAGATCGACGGCAAGCTCGGCAACGCCGATTTCATCAAGCGCGCGCCCGAGGAAATCATCGAGGAGCAGCGCGAGCGGCGCGGTGAGGCCGCCCAGGCTCGCTCAAAGCTCGAGGACGCACTCAGGCGCCTGGGCGCGGACTGACCCTCACCCCAACCCTCTCCCGACAAGCGGGAGAGGGGGTGACGAAACATTTGCCCGCGCCGACATCTCCACAAAGCACCCTCTCCCATTTGGGGGAGAGGGCGGCACGCGAAGCGTGCGGGTGAGGGGGCGGCGGACACAAGGTCTGCTTCCGCTTTACACGAGCATAGGCACACGGCCTAATGCGCCTCCCTTCGTCACCATCACGTCACGGAAGAGGCCATGAGCGCGAAATTCGACAAGTCGAAACTGCCGAGCCGCTACATCACCGAGGGCCCCAAGAGCGCCGCGCACCGCGCGTTCTTCTATGCCATGGGTGTCTCGCGCGAGGCGATGGACCGGCCGATCGTCGGCGTGGCCTCGACCTGGAATGAGACGGCGCCGTGCAACATCGCGCTCCGCCGTGAGGCACAGGCCGCGAAGTTGGGCGTGCAGGAGGCGGGCGGAACGCCGCGCGAGTTCACCACCATCACGGTGACCGATGGCATCGCGATGGGGCATCAGGGCATGAAGTCCTCGCTCGTGTCGCGCGATGTTATCGCGGATTCGGTCGAGCTCACCATGCGCGGCCATTCCTATGACGCGCTGGTGGGCGTCGCCGGCTGCGACAAGTCGCTGCCCGCCATGATGATGGCGATGGTCCGGCTCAACGTGCCGTCGGTGTTTCTCTATGGCGGCTCGATCCTGCCCGGCAAGCACAAGGGCAAGGACATCACGATCATGGATGTCTACGAGGCCTACGGAAAATTCTCGTCCAACCAGATCGACAAGGCCGAGCTCGACGAGATTGAATCCCATGCCTGCCCCTCGGCTGGCAGCTGCGGGGGCCAGTTCACCGCCAACACCATGGCCTGCGTCTCCGAGGCGATCGGGCTCGCGCTGCCCGGCTCGGCCGGTGCGCCCGCGGCCTATGAGGCGCGCGATGAGTTCGCGGTCGATTCCGGCCGCGCGGTGATGAACCTCCTGAAGCTCGGCCTTCGCCCGCGCGATATCGTCACCCGCGAGGCACTGGAGAACGCGGCCGCGGTCGTCGCCGCGACCGGCGGTTCGACCAATGCCGGCCTCCATCTACCCGCGATCGCGAACGAGTGTGGCATCAAGTTCGACCTGTTCGATGTCGGCCGCATCTTCAAGAAGACGCCCTATATCGCCGATCTGAAGCCCGGCGGACGCTTCGTGGCCAAGGACCTGTTCGAGGCCGGCGGCGTGCAGATCGTGTTAAAGGCGTTGCTCGAAGGCGGCTTCCTCCACGGCGACTGCCTGACCGTCACCGGCAAGACCATGGCCGAGAACCTGAAATCGGTGAAGTTCCCGAAGGGGCAGGAGGTGGTGCGGCCGGTGTCGAACCCGATCACCAAGACCGGCGGCGTCGTCACGCTCAAGGGCAATCTCGCGCCCGAAGGCGCGATCGTGAAGGTCGCCGGCATGAAGAAGCTGGTGCATGTCGGCCCGGCGCGCTGCTTCGACACCGAAGAGGCGGCAATGACCGCGATCGTCAAGCGCAAGTACAAGAAGGGCGACGTGATCGTGATCCGCTATGAGGGGCCGAAGGGCGGCCCCGGCATGCGCGAGATGCTGGCGGTGACCTCGCAGCTCTACGGCCAGGGCATGGGCGAGGAGGTGGCGCTAATCACCGACGGCCGCTTCTCGGGCGCGACGCGCGGCTTCTGCATCGGCCATGTCGGGCCCGAGGCCGCGATCGGCGGGCCGATCGCGCTCGTGAAGGACGGCGACATGGTGACGATCGACGCCAACAAGGGCGAGCTCAGCGTCGCGGTGACCGCCGCTGAGCTGAAGAAACGCGCGAAATCCTGGAAGCCGCGGGTGCACGACTATCAGTCGGGCGCGCTCTGGAAGTACGCCGCGACCGTCGGCTCCGCCGTCACCGGCGCCTGCACGCACCCGGGGGGCAGGGCCGAGCGGCACATGTACGCGGATATTTGACGCTGATATTTTCTGCCACGGAATCCCCCCACCCTGGCCCTCCCCCTCAAGGGGGGAGGGGAATGGAAATTCAGGCACCACCTGAGGCGATGGAAGGCACTACCACTCAGACCGGCGATGCCGCGTCGCTGTACTTTGGCGTCTCGAGGGACGACGGGGCGGCATGTTTCCTTTCCCTCCCCCTTGACGGGGGAGGGTGGGGTGGGGGTGGAGGTGGAGCGAGCCCTCAGCCGCTTGCCGTTCAGCGCGAATTCTTGAGTCCATGACCCGCATCGCGGTCGCCGGCTTCCAGCACGAGACCAACACCTTCGCGCCGACGCGGGCGGACTATGCCTCGTTCGAGCGGGCGGACGCGTGGCCGGGCTTGAGCCGAGGGCCCGCGATGATCGAGGCGGTTAGGGGCATCAACCTGCCGGCGGCCGGATTCATCGAGGCGGCGCAGGCACAAGGCGCCGCGATCGAGCCGCTCGTCTGGTGCTCGGCCGTGCCGTCGGCGCAGGTGACGCAGGATGCCTTCGAGCGCATCGCAGCGATGATCGTGGAAGACCTCCAGGCGGCGCTCGCCAAGGGGCCGCTGGATGCGCTCTATCTCGATCTTCACGGCGCGATGGTCGCTGAGCACAAGGAGGACGGCGAGGGCGAGCTGCTTCGTCGGCTCCGCCGCGTGGTCAAGGACACGCCGATCATCGCGTCGCTCGACCTCCATGCCAACACGACCCGGCTGATGGCGGAGGCGGCGGATGCGCTCGTGGCCTATCGCACCTATCCGCATATCGACATGGCGGAGACCGGCGCGCGCGCGTTCGCACTCCTTGAGCGGCGGTTGCGCAATGGTAGGCGACCGGCGCTCGCGCACCGGAAGCTCGATTTCCTGATCGCGCTCGCCTCGCAGACGACGCTCGCCGAGCCTGCGCGGTCACTCTATCGCGCGCTCGATGCGATAAGCGGTAACGGTCTGTGGAGTTTGTCTTTTACGCCGGGCTTTCCACCCGCCGACATATACGAGTGCGGACCGTCGGTGATCGCCGTCGCTGATGATCAACGCACCGCGGACGCCGCGGCCGATGATCTGGCGGCCAAGGTGGTGGCGCACGAGCGCGAGTACGCGACGAGGCTTTGGTCGCCGCGCGAGGCGGTGAGCCACGCAATTGCGAGCAACCGACCGGGGCCGGTTGTGCTCGCTGACACGCAGGACAATCCGGGCGCCGGTGGGAACGCAGACACGGTAGGGTTGCTCGACGCGCTGGTGACGGGCGGCGCCAAGGGCGCGGTTATCGGCGTGTTCTGCGATCCCTCGTTTACGGCGGCGGCCCACGCGGCGGGTGAGGGGCGGCAGATCATGCTGCCGCTCGGCGCGCGCTCAGGGGTTCCGGGTCAGCGGCCTTACACCGGGCGCTTCCTGATCGAGCGCCTGGGCGACGGCCGCTTCACCGGCACCGGGCCGGTCTATCGCGGTGCGCGCATGGATTTGGGGAAAATGGCGCTCGCCCGCGTCATCGATGGCGGCCTCTCGGAGGTGCGGGTCGTCGTGGCGAGCGAGAAATTCCAGGCCGCGGATCAAGCGGTGTTTCGTCATCTCGGCATCGAACCGGCGGCGTGCCGCATTCTCGGCCTCAAGAGCTCGGTGCACTTCCGCGCGGATTTCGAGCCGATCGCCGCCGAGGTGCTGGTGGTCGAGGCGCCGGGGCCGGCGCTCGCCGATCCACGCAAGTTCGCCTATCGGCGGCTGCGCGCGGGCGTTCGCCTCGCGCCGGACGGGCCTGTGTCAGCCGCGCCGCGCGACGGTGAAACGGGATATTGCCACTTCATCCGCGCGGACTAGAATGACTCCAGACAAACCCGGCACGTGAGGCACAGCGCCATGGGACTCATCGATCTTCATCATGTCGCGATCAAGACCAAGGACCTCGACGAGACGGTCAAGTTCTACACTAAGGTTCTCGGCATGAAGGTGGCCCATCGGCCGCAGTTCGACTTTCCGGGTGCTTGGCTCGAGATGGGCGGCACCATGTTCCACCTCTACGCCGGCCATGCCGCGAAGGACATGAAGGGCGGCTGGAAGTACAGCCAGATGCATTCGCCGCTCGACCATGTCGCGCTGCGTGCAAAAGGCTTCGACAAGCTCAAGAAGAAGATCGTGGCGTCCGGGCGTGAGTGGCGCCAGCAGGACCTGCCGCATGCTGACATCTGGCAGCTCTTCGTGCTCGATCCGTCGGGCATCAAGATCGAGATCAACTTCACCGCGAGCGATGAGCCCAAGGGCTCCAAGGGGCCCGACAACCGCTACAAGAAATACATCGCCGGGAAATTCTGAAATTCCGCCAGGCGTGTAGTTAGCCCTTTCTCCCGTTGGCTCCGGTTGGCGCCGGTCCAGATCAATCAGCGCGTAACGACGATCTGAACGGCGCCAACGGCAAATGGGCGGGGAGGAAGGGTTTGGGATGGAGGGCGATACAAGGCGCGCGCAAGCGCGCCTTTTGATTCGTCGCCCTGGATGGCCCGATCAAGTCGGGCCATGACGACTAAGTTTGGACGTCCCGCGCCTACGTCGTCACGTACTTCGAGCCCGGCCCGCCGAGACGGCGCTTGAGGCCATCGGCGTGGAGCGCCCAGGGCACGGCCTCCGAGGTCCAGACGTGATGGGTCGGCGTCACGCTCGAAGGCTCGTCGAGCGTGCCGGCCATCAGATGCAGCTCGCCGGGGAATTTGTCGCCCTCGAAGCTGATCGGCGTGCCGCACACAGCGCAGAAGGTGCGAACGACGCCCGGAGAAGAATCGTAGCGCTGGCGCTTGGCCTCAGACTCGAACGTCACTTGGCTGTTGCGATAGCCGACCCAGGTCGCGAACGCGGCGCCCGCCGCGCGCCGACAATCGACGCAATGGCAGTGCACGACCCAGAGCGGCTTGCCCTCGGCGCGGTAGCGCACGGCACGACACAGGCAACCGCCAGTGCGAGTCGTCGTTTCGCTCATAGCTCGAGCTCGCACCAGATCGGCGTGTGGTCGGACGCCTTGGGCTTACCACGCACCGCCCGGTCGATCTCGCAGGCGGTCAGTTTGTCGGCGGCCTGGGGCGAGAGCAGCAGATGATCGATGCGAATGCCGTGGTCGTGCTGCCACGCGCCGGCCTGATAGTCCCAGAAGGTATAGGCCCGCTTGGCATTCGGATGCAGCGCACGGAAGGCATCGGTCAGCCCAAGGTGCATGAGGGCGCGCAGGCCCTCGCGTGATTCGAGGCGGAACAACGCGTCATCCCTCCAGGCGGCGGGGTCATGCACGTCGGCCTCGGTCGGGATCACGTTGTAGTCGCCACCTAAAACCAACGCGTCCTCGGACTTGAGGAGCTTTTCCGCGTGGCGCCGGAGACGCTTCAACCAGCGCAGCTTGTAGTCGAACTTCTCGCCCGGTGCGGGATTGCCGTTCGGCAGGTAGATCGAGGCGACCCGAAGCCTGCCGCCGATCGTCGCCTCGATATAGCGCGCCTGATCGTCCGCCGCGTCACCGGGCAGGCCACGCTCTACGTCCTCGATGCGCTCGCGCGCGAGGATCGCGACGCCGTTATAGGTCTTCTGGCCATGAGCCGCGACGTTGTAGCCGAGATCGCCGATCTCGAGCTCGGGAAACTGCTCGGAGAGGCACTTGATCTCCTGCAGCAGCACGACGTCGGGCTTCGCCTGCGCCAGCCATTCGAGCACGTTCGGCAGGCGCGCCTTGATCGAGTTGACGTTGAAGGTGGCGATTTTCAGGCTGCACCCAATTGTTCGTCATCGCCGGGCAACGACCCGGCGATCCAGTGTTGTCAGCGACATCACATGAGAGAAGGCCTGGATGACCGGGTCAAGCCCGGTCATGACGAATGGGCAAGGGCCGCTTAAGCCTGCTGAAGCGAGAACGAGGTGCCGCAGCCGCAGGAGGAGGCGGCCTGGGGGTTTCTCACCTGGAAGGACGAGCCCATCAACTCGGTGACGAAGTCGATCACCGAGCCGCCCATGTAGCCGGCCGAGACCTTGTCGACCAGCACGGTTACGCCATCGCGCTCGATCGCGATGTCGTCCGGCCCCTTCGATCCGTCGAAGCCGAATTTGTATTGGAAGCCGGAGCAGCCCCCGCCAAGCACACTGACGCGGAAACTCAAGCCAGTCGGATCGGGCTCGCTGGCGCGGAGCTGTGAAATGCGCGCGATCGCCCGATCGGTGACCTCGATCGGGGCCTCGACCTGGGGAGTGACGAATTCGATGGGGCGGGCCATGACACGGTTTCCTGCTCGGGGCAAACCTGATTAGCTTAAATAGGTATTCGGCGGGTTAAGTCAACCTTGTGCAATCTCGCATTCCAGCGGAGCCGGATTGCCGGGCCACAAGCAGCGGGTTATGAGAGCCCCCATGGCACCTATGCCTTATGCCAGCCAGCCGGAGCAAAGCCGCGGCCGGCTGCACCCCGAGCCCGAGAGCGCGACCCGCAGTGCCTTTCAGCGCGACCGCGACCGGATTATCCACTCGGCGGCCTTTCGCCGGCTCGAGTACAAGACCCAGGTGTTCGTTTACCACGAGGGCGACTATTTCCGGACGCGCCTAACCCACAGCCTCGAGACCGCTCAGATCGCCCGGTCGGTCTGCCGCGTGCTCGGCTTGGACGAAGATTTGGCCGAGGCACTCGCCTTGGCGCACGACCTGGGCCACACGCCCTTTGGCCATGCCGGCGAGGATGCGCTCGACGAAGCGATGCGCCCCTATGGCGGCTTCGATCACAACGCCCAGACGCTGAGAATATTAACCAAGCTCGAGCAACGCTATGCCGGGTTTGACGGCCTGAACCTGACCTGGGAGACGCTCGAGGGTGTCGCCAAGCACAACGGCCCCCTTTTGCCGACGAGGGACGGAAAGCCGCTGCCCGGCGCGCTCACCGAATATGTCGCGCGGCACGATCTCGAGCTCGATACCCACCCCGGCCCGGAAGCGCAGGTCGCCGCGCTCGCCGATGACATTGCCTACAACAATCATGACGTCGATGACGGCCTCAGGGCGGGTCTGTTCCCGGTGGCGGATTTGCGGGACGTGCCGCTGGTCGGCCCGATCTTCGCCGAAATCGAGCGCGAGCATCCTAGGCTCGATGAGAGCCGGCTCATTCACGAGGCGGTACGGCGCATGATCGGCGCGATGGTCGAGGACCTGATTGCGGAAAGTCAGCGGCGGCTGAGCCGCGCCCAATTAACCTCGGTCGAGGCCGTTCGCCGCCACGGCTCGCCCGTCATCGCGTTCTCTGAGGCCATGAGCGCCCATGATCGCGCGCTCAAGGCCTTTCTTTACGAACGCATGTATCGCCACTACAAGGTCAACCGCATGGCGTCACGGGCGCGGCGGGTGGTGCGCGAGTTGTTCGCGCTCTTCCTCGATGAGCCCGAGTGCCTGCCAAGCGAATGGCAGGGTCGGTGCCAGGGACGACGCGAGCCGGCGACCGCCCGGGTCGTGGCCGACTATATCGCCGGCATGACCGATCGCTACGCCTTCAGGGAACATCACCGCCTGTTCGGGCCGCCCGAGAGCTGAATGAATCTCTATTCCCATCTGCGTGATCTGATCATTGCCGAGGTACGCTCGCTGGGCGAGGCCGGTCGCCTCCCCAAGGATCTGGATGTCTCGGCCGTGACGGTCGAGCCGCCGCGCGAAGCGAGCCACGGTGATGTCGCCTCGAATGTCGCCATGGTGCTGGCGAAGCAGGCCGGGAAGTCGCCGCGCGAGATCGCGATCTCGGTCGCCGCGCGCCTTGCCGGCCGCCACGGCATCACGACCACCGAGGTCGCGGGGCCCGGCTTCCTCAACATCAAGCTCGCGCCCGAGTTCTGGCACGAGCGTTTGCGCGACATGCTGAAAGCGCCGCTCGACTATGGCGTGATCGACCTCGGGCGCGGCGAGAAGGTCAATGTCGAGTATGTCTCGGCCAACCCGACCGGCCCGCTCCACGTCGGGCATGGCCGCGGCACGGTGTTCGGCGACGTGCTCGCCAATCTCCTGGCTCGCCTCGGCTTCGCGGTGACGCGCGAGTACTACATCAACGACGCCGGCGCCCAGGTCGACATTCTCGCGCGCTCGCTCTTCCTGCGTTATCGCGAGGCACTGGGTGAGGCGATCGGCGACATTCCCGAGGGCCTCTATCCGGGAGACTATTTGAAGCAGGTTGGGGCAGCGCTGGCCGCGCGCGATGGCGCGACGTGGCGTGATGCGGCCGAGACCGAGTGGCTTCCGGTCATGCGCAGCTTCGCGGTCGACGCGATGATGGCGCTGATCTGCGCCGACCTCGAGGCGCTCGGCGTGCGTCACGACGTATTCACCTCGGAACGCGCGCTGGTCGAGGCCGGCAAGGTTGGGGAGGCCTATCGTCAGCTTGAGGCAGACGGGCTGATCTACACCGGCACGCTCGAGCCACCCAAGGGCAAGCCGGCGCCGGATGATTGGGAGCCGCGGCCGCAGAGCCTGTTCCGCGCGACCCAGTTCGGCGATGACGTCGATCGTCCGCTCAAGAAGTCCGACGGCTCGTGGACCTATTTCGCGACCGACATTGCCTATCACCGCGACAAGGCGGCGCGGGGCTTCACCGAGATGATCGACGTCTGGGGCGCTGATCATGGCGGCTACATCAAGCGCATGCAGGCCGCGGTGAAGGCGCTGACCGGCGGCAGGGCGCATCTCGACGTCAAGGTCTGCCAGCTCGTCAGGCTGCTCGACAAGGGCGAGCCGGTGAAGATGTCGAAGCGGGCCGGCCAGTTCGTCACCTTGCGCGATGTGGTCGATCAGGTCGGGCCCGATGTCGTGCGCTTCATCCTATTGACCCGGCGGAATGACGTGCCGCTCGATTTCGACCTCACCAAAGTCACCGAGCAATCCAAGGACAACCCTATCTTCTATGTCCAATATGCGCACGCGCGCGTCAACTCGGTGTTGCGCCACCTGGCGGACGAGATGCCGGCCGTGCCGCGCAGCCCGGCCGCGCTTGCGGTCGCGGATTTCAAGGCGTTGACCGACGAGGCCGAGCTCGGACTGATCAAGCTGGCGGCCACCTGGCCGCGTGTCTTGGAGCAGGCGGCGCTTGCCCATGAGCCACAC
>Ga0194131_10009306_pt1 | contig 12451 bp, 9 predicted proteins | sample TA2KigO120mmetaG_FD_148631 | JGI IMG/M metagenome (GOLD analysis project Ga0194131, IMG submission 148631) | Freshwater microbial communities from Lake Tanganyika, Tanzania - TA2015053 Kigoma Offshore 120m | ecosystem: Environmental > Aquatic > Freshwater > Lake | place: Tanzania: Lake... | reverse complement strand
CTTCTCATTGCCATGCGCCAACACGCTGCTGTGGCCGCCGTGAATCAGCAGGTTCGGCACGTCGGCAAGGCGAGCGGCACAATCGAGCGCGAAGCCCTTGCCGATCGATCCGAGATTGATTTCCAGACCTTTGCGTTGAAAGAAGACGGTTTGCCGAGCGGGATCGAGGATCATGTGCTGCATACCGATGCGTTGGCGCACGTCGGCGCGATCCTGAGGCGTTGGCATGCGGCCTTGCCGATGATAAAACCCCCATGTTTTGATCAAAGCGCCGACGGCGACATCGAACGCCCCTTCGGTCTGGCGATGTAGATCGCGAGCGAGCGTCAGAAGATCGAAAAGGTTGCGTTCGACACGAACTGGATGGTGGCCCGCGCTTGCGTTCAGTCGGCTGACCTCGCTCGAGTCGCGAAACACGGTCAACTGGGCTTCGAGCCGATCGATCTCGTCGAGCGCGACCGCTGCCCGTTCGTGGGCGCCGGGTTGGGCGAAAGGCACGACCACCTCGAACGTCGTCGCCATCGCGGGCCGCGAAAAGCGCACGAGGAGCGGCTCGGCCGACGAAGCCGATTCCATTTCGTCGGCGATGCCGATGGCCGGGGCAGCGAGATTGGCAAGGCGGCGCGGATCCAAAAAATCGCGGCGGTTCATACCTCCACTCTACCGGATTTCGACCGCCACGTACAACAACCATTAGCTCGCGCTCGCCAAAGGCGAGGGGCAAAACAAAACATGCCATGAATCTGCCGCTGGTCAATTTGACGCACTTGGACGATCTGTGGTTTCAGGTCGGCGGGACATTGTGCAACCTCACCTGCCATCATTGCTTCATCAGTTGCAGTCCGCACAATCGCAGTTTCGGCTTTCTCGATCTTGAAACAGTTCGCCGCTATCTCGACGAATCGGTGGAACTTGGCGTCAAGGAGTATTATTTCACCGGTGGCGAGCCGTTCCTTAATCGCGACATGCCGGCAATCCTCGACTTGACGTTGAAGTATGGCCCCGCGACCGTGCTCACCAATGGGACCGTGCTGAAGCCCGAATGGCTCACGCGATTGCGCGATGCCGAGCGGGAGTCGCGGTACAGCCTCGAATTTCGTGTGTCGATCGACGGGTACACCGCCGAAGTGAATGACGCCGTTCGCGGCGCCGGTACGTTCGAGCGCATCCTGCGAGGCATTGAGTTGCTCGTCGCATTTGGTTTCTTGCCCATCATCACGGTAACGCGCGTCGACGACGACGCCGACGACGCGAAGTTGTACGCGGCCTTCGTGCGGCTGCTGAAGGAGCACGGCTACGCTCGGCCACGAATCAAGATACTGCCATCGTTGCGCATAGGCGCCGAGGCGACGCGCCGGCGCGGCTATTCCGATGGCGAACGTGTGACGGGCCAAATGCTCGATGGATACGATCAGAACCTCCTCGTATGCAGCCACGCACGCATGATCACGGATCGCGGCGTCTATGTTTGTCCGATTCTAATCGAGTCGCCGGAAGCCAAGCTGGGCGCCACCCTGGTGGAATCGCTGCGGGAGTTCGCGATCGACAAGCCGGCGTGCTACACGTGCTGGCAGTACGGCGCGATTTGTTCCAATGTGGCTGTTGAAGCCCAGGGGTGAGCGCAGCGATCCCCTGGGATCAGGCGGCGCAACCCAGGGGTTCGCTGCGCTCACCCCTGGGCTTCCCAAAAAATGACACGCATCGCACTTTTTGGCGGCATCTACAACAACTACCTCGCACTCGAGGCGGCCCTCGCGGATGCTCGGCGGCGCGGCGTGGACGCCGTCCATTGCCTCGGCGACATGGGGGCATTCGGGCCGCATCCAGATCGCGTTTTTCCTCTGCTGCGCGACCACGGCGTACTGTGTATCCAGGGCAACTACGACAACTCCGTCGGCAACGGCCTGGGCGACTGCCAGTGCGGCTACACCGATCCGCGCGACAACTACTTCGCGCGCATCAGCTACAGCTACACTTTCAAAAACACCAGTGCCGTCAATCGCGATTGGCTGCGCGACCTGCCCGCGCAGCGCCGACTGCTACTGGGACGTTATCGCGTGCTGCTGTGCCACGGCAGTCCGAGGCGAACGAACGAGTTTCTCTGGGAATCGGCGACCTCTTCGGCGTTCTTGAACTATCTCTGTGACACGCACCAGATCGATGTTATCTGCACGACGCACACCGGCATCAAGTGGCATCGCCCGTTGGACAACGATAGGCATTTCATTAACGTCGGCGTCCTGGGCAGGCCGGAGAACGACGGCACGACGAACGTGTGGTACGCAATTCTCTCGGCCGAGCCAAACCTAACGGTCGAGTTCGTGCCGGTGCATTATGACTTTCAACGTCTCGCGGCCGAGATGCGTGAGGAAAAACTGCCGGAGGAGTTTGTCGAGACGATTGAGACGGGATGGTGGACGACGTGCCTGGAGATTCTGCCGGGGAAGGAACGAAGGAGGGGACGAATGTAGGTCAGGCTTTCTAGCCTGACAGTCAGGCTGGAAAGCCTGACCTACGAGAAACATATCCGTTTAGCGTTCGCCTGGACGGGGGCGAACGCTAAACGGGGGATTGTTTCAGGCTTCTTCTTTCTGGGTTTCGACGATGGTGCGGAGCTTTTTCATGGCACGCACATTGATCTGGCGGACGCGTTCCTTGGTGATGCCGAGCTTCTCGCCGATCTTTTCGAGCGTCATGCCTTCGGTGCCGTTTTCGAGGCCGGCCCGCATGCGAATGATCTCGCGTTCGCGCGGGTCGAGGTGCTCGAGAAGGTCGTTGACTTTGGCGGTCGCCTGGGCGGCGGCGGCGACGACCTCGCCTTCCTGCGAGCGCTTGTCCTCGGCGACATCGAACACTTCCTCGTTGCCGGTGACGAAGCGTTCCTTGCGGTTCTTCTCATCCGGAATCGTGCGGGCGAAGTTTTTCATGATCGCCCAGCTCGCATAGGTCGAGAACTTGTTGCCTCGGCTATAGTCGAACTTTTCGACGGCTCGCATGAGCGAGATATTGCCGTCGGACAGGAGTTCGAAAAAGTTCTCGATTTGCCCGGAGTGGCGTTTGGCGATCGAGGTCACGAGCCGCATGTTGCAGCGGATCAAGAGGTCTTTGACCTCGTTGGCTTCCTTGAGCGACGCCTCGATCTGGTCGAGCTTCTCGACGCGCAGCTTGGCGTAGTTGATGCTGCCGCTGGGCAACAGCATCTCGTGCAGCATCGTGTGGGCACGATACTTCAGGAAATTCATCTTGCGGAACAGATGCTGTTCTTGATCTTTGGTCAACAACGGCATCTCGTAGTTCGACACGAGCTCCGGCGGCGCATCCTTGGGAACACGCATCTTCTTGCGGCTCGCTTCGAATGCTTCGGCGTTCGGCATCGGCGCAAGGATGGCGTCGACCTGGGCGGGATCGTCGAACGAAGCGTGATGAATGAACTCGATGGGGTGCTCCAGAAGCCGCTGGGCGTGGACTTCACTGAGAACCCGGTACATCGACGTGCGATTGCGCTGAAAATTCTTGGCTAGGGTATCCACATCCATCCCCTTTTGATAGGAGTCGTAAATCAAGAGTTTGTCGTCCGCATCAAGAGGATCGGTCACATCGGGAAACAACGCCTGCTCGGGATGCTCCAGGTCAAAGTTCTTGATCGTATAGCGAACTGTCTCCGGCGATCGGCCCACGCGGCGGGCGATTCGCCGGCTTACTTCCGTCAGGCTGCCGACGCCAAAGCGGGCGAAGCGGCGGGCCCGGCGAAGGATGTCGTCCTTCTCTTCCTGCGTCAGCAGGGTAAACTTGCTGCTCTTTTCAATCCGATCCTTGTTGGCGATCAAGAACGGATCGACCAAAGACGGCAGGAATCCGAGTTGGCGATGGCCGTTGCACACGATCGGAATCCCGATCAGGCCGCGCTTCCGCCAGCGTTGAATCGTCTTGGGCGTCACGTTGTATTTCTTGCTGATCTCGTTGATCGTCAGCACCGGTTCGGAAACTTCTTCGATCGGCACCGCGGGCAGCGACACCGCGAGTTCATTGATGAACAGACCAAGATCGTGAATTAACTCGACCCCCGGCACCAAGAGATTCGGATGCAACTCGGACCGGAAATCGGTCACTCGGTAGCAGACGAACTGATACGGATAGCTCTTGGCCGGATCCAATTCGATCAACAGTTGCTCGGCGCGCTTGAGCTGCTCAAGGCGACGCGTCGGCGGCGCGAAGCGGACTTGCTGGTCCGCGAGTTCCTTCAGAGCCTGGTGCTTGTAGTCTTTCATCGGGTGTACTCCATTGGCGACCGCTTGCCACTTCTCTGTCCGGCCCTATTGTTCCTTACCTGGAAAAAAGCCTCAAGTTCCAAGATCCTCCGGGCGACACTATCCTCTTGACGATTTTGCAGCATTCGGGGTTCACCGGGCCCCTCAGTATAGGACTGCCGCACATGAGCTTTTCTTCCAGTGTATTTCGCTTTTTCTCCGAGGCGATTTTGACCAATCGGCATGATCGCACATGCCCGGTGTATTATTCTGATGTCGCAAAGAGCATGCCAGCTAGTGTTCACAATAGTGTACAGCTGGCGAAATCGCGAGCTGTCCCTGATCAGTAAACTATTACTCAGCAAAATGTTAAATCAAATCTTCTTTCCTGACCTCACCGGTTCACAAATGCGTGTAACGCCATTTTCAATGAACTAATTTACACTAATCTTGTTCAATGTTGCAAGTCCATTGTCATTTTTTCCTGCCAAATTGCACCATATCGCTGCCGTATTTACTATCCGTCACAGGCGGTAGAGTTTTCACGAACTGCTGATAAATTCAGCACGAAACGTTACGTTTGGCTTCATCCTCGCCGCCTTCCGGCTTAGAATCGACTGGCGGTTCTCGGCAACGATTAGCCGCTGCGCGGGATACTGCGAGCGTTAAACGGGGAGGTCCAAACCATGCGGCGACAGGTACTTGCACTTTCGATCGTGTTTGCTTTGCCGTTGGGCGCTTTCGCTCAAATGAATGACGCCGTACGGTTAACGGAAACGTTTGCCAAGGACACGCAATACAACGTTCAATGCCAAGTCGAGATCGCTGGTTCGCTGTCAATCCCCGGCGAGGGCAAGGACGCCAAGCCGCGAATGCTCACGGTCGCGGGCAAAAGCAGCATCAAGTACGACGAACGCATCCTGCGCGTCGCTCCGGGCGGGCAGGTGGAACGTACGGTTCGTTTCTATCGGCAACTCGAATTTGATCGTAAGGTCGGCGAAGAAACCCAACGCAGCAGACTGCGCGGCGAGGCGAGCCGGCTCGTGATCTTACGTCACAACCAATACGAGGTCCCGTTCTGCCCGCATGGGCCGCTCCTGTGGAACGAACTCGAATTGGTGCGTACCGACGTCTTCGCCCCGGCGCTGCGGGGGTTGCTGCCGGACAAACAGGTGCGCGTCGGCGAGCGCTGGAATGCCGACCCGGTCGCCATTCAAGAGCTCACCGATCTGGAAAAGATCGACAAGGCGGAACTGACCTGCACCTTCGAGAAGATTACCACGCTCCTAGGCCGACGCAATGCCCATGTGCAGTTCGAAGGCAAAGCGCAAGGCGTCGGCGAGGACGGCAACGCCCTGCACGAGTTGCGAGGCTCGTACTATGTCGACATCGACGCCAGTTTCATCACCTATCTCTACGTCAAGGGCACCCACCATCTGCTCGACAAAACCGGCGCGCCGACCGGCAAGATCGACGGCACGTTCATCATGACGCGGACACCGACGCCGGAGACCAAGGAAGTCGGCGACGACGCCCTGCGTGGCCTGGTGCTCGAGCCGAACCCCGACAACGCTCTTTTGCTCTTCGATCATCCGCAAGTGGGAGCGAGGTTTCTTTATCCGCGCAACTGGCGTGTCGCCGGATTCAACGACAAGCAGATCGGCGTCGATGAGAATCAGGGAAGCGGCGTGCTCATTACGTTGTCGCCCGCCGCCCAGACACCGAGCGGGGCCCAGTTCCAACAAGAGACGGCTCAGTTCCTGGCGAAGCAGCAAGCGAAGATCCTTCGCCAAGAACCGCCGCGCGCCTTGGGCAATGGCTGGGAGTCGTTCCGCTTCGACGCTGACATCGGCAAGGAGCGGCTGATATTGCAGTACTTCACGGCTCGCCAAGGCAACTTGGGCGTCACGTTGACAGCGCGCATCCTGCCGCAGCATGCCGCGTCCGTGCAGGCCGACCTCGAGCGCATTGCCAAGAGCGTACAACTGCGAACGCCGAAATGACATCGGCGCTCGAGGCGTACGTGAGGGAGGCTTCAGGCTCTGTCCGCGATATAATGGCAGGCATGCTGACGTTTACGGAACGCATTACGGTGCTCTGTTTTGCCGCCAGTTACGCCGTCGCGTTTGGCGTGGAGTTGTGGCATCTGTTTCAGCCTCGACCGATCTTGCGCATTATCGCGTTGGTATTGGGCGGGGCGGGGCTGTTCGCGCACATAAGCTACCTGATTGTCAATTCGCTGATCGGCTCGTCGTTGCCACTGGGTTCGCCGACCGGTTCGCTCTTCTTGTTGGCCTTGATTCTGGCAGTGTTCTACGTTGGCGAGGCGATTCATCACGCCAAGGTGGCCTGGGCGATGTTCGTGTTGCCCGTGGTGCTTGCGTTGATCGGCCTTGGCGTCGCATCGCACGATCCGCAAGACCGCGTGGCTAGTTGGCAGTCGTTCTGGGGCATCGCGCACGGGACGCTCCTCTTGTTGGCAGCGGTGGGCGTGTCGGTCGGCTTCATCGCCAGCGTCATGTACTTGGTGCAACTGCACCGCTTGCAGGAAAAGCTGGCGCCGCTGGAAAGCTTGCCGAATCAAGAACGCCTGCTCGAGATGAACCACCGCGCCATTCTTTGGGCGTTTCCCCTCCTGACCGCTGGACTGCTGGCCGGCCTGGCGCTCCAGGCGAACGTCGGCATTGATTGGTTCAGCATTCGCATCCTAAGCGTCGTCGGGCTGTGGGTCGTATTCGCGGTTCTGCTGTACTTGCGTTACTGGGTCCACGTGCGCAGCCGGCAAGTCGCGCTCTGGACGATCTTCGCTTTCGTCATTCTCGTGCTCGCGCTGGTGTCGCCGCACTCCTTTGGACAAGGAGTCGGACCATGAATCTGCTCCTTGTCGGCGGCAGCTTCAAGACGTTGCCGATTGAGTTGCGCGAGAAGCTGGCATTTGATGGACCGAAGCTGACAACAGCGCTCAACGAGTTGTCGGCTCGGTTCGGCTGCGAGTCCGCAATCGTCAGCACCTGCAATCGCGTTGAGATCTACATCGCGAGGGCCGGCGAGGAAATCGCGCCGAACGCCGACTTGATCGTCGAGTTTCTGTCGCAGTTTCACCAAGTCCCGTTCGAGCAGATTCGCGGCAGCCTGTACTCCAAGATCAACGATGCGGCCATCGAACATCTGTTTCGCGTGGCGGCGAGCCTCGACAGCCTGATCGTCGGCGAGGGACAGATCGCCGGGCAGGTCAAGCAAGCCTACGAGTCGGCTCAGGCGGCGGGATCGGCCGGCATCGTGCTGCACGCGATCTTCCAGCAAGCTCTCAGTGTCGCCAAGCGCGTTCGCACCGAGACCGGCATCAGCCGCGGGCACGTCTCGGTCTCCAGCGTCGCCGTCGATTACGTGCGCCAGGTTCACGACCACTTCGACGACAAGACCATCCTCGTCATCGGCGCCGGCAAGATGGGCGCGCTCACGCTCAAACACTTGCGCGAACTCCAGCCCGAGCGCATCCTTGTCACCAATCGCAGTCCGGAGAAAGCGATCGCGGTGGCCCGGGAATGCGCCGGCATCGCTGTAGGCTGGGACAAACTCGACGACGCTCTCGTCGATGCCGACATCGTCTTGAGCACCACCGGATCGCCCGAGCCGATCATGACCAAAGATCGCTTCGACGGCATCCTGGCGCGGCGCAGCCGGGGGACGATGGTCATCCTCGACATCGCGGTGCCACGCGACTTCGATCCAGCCATTCACGACGGCGATCAGGCGTGCCTCTTCAACGTCGACGATCTCAAGCGTATTCAAGAGCAGACATTGCAAGAACGGCAACAGCACATCAAGCCGGCCGAGGCGATCGTCGCCCAGGAAGTGAAACGCTTCGTCCATGATTGGCGGCGCCGCAAGAACGGCCCCATTATCGCTCGCCTCACGCAAGAGTTCGACAAGCAAGCCAAGGCAGTCTTCAGCGATTTGCGGGCCAAGTTCAACGGCGAGTTAAGTGAAGAGCAATGGAAATACATCGAGGGCGCGTTCAAGCTCTTGCAGAATCGCCTGCTGCACGGTCCGATCTCAGCGCTTGCCGAAGAGATGCCCGAGCCGACGAAACATACGCTGCTGGAAGCGATGATGAAAATGTTTCGCCTGGAGCGGTGAAGCGGGAGCGGCACGTCGCGTCATTTCGCAAGCCCCCCCTTGGTTCTCTCTCTGTCGCGTTAAGCGAGAAGTGTCGAAAAATCGCTTGAAAATGCGCCTGGCTGCAAAAAATAGACTAAAGTTGTGGAGACTGGTGGAATATGGAGTCGGATCCCCGATTGCCGAGGCTTTGACCATGGCGTTGGTTTGTCCCCAATGTAAGCAGGTGTTCGAAAAACCTGGCGTATGTCCGATGTGCAATGCCGTGCTTTTGTATTATGCCCCGGATTTGACGCCGCCGGAACCTGCCTCGACGCCCCAGGCAGACGACGAGCCATCGCAATGGCAACAGACGCCATGGGGCAAGATCGTCGCCGGGCTTGTCTTGGCTCAGGGCTTGAATTTCGGTCTGCAACAACTGTTAACGGCTGGCCTGCTTGCAAGCGATTCGTCGGAAGTCTGGGATACCGTTCTTGGCCTGATCCTGCACCACGCCATCCTTGGAATCAGTCTGCTGATAGGCGGCGCCTTGTCGGGGGCGGCCCAGGAGCGAGGCATCATCTATGGCGCCGCCGTCGGTCTGGTCAGCGGCATCATTTCGCTCTTCTTGAGAAAACCGTCGGCGGAATCATTCGCGTCGATGCTTGTCTATATGGAACCGGTCATACACCTCGCGACCGGAGCGCTGGGCGGCGCGATCGGCATGCTCATCTGGAGGCCGACGCCGCCTATCCCGGAGCTTGACGGCAACACGCCGGTGGAAACGCCGTTGCCCTCGATCGGCGACTCTCTTGGGAATTTGTTCCACGGTCCTGTTCATTTCGGACGCATCTGCGCGGGGGCGTTCGTCGTCGTCATCGGCGTGGTTTGGGCCACGGCGATCTTCGATTTTCTGTTGCGCGCCAGCAATGGCAACCTCGCGGTGACATCGAAGCTGCAGGCGAAGCTCATCAGTATGGAAATCTCGGCCCTGGTCGCCCTGGTCGGGGCTGCCCTTGCCGGCGCCACCACGAACAACGGCTTCAAACAGGGATTCTGCGTTGGGCTCGCAGCGAGCGCCATCGTCCTCGGCATGCAAATCAGCAATCCGACCTTCACGCTCGAGGCGGCAGCCATCACGATCGGCGGCATCATCGTCGTGAGCATGGTCGGCGGGTGGTTCGGCAGCCAACTGTTCCCGCCCTACGATCCCAATCGCCGCAAAAAGCGATTGGCTTACGAATGACCCATTTCGCGTTTTCTCATTGACACTGCATCGGTTCCACGCGAGAATACGTCCATCACCTGCCTCCTCGGCCAACGCGAAGTTGGCCGTCTTTGCATTGTTTCACCAGGAGTCTTCCCATGCCTGGGCCGCGCACGTTCGCATGGGTCGCATTGTTTCTGACCTCGTCGGTAGGCTTCACGCAAGACAAGCCGTTGCGGGAGATCATCGATGCAAAGATCAAGGCCGGTTGGCAAAAGGAAAAGTTAACGCCGGCGCCGCGCTCTAGCGACTCGGTCTTTCTGCGGCGCATCCACCTCGATCTCGTCGGCGCGATTCCGACCTACGAAGAAACCACGGCGTTTCTCAAGGACGCCGATCCGCAAAAACGTAGCAAGCTGATCGACAAGCTCCTGGCCGACCCGCGCTACGGCCCACAACAAGCGCACTTCTGGGACCTCGTCCTGTTTGGCCGACACCCTCAGAACATCTTCGATACCCGCAAGCACGACAGCTTCACCAAATGGATGGCCGGCGAGTTCGCAAAGAACGAACCCTACGATCGCATGGTGCAGAAAATCTTGACGGCTGAAGAAGACGGCTCGCAGATGTTCTATGTGCAGTACCGCAATGCGCCGGAAGAGGCGACGACGGCGGTGTCGCGCTACTTCCTCGGCATCCAGCTACAATGCGCACGCTGCCACGATCATCCCTTCGAGAAGTGGTCCCAGAAAGACTTCTTCGGCATGGCCGGCTTCTTCGTTCGGCTCGTGGTCGTCGATGACGGCGGCGCTGAAGGCAAACGCAAGTTCAAGATCGGTGAGAAGAGCACCGGCGATGTCCTGTTCGCGGGCTCCGTGAAGGACCTCAAGCCGGGGCAGAAGGGCGACCCCGTGAAGCCGCGCTTCCTCGGCAACACGGCCGACCTCAAAGAGCCGGTGATGCCAAAGGACTTCAAGGAACCGGCGTTCAAGGGCAAGACGCTGCCGCCTCGGCCCGCGTTCTCGCGCAAGGAGAAGCTGGTCGACTGGGTGACGTCGAAGGACAATCCGTACTTCGCCCGGGCCATCGCCAATCGTGTCTGGTCGCAGTTCATGGGTCGCGGCTTCGTGCATCCGGTCGACGATCTCGGCAATGAAGGTAGAAAGCCGACGCATCCGAAGCTGCTCGACGCGATTGCCAAGGGAATTGCCGAGCGCAAGTTCGATCTAAAATGGCTGATTCGCGAGATCACCAACAGCGAGGCGTATCAGCTTAGCGACGCCGGCCCACTCAAAGACGCCATGCCGGTGATGTACGAACGGGCCCGCGTCAGGCCGCTCAGTGCTGAGGAATTGATGATGGCCATCGGCGTTGCGACGGGACATGGCGACGACTGGGCGCGCAAGTCGCAAGGCGCAACCGTCGAGTACATGCTCCGCTACTTCGGCGAACCGACCGACGGGCAGGGCCATTTCCAGGGCAGCCTGGCCGAGCACCTGTTCCTCAACAACGCCCCGCAGATTCGGACCGCATGCCAGCAGCGCAAGGGCAACCTCGCCGACGCCGTGCTGACGATGAAGGGCACACCGGCGGAAAAGGTCGATCGCCTGTTTCTGTCGATCCTGAGCCGACCTCCCAGCGCCGCCGAGCGCGAGTGGTTCGTCAAGCACCTGTCGAGCGGCGACGCCAAGATGGCCCCGCAGTTAGTGGAGGACGCGATCTGGGTGCTGATAAGCTGCTCGGAATTCCGATTCAATCATTGAGCCGTTGTTTTCAGCCTGAAAGGCTGGAATAATAAAGCCCAGGGCAACGCCCTGGGTTCGGTCGGTAAGGTAGACTAAGCCCTGCAAGGGCGCAACTAGACCGGGCGCCCCGATTTGTTTTGCCCTTACAGGGCGGCATCGATGAGACGACGTGATACCCAGGGCGTTGCCCTGGGCTTTCGTGTTGAAGCCTTTCAGGCCCAATATGGGTGAGGAGAATCGAGTCATGGCCAAGCCAAAGTATTGGGTGGTGGGAGCCGCATGGTATGGTAAAGAATACCAAGACGAAAAATGGGTTAAGCTCGGTATCTGGATATTGGGCTGGCGAGAAGGATCTCAGTACGAAAAGGCGCAACAGATTCGGCCCGGTGACCGAATCGCAATCAAGCGAATAATGGGCAAGGGGAATGGAAAAGGATCTCAAGGAATCAAGATCATGCATTTGGGAATCGTGAAAGGTGCTGTTCCTGATTCGGATTTTCCCACGTTTACTGTCGATTGGGTCGCAAAAAACCTTGACCGTGAAGTGGCTGAGAGTCATGGAACCCTCGCGTCTATCCACGGACCATATGAATATGATGACGAGTGGGTCCGGACGATATTCTGTCTGTGATTCGATGGTGCCAAAACTCGGAGGTAACTTGCCTGAAAATAACGACGAAGCTGAGTTTTGGCGGCAAGACGCAGATCGCCTAAACGCTCTCGGTGATCTGGTAGCGGACAAAATACGTGTTACGGCGGATATTGCTACGGTGCTCAATGAGCACATGCAAGCTTCAGGCGATCCCGAGAAATGGCTAGCGTTGTTCTGCGCGGCGCTGGACACAACTCGCGACGTTGACTCGGCGATGAGAATAGCTTGCACATTATGTGTTGAGTCAAGTTCTGGATGACCCTTGCGAAAAAGGCAGCATCAGGTGAATCGTCCGGGCTTGTGTAACAAAACCGTCGGAGGCCGACAATGTTAGGTCGTGTGGACAATACATGGGCAGCGGAGGTAAACTGCGGCCCCTGTTTTTGCGAACCACGGAGGGTCCGCCATGCTTCCGCGCCACGCGATTTCGGATGAACACTGGGAACGAATCAAGGACTTTTTGCCGGGCCAGAAAGGCGATCCAGGCGTGACGGCCAAGGAC
>Ga0194131_10009305_pt1 | contig 12452 bp, 4 predicted proteins | sample TA2KigO120mmetaG_FD_148631 | JGI IMG/M metagenome (GOLD analysis project Ga0194131, IMG submission 148631) | Freshwater microbial communities from Lake Tanganyika, Tanzania - TA2015053 Kigoma Offshore 120m | ecosystem: Environmental > Aquatic > Freshwater > Lake | place: Tanzania: Lake... | reverse complement strand
ATCCGGAATATCGAGGTATTGACAATCGCGCGGAGAAGGTGTAAGGTGAAGATCGAGCCGCACCCGCCCTTGATAAGTGTCAAGCAAGAATCCAGGCTAAAGTGTCAAGGATGTGTCCGGTCGCGCAGATCGGGCACCAACAGTCTCCATGGCAGGCTTTTCTACCTGCACCAGAACGAAGCTCTCAATGCGCGGCCCAGCACCGCGCCCCGCAAACTTCGCGACAAAGGACATACCTTCGGCGCCAATGCCGGGGGACCGATTCGCAAAGATCGTACGTTCTTCTATCTCGGCTACAGCGCGCAGAGGCTCCCGCAGGACGCCTTCAACACCAACAGCACTCCGAGCCTGAGAATGCGCGCCGGCGACTTCGGCCAAGTCAACCGTACCGTTCGCGATCCGCTCACCGGCACGCCCTTCGCCGGGAACATCATTCCGGCCAGTCGCATCAATCCCACGGCACTTCGGTTCCAGCAAACCTATGTCCCTGTGCCCAACTTCGGTGGCCCGGATCTGCTGGCGGGCAATCTGCGCTGGACCCATCCATTCGCGATCGACATTCGCCAGGCGGACATCGGAACAGTGCGCGTCGATCACAAGCTGTCCTCGGCAAATACCCTGGCTGGCAAGCTGTCCTTCGCCCGTTGGGACTATACGCTTCCCGGTCTCTGGCCGGGCATGCCGTGGACCCGGCTGCGCCATCAGTGGACCGGAATGATCTCCGACACGCATGTCTTCGGCAGCGGAGTCGTCAGCGAAGTGCGTTGGGGCATCCATCGCGAGTCCTGGCAGGACGGCTTCGCCTTCGTCGGTTCGCAGGTCACCTCGCAGCTCGGCCTACCCGCACCGGCCGCCGGCCTCGCCCCGGACACTCCCGGTTTCCCCACCATCAACATCACCGGCTTCAACGCGTTCCAGGCGCGTGGAACACTCGGCGACTGGATCTACCGGCCGATGGTTTTCTCGAACTCCACCACCTGGGCGAAGGGCCGCCACGTCGCCAAGTTCGGCGGCAGCTACCGGCAGTTCTTCAATTACAACGGCGGCATCAGCACGGATTCTTTCGGCAACTATGCGTTCAACGGAAGCCAGACCGGCGACGCTTACGGCGATTTCCTCCTGGGACTTCCATTCACCAGCACCCGCCTGAATCCTCTGCTGAAACGCAAGCGGTACACCTCCGAATGGGGATTCTTCGCGCAGGATTCGTTCAAGGTCAACAGCCGCCTCACACTCGAGTACGGGCTGCGATGGGAACTCTACCGGCCAGGCAAGTATGAGGACGGTCTGCAATTCAACTGGGACCCCGCCACCGGCAACGTTATCATTCCGCAGGAAGCCGCTCAAGCGGTACGTCCTATCTACCCGGCCAACATCCGCGTGGTTACCGGAAAAGTGCTTTATGATTCGGACAAGCGCAATTTCGCGCCGCGTTTCGGTTTCGCCTACCGTCCGTCGGGCACCTCGGTGATTCGCGGCGGCTGGGGCATCTTCAACGAGTACCGCGGCTATGACGCCTACGTCGTTACCGGAGGACCGTTCGAACTCAGCGAAACGTTCGTACAGGAGATGCGGAACGGCGTGCCGTTGCTGCAATTTCCCAGCGCCTTTCCATCCGCCGGGTCGGGCAATCCCCCGTCCCAAAGCGTGCAGGGCTATCCAACAAACCCGAACAACGGCTACATCCATCAATTCAACCTCAGCCTGGAAAAGGAAATTCGCAACGTCGGCTTCCGGCTTTCCTACCTGGGTTCCCGCGGACACCAGCTCCGGTACGCGATGAACATCAACAAACCCCCGGCCAGTCTCACTCCCTTCACGCCGGCGAGGCGTCCCTATTCGCAGTTCGTCAACACCGTCTATAACTTCGAGGGTGGCAACACCAAGTACGACGCCCTGCAGTTCCAGGTGACGCGCAAGATGTCCGACCTGATGATAGACTTCCACTGGACCTGGGCGCACAATATGAACGACATGTTGAATCTCCAGGACCCCTACCAACACCGCTTCTACAACCGCGACTTCACCCCCCGCATGCGCGCCGTCTCCACGGTAGCGTACACCCTGCCAGTCGGTCGCGGAAAGAAGCTTGGCCCCAATATGCACGTGGCCGCGGACAAGATCCTCGGGGGCTGGACGGTCAACTGGCTTGGCTACTTCTCCACCGGCAATTACTTCTCCCCCACGTTCAGCGGCGCCGACCCGTCGAACACCAACACCTTCGGCGGCCTGCCCGATCGCGTCGCGAATGGCAATCTTCCCGCCAGTGGGCGCAAGTTGACCCGCTGGTTTGACGCATCGGCTTTTGCAGCGCCGCCCGCCGGGCGTTTCGGTAACAGCGGCGTCAATGTCTTGGAAGGGCCCGGGCTCAACACCCAGCACATCAGTCTCGTGAAGCGCTTCAAGATCGGCGAGAGCCTCGCGACGGACCTGATGCTGGCCGGTTCCAATATTTTCAACCACCCGAACTACACCTTCCCCGCGAACAACATCTCCGTGCCCAGCCAGGTCGGCGTCATCACTAATCTGTATGGTACCTTCTCAGGGGGGAGCGGAGCGCGGCGGATTCCGCCAGTTTGAAATGCGCATTCGCATGGAGTTCTAGTATCAAGACCACTACGGCCACTATTCTCTGCATCCTCGTGCTCACACCGCCCGCCAGTGCGCAGCCGCCCGGGCCGGTCCCGAGTGCCGAGCCAGCGCGGCTAACGAAGAACGTGAAGACGGGGGCGTTCGATTTCGATACGCCATTCATGTCCGGCGGCATCGTTGCGGAAGGCGCGTATCACGGCGTGGTCCGGCTGGTGGACAAGAGATCGGGCAAGCAGGTCAATGGTGCGCGCTACTCGGTGTTGAATCTCTTCAAGCTAATGTCTGTCAATCTCGGCATGGGTACGCCCCGGCTGAACAAGCGCGAAGTGAAAGCCACCGACACCGCTGTGGAGATTTTCTGGCCGGCGACGGACGATCATCAGGGCGAGATCACCGCGCGCTACACTGTGAGCGGACCGGACACCATCGATCTTGATGTGACGCTGAGGGCGAAGGGCGCCTATGCGGGCTACGAATTGCTGCTTCCGAACTACTTCGACGTGGCGATGATCCCGCACGTGTATCTGCTGCGGCGCACAGCCAGGGGGAAAGGGCCGGAGGCCGATCTCGTGACGCCGGGGTTCAGCGAGGTTTACCGCGGTTGTTCGCTCGTATTTCCGCGCGATGCGCATGCGGCGCGCCGTCCGCTCGACGGGCGCTGGGACCGGAGCGAGTTCAAGGCGAACGTCGCGCCTTTTTTCCCCCTGCGGCACTACGCGCATCCGGTCACATTCATGAGCGATCCGGAGAAGAAACATGCCGTGGTGCTCATGATGAGACGCGCCGCCTGCTCCGGCATCAGCGCGCGTTACTACACACCGCGCATTGAGGATCGCGCCACCACTTACAGCGCAGTGGATTTCCTGATCTTCGGCGATGATCTCGTGCCCGGCGATGTCCGTACAGCGCGGGTTCGGCTCGCCCTCACGCCGCTCGACGATGCGATGTCCCAGCCGCTCGCGGTTTACGAGAAGTTCCTGGCGCAAAAGCAATAACCCAATCGAAACCCCATGAAACCGAACATCGCTTCCATCGAATCCAGCCGCCGGGATTTCATCACGGCATCCACCGCGGGAGCGCTCGCTTCTCCCGCGATCCTCTCTGCCGCCCCGAACACGCAGACTCTGCGGATCGGACTCGTGGGTTGTGGCGGCCGCGGCACGGCCGCGGCGATTGAGGCACTCAATGCCGATGCTAACACCGTCGTCGCCGCGCTGGGCGATCTGTTCGAGGATCGTCTCACCAGCAGCCTGGAGAAACTGCGCAAGCATGCGCCGCAACGCGTGAAGGCGGACACGCACCGCTGTCATCTCGGTTTCGACGCATATCAAAAAGTGATCGCCAGCGATGTGGACGTCGTCCTGCTCGCGGCGCCGCCCGCCTTTCGGCCTCAGCACCTGAAAGCAGCCATCGATGCCGGCAAGCACGCCTTTGCCGAGTGCATCGCCGCCGTTGACGCGCCGGGCATCCGCAGTTTTCTCGACACCGCCGGGCGGGCAGAGGAGCGCGGGCTCGGAATCCTCTCCGGCTTCTGCTGGCGCTACGACAACACCGCGCGCGCCGCGCGTGAGCAGATCCGCGCTGGAGCCATCGGCCGCGTGCGGACCGTCTATGCCACTTACTACCGGCAGAGCTTCAACAAGTACTACGGCAAGGAGCGCCGCCCTGAGTGGAGTGATCTCGAGTGGCAGATGCGCGACTGGGCCGACTTCCTCTGGCTCGGCGGCGATTTGTGTATCGGCCTCTCCGGCGGCCACAGCGCGGACAAGATGGCCTGGTGGCTCGACGACGAGATGCCCGTCAAAGCCGTGGGCGTCGGGGGACGGCAGTTCCCTGGTGAGGGTAATACCTTCGATCACTGCCAGATTGTCTACGAATACGCCAGCGGCGCGCGCGGCTTCCTCGGTGTGCGCTGCCACGATGGCTGCCACAATGAAAACGCCGACTACATCATCGGCGCCGACGGCATCTGCACCCTCGGAAAAGGTCCGGCGCCAGTCATCACCGGAGCGAATCCGTGGACCTTCACCGGAAAACGCGAGCGCATGCACCAGAAGGAGCATGACGAGTTCTTCGCCTCCATCCGCGCCGGCAAGCCTATCAGCGACGGCCGCCGCATGGCTCACACAAGCCTCATGGCCCTGATGGGCCGCATGGCCGCCTACACCGGCCAGGAGATCACTTGGGAGCAGGCACTCAACTCCCGGCAGCAACTCGTCCCCGGCCACATCGATTGGGATACCAAGATTGAACTGACCCCGCCTCCTCAGCCCGGCCTCACGAAGTTTACTTGAAGGGCGGCTTGTCACTCCCACTGATGGCGGGCGACAGTTTGCTTGACAAAATATCCGCACTCTAATATCGTGGTTGAGTCGCGGGAACCGCCTGGGTGATGTTCTTGCGAAATCAAGATCAGGGGGTTGTGATGAGTCCCAAACTTTCGACTCTGCTTTTGACCACGTTGGCTCTTGCGGCCGCTGGCGGCGCCTTGGCGCAAGTGAGTTCCACGATTCGCGGCCAGGTCAGCGATCCGAGCGGCGCCATCGTCACCGGCGTCGAACTCGTCCTGACCGATGTCGAAACGAGCGTGCAACGCCGCACGATCTCGAACGATGCCGGCAATTACGAGATCCCGAACCTCAAGAAGGGAGTCTACCGGCTCGAAGTCCGCGCACAGGGTTTCAAGGCATTCAAGGCGGAGGATCTCATCCTGGAGAGTGCGCAAGTCCGCCGTGTGGATGTTTCGTTGCAGGTTGGCGAAACGGCAACGGAAGTGACGGTCCAGGCGCTCGCGGCGGTCATCAATCCCGAAGAGACCAAACTCGCGGGTTCGGTCACGGTGAAGAACTACCAGTTCTCACCGCAGAGCGGAATCGACCGTTTCAACCCGAGCATGTTCCTGGTGACGCTGCCGAACGTCGCGCCCAGCCAGGGTGGCGGCCACGACTTCACGATCTCCGGCATGCGCGGCAGCCAGATCGAAGAGGGCCTCGATGGCGCGCCGACGCAGGGCACCGTAAACCAGATTCACAACATGGAGGACGTCGAGGAGGTCAAGATCGTCACGGTCAACAACTCCGCTGAGCACCCGCGAGCAGGCTATTTCAATCTCGTCGGCAAGCGCGGATACAACGCCTTTCACGGCACCGCCGTGTACTACGTTCAGAACTCGGCCCTGAACGCACGCGACTTCTTCGATCCCCGCCGCGTGCCCCAGAAGTTCCATATTTTCGGAGCGAGCGCTTCGGGCCGCATCATCAAGAACCGCACCTTCTTCTACAGTTCCTGGAACGGGATTCGCGATCCCAGCCAGAACTTCTTTCTTACCAACGCGCCCACTGCCAAGATGCGCGATGGGGACTTCTCGCAACTGCTGGCGCAGCAGCGGCCCACCGCCGTGCGCGATCCGCTGAATGGAAATCCTTTCGCGGGTAACGTCATCCCGCGCGCGCGGCTCAATCAAGTTCCACTGCGTGTGCAGGAAAAGTACATTCCAACGCCCAATCGAGGCGGTCCGGACGACTTGAACAACAACCTCACGATCCTCCACCCGTATCCGTTCGACCTCTACAAGGTCGACTACTTCTCGGCCCGGGTGGATCACGAGATCACGCGTAACAACCACTTCTTCTACCGGATCCTGAACCGCTGGACTCCATACGTGCTGCCCCGCACGTGGCCGGGTCTCGCTTGGACCCGCAACCGTTACGCCTGGCACCAGGTGTTCAGCGACACTCACGTCTTCTCTCCGAGCACGGTGCTGACTGCGCGCTTCGGCTGGTACCGCAACAAGGTGGTGGATGGCAATACAGTGGACGGATATGAGCCGTTGAAGGGTGACGCGGTCGTGCGCGAACTCGGCATTCAGGGCGTCAATCCCCGAGGGCTCAGCGCAATGGGATTTCCGGAGATGAACATCACCGGGTACACGGTGCTCAACCTGCAGCCCGGCGGAACCGCACAAGACGACCACGACTACAACGCCGCCGCGACACTCAGCAAGATGACGTCGACCCACTCGATCAAGTTCGGGTTCGACTACCGGAAGTACACCGGCTATAACAACGTCGTTCCCAATGGCACGTACGGGCAGTTCGCCTTCAACGGCTCGCTTTCGGGTTTCCCTTATTCCGACTTCCTGCTCGGACTCCCGTTCACCAGCACCCGCGTCGATCCCCTGGTCGACCGCCGCCGGCGCTCGAACGAACTCGGACTCTTCGTCGACGACACCTGGAAGCTGACCAGCCGGCTCACACTGACGTTGGGGCTTCGCTGGGACTACTTCGGCGCGGCGAGCTTCGATGACAAGCTTCAGTACAACTGGGACCGCGCATCAGGCAACGTGCTGGTGCCGCAAGAAGTGCAGGGGCAGGTCAGCAGACTTTATCCCACCAACCTGATCCGGGTAGTGGCGGGCCAAGCCGTGATCAGGCCGGAGAAGCGGAACTTCGCGCCGCGTCTCGGAGCCGCCTACCGGCTCAACGACAAGACGGTGCTTCGCGGCGGGTACGGAATCTTCACCGAATTCCTCGGGCCGTTCGCGTTCGCCAATACCGGGGGACCCTTCCAGTTGAGCGAGACGTTCATCAACCTCGCCACGCCCGGGACGACTCTGTTCCAGTTCCCGAATGCGTTTCCCGCCGGCGCGGGCAACATTCCTTCGCAGAGCATCGTTGGATTCCCCGTGCAGGCCCGGAATGGTTACTTCGAGCAGTTCAACTTCACTGTCGAACGGCAACTCGCGCAGATCGGGTTCCGCCTTTCCTACACCGGAACGCGTGGGCACGGCCTGAACTACAACATCAACATCAACAAGCCCCAGCCGAGTCTCACGCCATTCGCGCAAGCGCGCCGGCCGTTCCCGCAATTCATCGGCGCGACGTTCGGGTTGCAGGACGGACGAACGAAGTACAATGCGCTGACCTTCGAAGCCCAGAAGAAGGTCGGTGACGTGACATTTGACGCGCACTGGACCTGGGGCAACAGCTTCGCCGATAACCTCAACCTCGAGAATCCGTACAGCTCCAAGTTCTGGAATCGCGACGGTCTGACTCCACGCCATCGGTTCGTGGGAACGGTTTTCTGGGCACTGCCGGTGGGCCGTGGAAAGAAGATGATGGGCAACGCCAACCGCGCGCTCGATCTGGTGGCGGGCGGCTGGCTCGTCTCTCTCCAAAGCCTGTTCCAGACCGGACTTTTCTTCTCGCCGAGCTATTCCGGCTCGGATCCTTCCAACACGAACACCGTTGGCGGAATACCGGACCGGATTTCGAACGGCAACCTCCCGGCTGACAACCGCGCGATCAACCGCTGGTTCGACACCGCGGCGTTCACAACGCCAGCCGCCGGGAGATTTGGAAACAGCGGCTTGAACGTGCTCGAAGGGCCCGGCCGCAACGTGCATCATCTCTCGCTCGCGAAGACCTTCAAGATCACCGAACGATTCAACTTCAACCTGATGGGCGCGGCAACCAACCTGTTCAACCACCCGCACTTCCTGTTCCCCAACAGCAACGTCTCGGTTCCGAGCGGTGGCGTGGTCACGTCGTCCTACAGCTACTTCGGCGCCGACAAGGCAGCAGCGCGGCGCTGGGAGATCCGGGGGAGAATCAACTGGTAGCGATGAAGCGGATCCTGGCAGCGCCCCTTCTGATTCTGAGCGCGCGCGCCCAGAGCGATTTCGAGGAAGGCCGCAAGAAGTTCGAATCGCTCTGTGCTCCGTGCCATGGGGCCGATGGCATGGGTGGCCAGCGTGGGCCGAGCATCGTCGATGCGCGCCGGATCCGGCTGCGCGGTGACGCGGAGTTGCGCGATCTCATCGCCAAGGGAGTGCCTGCTTCCGGAATGCCGGGCTTCCCGCTTCCCCGGCCCGAACTCGACCGGCTCACCCGCTTCGTTCGCGCACTGCTGACGCCGGCGGCCAGCAACCCCGCGCTGGGCGATGCCGCCGATGGGGAAGCCCTCTTCACAGGTGAAGGCAAGTGTCTCTCCTGCCATATGGTCAACGGCAAAGGCTCCGCCGTGGGTCCGGACCTCACCGATCTGGGCAATCGCCGCAAGCTGCGCGAGATCGAGCAATCGATCGACTCCCCGGGCGCGCTCATCACGCCCGGCTATGGAGCCGTTTCGGTCACGCTGCGCGACGGCCGAATGCTGCGAGGGCTCGCCCGCAATCAGTCGAACTTCGATCTGCAGTTACAGACCCTCGACGGGCATCTGCACTTGCTTCAGCGAAAGGACTTGGCGTCGGTGACGGCGGACCAGGCGTCGCTGATGCCCGCGGTGAAGACTACGCCCAAGCGGCGCGCCAATCTCCTGGCGTTTCTGACGCGGCTTCCGAAGCCTGACGCGCTATCGAAGGTTGCACCGGCAGGGTCCTCACCGGTCGGCGTTTCGTGGGCAGACATCGCCCATCCGAAGCGCGGAGAGTGGCCCACCTATGATGGCAACCTGACCGGCAATCGGCACAGCGAGCTCCAAGCCATCACGCGTGACAATGTCGAGCAACTCGGAGTCCGTTGGATGTACTCGATTCCCAATGCCCGGTTGCAAACCACACCGATCGTCGCTGGCGGCGTCATGTACATCACGCACGGCAACGATGTCCACGCGGTGGATGCGGCGTCGGGCCGGCTGATCTGGCGATGGAACCGGCCGAAGTCGCAGGGGCTCGTCGGCGATCCGATCCGCGGATTCAGCCGCGGGCTTGCTCTGCTCGGCGATCGGGTCTTGTTTCAAACGGACAACGGGCATCTTGTGACGCTGCACCGGCTGAGCGGCAGCTTGTTGTGGGATGTGGACATGGTCGGGGATGTGCCGTTGCGCAACCACTACGGTGCAACTTCGGCTCCTCTCGTCGTGAACGATCTGGTGATCGCCGGAATCGCCGGTGGCGATGGTGGACTCCGAGGCTTCCTCGACGCCTACAAGCCCGAGACCGGAGAACGCGTCTGGCGTTTCGAGACGCTCCCCCGCCGGGGCGAGCCAGGATCGGAGACTTGGCAAGGCAAGGCGCTCGAGGTGGGCTGCGGATCGACCTGGCTCACCGGCACCTACGATCCCGCGCTCGATCTTCTTTATTGGACTACAGGAAATCCGTGTCCGGACTACAACGGCGACGAGCGAAAGGGCGACAACCTGTACACGTCGTCGATTCTGGCGCTGAAGCCAAAGACCGGCAAACTCGCCTGGTATTACCAGGTGACGCCGCACGACGTGCACGATTTCGACGCGCAGCAGGTTCCCATGCTCGTCGACGCCACCTATCGCGGCACGCCGCGCAAACTGCTGGTCCAGGCCAGCCGCAACGGATTTTTCTACGTCCTCGACCGGACCGATGGTAAGCTGCTTTCGGCGACTCCCTATCTCGAGAGGCTGACCTGGGCCACCGGCATCGGCCCGGACGGCCGTCCAAAGCGGGTACCCGGAACCGAGCCTTCGCTCGAGGGTTCGAAATCGTGTCCAGCGCCGGAAGGCGGCAACAACTGGATGTCGAACAGCTTCGATCCGGCGACGGGGTTGTTCTACCTGGTCACGCTCGAAAAGTGCTCCATCTATGTGAAGTCCGCGGAGTGGCTCATTCCCGGCGAGCAGTTCTACGGAGGCGGCGCCCGCAACGTTCCGGGTGAACCGGGCCGGAAATACCTTCGCGCGATCGATCTCGAGACCGGAAAAGTGGCATGGAACCGTCCGATGGAAGGGCCTGCAACGAGTTGGGGAGGGGTGGTCTCAACGGCGGGCGGACTGGTGTTCTACTGTGACGACAGCGGTGCGTTCGCAGCCGCTGACTCGAAAACGGGTGAGACGCTCTGGCACTTTCACACGAATCAATCCTGGCGGACTTCGCCGATGACTTTCGCCTCCGGTGGGAAGCAGTATGTCGCGGTCGCGGCCGGAGCTTCGATCCTCGTGTTCGGACTTCCCTAGATCGTCCTGTGTGGGATCAAAACCATCCTCCGAACGGCGTGGCGCCGTGGGATCTACTTCCATGTCGATGGCGCGCAGACATGGGGCGGGCTGCGTCTGAATTTGAAGGCGATGGGGTGCGATTGCGGGTGTGAGGGAGCTATTGAGAGCGTAGCCGTGCTCCGCCTGGAGTGCGCTAATCTGAAGGATTCGTGAAGAAAGTCCGCCCTCGTCAGCGTCACGTTCCCGATCAGTGGATTCGAGCTGTGCTGTTGGCGATGTACCACCAGCCGACGATCACCCGCGCCGAAATTCTCGAGGCAACCGGCCTCAATCCCGCAAGCTTGAGCCACTGCATGAAGCGCCTGATCCGTGCGGGACTCGTGCTGCGCGTGGGGGAGTTGGGCGCAAAAGCTGGCCGCCCGGCGGATCTGCTTCGTCTCAATTCCGAAGCTGCCTATTTCGTTGCGGTGGACTTGGAGGCGTCGCCGATCCGCTTTGCGCTCTCAAACCTCCTCGGCGAGATCCGGTACCGCTGGGAGGAGGGTGATCCGGCCAAAGCTATGGACGTCTCGGTGATCAAGAGGGGCGTGGACATGGTGTGCCGCCCGCTGTCCGCGCGCGAGCGCGAAGCGGTGCTGTCCGTCTCGATCTGCCGGCCCGGCATCGTCGATGCGGAGGGCCGTGTGACTTCGGTGAATCTCGGCTGGGAAAAGTTTCCTTTCGCGGAGAAACTGCGCGAGGTTCTCGACAGACCCGTTTTTGTCGAGAACGCTGGGAAAGCTTACCTGCTGGCGGAACGATGGTTCGGCGCGGCGGCTGGTGTTCAGGACTGTATCTTCGTGGAGGTTGGCAAAGGTGTGGGCGGAGCCATCTTCTCTCGCGGGGAGTTCTTCCGGGGCCGCACCCAAGCCGAATTCGGACACATGACTGTCGAGCCGGGCGCTTCGGATCTGTGCAAGTGTGGCAAGGCCGGCTGCATGGAGGCGATCGCGTCGGCGAACAATGTCGTACGGCAGTACCTTGACCGCGTTGGCCTTCCCGGCCGTCTTGTCTCGACGCTCACCGTGAACGAGGTCATCGATCGGGCTCGCCGCGGCGATCTACATGCCCTGGCGGTGGTCGACCGGGCGATGCGAGCTCTCGGGCTTGGACTGTCGTACCTGTTGGCGATCTTCACTCCCGAGGTATTCGTGGTCGGCGGCTACTTCCTGGGTTGCGAGGATTTCCTGTTACCGCGCCTTCGCGCGGAAGTTGCCTCGCACGCCCGCGAGTGGAATGGTACCTACCGCATCGTCCCGTGCGCGACAGGAAGCGATATCGGTCTACGCGGAGCCACAGCACTGGCTTTTCACCACGCGATCGAAGATCCAGCAATGTTGAGCCGGCTGTCTGGAACTGAACCGGTAGTGCGGCGGAGCCGGAAATCGCCCGAATAGCTGAGGTATCGACGACGCGTCAGAACGACCTCCCTCCAAAACCGAACATGGACCACGTCCAGCCGGGACGCCACACGGAATGGTTGTCGTGACCTGCGGCAGCGTTACCCGCGTCGACCGGATAGACCGCCTCAATGTTCGACTCTTCCAGAAAGCGGTCGAGTTCCGCCGGATGCCCGTACAGCGCCACCGCGAAGCGGACCGGATCCGTCCATGTCAGCACCTCCGTCTCGAAGGTATTCACGCCGTCGACACCGGCGCGATGCAGTCCTTGGGCGCGTTTGAGTCCGGCGGTGATGACCGAGTATTGCCAGGTCCGCAGACCGAACACGCGGAGGTCCCGGAAGGCCGTCGAGCCTACGCCGCCGGTCACCGGAATCCCATGCTTTCGGCCCAGCGCAAGGTAAGGCCGAACGTCCTGGCTGCTCTCGCCAGGGGATTCCTCCAGCGGATCGAGGTCGATCAGGTCGACCAGTCCTTCCCGGCACCATGTCTCGACGTCCAAGCCCTGCGCCA
>Ga0194131_10009304_pt1 | contig 12453 bp, 14 predicted proteins | sample TA2KigO120mmetaG_FD_148631 | JGI IMG/M metagenome (GOLD analysis project Ga0194131, IMG submission 148631) | Freshwater microbial communities from Lake Tanganyika, Tanzania - TA2015053 Kigoma Offshore 120m | ecosystem: Environmental > Aquatic > Freshwater > Lake | place: Tanzania: Lake... | reverse complement strand
AAGCGGATCGCCGAACTGCATCGCGGCCGTCTCGAGATCACGAGCCGAACCGGTGTCGGCACCACGGCCCGCCTGATCCTGCCGCCAGAACGCGTCATTCCGTGACCACCGGGGCTTCGCTGTCCGTCCGCGAGCGGATCGAGGTGGAGCGCGTCCGCCTGTTCTATCGCCAGCTCTACTTCGCCATCGCCTATACCGTCATCGCGCTAGTCCTTGTCGGCATCACGCTGTGGCACGACGCCGAGAACCAAGTGAACCTGCTTGCCTGGATCGCCGCGATGATGGTGATCCAGGGCGGCCGCGTGGCGCTGGTCGTCTCCTTCATCCGTGCGGCACCCGGACCGGGTCAGATGGATGTCTGGCGGCAGAGGGCGATCGTGGCCGGCGCCATCACCGGCCTCGGTTGGGCCTCGACCGCCCTCGTCATCCTGAGGCCGGAAGATCCATTCAACCTGATGATCGTGATCGCGACGGCAGCGGGCGTTCTGGCCGGCGGTGCAGCGATCATGACGGCGCTGCCCGAGGCCTATTTCGCGCTCGCGGTCAGCCATGTCGCCGCGCTCGCGGTTGCGCTCGCTTCGCAGGGCACCCTCGAGATGATGACCCTGGCCGTCGGCGTACTCACCTTCGGCGGCCTCATGGTGGCGATCGCCCAGGCCGGCAAGCGGTCGCTCGAGGAATCGCTGCACCTTCGTTTCCAACGCATGGACATGATCGAGCGCCTGGAGATGGCGCGTGAGCAGGCGGAAAGCGCGAGCCGCGCCAAGTCCGAGTTCCTGACGCTGATGACGCATGAGCTGAGGACGCCGCTCAACTCGATCATCGGCTATGCGGAGCTGATCACCGGCATCGCGCAGTCGAAACGCACGGACAAGCTGGACGCCTATGCCAAGGATATCCACGACGGCGCCCGACACCTGCTCGCGCTGATCAACGACATCTTGGATCTTTCGAAGGCCGATGCCGGCACGATCGACATGCAGGAGGGTCTGTTCGACGTAGCCGCCGCGGTTGAGCGCTGCCGGCGAAACATGCTGCCGCTCGCCGAGGAGAGCGGCGTCGAGCTTAAGGTCGAGACTTCGGCTCCCCTCCCCGCCTTCCGCGGCGATGAGCGGCTGATCCGCCAGGCCGTGATCAATCTCGTCTCCAATGCGATCAAGTTCACCCCGCCGCGCGGTACCGTCCGTGTCGCCGTCGTGCGGACGGAGGATGGCGGCGTCGCGGTCGATGTCATCGACACCGGCATCGGCATGTCGGAAGCCGACATCCCGCGTGCGTTCGAGCCCTTCCAGCAGATCGACCATGGCATCCGGCGCGAACGCCAGGGTTCCGGCCTCGGTCTCCCCCTCGCCAAGCGCTTCGCCGAACTTCACGGCGGCGGGATCGAGATCAAGAGCCAGCCCGGTGCCGGAACGAGGGCGCGGCTGGTGCTGCCGATAAGCCGGGTCGTAGCGTGACGAGACGCATTCTGGCTTGGCTCCTTGCCGCGGCTATCGCGATCGCGGCCGTGGTCGCCATCGGCTGGCACGTGCTGGCACGACAGATCGAGACCCAGCTTCTCGCCTGGGCGGAAGCACGGCGGGCTGAAGGCTATACCGTCGCTTGGCAGTCCGTTGCCGTTGCCGGCTTTCCATCCTCCTTCATCCTGACCCTCGGCCAGCCGCGCATCGCCAAGGATGGCTGGGCGGCCGAGGCGCCGACGCTGCAGGCGACATGGCTCCCCTGGCGCATCGACAGGATCGATTTGGCTGCGCCGCGCCTAGCGGCGGCCGGTCTCGACGCCGCCGGGTCCGCCGAGACCGTATCGGGTACCGTCATGATCGAAGGCGGGCTCGCCAGGCAGCTGATCGTCGAGGGGCATGGAGCGACCGCACGCCTGCGCGCGGACGACATCGGGCGAGCCGACCGCGTGCGCCTCGTCATCGACCGCTTCGATCCCGCGACGAAGGATTGGCAGGCGGACAGCCTCGCCGGCAAGGCGACGCTCTGGCGGGCGCAGCCGGCTCCGCACATCGCCTCCCAGCTCCTGTTCTCCGATCCCTTCGACCTCGACCTGGAAGGCGCGATCAAGGGCACCATCGCCAGCCTGGCCGGCTGGCGTGATGCTGGTGGAACCGCCGATCTCACCCGCCTGCAGCTCTCCTGGGGGCCGCTGAAGCTCGACGGCAACGCCACGCTCGCGCTCGATGCGCAGATGCGTCCGCTCGGCGCCGGCACCGCCAAGCTGCAAGGGCTGGGACCGGTGCTCGACCGTCTCGTCGCCCGGAACCAGATCCGCGCCTCGGAAGCTTCGATCGCGAAGATCGTGCTCGGTCTGCTGGCGCAGCCGAATGCGAGCGGTGCCTCGGAGGTCAGCGTGCCGCTCACCGCGCAGGACGGAAAGCTGTTCCTGGGTCCGGTCGCGGTCGCGACGCTGAGGCCGCTGACGCCTTAGGCCTGCTTCGCCTCGATGATGCTGCGGCGGATCGAGCGCGTCCGCGTGAACAGCTCCTCGAGCTTGTGACCCTCGCCCCAGCGGATCGCCCGCTGCAGGTGCACTAGGTCCTCGGTGAAGCGCTGAAGCATCTCGAGCACCGCTTCCCGGTTGTTGAGGAAGACGTCGCGCCACATGATCGGATCGGACGCGGCGATGCGGGTGAAGTCGCGGAAGCCGCCGGCCGAGAACTTGATCACCTCGGACTGCAGCGTCGTCTCAAGATCGGTGGCGGTGCCAACGATCGTGTAGGCGATCAGGTGCGGAAGGTGCGAGGTGATCGCCAGCACCAGATCGTGATGCTCGGCATCCATGGTGACGACGTTCGAGCCGAACGCCGTCCACATCGCCTGCACCTTCGCCTGCGCGTCGGCGTCGGTTTCGGCCTCCGGCGTCAGGATGCACCAGCGTCCCTTGAACAGCGCGGCGAAGCCGGCATCGGGGCCGGAATTCTCGGTACCGGCAACGGGGTGGCCTGCGATCCATCGCGCGTGAGATGGCAGCTTCGGCTTCATCGCCTTGATCGCCGCCTGCTTGACCGAGCCGACATCGGTGACGATCGCGCGCTGCTTGAGGGCTGGTCCGATCTTCTCGGCGATCGACTCGTAGGTGGACATCGGCGTGCAGAGGATCACCGCGTCGGCGCCGTCGACCGCCTTGGCGACGTCGGTATAGGCGTGAGCGCAGAGGGTGAGCTCAGCCGCGCGCTGGGCATGCGCCGGATTGATGTCGCCGACGACAATCTCGCGGCAGACGCCGTGCTCCCTGAGCGCGCGCGCGATCGAGGAGCCGATCAGCCCGATGCCGATGATGGTGACGCGATCGAAGATCTCAGCCACGGAGGCACTCCGCCAGCGTGTCGATAAGGATCCGGTTCTCCTCCTCGGTGCCGATCGAGAAGCGGAAGTATCCGACCATGCCGTAGGTCTTCATCTCGCGCAGGAAGATCCCGCGCTCGGCACAGAAGGCGAGGATCTGATCCGGGGTCTTGCCGAGCTTCTCCGGCACCTTCACCAGCATGAAGTTGGCGACGGTCGGCTGCGGCTCGAGCCCGAGCGTCTTCAGCATCTCCTGGATACGCGGAACCCAGATGCGATTATGCGTCTTGGACCGGTCCTGGAAGGGCACGTCCTCGAGCGCGGCAACGCCGGCCGCCTGCGCCGCGGCATTCACGTTGAAGACGCCATGCACGCGATTCAGCACGTCGACCACCGCCGGCGCACCGTAGCCCCAGCCTAGTCGCAGGCCGGCCAGGCCGTAGAGCTTCGAGAAGGTGCGCAGCATGATCACGTTGGGCGCCGTCTCGGCGAGCTCGACTCCCGAGGAATAGTCGTTGCGCTCGACATACTCGGCATAGGCGGCATCGAGCACGAGCACGACATGCTTCGGCAGCGCCTTCCACAGACGCTCGACCTCCGAGCGCGCGAGATAGGTTCCCGTCGGGTTGTTCGGGTTGGCGAGGAAGACGATCTTCGTCTTCGCCGAGAGCTTGGCCAGGATCGCGTCCACGCTCGCGGTGAAGCCGTCATCCTGCGCCTTGACCGGCGTCGCGCCCGAGGCATGCGCGCAGGTCGGGTACATGACGAAGCCGTATTGCGTGTAGATCACCTCGTCGCCCGGCCCGGCGAAGCAGTGGCAGAGGAGCTCGATCAGCTCGTCCGAGCCGTTGCCGATCACGAGTTGCTCGGGCTTGAGCCCGTGATGCTTGGCGAGCGCGGCGGTGAGCGTGCTGGATCCGCTTTCCGGGTAGCGGTTGATCTCGCCGGCCGCGGCCTTGTAGGCCTCGATCGCCTTCGGGCTCGCGCCGAGAGCGCCTTCATTCGCCATCAGACGGATCAGGCGGCCGGGCCGCTTCGGCTTGGCGAACGCCTTATAGGGCGTCAGCTCCATGATGCCGGGCTGGGGAACAGGGGCGTCGCTCATGCTCAACTCCGAACTCAACCCTTCGACAGCGGCGTGGCATAGCCGCCGATCAGGGCCGCACGATTGAAACGTAGCGACGCCAAGCGTGCATCGCCTTCTGCAACGAAATCATCGACCTCGACCAACGTCGCCGATCCGTCCTCGCCAATCACGCGTCCCGCGAGGCCGGCTTTGCGGAACGCTGCGACTATGGCGGCTCGGCCGAGCCTGGGCCGGCTCTCGGCCATTATCAGGCTGCGGTCGCTGCCCGAGGGCTCGAAGGGGACGCGGGCGATGGCAACGGCGTCGCCTTTGCCTCCCGCAAAGGGAAGCTTGGCAACGATCCGCGGTACTGCAGTGTTCTTAGCGAGCGCCCTCCACCAGCCGCCCTCGCCCATAAGCGGGAGCACGCCGATCGTGGCCTTGCCGGCGGCGACGTCACGCACGGCCTGGGGCGCCGACCGGCGCTTGAAAGGAACGCTCGACCCGAAATGATCGCGCGCCACATCCCAGCAACGATCGACCACGGCGAGCGAGACCGCTTCCTGCAGCGCGAGCGAGCCGCCGACGATCATCTCGCGCCAGATGCGGACGAGGACACCGATGGGCATCTCGCCCTTGTGCCGCGCGACCAGGCGGCGGATCAGTGCAGCCTCGCGGGCCGGCCGCCATTTCGGCGCCGCGGTCCCTTTGACCTTGCCGACCTTGCGCACGACCGCGACCCGCTGCATCAGCAGGTCATGGATCGCCTGATCGATGCGATCGATCTCGGCGCGGATCTCCTCGAGGGTCTGGGCGGGCGCGGCCATCGTCGGAAGCACGGGGTGGGGCCGCTAGGTGTAGTCGTGGAAACCGACAAAATCAAAGCCTTCCGGCATTGGCGGAAAAGGCCTGAAGTCACCGCATCTCGCCTTTCCCCTGGGCTTTCGGGCGTATGACCACGACCTTCGGCTCCCTCGCGCGCATACCGACCTCTGCGGCGCTGCCCGGCCGCCGGCTCACGCTGGAGGCCGGGGCGCCGATGAAGCTCGACTGCGGGCTCGAGCTGGCCGAGGCGACTTTCGCCTACCAGACCTATGGCCGGCTGAATGCAGACAAATCGAACGCCATCCTCGTCTGCCACGCGCTGACCGGCGACCAGTACGTCGCCGAGGATCATCCCGTCACCGGCAAGCGCGGCTGGTGGGAGATGATGGTCGGCCCCGGCAAGCCGATCGACATCGAGCGCTACTTCGTCCTCTGCGTGAACGTGCTCGGCGGCTGCATGGGCTCGGCCGGGCCGCGCGAGATCGACCCGAAGACCGGCAAGCCCTACGGGCTGTCCTTCCCGGTCATCACAATCGGCGACATGGTCGAAGCACAGCTCCGCGTCGTCCGTCATCTCGGCATCGAGCGACTGTTCGCGGTCACCGGCGGCTCGATGGGCGCCATGCAGGTCCTGCAATGGGCGTCGCGCCACCCCGAGAAGATCTTCGCCGCGATCCCGATCGCCGGCGCAGCCCGGCACTCGGCGCAGAACATCGCCTTCCACGAGGTCGGCCGTCAGGCGATCATGGCCGACCCCGAGTGGCGCGGCGGCGACTACATCGGCCACGGCACCAACCCGGCCCGCGGCCTCGCCGTCGCACGCATGGCCGCGCACATCACCTATCTTTCCGAGCCGGCGCTGCACAAGAAGTTCGGCCGCAACCTGCAGGACCGCGAAGCCCTCTCCTACGGCTTCGAGGCCGACTTCCAGGTGGAGAGCTATCTACGCCACCAGGGCATCACCTTCGTCGACCGCTTCGATGCGAACTCCTATCTCTACATCACCCGCGCGATGGACTATTTCGACCTCGCCGCCGAGCATGGCGGCGTGCTGGCCAACGCCTTCCGCGGCACTACCTGCCGCTTCTGCCTGATCAGCTTCACCTCCGACTGGCTGTTCCCGACCAGCGAAAGCCGCGCCATCGTGCATGCACTGAACGCGGTCGCCGCCGATGTCAGCTTCGTCGAGATCAACAGCGACAAGGGCCACGACGCCTTCCTCCTCGACGAGCCCGAATTCCATTCGGTCCTGAGCGGCTTCCTTGCCGGCTCGGCCGAGCTCGCCGGCGTCAAGCCGCATCCGCCGAGGACTCCATGATCCGCGCCGATCTGCAGCTTATGGCCGACATGATCGAGGATGGTGCGCGCGTGCTCGATGTCGGTTGCGGCGACGGCGTGCTGCTCGAGCATCTGAAGCGCGAGAAGCGCGCGGTCGGGCGCGGCATCGAGCTTTACCAGGCCGGCGTGAATGCCTGCGTCGGCCGCGGCCTCTCGGTCATCCAGGGCGACGCCGACACCGATCTCCGCGACTACCCGACCGCTGCCTTCGACTATGCGGTCCTGAGCCAGACGCTGCAGGCGACCGTGGACCCGAAAGGCGTGCTGACCGAGTTGGCGCGGATCGCCCGGCACGCCATCGTGTCCTTCCCGAACTTCGGCCATTGGCGCGTGCGCTGGTCGGTCGCGGCGCGCGGCCGCATGCCGATGACCCCGGCGCTCTCCCACCAGTGGTGGGAGACTCCAAATATCCATCTCTGCACCATCCGCGATTTCGTGAGGCTCGCCGAGACGCTCGGCGTCGCCATCGTCGAAGGCTGGGCGCTCGACGGCGCCGGCCGGCCGCTCGCCGCGCGAGCCACCTCGCGCTGGGCCAACTTCGCCGCCGCTCAGGCGATCTTCAAGCTTCGTCGGGCCTAGTCGCCGAGTGCCGGGCGGCGGCCGGAGCCGCGCCGCCCTGGATCGGCACCAGCATGCGCTTGCGCTTGCGTGTCCCCTGCGGGATCACGGTGCCGGCATAGATCTGCTTCGCCGCCTCGACCATGACGACGCCGGCAAAGGTCGAGGCCCAGCGCTCGCCGAACCGGTCGAACTCGCGCGACCAGCGCGCCAGCGGCACCAGCGCCTGCGGCGGCAGGAAGAGCGCGGTGGCGCTCTGCACTGGCGTGAACAAGGTGTCGCGCAAGAGGCGCGAGAGCTGTCCCAGCGAATAGGGCTGGCCGTGACCGAAGGGCGTGCGGTCGCTCCGCGCCCAGACGCCGCGGCGATTGGGAGCCACCACCAGCAGGCGGCCATTCCCGGCCAGAACCCGCCAGGCCTCGCGCAGCATCGGCCGCAGCTGCTCGGCCCCTTCAAGCGCATGCACCAGCAGCACACGGTCGAAGGAGAGGTCCGGGAAGGGCAGCTCCGTCTCCTCGGCCAGGGTCACCAGATTGGGGCCGGGACGAGGCCAGGGCAGAACCCCCTGGCTCGCCGGCATCGCCGCGACCAGGCGCGCCGCTTCCTCGCGGTAGAGCGTGAGGTAGGGCGTGGCGAAGCCGAGACCCAGCACCGACAGGCCCCTGGCATCGGGCCAGAGCCGCCGGATACGGGCACGGATCAGCCGCCGCGCCACCTGTCCGCGGCGCGAGGCGTAAAAGTCCCGGAGGTCCACGATGTCCGTGAACATGGCGCTATTCTAACACCCTCTGCTATCGTCCGCCGCCCCGAGCCGAGACGGCCTTTCCATGAACCAGATCGACGTCGAGCAGATCCCAGTCCTCAAGGACAATTATGTCTACCTGGTACGCGACCGCTCAAGCGGCAAGGTCGGCGTGGTCGACCCCGCCGTGTCCGATCCCGTGCTGGAACGCGCCCAGGCGCTTGGGTGGACGATCACGCACATCCTGAACACCCATCACCACGGCGACCATGTCGGCGGCAACATGGCGATCAAGGCGGCGACCGGCTGCACCATCGTCGGTCCCCGCGCCGATCGCGACCGCATCCCCGGCATCCAGATCGAGGTCGGCGACGGCGATGTCTTCAAGCTCGGCGAGGCGCCCGCCGAGGTCTTCGACGTGCCGGGCCACACGCGCGGCCACATCGCCTACTGGTTCCGCGACTCCGACGCGCTGTTCTGCGGCGACACGCTGTTCGCCGCCGGCTGCGGCCGGATGTTCGAAGGGACTCCGCAGCAGTTCTGGACTTCCCTCGGGAAGCTGAAGGCGCTGCCCGATCCAACCCGCGTCTACTGCGCGCATGAGTACACGCAGTCCAATATCCGGTTCGCACTGTCGGTCGATGGCGGCAATCCCGCGCTCCAAGATAGAAGCCGCCGTGTCGACGCGCTCCGTGCCGAGAACAAGCCGACCGTACCCTCGACCATGGCCGAGGAGCGTGCGACCAATCCCTTCCTGCGCGCCGACCAGGCGGCGCTCGCCCGCAGCGTCGGGCTCGGTTCTGGCGATCCGGTCGCCGTCTTCGCTGCCGTGCGCAAAGCCAAAGACTCGTTTTAGTCCCCCCAAGAGGAAACCGATGAAGCTCTACTTCAATCCCGCCTCGCCCTATGTCCGCAAGGTGATGGTCACGGCGATCGAATGTGGCATCGACGGCCGCATCCAGCAGGTGCCGACCGCCGTCACGCCGGTGAAGCCGAACCCGGACGTCGCCAAGGACAATCCGCTGATGAAGGTGCCGACGCTGGTCACCGATGACGGCATCGTTCTCTACGATTCCCGCGTGATCTGCGAGTACCTCGACTCCCAGCATGCCGGCACCAAGCTGATCCCGGTCTCCGGCCCCGACCGCTGGCGCGTGCGCCGCTGGGAGGCGATGGCCGACGGCATCACCGATGCCGGCCTGCTCTGCCGCTACGAGGTCGTGGTGCGGCCCGAGGACAAGCGCAACGCCGACTGGACCAACGGCCAGATGACCAAGGTGCTCCAGGGCCTCGACATGGCGGAGAACGATTCCCAGCTGCTCTCCGGCCCGATCAACCTCGGTCAGATCGCGCTCGCCTGCTCGATCGGCTGGCTCGAATTCCGTGACGTCGCCGGCGACATCCGCAAGACCCGGCCGAAGCTGGCTTCCTGGTACGAGCGCTTCTCCAATCGGCCCTCGATGCAGGCGACCAAGCCCGCGCAGTTGTGAGCGCCGACGACCTGATCACCCGCCTGGGGCTCAAGCCGCATCCCGAGGGCGGGCATTACCGGGAGACCTTCCGCGACCGTCCGGCTTCGGGCGGTCGCGGCGCCTTGACGACCATTCTCTATCTGCTCAAGGCGGGCGAGACCTCTCGCTGGCATCGCGTCACCGACGCCGTCGAGATCTGGCACTTTCACGATGGCGACGATCTCGAGCTTTCATTGTCGAACGGCAGGGCGGTCGAGCACTACGTCCTCGGACGCGTGAACCCACAGGTCGCGGTGCCGGCCGATGTCTGGCAGTCGGCACGGCCGTTAGGGGCTTTCACCCTGGTAGGCTGCGCCGTGGCGCCGGCCTTCGAATTCTCCTCCTTCGAGATGGCGCCTCAGGGCTGGGAGCCGGGCTGACGGCGGAGCACGTCGAGCGTCGCCAGCGCCGCGCCGCCGACGATGAGAAAGGTCGCGGCACCGACGATCCAGCTCGCCTCGCCCTTGCCGAAGAGAATAAGCAGAGCCGTCGAGCCCAAGGGTGCGATGTAGAAGAGGCCGCCGAGCGCCTGGATGTCGCCATGCTTCATGCCGACATCCCAGGTGAAGAAGGCGAGCCCGATGGGGCCGATGCCGAGCAGCAGGACGGCGAGCCACTCGCCGCCCGCGGGCCACACGGTCGTTTCCAGCAGGACATGACAGAGCGCCGCAAGGATCGCAGTGACGGCACAGAAGCCGCCGACCGCCGTCGTCGGTACCTCGCCGAAGCGGCGGCTCAGGACCGAGTAGCTCGACCAGATCAGCGCGCAGGCGAAGGCGGCGGCGTAGCCGAGCGCGAACTCCGCCTTGAAGGCGACGCGGCCGCCATCGGTGACGACGAGCGCGGTGCCGGCGAGACCCGCAAGCGCGCCAGCCAGGTGATACCAGCGCAACCGCTCGCCCGGCAGCAGCGAGGAGAAGACGACGATCAGCAGAGGCGAGAGATAGGCGATGAGGCCCGCCTCGACCGGCGGTGCGGCGCGCAGCGCAACGAAATAGGCGAAGTGGTAGCCGAACAGCCCGTAGATGCCGAGCGCCCAGACCGACGGTCGTTGGCGCAGATGCCGGAGCCCCTCGCCGCGCGCGACCCACAACGCGATCGAGGCGGTGCCGGGAATCGCGAAGGCCATGGCGACGAGCTGGAACGGCGGCACCGGACCGGCGAGCGTGGTGAGAAGCGCGAGGGCCGCCCACATGGCGATGGCGGAAAACCCGATCAGCGTCGCACGGCGACGGGATGGCAGAGCAGTGGTCATTGATTGAGAGAAGGTTCGTTCAGCTTCGTTTGCGCATCGTCCGCGCCAGCTCGATGACGCGGATGGTTTCTGACCACAGTTTCAACTCCGCGAGACGCGACTCCGGCACCCATTCCGCCCGGTCGGCGTCGTCGCCAGCGACGAGGTCGCCCTTCTTCCACTCGGCGAGCACGTCGATCAGCGTGAAGTGGAAGCGGACGCGCCCCTGATCGTCGCGGCGGATCGAGTCGACGGCGGTGACGATCTCCAGCGGCACGACCTCGATGCCGGCTTCCTCCCGGACCTCGCGGATGGCGGTCTCGTAGATCGTCTCGCCGGCATCCTGGGCGCCGCCGGGAATGCTCCACTGCCCGCGCCGCGAGCCCTTGCTCGAGCGCACGAGGAGCACGTCATCGCCGCGGAAGACGATGGCGCCGATGCCGACCCAGGGACGGTCCGGATACTCTCTAGGGTCGATGCCCACGCCCTAATACATGTGCTGGCCGCCGTTGACCGACAGCGTCGAGCCGGTGATGAAGCCCCCTTCGTCGTCGACGAGGAAGCAGACCGTGCGCGCGATCTCGGAGGCCTTGCCGAGGCGGCCGACGGGGATGCGGGCGACGATCTTCTCGAGCACGTTCGGCGGCACGGCGCGGACCATGTCGGTGTCGATATAGCCCGGCGCCACCGCGTTCACGGTGATGCCGGCGGCGGCGCCTTCCTGCGCCAGCGCCTTGGTGAAGCCGTGGATGCCGGATTTGGCGGCGGCGTAGTTGACCTGGCCGTACTGGCCGGCCTGGCCGTTGATCGAGCCGATATTGACGATGCGCCCGAACTTGCGCGCGCGCATGCCTTCGATCACCGCGCGGCACATGTTGAAGCAGGAGGAGAGGTTGGTCTGGATGACCTGGTTCCACTGCTCGAAGCTCATCTTGTGCATGGTGCCGTCGCGCGTGATGCCGGCATTGTTGACCAGGATGTCGACGGGGCCGAGATCGGCCTCGATCTGCTTGATGCCGGCCTGGCACTGGGCGAAATCGCTGACGTCCCATTTGTAGGACTTGATCCCGGTCGCCTTGGTGAAGGCGGCCGCGACCTCGGCGTTGCCGCCGTAATTGGCGGCGACCTTGTAGCCCTTGTCCCTGAGCGCGATCGAGATCGCCTCGCCGATGCCGCGCGTGCCGCCGGTGACGACCGCAACCCGAGCCATGAAATCCTCCCCGAACTTTCTTGATTTGTGACGACGACGATCAGCGTTCGACGCAGAGCGCGATGCCCATGCCGCCACCGATGCAGAGCGTGGCAAGGCCCTTCTTGGCGCTCCGCTTCTGCATCTCGTAGAGCAGCGTGGTCAGGATGCGGGCACCCGAGGCGCCGATCGGATGGCCGAGCGCGATGGCGCCGCCATTGACGTTGACCTTGGCCGGATCCCAGCCGAGATCCTTGTTCACCGCACAGGCCTGGGCCGCGAAAGCCTCGTTGGCCTCGATCAGGTCGAGATCGCCGACGCTCCACCCCGCCTTCTCCAGCGCGGCGCGGCTGGCCGGGATCGGGCCGGAGCCCATCACCGCCGGCTCGACGCCGCGGGTCGCCCATGAGGCGATGCGCGCGAGCGGCGCGATGCCGCGCTTCTTCGCCTCGTCGGCGGTCATCAGCACCAGCGCCGCGGCGCCGTCATTGATGCCGGACGCGTTGCCGGCGGTGACGGTGCCGTCCTTGGCGAAGGCGGGGCGCAGCTTGGAGAGCACCTCTACCGTGGTGCCGGCGCGCGGATGCTCGTCGGTGTCGATCACCTGGTCGCCCTTCCGGGTCTTGATCGTGATCGGCACGATCTCGTCCTTGAAGCGGCCGGACTTGATCGCGGCCTCGGCCTTGGCCTGGCTGCCGG
>Ga0194131_10009293_pt1 | contig 12459 bp, 11 predicted proteins | sample TA2KigO120mmetaG_FD_148631 | JGI IMG/M metagenome (GOLD analysis project Ga0194131, IMG submission 148631) | Freshwater microbial communities from Lake Tanganyika, Tanzania - TA2015053 Kigoma Offshore 120m | ecosystem: Environmental > Aquatic > Freshwater > Lake | place: Tanzania: Lake... | reverse complement strand
GGGCCAGGTGCTCTGCATCATCGAAGCGATGAAGCTGATGAACGAGATCAACGCGGAAATCGACGGTGAGGTGGTGAAGGTGTACGTGGAGAACGGCCACGCCGTGCAGTACGGCGAGCGCCTGTTCGCCATCCGTCCTGCATAGCCATGTTCAAGAAGATCCTGATTGCGAACCGCGGCGAAATCGCCCTGCGCATCATCGTGGCGTGCCGCGAGCTCGGCATCAAGACCGTCGCCGTGTACTCGGAGGCCGACGAGAACTCGCTGCACGTCCGGTTTGCGGACGAGGACGTCTGCATCGGGCCGCCGCGCAGCACCGAGAGCTACCTGAACGTCCCGGCGATCATCAGCGCCGCCGAGATCACCGGCGCCGACGCGATCCATCCCGGCTACGGGTTCCTGTCCGAGAGCGCCTACCTCGCGGAGGTCTGCGAGGCGTGCCACATCCGGTTCATCGGTCCCGATCCGAACGTCATCAAGCTGCTCGGCGACAAGGCGCGCGCGCGCCGGGCGATGAAGAAGGCCGGCGTGCCCATGCTGCCCGGCAGCGACGGTCCGATCGAGAACGAGGAGAAGGCGCTCAAGTGCGCCAGGGACGTCGGCTACCCGGTCATCATCAAGGCCGTCGCCGGCGGCGGCGGCCGCGGCATGCGCGTCGTCCGCCAGCCCGCGGATCTGGCGAACGCGCTGCGGACCGCCCAGCGCGAGGCCGAGGCGGCCTTCGGCGTGGGGGACGTCTACATCGAGAAGTACCTGGACCACCCGCGCCATATCGAGTTCCAGGTGCTGGGCGACCACCACGGGAACGTCGTGCATCTCGGCGAGCGCGAGTGCTCCATCCAGCGCCGCCACCAGAAGCTCATCGAAGAGTCGCCGTCGCCTGCGCTCACCGACAAGGTGCGCCGCAAGATGGGCGGCCTCGTCGTGGACGCGGCCAAGGCGGTGCAGTACACGAACGCCGGCACGTTCGAGTTCCTGATGGACGACGAGGGGAAGTTCTACTTCATGGAGGTCAACACGCGCCTCCAGGTCGAGCACCCGGTGACCGAGATGGTGACCGGCATCGACATCGTCAAGGAACAGATCCGGATCGCGGCGGGGGAGCGGCTCTCGTTCAAGCAGAGCGAGGTGACCTTCACCGGCCACGCCCTGGAGTGCCGCATCAACGCGGAAGACCCCGACACGTTCGCGCCCTCGCCAGGCGTCATCCACGCGTTCAGCGTGCCGGGCGGCCCCGGCGTGCGCATCGACACCTTCGCGCACTCCGAGTGCACGGTGTCGCCGTACTACGATTCGATGATCGCCAAGATCATCACGCACGGGCGCGACCGGCAGGAGGCCATCGCGCGCATGCGCCGGACGCTCGAGATGACGGTCATCGAGGGCATCAAGACGACGGTCCCGATGCACCTGCGCATCAGTGCCGAGCCTGATTTCGTCGCCGGCCGCCTGAGCACGCACTTCATGGAGCGGTACGCGGCAAAGGCGGCCAAGCCCGGCAGCCTGGCCGAAAGCGCCTGATTCCCCGCCTCCAGGCCATTCTCGACGTCGAGACGGCCGGCCGTGCCGGCTGGGAGCCGGCCGACCTGGCGGCCGCGTTTCTCGACGGCGGCGCGACGTTCATCCAGCTGCGCGCGAAAGAGCTGCCGTCGGGCCGGTTCCTCACGCTCTGCGACCGCGTCGTGCGCGCCGCGGAGCCGTACCACGCATCGGTCATCGTGAACGACCGCGCCGATCTGGCCGCGATGTCGCACGCCTCCGGCGTCCACGTCGGGCAGGACGACCTCCCGCCCGCCGCCGCCCGTGCGCTCGTGGGCGAGTCGGCCATCGTCGGGCTCTCCACGCACAGCCCCGGGCAAGTGGAGGCAGCGCTCGCCGAGCCGATCACGTACGTCGCCATCGGCCCGGTCTTCGGCACGTCCACGAAGGAGACGGGCTACGCCGCGGTCGGCCTCGACATGGTGAAGACGGCGGCGCGCCTCGCGCGCGGGCTGCCGGTCGTGGCGATCGGCGGCATCACGCTCGAGACCGCGCCCGCCGTGCTCGAGGCGGGCGCCTCCTGCGTGGCGGTGATCGGCGATCTCGTCGCGGCGGGGGATCCGCGGGGACGGATCGCGGCCTACCTCCGAAGTCTCGGCCTATAATCGCGGAGCGGTTGGAGGCGTGATGGATTCAAACCTGCTGAAGACCAAGTCGATCGAGCAGTGTGTCGCCGACGTGGAACACGGCGGCAAGGCCCTGCGGCGCAGCCTCAGCGCGTGGGACCTGACGATGCTCGGCATCGGCGCGGTGATCGGCACGGGCATCTTCGTGCTGACGGGGACGGCGGCCGCCAACCAGGCGGGCCCCGCCATCACGATGTCGTACCTCGCGGCGGGCGTCGCCTGCCTTTTCGCGGCCCTCTGCTACGCCGAGTTCGCCTCGATGGTGCCCATCGCGGGCAGCGCGTACACCTACGCCTACGCCTCGCTCGGCGAGCTGATCGCGTGGCTCATCGGCTGGGACCTGATTCTCGAGTACGCGGTCGGATCGATGACCGTGGCCATCGGCTGGAGCGGCTACATGCAGCGGCTGCTCTCCGGCGCGGGGATCACGCTGCCGGTGTGGATGGCCAACGCGCCGTCCGCCTCGGCGCCGGGCGCGATCATCAACCTGCCCGCCGTCCTGATCGTGCTGGCGATCATGGTGCTGCTCGTGATCGGCATCCGCGAGAGCGCGCGGTTCAACGCGGCCATCGTCACCATCAAGCTCGTGGCGATCGTGTTCTTCATCTTCATGGGCTTCCGCTACGTCGACCCGGTGAACTGGCAGCCGTTCGCGCCGTACGGGCTGCCCGGGATCATGGGCGCGGCGGCCGTCGTCTTCTTCGCGTATATCGGGTTCGACGCGGTGTCCACGACCGCGGAGGAAGCGAAGAACCCGCGGCGCGACCTGCCGATCGGCATCATCGCGTCGCTGGTCGTCTGCACGCTGCTGTACCTGGCGGTGGCGGCCGTCCTGTCGGGCATCGTGCCCGTCATCCAGTACCGCTCGAACGCGCAGATCCTGCCGGACCTGCCGGCCGCCGATCCGGGGCTGACGCAGCAGTTCCTCAACGCACCCGTCGCCTTCGCATTGAGCGTCATCGGCCTCGACTGGGCCTCGTATCTGGTGTCCGCGGGCGCCGTCGCCGGCATCACCAGCGTGCTGCTCGTCATGCTCCTCAGCCAGCCGCGCATCTTCTTCGCCATGAGCCGCGACGGCCTGCTGCCGCAGGGCGTCAGCAAGGTCCACCCGCGGTTCGGCACGCCCTACATCACCACGATCATCACGTGCGTGATCGTGGCGATCGTCGCGGGCCTGACGCAGATTCAGGTTGTCGGCGAGATGACGAGCATCGGGACGCTCTTCGCGTTCCTGGTGGTCTGCACCGCCGTGATGGTGCTGCGCGTCAAGCGGCCGGAAGCGCACCGCCCGTTCAGGGTCTGGGGCGGTCCGGTGATCCCGATCCTCGGCATCTTCTCGTGCCTCTACCTGATGCTGAGCCTCGCCGTCCTGACGTGGGTCCGCTTCCTGGTCTGGCTCGACGTCGGCATCTTCATCTACTGGTTCTACGGCCGGAAGCACAGCCCGCTGGCCGACAAGGCGGAGCAGGCGGCGAAATCCACCGGCGAAGCCGCCGGGGACTTCCTGACGATGCTGGGGGCGCTCGCCGTCTTCAATGGCTTCTTCGTTGCCGTGCTCGGCTACCTCACGCAGATCGGCGTCACGACCGAGACGACCGCGCGGTGGTTCGAGGTGGGTATCGCTCCGGAACGCGCATCCGTGATCGGGATTCAGATCCTCGTGGCCGGCGCCGTGGTGGTGGTCGTCGGACGACTGCTCGCGCGCAAATAAATGGGGTCGGGAGTCATTTTTCGAGGACACCTACGGAGTATCTCAACCGGTGTCCTCTAAAAATGACTCCCGACCCCATTAAGGCGCGGCTGCTGGACGGCCAGGCGCTGGCCGTCCTGATCCAGCAGCAGGAAATCGCGCCGCAGGTCGCCGCGTTCGTCAGCAGGCACGGCCGCCCGCCCGGGCTGGCCATCGTGCTCGTCGGTGAAAACCCTGCCTCCGAGGTCTACGTCCGCAACAAGCTGAAGTCCGGGGCCGGTGTCGGCTTTCGCGCCGATCTCGAGCGGCTGCCCGCGACCGCGACGCTGCAGGACGTCCTCGCGCTCGTCGATCGGCTGAACCGCAGCCCGCTGTACGACGGCATCCTCGTCCAGTCGCCGCTGCCGAAGACGCTCGGCGCCGACGCAGCGCAGCGCGTCTACGACTCGATCGCGCCGGAGAAGGACGTGGACGGCTTCGCGCCCGAGAGCGTGGGCCGCATGGTGCAGAACCGCCCGGCGCTGGTCGCCTGCACGCCGTCAGGCATCATCGAGCTGCTCGTGCGCGAGCGGATCCCCATCGCCGGCCGCCACGCCGTCGTCATCGGCCGCAGCGACATCGTCGGCAAGCCGATGGCGATGCTGCTGCTGCACCGGGATGCCACCGTGACCATCTGCCATTCGAAGACGCCGGACCTCGCCGCCGTCTGCCGCCAGGCCGACATCCTCGTGGCGGCGGTCGGACGCGCCGGCCTCGTGACGAAAGACTTCGTGAAGCCCGGCGCCACGGTCATCGACGTCGGCATGAACACGCTCACCGATCTCGCGGCTGTCCAGCGCATGTATCCCGACGGCCACCCGCGCCTCGCGCGATTCCGGGAGAAGGGGTCGCTGCTCGTCGGCGACGTGCATCCGGAGGTCGCGGACGTCGCGGGCGCGCTGACGCCCGTTCCCGGCGGCGTCGGTCCGCTCACGATCACGATGTTGATGGTTAACACCCTTCGCGCAGCGCAGACAATTCTTTCAACACCGCGCTGACCTGGCGGTCCGTCTCTTCACATGTTCCATCCGTTCGAATCACGTAGTCGGCGCGGCGCACTTTGTCCTCGATCGGAAGCTGCGCGGCGATGCGTTGCCGGGCTTCCTCTTCCGACGCGCCATCGCGTTCCATCACGCGGCGGACCTGTGTCTCAGGCGCGCTGGCGACGACGATGACCTTCTCGAAGTCGCGGTCCCGTCCGACCTCATACAGCAATGGAATGTCGGCGATGGCGAAGGGATGCCGTGCCGGGTCGAGGCTCTTGAACCAGCGCTCGGTTGCCTGGCGAACAGCCGGGTGGATGATTGCTTCGAGCGCGAGGCGGGCATCCTTGTCGGCGAATACGACAGCGGCGAGCTTGTGGCGGTCCAGCGATCCTTCCGGCTGCAGAACGCCGCGACCGAATCGCTCCACAACGGCGGCCAGGCCCGGCGTCCCCGGTGCGACCGCTTCGCGCGAGAGTTGGTCGGAGTCGATCGTGGGAACGCCGAGTCGTTCGAACTGTTCGCGAACGTAGCTCTTTCCGGTCGCGATCCCGCCCGTGAGCGCGATTCGTCTAGTTGCCGACATCCGCGACGGCTGTGTCTTTGGCGGGCGCGATGCGCTCCTCGACGAACGTGTTCCACTCGTGGCACTGCGGGCACTGCCACAGCAGCTCCGTCGTCCGGTAGCGGCAGCGGCGGCAGACGTGCGGGTCGAGATAGAAGACCGCTTCGCGCGTCAGCTCGACGTAGCGGCGGACGAGCGCCGGATCGAAGGAGAGCCCGGACAGCGCTTCCCAGATCTCCTGGTGGATCGCGAGGTTGTGCGGGTGGTGGGGGAGCGCGTCCAGCAGGAGATCGAACGCGCCCCGGCGATTGCCCGCGCGTGCGTGGTGCCGCGAGAGCGCCAGGCGCGTGCGCCAGTCTTGCGCGTCGCGGCCGATGAGCCGCTCGCAGAGATCGGCGAACTTCCGCGGCGTCCCCAGGGAGGTGTAGGCGCGCTCCAGCCGATCGAAGGCGAGGTAGGCGCGGTCGGGGACCGCCTCGACGAGCGATTCCCACGCGTCCACGGCCGCCGGCAGGTTGCCCTGCGCCTGGCGCACGTCGCCGAGGTTCAGGTAGGCGGGCACCGTGCGCGCGTCGGCGTCGACGGCATCCGAGAACGCGCGCACGGCGGCCGCCTGATCGCCCGCACGCGTCTGCGCGGTGCCGATCTCGTTCCGGAGGAACCCGAGGATCTGCTGGTCGTCGGGGCGGCGGCCGGCGTCGATCTTCGCCACCTGCTCGCGCACGCGGAGCGCGTCGGCCCACTGATGCTGGTCTTCGTACAGCTTCTGCAGGTTGACGAGCGCGTAGCGGTTCTTCGGATCGAGCTGCAGGACTTCCTGGAAGGCCTCGAGCGCGCGGTCGACGAACCCGCCGTGGCGGAAGTCGAAGCCGAGGCAGAGCAGCACGTAGGCGTGTTCCAGCCGCGTGAGGTCCGGGCGCTGCAGCAGCGCCTGGTGCACGTTGATCGCGCGGCCGGCCTGTCCCTTCTCGCGGTACAGGTTGCCGAGAATCATCTGGATCTCGAGCGCGTCGGCGGTGTCGGTGCTCGTGGCCGCCGTCAGCTCCTCGATCGCCTGGTCCACCTGGTTGTCGACGAGGTAATTGAGGCCGAGCATGTAGTGCGGGGTCTCGCGGAGGCGGCGGCGGTCGATCCAGCGGCCGTCGCGCAGCTTGTATCGCTCCCAGGCCTTGCCGATCACCAGCCCGAGGAGCAGGGCGAAGAGCACGGCCAGCAGATACAGCTCGGTGGTCATGATCAGCCAGCTGCCGGCAGCCGGCAGCCGGCTAAAACATCTCCGTGCGCCACAGATCGTGGAGGTGTACGACCCCTTCCACCTTGCGGCTGCCGTCAACGACGACGATCGAGGTGATCTTGCGCTGCTCGAGGATGTGCAGGGCCTCGGCCGCCAGCGTCGCGCGCGTGATGGTGATCGGGTTTCGCGTCATGACGTCGCCCGCCGTGCGCTCGCGCAGGTCGAACGCGCCCGCCATGTGCCGCCGCAGGTCGCCGTCGGTGATGATCCCCGCCAGCCGTCCCTGATCGTCCACGACGCACGTCATGCCGAGCTTCTTGGCCGTCATCTCGTTGACGACGTCCTTCATCGGCACGCCGGCGCCGACCACGGGGACGCGGTCACCCGCTGCCATCAGCTGATCGACGCGCATCAGGCGCTTGCCGAGATGCCCGCCGGGGTGCAGGTTGACGAAGTCCTCCTCGCGGAACCCTTTCGCGACGAGCAGCGTCATGGCCAGCGCATCGCCCATTGCCAGAGCGGCCGTGGTACTGGCCGTCGGCACCAGGTTCATCGGGCACGCCTCCTCGGACACGTGGCAGTCGAGGGCGACGTCGGCCGCCTGGCCCAGCGTGGACGCGCAGTCGCCGGTAATCGCGATCAGCCCGGCGCCCAGCCGCTTGATCGTCTCGAGCAGCCGCAGCAGTTCGTGCGTCTCGCCGGTATTCGACAGCGCAATCACCACGTCGTCGCCGCGGATGACGCCCAGGTCGCCGTGGGTCGCTTCGGCGGGGTGGAGGAAGTGCGCGGCCGTGCCGGTGCTCGAGAGCGTGGCGGCGAGCTTGCGGGCGATGATGCCCGACTTGCCCATGCCGGTCACGATGACGCGGCCGCGGCAGTCGAGCAGCAGGCGGACGGCCTGGTCGAACCGCTCGTCGAGCCGGTCCACCAGCGCGAGGATTGCGGCGGCTTCGGTCCGCAGGACCTTGCGGGCGAGCGCCAGGTCGGCGGCGGTGACCTTCATCATGCCCGGCCCGCTACGACGGATTGGTCACGGGCGGCGGTGTCGATGCGTTTGAGCTTCATGATCAGCGCCTCGAGGCGATCCAGCCTGAGCGCGTTGGCCGCGTCGCTCCTCGCGCGCGACGGCTCCTCGTGGACTTCCAGGAAGACAGCGTCCACGCCCGCGGCGACGCCGGCAGCCGCCAGCGGCTCGATGTACTGGGCCAGGCCCGCGGTGACGCCGTCCCCGGCGCCGGGCAGCTGCAGACTGTGGGTCACGTCGAACACGACGGGGCAGCCCAGCTCGCGCAGCATGGGGAACGCGCGCACGTCCACGACCAGGTTGTTGTAGCCGAAGCTGACGCCGCGCTCGGTGACGATCACCGACTGGTTGCCTTCGGCCGTGATCTTCTCGATGACGTGCTTCATGTCGCCCGGCGCGAGGAACTGTCCCTTCTTCACGTTCACCGGCTTGCCGGTGCGCGCGGCGGCCACGAGCAGGTCGGTCTGCCGCGAGAGAAACGCCGGAATCTGCAGGACGTCCACGACCGCGGCCGCCGCGGCCGCGTGCGCCGGCTCGTGGATGTCGGTGAGCACGGGGAGCCCCGTCCGCGCGCGCGCCTCGGCCAGCACGTCGAGCCCCGCATCGAGGCCAGGGCCGCGGAACGACGTCCGCGACGTGCGGTTCGCCTTGTCGTAGGAGGCCTTGAAGATCGCGGGAACGCCGCAGCGCCGGGCGATGTCGCGGATCGCCGAGGCGACGTCCACCGCGTGCTGGCGGCTCTCGATCACGCACGGGCCGGCGATGAGCGCCAGCGGCTGGCCGGCCCCGATCGAGAAGCCTCCGATCTGGACGGGATTCACGAGCCCATTCTATCGGTTCTGTAGGGGCACGGCGGCGCCGTGCCCCTACCGTGATGCGGCCGTCACTCCCGCGCCGACGAGCGTGCCGGTCTTGTGACGGTAACTGGCGTCCACGAAGCTCGCGAAGAGCGGATGCGGCTTGAGCGGCTTCGACTGGAACTCGGGGTGGAACTGCACCGCAAGGAACCACGGGTGCGAGGGCAGCTCCGCGATCTCGACGAACTTGCCGTCGGGCGAGCGGCCCGACACCCGCAGGCCCTTGTCTGCGAGCACCGCCTCGTAGACGCAGTTGAACTCGAAGCGGTGGCGATGACGCTCGTGAATGAGCGGCGCGCCGTAGATGCGCTCGGCCAGCGATCCGGGGGCCAGCTCGCACGCGTAGCGCCCGAGGCGCATCGTGCCGCCGAGGTCGTCCACGCCGAGCAGGTCGCGCAGCTTGTAGATCACCTTGTGCGGCGCGTTCTCGTCGACCTCGGTGGAATCCGCCCCGTCGAGGCCGCAGACGTTCCGCGCGTACTCGACCGCCGCCCACTGGAACCCGTAGCAGATGCCGAAGAAGGGCACGCCATGCTGGCGCGCGAACTCGGCGGCCTTCATCATGCCGCGCGTGCCGCGCGACCCGAAGCCGCCGGGCACGAGGATGCCGTGCGCGTCCTGCAGCAGCGCGGCGCCGCTTTCCTTCTCGAGCGCCTCGGCCTCCACCCAGTGCAGCTTCACGCTCAGCCGGTTGGCGAATCCGCCGTGGAACACCGCTTCGTTCAGGCTCTTGTACGAGTCCTCGTAGCCCGTGTACTTGCCGACGACGTGGATCGTCAGCGTGTCCTGCGGGTTCTTGATCCGCTGCACCAGCTCCTGCCAGGCCTCCGTGCGCGCTTCGGTCAGCGGCAGCCCGAGCAGCTTCAGCACGATGCGGTCGAGCCCTTCGGCCGAGAGCACCAGCGGCACTTCGTAGATCGTCGAGACATCCTTCGCCGTGATGACCGCCTCTTCGGGGACGTCGCAGAAGAGCGCGATCTTGCGCTTGATGTCCGGGTCGAGAAAGCGGTCCGTGCGGCACAACAGGATGTCGGGCTGGATGCCGATCGACCGCAGGTCGCGCACGCTGTGCTGCGTCGGCTTCGTCTTGAGCTCGCCGGCCGTGCCGATGTACGGCACCAGCGTCAGGTGGATGTAGATCGCGTTCTCGCGGCCGACGTCGAGCCGCATCTGGCGGATGGCCTCGAGGAACGGCATGCTCTCGATGTCGCCGACCGTGCCGCCGATCTCGACGAGCACGATGTCCACGTCGCTCCCCGCCGCGCGGATGGCGTCCTTGATCTCGTTGGTGATGTGCGGGATGACCTGCACGGTCCGGCCCAGGTAGTCGCCGCGCCGCTCCTTGTGGATCACCGACTGGTAGATCTTGCCGGTCGTCCAGTTGCTGTTGCGCGTCGCCACCATGCTCGTGAAGCGCTCGTAGTGCCCGAGGTCGAGGTCCGTCTCCGCCCCGTCGTCGGTGACGTAGACCTCGCCGTGCTGATACGGGCTCATCGTCCCCGGGTCGACGTTGATGTACGGGTCGAACTTCTGGAGCGCGACCGTGTAGCCGTGGTCCTCGAGCAGCCGTCCGATCGACGCCGCCGCCAGCCCCTTGCCGAGCGACGACACCACGCCGCCGGTGACGAAGATGTATTTCACAGGTCGCTGCATGCCGCCCTCATGCGCGGGCTGCCACCTTGAGCAGGTGATGGCGCACGCGTTCTAGGTCCTGCGGGGTATCCACTCCGATGGACTCGTACTGCGTCTCGACGACGCGGATGCGGAAGCCGTGCTCCAGCACGCGCAGCTGCTCGAGCGACTCGGCAATCTCGAGCTGCGTGGGCGGGAGTTCGGTCAATTTCAGGAGAAAGTCGCGGCGATACGCGTAGAGGCCGATGTGCTTCTGGAACGGGCTGGTGAGGCCCGCGCCGACATAGGGCGGATCGCTCTCCCGGACCCATGGAATCGGCGCGCGCGAGAAGTAGAGCGCGTTGCCGCGGCGATCCACCACGACCTTCACGACGTTGGGATTGCTGTAGTCCGCGCGGTCGGTGATCTGCCGCCGCAGCGTGGACATGTGGACGTCGGGATCCTGGTCGAGCGCGCCCACGACCTGCGCAATCATCTCCGGCTCGACCAGCGGCTCGTCGCCCTGGACGTTGACGACGATCTCGCAGCCCAGGGCGGGGGCGATTTCCGCGATGCGGTCCATGCCCGAGCGGTGAATCGAGCGCGTCATGCGCACGACGCCGCCGAAGCGCTCGACGACCATCGCGATCCGCACGTCGTCGGTGGCCACGACCACCGCGTCGATGCCCGGCGCCGACGCCGCGCGCTGGTACACGTGCTCGATCATCGGCTTGCCGGCGAGGTCCGCGAGCGGCTTGCCGGGAAATCGTGTCGACTGGTATCTGGCGGGGATGACGGCGACGACGCGGGAGGGTTGTGCCGCTCTGTCGAAGGGGTTCGGGAACCTGACAGGGTGCACGACGAATTCTAGCACACGGTTGCACAGAAAATCGCACCGGCCGAGGCGCGGATGTTACGATAAACCGATCGATGACCTGGAAGACGTACACAGCGGTGTCCGGCGCCACGGTCCTGGCCGGCTGGCTTGCGTCCGCGCCGCCGTCGAACACGCCCGCGCCGGCCGCGACGTCACGCAGATCCCCGGCGGCGACCGCGCCCAACGCCGGAAACGACATCGAGGAACAGGCCGCGCGCCTGCAGGCGCGCATGCGGCAGGAGCCCGTCTACCGCGAGCCCGCGCGCAATCCGTTCCGGTTTGCCGAGAGGGAAGTGCCGCGCCCGGCGCCGTCGGCGGCGCAGCCGGGAACGCTCGAACCGACCGCCCTCGAGCCGGCCGCGCCGGCGCTTCCGCCGCCACCGCCTGTCAAGCTCTCGGGCATTGCCGAAGATCGGAGCGGGGATCGCCTGGAGCGCACGGCGATCCTCAGCTCGCAGGCCGGCGTGCTGCTCGTGCGCGAGGGGGATGCCGTGCTCGGCCAGTACCGCGTCGCGCGCATCGACGCCAACGCGGTGGAGCTGACCGATACGCTCGGCGGACCGCCCGTCCGCTTGACGATCAGGCCCTGATCGTCAGATTCTGACCAGCCGCGCCTCGCGGACGCCCTTCACCTGTCTCAGCTCGTTCAGCGCCGCGTCCGGAACGGCCGGAGGCTCGTCCACGATCACGACGCCGACCGCGTGCTTCCCCTCGCGGCCCAGCGCGAAGTTCGCGATGTTGACGTTGTGCCTGCCGAGAATGGTGCCGATCTCGCCGATCACGCCCGGCTGATCGTCGTTGCGGATCACGATCATCGTCCCCGAGAGCGGCGCCTCGATGCCGATGCCGTCGATGAGCACCAGCCGCGGCACGGTCTTTTCGAACACCGCGCCCTCGACCCACTTCCCGCCGTCGCTGGTGTGCAGCTTCACCGACACCAGGCTCGTGTAGTCGCGCGGGCGGCTGCTGCGCGACTCGATGATCTCGATGCCGCGGTCGGCGGCCACCGAACGCGCGTTCACGGGCGTCACGCCGGTCTCGAGGATGGGCTTGAACAGCCCGACGAGGACGGCGTTGACGATCATGTCGTTGCGGCCTTCCGACAGGTCGCCGTAGTAGCGCACGCCGAGGCCCGTGGCGCGGCCGTCGTTCAACTGCGCGATGAACATGCCGAGCCGCTCGCCCAGATCGACGAACGGCCGCAGCCGGCTGAACTCTTCCGGCGACACCGACGGGAAGTTCACCGCGTTGTGGATGATGCCGTCGCGCAGGAAGTCGCGCAGCGCCGCGGCCGTCTCCACGCCCACCAGTTCCTGGCCCTCGCGCGTCGAGGCCGCGATGTGCGGCGTGGCGACGACCTGCGGCAGCTTCTGCAGCCGCTGGTCGGGCGGGGGCTCCGTTTCGAAGACGTCCA
>Ga0194131_10009292_pt1 | contig 12460 bp, 13 predicted proteins | sample TA2KigO120mmetaG_FD_148631 | JGI IMG/M metagenome (GOLD analysis project Ga0194131, IMG submission 148631) | Freshwater microbial communities from Lake Tanganyika, Tanzania - TA2015053 Kigoma Offshore 120m | ecosystem: Environmental > Aquatic > Freshwater > Lake | place: Tanzania: Lake... | reverse complement strand
GCTGATGGCCGCGAGCAGCAGGAGAAGCGGCCCGCCGGCGTGCCCCGACCGCGCGAGCAGCGCCCCCGAGGCCACGAGCAGGAGCGCCGCGCTCCCGAGCGAGTCGAGGTCGACCTCTGCCGGATCTTCACGGCGGGCCAGCCATCGATCGGCACCCCAGGCCAGGACGGCGGTCACGACCACCGCCCATGGCGGATCCGGGTCGGTCCACCCGCCGCGAAGGGCCAGCCCGATCATCACCACCAGGGCGAGGCCGCCCGGAGCAAGGCGGGCCACCCAGCCAGCCCGGTCCATCAGCGGTGGCCCGAGGTGCAGGGCTGAGGCGATGGCCGCCCACGCGAGGAGCACGCCCGACTCCGCCCCGCCCACGAGCGCGAGTCCCGCCCCTGCGTTGAGCACGAGCAGGCGGAGGCCGAGGCGCAGGAGGCGGGCGCGCCGGCTGGCCGGCACCAGGTCGCCATCCGCCGTCGCGGCCGGTTCCCGGAGGAAGGGCTGGGCGATGCCGACGACGACCAGCACCGCGCCGACCCACCCGATGGGGGCCAGCGACTCGCCGTACACCACCACGCCCAGGGCCGTGGCGAACACCACCTCTGCCATCGCGAGCAGCGACGCCAGGCCCGCGCCCACGCTGCGCATGCCGAGGGTCAGCAAGAAGAAGGGAACGTTCGTGCTGACGATGGCAAGTGCCAGCACCCAGCCGAGCGCGCGGAGCGGGATGGCAAGCTGGCCCATCACCAGCGCCAGCGCGCAGAGCACGACCGCCGCGACACTCCACGCCACGAACAGCGTGGGCACCATGGGCGCCTCGGTGCGCCGGGCAGCGCGGGTGCCGACGAGGACCGCGCCGTACCCGGCCGCCGACAGCAGCGCCAGGAAGTCGCCGAGGAGGAAGCGCGTGTCGGTGTAGCGCGACACGTGGAAGATGGAGACGCCCGACAACAGCGCCACCCCCAGCACCGCCACGCCAGTGCCGAGCAGGGCGCGCGGCGAGGCGCGCTCGCCGAAGGCCCAGGCGGCGAGGGGGAACACGAACAGGGGGGCGAGGCTGTGCAGGAACACCGTGTTGGCCACGGTCGTGAGCGCGTAGCCGCCCACGAAAGTGGAGGAGGCCAGCGCCAGCGCCAGCCCGTAGGGCACGCCGGTGCGGAGCGTGCTCGCGTCGGGCTTGAGCGACGACAGGCCGCCATCCCAGAGTGCCCAGCCGCCGAAGACCACCGCCACGATCACCGCGCGCCAGGCGGCCACCGCCAGCACCGGGGCGTCGGCGCTGCGGGAGAAGATGGCCATCAGCGCGAAGGCAAAGGTGGCCCCGACGATGAGGGCGGCGCCACGACTCCAGGTCGGCCCAGCGTCGCTTCCTGGCGGGGTCTCCATCAGCACGACACACTACGCGACGGTGAGGAGCCTGTAAAGCGAGCGCACCTGCGTAGCGACGACGCACCCCTCTCCCCTCCCCTCCCGGCTGGTTAGCCACCACCGATGCCCGCGCCGGGGTTGTTGATGGTCCGCCCAGCCGCCTTCGGGTTCAACCCCGAGGCGGCCAAGAGCAACCACTTCGCGCGGGCCCCGTCGCGCCCCGAGGAGGAGGCCCAGGCCCAGATCGCCGACGCCGCCCGACGCGAGTTCGACGCCTACGTGGAACTTCTAGTCCAGGCCGGGGCGAGCGTCACCGTGCTTGATGACTCACCGAGCCCGGCCAAGCCCGACGCGGTTTTTCCCAACAACTGGGTGAGCTTCCACGAGGATGGCCTCGCGATGCTCTACCCCCTCGCGGTCGCGTCCCGTCGCGTCGAGCGGCGGCTCGACGTGCCCCACCGGCGGCTGGTGGACCTCAGCCCGCTCGAGGCGCGGGGGCACTTCGTCGAGGGCACGGGCAGCCTCGTCTTCGACCACCAGCGGCGCGTCGCATGGGCCGGGCTCTCCCCCCGCACCACCGCGGAGGGGGTCGCACGCGCGTGCGAGACGATCGGCTTCGCGCCCCGGTGTTTCACGGCCAGCCTCGGCGGCCGCCCGGTGTACCACACCAACGTGTACCTCGCGATCGGCCGCGAGATCGTGGCGTACGCCCCGTCGCTAGTCCCCGCGCCCACCTTCTGCGAGGGACGGCAAGCGGTCGAGTTGACCGAGGAGCAGGTCGTGGCCTTCGCCGGCAACATGCTCTTGCTCGACGGCCTGGTGCTGGTGTCGGCCGCCGGCTGGGCCGCGCTCTCGCCGCCGCAGCGCCGTCTCCTGGAAAGACACGGGGAGGTGGTGCGGCCACAACTGCCGACGATCGAGCGCGTGGGCGGGGGATCGGCTCGCTGCATGGTCGCCGAGATCGTCCAGGAGCCGGCTCCCACCGGCCCGGGCGCGGGGCTATAGTTCCGTCGTGTCCGGGATCCTCCGCCGCACCGACGAGGTTGCCGGGTGGCCGCGATGAACGCGCTTGCCGCCCTCGATGTCGCGCTGCGACTCGCGCGCGGCGTGGTGCGCGCGATGCCCGCGCGGGTACGCAAGTCGCTCGACGACCGCTTCTTCGGCGCGGTCTTCCAGGTCACCCGTGTGACCAACGACGCCTACGGCCACAAGCCTCCTCCTCCTGGAAACGGATGACCTTCTCCGAGCGCCTGTCCGCCGCCGTGCGGGCGGCTGATTCATGCCTTTGTATCGGCATAGACCCCTGGCTGGATCGCCTTCCTGGTCGGGCGGACAGCACCGACACGGTTGCCCTCGTGGCCGCCTTCGCCCGCGCGGTGGTCCTCGCCGCCGAGGGACAAGTCCCCGCGGTCAAGCCCCAGTTTGCGTTCTTCGAGCAGCTGGGTCCGCCGGGGATGGCGGTCCTCGCCGACACCTGCAAGCTGGCCCGCGAGCGGGGGCTCGTCGTCATTGGCGATGCCAAGCGCGGCGACATCGGCAGCACCGCATCGGCCTACGCCAGCGCCACGCTGTCTCCCGGGGCGCCCTTCCCCTGCGACGCGCTCACCGTCAGTCCCTTCCTTGGCCCCGACACGCTCGACCCCTTCCTCGAGGCCGCCGACCGCCACCAGCGCGGCCTATTCGTGCTGCTGCGCACCTCGAACCCCGGGAGCCACCGGTGGCAGGGCGCGATCCGCGACGACATCGCCGGCTGGATCGAGGCGGAGAACCAGCGACGCGGGCCGGGCCTCGGCCCGGTCGGCGCGGTGGTGGGAGCCACCAAGCGAGACGACCTCCAGTCGCTGCGCGACCAGATGCCCGGCACCTGGTTCCTCGTGCCCGGCTTCGGGGCCCAGGGCGCTTCCGCGGCCGACGCCCGGGCCGCGTTGCGCCCCGACGGGCTGGGGGCGCTGGTGGCCAGCGCGCGGGGCGCCACCTTCCCCAGCGCGCCCGACGCGGACTACGACGCCGACCCCCAGCGGTGGATCAGGAGTCGGATCGCGGTGGTGAAGGCGGAGATCCGGGACTGAAGGGCTGGTCGGCCCCGCGCGACCGTGCCATCGACACGACGCGCGCCCAGGTGTCGCGAGCGTACTCGGCGCCGGAGGTGTACGCCGACGGGTCGAGCGGCGCGCCGATCTCGAGGCCGACTTCCTGACGCAAATGGAGGGCGATGCCTGCGGCTGGTACGGCGCGCTCGGTGCCCCACACGCAGGCCGGCACGACCGCGATCCCCGACTGGTGACATGACGATAATAGGCGAAGGAAGACCTTCTCACGCACGCAGCCGTCGCGGGTGCGAGTGCCCTCGGGGAAGACGTGGAGGTTGGCGCCCGCGTGGAGCAGGTTGAGCGCGTCCTCGATGACTCGGCCCCGGGAGATCTTGCTGCGACGGTCGAAGAAGATCACGCCGGCGAGGTAGCCGGCGAGGCCGAAGAAGGGGATGTAGGCGATCTCCTTCTTCGAAATACCGAGCGAGCGGGTGTGCAAGATGAGCAGGCCCACGTCGGCCCAGGAGCGGTGATTGCTCACGACGAGGTACCCGGGCTTTCGCGGCAAGTTCTCGACCCCCACCAACGTCACCCGGGCGAGGCAGGTGACGTACACGCAGAGCCATCCGAACAGGCGCGCCGGCCAGATCGCGAGCCGCTCGCGCTTGCCCCGCGGCAGGACGGCGAAGGGGTAGATCATCGCGCTCGCGAGGGCGGCCCAGAGCACGACCGTCACGAATCCGGCGAGTCCGAGCAGGGAGGCGACCACGCCGCCCGAGCTAACCTGCGGACGGCGCGGCCCGTGCGCTTGCCCACCGCCGCGCGGCTACCCGCTGGGCGTCGCGGGGATTAGCAGCGGCCCGGGAGTACCCGATGTTTCATGCTTCCGAGATCAAGCGGCTCATCGAGGCCGGACTGCCGGGCGCGGTGGCGCTCATCAACGACGACGCGGGCGATGGCGAGCACTTCTCCGGCGACGTGATGGCGCCGGGCTTCGCCACCCTGTCGCTGGTGCAGCAGCATCAGGCTGTCTACCGGGCGCTTGGCCGCCACATGGGCACCGACATCCACGCCCTGCAACTGAAGACCTACACCCCCGACCAGTGGGCCAAGTCGCCCCACGCTAAGAATGGAGCATGAAATGAGCGTCAACGAGCAGATCGAGCAGATCGTCAAGGGCAACGACGTGGTGCTGTTCATGAAGGGCACGCCGATGTTCCCCCAGTGCGGCTTCTCGGCACGGGCCACCGCGATCCTGCAGCAGTGCGGCTCCAAGTTCCACCACGTCAACGTGCTGGCCGACGGCGAGATTCGCGAGGGCGTCAAGGCCTACTCCAACTGGCCCACCATCCCCCAGCTCTACGTCCGTGGCGAGTTCGTGGGCGGCTCCGACATCATGATGGAGATGTTCCAGAGCGGCGAGTTGCAGAAGAAGCTCGCCGGCGGTTGATCGCGGCCCCGAGCAGCAGGGCGGGGACCAGGCCCGCAGACGCGCCGCAGTCACAGCCCTCGCCCTCCGGCGCCTCGGGACAGCCCTCGTCCACCTGGAGGTTGCAGTCGTTGTCGAGGCCATCGCAATCCTCGGCGTGGCCGGGGTACACGCGGGCGTCGGCGTCGTTGCAGTCCCCGTCGGCCACGCTGAAACGGTCGCCGTCCTCGTCGTAGGCGGTAGCGATGTCGGCGCTGTCGGCGGCGAGGGCGAGGCCGAGGAGAAGCAGGCGCATGGGTAGCGCTTATACTCGCGACCAATGGTGATCATCCCAGCCCGCGACGAGGGACCGCGCGTGGGCGCCGTCGTCCGTGCCGCCCGGGCGGCGCTCCCGGGCGTGCCGGTGGTGGTGGTGGAAAACGCCTCGGCCGACGACACGGTGCGCGCGGCGTCGGAGGCGGGCGCGGAGGTGATCCACTCGGCACCCGGCTACGCCGTCGCCACCCGCGCGGGCTTCGTCCACGCCCGGGAGCGGGGCGCGGAATGGGTCGTCACCCTCGACGCCGACGGCCAGCACCCGCCCGAGGCGGTGCCGCGCTTGCTCGCCGCCCTCTCGGACGCCGACCTCGCCATCGGCAGCCGTTTCCTCGGCGACGCGGGCTACCGCATCCCTCTCGCCCGGAGCGCGGCCATCCACGCGCTCGGGCTCTGGACGAGCCTGTTGTCGCGACAGTGGCTGCGGGATGTCACCAGCGGCATGCGCGCGCTCAGGCGCCCGGTGTTCGAGTCCTTCGCCGACGACTACCCGAGCGACGTGGCCGACGCCAACGTGCTCGTCCGCGCCGTGCGCTGCGGCTGGCGGGTCACCGAGGTGCCCGTGCCCATGCGCCCACGTTCTGGGGGCGACTCACAGCATGGCGGGCTCGACGGCGCCGCCTTCGCCCTGCGCATGGCGTTGTACGCGGCGCGAGAGACGCGACGCTAGGCGACTAGGTGCCGCGAGAGCATGAAGTAGTGCTCCTCCGGCTTGCCGTGGCGGAACACCTTGCCCACGGTCATCCCCGGGATGACGCCGCGCACCCGATCGATCATGTGGCCGTACACGAGCTTCGACAGGCCCTGTTCGTTGGACACCACCGGTGGCCAGCCCTCGGGCACCGAGGCCGGGACGACCGTGTAGTCGAACCACACCTCGGGACCCTCCTGTCTCAAGGTGAAGTGGCCGGGACCCGTGGCCCAGGCGAAGCGCTGCACGTTGATGCCCTGAGCGCCGCCCTCGCGCCGCACCACGTGCTTCTCGAAGCGGTCGAAGAAGGGCAACAGGTCGTTCTGGCCCTCCTGCACCACGATCTCACCCTCGCCGCCGATCAACTCGTCGAGCAACACCGGGACGCCCTCTTCCCACAGCTTCCGCATCTCGCGCTTCGGCAGGCCGTGCATGAAGTTGCGCTGCTGGTCGACGGGGAGCGCCGCCAGCGCCGCTCGGAAGTCGTCGAGCCTCGGGGCCAGGGTGGGAAGCAGGATCATGCTCACTCCACGTAGCCCAGCGCGCGCAATTGCTCGTCCGGGGGTTCGGCCGGCGAACCGTTCGCCGGCACCACGGGGCGCTCCGGGCGAGCCGCCGTCCAGCGCGCGTCGAGGCCGTCGAACAGCGCGGGCAAGCTGGCGCTCGGCCGATCCTCGCCGGGATCGAGCGCCAGGTCGTAGCGCTCCTCGTGCCCGTCGGAGCCTGCGATCAGCTTGTGCGCGCCGCTCACGTAGGCCCGCCGCACCCGGTTGAAGCGGTCGCCGTAGTCGGCGTTGCCAAGGTCTTTCTTCAGGGTGTAGTGCAGCTCCGAGACCGCGAGTTCGGCCGTGCGCTCCATTTCGGCGGGCACGGGCAACCCAGCCGCCTCGAGCACCATCCACGCGAGGTCGTGAGTCTGGATCATGCGCTCGTCACGACCTGGCGGGTAGCCGGGCCCCTTCGCGAGGAAGGGCACGTGAATCACCGGCTCGTACACGTCTTTGGCGTGCTCCACGAGCGCGTGCTCGCCGAGGTACTCGCCGTGGTCGGCGAGCACGAAGACGTACTCGAACTCTCCCAGCGCCGCGAGCAGCGCACCCACGTGCTCGTCGAGGAAGCGCAGCTCGCTGTCGTAGGCCTCCACCCAGGTGGCGATGTAGCCGGGATCGATGGGCTTGCCGCGCATGAGCGCCGTCGCCACCTTGCGAAAGCCCTTGTTGCCCGGGATCACCTTCTTCACCAGCTTCGCCGGATCCTTCACGTAGCCCCGCCGCGCCTTGTAGGGCGTGTGGGCATCCATGAAGTTCAGGAACAAGAACGTGGGACGTTCCTCACGAACACCCACGGCTCGGGCGAGCGGCGCCACGCGGTCGGCAGCGGTGTAGGCCACGCCGCGGGTGTCTTGCTCGAGGTTGTTGCACAGCCAGACGTCGAAGCCCTGGTCGAGCTGGTAGGCCGGGTCGAGGAAGGCGCGGTTGCCGGCGATGCCGATGGTGGCGTAGCCAGCCGCTCTCAGGCGCTCGGGAACGGTCTCGAAGGCGAGGTCGAGCGGCGCGCCCTTGCGCGGGTCGCCCAGGTCGAGGCTCCGCGCCGCGTGCAGCCGCGCGGGCAGGCCGGTGAACATCGACGCGTGCGAGGGCAAGGTCCAGGGCCCGTCGGCGTAGGCCCGGGTGTACACGCGCGCGCCCTCGGCCCAGGCATCCAGCCGAGGCGACGTGTCGCGACCGTAGCCATACATGCCAAGGTGGTCGGCCCGCACGGTGTCGAGCACGATCACGGCGATGTCGGGCGCCGTCCCCCGCGAGGCCAGCGCTGGCGACAGTTGCCCCAGCGCCCGCGCCAGCTCTGCCGCGTCGTTGGCCAGGAGCGCCCTCGGCACCGGGGCCCAGTCCACCAGCGCCGCCTCGCCGTTCTTCTCCTGCTTCTTCGACCTCTTCTCCGCCTTCCCCGGCGGTTCCGGCGAACACCCCGCCGCCAGCATCACCCCAAGGATGCCAAGCCCCACCGCCCGCGCCCCGGAGCCCAGCCACTGACGGAGAATCACCACCCCCTCCAGCCTACCTTCTCCAGCCTAGTCAGGTGCCGTCACGCGAACGATCTCTTCCAGCGAGGTCATCCCCTCGCGGAACTTGGTCAGCGCCGACATGCGCAGGGTCTTCATGCCCTGCCGGATGGCCTCCCGCTTGAGCTCCAGGGTCGACGCGCCGTTGAGGACGAACTCCTTCACCTCGTCGTTGGCGACCATGATCTCGTAAACGGCGATTCGACCCTTGTACCCAGTGTTGTTGCAGGTACGACAGCCTTGCCCGCGCATGGGCTTCACGCTGTCGGCCTCCTCGGGCGGGATGCCGATGTCGATGAGCTGCTGGCGGGTGACCTCGACAGGGACCTTGCAATCGGCGCAGAGCTTGCGCACGAGGCGCTGGGCGCCGATGAGGTTGACCGACGAGGCCACGAGGAAGGGCTCGATACCCATGTTCAAGAGTCGCGACACCGTGGACGGCGCGTCGTTGGTGTGCAGCGTCGAGAGCACCAAGTGGCCGGTGAGGGCCGCCTTGACGGCGATCTCCGCCGTCTCGAAGTCGCGGATCTCGCCGACCATGATGATGTCGGGGTCTTGCCGCAAAAAGCACCGGAGCGCCGCGGCGAAGTTGAGCCCGATCTCGTCGTGCATCTGCACCTGGTTGATGCCGTAGAGGTTGTACTCGATGGGGTCTTCGGCGGTGCTGATGTTGTGCGTGCTCTTGTTGAGCTCAGACAGCGTGGAGTACAGCGTGGTCGTCTTGCCGGAGCCGGTGGGGCCGGTGATGAGGATCATGCCGTAGGGCTTGTTGATCGCCTCCTTGAAGCTGCGGAGGATGCTCTCCTCGAAGCCGAGCTTCGTCATGTCGAGCTGCAGGTTCGACTTGTCGAGGAGCCGCATGACGGTCTTCTCGCCCCAGAGCACCGGGCAGATGCTCACGCGGAAGTCCATCTCCTTGCCCTTGCCCATCTTCAGCTTGATGCGGCCGTCCTGCGGCAAGCGACGCTCGGCGATGTCGAGGTTCGACATGATCTTGAGTCGCGACGTGATCGCGTGCTTCAACCGCAGGGGCGGCTTCATCACCTCGTAGAGCATGCCGTCGATGCGGTAGCGGATGCGCAGCTGCTTCTCGTAGGGCTCGATGTGGATGTCGCTCGCGCCCTTGCGGATGGCGTCGAGGAGCACGAGGTTCACCAGCTTGACCACCGGCGCGTCGCCCGCGGACTTCTCAAGGTCGAGGACGTTGATGTCCTCGTCGACGTCGCTGGTGAGCTCGAGGTCTTCCTCGCCGCTGTTGAAGTCGACCATCACGTCTTCGAACGTGACGTTGCTCGTGTAGTACTTCTCGATGGCCTCGGCGATCTGGCCCTCGGAGGCCACCACCACGTCGACGTTGAAGTTGCTGATGAACTTGATGTCGTCGACGGCGTAGATGTTCGACGGGTCGGCCATGGCAACGATCAGGGTGTTCCCTGACTTGTTGATGGGAATCACCTGGTGCCGAACCACTACTTCCTTCGGGATGACCTTCAGCACCTCGGCGTCGATCTCGAAGTCGCTGAGGTTGATGCTCGGCACGCCGTACTGTTTCGACAGGAAGGCGGTGAGCTCGTTTTCCTCGATGAAGCCGAGCTTGGTGAGCTGGTGCCCGAGGCGACCCCCGGTGCTCCGCTGCGTCTCCATCGCCTTCTGGAGCTGGAGCGGCGAGATGAGGTTCTCGCGAACCAGCAGGTCGCCAAGGCGGGCCCCGGTGCCGACCCCGGTGGAAGTGGATTTGCGTTCGTCGGCCATGCGCGCGTACCTCGCGAGGGCCGCAGCTTAGCGCAAGCCGCCCCCCACCGGGGAACCCCGCAGCCTGCGCTCCTGGCGATCTAGGCGAGGTACCACGCGATCGCGGCGACCAGAAGCGCGGTGCCAAGGGCGGCGGTGAGCGGGCTGGGGCGGTAGCGGCGCGGCGCGGGCATCGACGGCGGCAGTCCCGGCGGGAAGATCAAAGCCTCCACCGGCGGGGAGCGCAGGCACGCGGTGTAGACGACGAGGCGCGCGTTGGTGTCGGCCGCTGGCTCCAGGAGCCGGTAGGCGGCGCGCACGGCGGGGTCGGGGGGCGTCCAGTCGAACAAGATGTCCACCAGGTAGCCAAGGCGTACCCGGGGCGGAAGCTCCGCCACGCCTTCCTGGGTGGGCGGCAGGCGCGCGGCGGGGAGCTCGCCGCCGGCGGGGAGGCCGTCCCGCAGGTGATGGTAGAGGGCCCGGCCCACCTGCGCGCCGAGAGCCTCCTCGAGGTTGAAGCTGGCGGCCTTCTCGGCCAGGTCGATGCGGAAGGAGGCAAGCCAACCGAGGGCCTCCGCGTCGGAGCGAACCGCGCCGCGCACCGCCGACCAGAGATGCCCGGCCTGCGCGTTCCACAACTGCGTGAACGGCCCCTCCCCCTCCTGGGCGCGCAGCGCGCGGACCAGTCGGAACTCGGCCAGGTGGAGGGGCGGCGCGGTCGTCATCCGGCGGCAATTGTGGCACGATGGCGAGGTGGTGATCGCCCTTGCCGCCTGCGCCCGCTGGGAAGCCCTTCCCGACGAGGACTTCACCCCCGATCCCGTCCACGAGGACTACCCCACCCGCGACGAGCTGGCCGCGCACCCGCCCGGGAGCTCGGAGACTCACGGGGTCAAGGTGGACATGTCTCCGCAGTCCGTGGTGCGTTTCGTCGCCCTCGGCGACGCGGGCACCGCCTACCCGGCGCAGTTCGACGTGGCCGACGCGATGCGCGACGTGTGCGCGGCGCGGGGCTGCGACTTCGCCATCTACATGGGCGACAACTTCTACAACACCGGCGTGGAGGCGGTGGACGACCCCCAGTTCGACGAGAAGTTCGAGGTGCCCTACGCCGAGATCGGCTTCCCCTTCTGGACCGTCACCGGCAACCACGACTACGGCGGCAACGGCGCAGGCTACGAGTTCTGGAAGGGACAGCTCTACATCGACTACGCGGCGCTCTCGGATCGCTGGCGCTTCCCCGACCTCTACTACACTGTCGATTACGGGCTGGTCGATCTCTTCGGCCTCGACACCACCGCGATGATGTGGGGCTTCTACGAGGGGCAGCAGGAGTGGCTCGACGCCGCCGTGGCCGCGAGCGACGCCGAGTGGACGATCGCCTACGGGCACCACCCGATCCTCTCCAACGGGCCGCACGGCAACGTGGGCGTGTACGACGGCTACACCTCGCCCATGCCCATCTGGGACGGCGCCTTCGTGAAGGAATTCATGGACAGCTCCGTGTGCGGCAAGATCGACGTGTACATGTGTGGTCACGACCACAGCCGCCAGTGGCTCGAGGACACCTGCGAGGGCACGGAACTGTTCGTGAGCGGGGCCGGCGGCAAGGTGAGCTACCTCGACGGCGAGAACCCCACGTGGTTCGAGATGGACACCGAGGGCTTTCTATGGGTGGAGATCGAGGGAAAGACCTTCCGGGGCGCCTTCTACGACGCCTTCGGGAACCTGGAGTACGAGCGGGCGTACACCAAGGGCGACTAGCGGACGGTGCCCTCGGGGCCGGTGAACTCCTCTTCCGGCGTTGCAGCACTCGATCACCAGGGGGCTGCCCTCGGAGTCGTGGGGGCGGCCGTCGATGCCGGTCCAGCGCGCGGTGGGCGCGAAGCCTTGCTCGCGAGCCTGGCAGTCGTTCTCGTGGTCCAGCGTGCAGCGCAGGCTGGCCACGTCATATTCCGAGGGCTCGCTCGAGCTGGATCCGTCCACGGCGCCGGCAAGGCGCGCCGCCCAGGCGATCACCGTGCTGCCGTCACCCGAGGCAGCCGAGCAGGAAGAGGATCATGGGGGCGCGCCTGCCCCCACATTCTGACACGCGACGCTACTCGCCGCTACCGCGAATGAGCCAGGTACCACCGTAGCTGCTGCCACTGGTGCCCATGTCCCAGCCGGTGGCGCCGACGAGGAAGTCGTCGAAGCCGTCGGCGTCGGTGTCGCCGGCGAAGGCGAGCTGGCCGCCGAGCGCGTCGGAGCTGAAGACGCCGGTGACGGCGAAGTCGGCCTCGTCGAGCGTGTAGGTTCCGCTGGCGATGGGGCCGTACCAGAGGAAGGCGCCCCCCGCGTTCGTGGCTGGAGAGTCGTAACCCGAGGCGCCCACGATGACGTCGTCGGTACCGTTACCATCGAAGTCGCCGCCGCCGGCCACCGAGCGGCCGAAGTTGAGGCTCGCCGCGTTGCCGGTGAGAGTGACCGTGGCGTCGGCCACCGACATCGAGCTCGCCAGCGAGGCAAACACGTAGGCACCGCCCGCGTCGGAGTACGAGGACGACCCGATGGTGATGGTTTCCTGGTGGGCGCCCACCACGAGATCGTTGTCACCGTCGCCATCGTAGTCGCCGGCCGTGTCGACGGAGCGGCAGAACTCGGCGTCGGTGGTGCCGGATCCCTCGATCACCACGTCGGCCGCGGTGGAGAGGTTGCCGCTGGCGAGCGCGCCGTCGCCAAACACGACGTAGGCGATGCCATCGTTGCTGCCGTTGCCGTCGCCCTTGTAAGCGCAGATCACCATCTCGTCGCGACCGTCACCCCCCAGATCGGGCACCATGGCGAGCACCTGCCCGGTCTGG
>Ga0194131_10009287_pt1 | contig 12464 bp, 17 predicted proteins | sample TA2KigO120mmetaG_FD_148631 | JGI IMG/M metagenome (GOLD analysis project Ga0194131, IMG submission 148631) | Freshwater microbial communities from Lake Tanganyika, Tanzania - TA2015053 Kigoma Offshore 120m | ecosystem: Environmental > Aquatic > Freshwater > Lake | place: Tanzania: Lake... | reverse complement strand
TCGGGCACCGCCCCGGTGGGGTAGCTGCGCCCGCCCTCGAAGTCGTAGGCCCCGCTCCGGGGCCAGGAAAGGGCCTGGGAGGTGGTCTGCATCACCCCCCGCCACTCGAACATCCCATCCAGGGCCTGGGAGGCGTAGCGCACGGCCGCCTCCTTCTCCGCGGTCTCCAGAGCCGTCCAGGCAGCCGGCGCTCCCCGACCGGTGAAATAGGTGTCCGCCGCGGCGACCGATAGGTAGGATTCGGCATCCTCCCTGCCGGTGCCGTCTTCAACGATGAGAGCCACGACGACCTCCCTTTCTCAGGATGTCTTCCCGGGCGATTCACTCCCGGGGAATGGGGTACAGTTGGCAAGCCTAACGGCGTCGAAGGGCTCCAGTCGAGCCGGCGTTTCAGTGCCACTCCAGGATCAGATTGGCGTCGTTCTCAGGGTCCGATCCCTCCAGGCCCTTCTTCGAGGAGGCCGGCGCCTTGATCTTGATCTGGTCCCCCTCCAGGGACACCTCGAAGCCACCCGGATTCAGGGGGCCATGGCCGCCGGCCATCGTCAGGGATCGGGTTTTGGCCCCCTCGTAGGCCGCCGCCTCTTCCATGCTCACCTCGACCGTCGTGACGGCCCCAGGGGCGATATCCAGACAGCCCAGGCGGATCACCCGCCGCTTGGGGGGTTCCGGCTTCCCTGCCGGCGCCTCCGGGGCAACCACCGCCTCCACCACCTCCACCGGCACCCCCTGCTGGGCGTAGAACTCGGCCAGATCCTGGCGCGTGCCGTCCAGCACCACTCCGGCCACATCTTCGACTGGCAGGTCGGCGGGGGCGCCGAGAGCGTCCGGGGGGAGGATCCGCGACGCCTCCTGGGGCCATTTGGTCCTGGCCCGGAACCGTGCCAGCTCCTGCCAGGAGGCATCGGTGGGGCCGAGGAGGAGGACCATCGCCTCAGGCTCCCTGCTTCCGTTGGCCGGCCTCAGGCGCCTTTCCCTGGTTCTTCTGATCCACTTCCTTCTGCCCTTCCTCCTTCGGCCCGCCCCCCTCCCAGCGCTTGTGCCTCTGGGGGTCGAATTCGGCCTCGTTGATGAGGATGAAGCCCTCCCCTTTGGGGTTCTTGATCCTGGTGGTCGGCAACGCTGCCATTTCCTTTTCCTCCTTGTTCGGGTTGAGGTGCATTGGGTGCCCCTGGGAGAACGGCCCGGCAGGCCTTCCTCCAGCCGCTCGGTCTGCAGGGACCTATTTCCTGAGAGGGCCTGGGGAGGGCACACCTCCCCAGGCCAGTACTCAGATCAGGCTCACCCGCGCAGGCGGGCGGCCAGGTTGGGATCGAGGGTCTTCCAGCCGTAAAGCACGTCCAGGGCCACCACCACCTTGGATGAGTCGCCGAGGTAGAACATCCGGCTGCGGATGGACAACCCGGTATTGGGATCCGTCACCGTAGCCACCTGTGCCCCCAACTGCGCCGGGATGGTGTCCGGCAAGGGGGCCGAGGCAAAGGCGAAGGCGTTGCGGTGGAAGGCCAACATCGCCACGTGGTTGTCCAGATTGACGGTCACCGCCGCGTTGTCGTCGTAGGCCTGGACCAACGCCGGGGTGATGCTGGCGGTGATCGCATTGCCCCCGGCGGTGGCATTGGCGGTCACGGCATAGCGCTGGCTGTTGCCGGCGAGGACGAAGGTATCCCCCTTCTGCAGGGTGCCAGTCAGCGTGGTGTCATCCATCGTCACACTGGTGGCACCCTTGGCATGGGCTCCCACCAGGGCCGGAGTGGGGTCGCTGAGGGTGCCCTTGGTGTGGGTGCGGACATTCTGGTTGGCGAACACCTCCAGCCCCATGGTCACTCCCAGGGAGCCCCGCCGCAGGGTCTCGGTCAGGCCCACCCCCCGCACCGAGGCATCGTGGAAGGCCGGCAGTTGCTGGAACAGCCCCTGCTGGGCCCCGTTGACCTCCAAGTGGAGCATCCCTTCGGACATGGGGACCTGGTTGTCGAACAGCGCCTGATAGGGTCCGGTGAGGTCCAACAGCGAAGGGCTGCCCTGGGCATCGGCGTACCAGGGGATATCCGCGTAGAGCGCATTGCCGTCCTGATCGATCTTGTCGGCCAGGGCATAGGCGGCCGGCCGGATGTGGTCGTTGATGATGCGCACCTGACCCCCGTTCTTCTCGGTGTAGGCCAGTTCCTGGTCGGTGAGGGCGAACTTCACCTCCTGCCAGTTGTTCAGCCCGATGCTGACCGTCTCGGTGGCCAGGTCCTGGGCCGAGGACGGGGCCGCCTGGGCGGTGAAGGTGGAAGGCCGACGGATATTGATGATGTCGCCCATCTGATGGGCCAGCCGTTCCTGCTCGTACCCCCGGTGTACCCGGGCCGCCATCCCGAGGGCTTTTTCCAGGTGGATCAGCGCCTCGTTGGCATAGAAGACAGGGTTGTACACCCCCAGGGCATTGCTCATCGTACAGTTCCTCCTTCTTGGCTTGCCGCCCGGCTATCGCCGGTCGGCGCGTTGGTCTATCCTTCGATGATGGTCACACTCTGGCCTACCTTCTCGGCGGCGGCCTTGACCTGCTGGTAGCGCTGCGGGTTCTTGGCCTCCGTGGTCGTCAGCACGAACGCCCCACCCGCCCCACTGGCCTGCTGGGCCGGGGAGCCGCTGCCCGAGTTTCCCGACCCCTTGAAGGCGGGGGCGAAGTTGGGCTTGGTTTTCAGCTCGTGGATCACGTGCCGGACCTCCAACGGGTTGCCTTGCGCGTCGGCGATCCCGGGGTTGCCGCTGGCGTCGAGCACCACCCGCTTGAAGGTGCCATCTTCCTGGCGATCCAGGCGGATGCGCGCCTTGACGTGCGGGGTGAGTACCTCGGGGTCACCGCCTTCGCTGATGATCGCCTGGGTGGCCAGGTTGTCCACCAACAGCGTGCGCACCTGCTCGGCCAGCTTGTCGTTGACCGTCTGGAGGCGGCGCAAGTCCTCGCCGTGCCGTTCCACCAGCTGCTGCTCCCGCACCTTGATCCCCTCAGCGATCTTCTCTTCCGGCTTGAAGTTGGCCATCTCCGCGACCTTCTTCAGCGCGTCCCGGGCCCCGGCCGGATCCAGCCCTTCGAATTTCTTCAGGATGGTCTCGGCCGTATCTGCCCGATCCGTCTGCTTGCCCAGCGCCGACTTGAGACCGGCCACGTCCTCCAAGGCCCAACCGCCCACCGCTTCGATTTCGGGACGCAGCTTGCTGTCCTCGCCTTTGCCGAAGTGGGGCCGCAGCTCCTCGGGAATTTCCTGCTCACTGTCGTACACCGCCTTGAACGCCATTGCGATTGCCTCCCCTTCGGGTGAGACGCGGACTCGCCGCGATTTGGGTGGTCCCTGGGGACTCGCCGCCAGGGGATGAAGCCGAGGGCCTGGGGCAACCGGCAGACTCGCCGCCGGCACCGGGGTCCTCAGGAGAGTCTCAACTGCTTGAACACCTCCGCTTCCTTGGCCTGCAGCTGCTGCACGGTCAGCGTCCTTCCTTGCTGGTCGACAAACTGCTCCACCTTGAGGCGGCCGGCGGCGAAGAGTTTGGCCCGGGTCTTGCCCAGGGCGTCCTCCACCGTGCCCAGGTCGCCGGCCTGGACGCGGCCTCGCAGCCAGGCGTTGTAGGTCAGGCTCTCAGGCACCTGGCCGTCCATGCTGGCGCGGGTGCCTTCCGGGGCCCGGGCCAAGTTGAGGCCCAACGCCCGCCAGGAGCGCAGGACCGGGGTTGTGGTGCAGCGGCAGTTGACGTGGGCTGGGGGCCGCCGGCCCTCGTTCACCCCGAACACCTGGCCATCCAATGCCTGACACTCGGCACAGGTGCGACTGTCCAGGGTGCTGACCCACTGCACTCCACTGATCAGGTCCTGGTTGGCGGCAAAGGTGGCCTCGCGGGCATGGGTCGAGACGTGGTTGACTGCGGTGCGCGCCACCGCCTCGGCCCCCCGCCGGGTCAGATCCAAGACTTCCCCTTGGAGCCGGCGGGCGATCTGGGGAACCGTCTCCCCCTCGACAATGCCCAGGCGCACCGACTGTAACACCCCGCTCTGCTGCCGGCGGCCCAGCTCGTCGAACCATTCGCTCAGAAGCTTGCCGGCGAAGGGGCGGGCGGTAACCACCGCCTGAAGCGTCGCGATTGCTGGCAACACCACCTCCACTGGCACCGGAGCCAGGGTCTGTATCAGTCCAGCCTGGAAGCTGGCCTCCTGGTGGGCCAGATCGGTGAGATTGCGCTGGAGGTCCAGCTGCGCCTGCTTCATCACCGGCGACATCATCTCCCCCAGGCCCGTGGCCAAGTCCTGCAGGCGCTGGGTGGTCGCCGGTCCCAGGTCATACCCCCGTTGGGTGATCAGGGACAGCCGGCGCTCCAGCTGGACCAGCACATCCCCATGGGCTTGGGCCAGCAGCTTGCGAATCCGAGCCGCCTCCCGGTTGCCCACCCGCTGGAGCAGCATCTGGTGGCGGACACTGCGCTGGAGCAAACCCTCATTCACCGTCTGAGGCCGGCTGATTTTCGGGGGGGTGCTCATAGGACGCCCTCCGTCTGCACTCCGGCGATCTCCGCCTCGATGTCGACCTGGTCGCCCAGCACCCCGCGCCGCTTCAGCTCCTTGAGATAAGTCTCCTGGGTGATCTGGCGGGCCAGACGGGCCTTCAGGAGCTGATCCAGATCACCGGCCTCCCCCAGGCTCAGCCCGAAGTCCTGGTTGATATCCACCTGCACCCGGGTGTCCCGCAGGTCCGACCAGTCGGCGGCCAGCCCAAAGGCCTGCTCCAGCCCGGCCTCCAGATTGCGCACCATCGCCTGCAGATCGCTGACGCTCTCGGCGGTGTCGATGGCTTTGGCGGTGGCGGTCTCGTTGCCGGGCCGGCGCACCAACAGGTCCGCCCCCATCACTGCCATGCGCGCCTCCAAGTCCAAGAGATCCTGGCGCCCGGCGGCGATGCCGGCCCCGGTGTGCTCGACAAACTGCACCCTGGCATCGGGCTTTTGGTGGTGAATCGCCCGGTTTGGCCCGATGGTGATCACTCCCAGGTCCTTCTCACTGAAGCCAGCGAAGAAGAGCAGCGGCACCCGCACCACGTGCAGGATGTTGTCCTGGTCCGACTGGGACTGCCAGTGCCGCAGGTTGAGGAAGGCCAGGTCCTCGAGGGGCGGCTTGCTGGTCAGAAACCCGGTACGCATCCCGTAGATGGTCACCAATGCCACCTTGCCCAGCGTCATCGGCGTGCCGGCCTTCTCCTGGGCCCAGGTCTTGCCGTCGTAGCGGTAGAGGTCGAACCGATCGGGATAGATCACCCGCACCCGCTCGACCGCCTTTTCCCCCCACTCGCCCTCCTGCTCCACCGTGGTCTCCCTGATCCGGATCTGCTGGAGCTGCTCGCTCCCGCCCACCCGCTGCCCCTGCCAGCCGATGAGCGCCTCGGGCGAGACCTGGACGAAGTATGGCCGCAGCTTCAGCTGCCGCTCCTGGGCCAGGTTGGCCGGCTGATCCGGATTGGGCTGCTCGGGACAGTCGACCAGGATGTGGGCCTTGCCGTAGGTCACCATGTCCGTCAGCAGGTCTCGTGAGAACGCCGTCAGGTCTCGGCCGGCCAGATCGACATCGGCGACCAGCTGCGCCAGCTCATCGGGAGCCTCTTCCACCACCACCGGCCGGGAGAAAGGCCGGCCCGCCAGCAGGCGCACCGTTCGCCCATAGCCGTTGAAGAGCGTGCTCGAGTTGAGCCGATCCCGGTAGGCAGACTCGTCCTCCTTGGGCATCTTGGGCAGATAGGTGGTGCCAGCAGCCCGCATCGCCAGGGTGCCCCCCATCAACGCCGAGGGCAGCTGCCAGCGGCCGGCCATCTGGGTGTAGGCCAGGGAGGGGGTCGCAACGTCTGCCTTGGACATTCTACAGCCTCACCTCGCTGGAGCCGGCTCCACCGCCGCTGGTCAGCAGGCGGTAGCGCGTCTCGTCGGCGGCATGATCTTCCGACTCGGTGTCCACGTCGTCCGGATTCTTCTCATCGCGCACCAGCGTCGGCACCGTGCGCAGCCACTGCCGGCAGGTCTCGAAGACGAACAACCCTGGCTCTTCCATAGGCCGCGCCTTGCTGGCCTGCAGGCGCCGGCGCAGCACCTCCCAGCCCCGCACCCGACTACCCGGAGACTTGTCTGCCCGCTCCCAGGAGATCCCGTTGCGCTCGTGCTCGGCTGCCGGGGAGTCGTCATTGACCTGATCGAAGATGCTGGCATCGGCGGGGCCGGGTCGCACTCGACCTCCCCAGGCCATCTCCTTTTCCCGCTGGGCGGTACCCCGCCCCACCTCGCTGTCGGTCAGCCGCAGGCCTTCGTTTGGCTGGCCGTTCCAGCCATACCACTCGGCGAGGCGGAAGAGGGTCCCCCGGGGAAAGGTGCGCCGGGTGCCATCACGCATCGTCGCCTCGGTGCCGTCCGACTCTGCCCACCAGCCCACCGAAAAGGGTTTCGAGCTGCCCCAGTCGAAGGAGCGATCCAGATACCAGGTCGAAGGTGGTTCGAAGGGGGCGAGCACATGCACCGCCGGGTCCCAGACGTCGTCGAACATCCCGCCGGCGACGATATCCCAGTCGGCGTCTTTCCAGGCCCGCCGACGCATCTCATTGGCGTCGGCCTGCAGTTTTGCCGGATACTCCGGATCGGCAGCCAGCAACATCAGATTCTCTCGCCAATGGCCATGCACCCGCACCCGCAGGAGGCCCGCCGAATCGGCGATAGGGATCCCCGCCGGCGCCGGGTCGATGAATCTGGCCTTGACGGCGTTGTGGCCACGACCATAGGGGTTGGCCGTCGCGCGATACTTGCGCGGCATCCCGGCGTAGGAGGAGCGGCTACAGGCTTTCATCGCGTCATAACACTCCAGGGTCGCCCAGTTGGTCAGCTCGTCCCAGCCGATCCAGGGGTACTCATGGCCGTGATAGTTCCAGTAGTCGGCCGGCACCCGCATATGGCGCAGGAGCAACTCCTCGCCGGTCGGCCATTTCCAGGTATAGGACTGCTCGTTGAACTGAATCCCCGGAAAAATCCGATGGAACCACCGCTTGGTCCTGGCCACTACGTCGGCCAGCTGCGGGTACGTCTGCCGGAACAGGATGCCTCGCCAGTGGACCCCGAAGCCCTGCCCGCAGTGCTGGGCGAAGTCCATCAACAGGGCATCGGTCTTGGCCGCCCCGCGCGTGCCCTCGAACAGACTCTCGAAGAAGGGGCAGGACAGGAACAGGTGCTGCCCGCCCGGCTGGGGCCGCCAGACTACGACCTTTCGGGGTCCTTGCCGGCGTCCTCGCGCTCCCGGTGCTGCTCTTGCCATTCCTCTGCCGAGACCATACCGGGAACCACCAGCACGCCGCTGGTGGCGATCTGTCCCGAGTGGTCGATACTGGCTCGCTCGCGGTATAGGTCGGGGCGCTTGGCCTTGAGTCGGAAGATCAACAGCGTGTCGGAGAATTCCCGGATCTCCCCACACTTCACCCCCAGGTAGAACACCGGCTTGAGGGTCCCCTTGGTGGCGCGGCGATCCGCCTCCGCCTCCATCAACTCGACCGCCTCGTCGTCCGCCTCCTGCCAGCGCCGGGCAAACTCCTCATCCTCACTGCGGTACTCGTACACTGACCGGCGCGAGTAGCCGGCAGCCTTGCAGGCAATCCCCACCGTTTCGCCGGCAGCTAGGGCAGCGAAGAGCTTTTCGTCCTTTTTGGCTGTGCGTCTTGTGCGGTTTGCCATGCTCCCAGTGCTCCGATCTGTCAGCCATCTCTGCCACTTGCAGCCGGCGGGGTGGCTCCTACCTGGTCTCGAACTGCATCCGGCTTTCGACAAGAGTGCTCGCCCCGGTGCTACCGGCAGGGACCACCAGGTCCGCCAAGGGTCCCAGATCCCACTGGGTGGGCGGGTAGACGAACCTCACTTCCCCGTGCGGGTGCTCCAGGTCGCCCGGTCCAGGATCTCCCAGGCGCCCCCGCGGGGCCGGCCCACTACCGCGGCCACCCCCACCGCCTGCGAGTCCGCACTGGCCGAGGTCGGCACCGGAGTCACCCGCCACGCCTTGGGGATCACCTGCCGCTTGTCCGCCGGCACGGTGTAGTGGTCCGCACAGGAACGGCGGTGGCGGGGGGGAATGGTGGCCAGGACCGTGCTGCCGGCCAGGACGTTGATGGTGGCCGTGTTGGTCGAGTCGGACCTGAGCCGGGCGAGGTTGACCCGCCACCAGGTGCCGGGTATCGAGTAGAGGCCGGCCCCGGTACTGCGCACCGAATCGGCGTCCTCGGTGCCGGAGGCGTCGAGGCCTTCGACCACCACCCAGCCGGTATCCTGGGCAGCGACCACCTCGACGGTGAGGGTGTTCGGGGAGGTCGGCCACGGGTAGCGGTCGGGCATGTCCCCGCACAGCAGGTCCTCGCCCTTGCCGGCGGCCAGGACGTTGGCGCCCCCCCCGTCGGCGGCGATGATATCCTGGTCCCCCAGGTGCAGATCCACGCCCCAGGAGATGCCGCTGATGCAGGTCAGGGCCGACAGAACCAGGGACCAGACCCGGCTTCTGGCTTTGACGCTCTGGCTCATTACCCGTGCTCCGCCGCGTCGTCCTGGGCTGCCGGGAAACTGCCAAGGAACTTGTGGGACATCTGGACCAGGACCGACCAGAACGCCCCGCAGATGGCCACCAGGGCACCGTAGGTCTTGGGCTGCGCGAGGGGCATGTCGGCGTTGAGCCAGCCCTGCTCGATGGCGATATCAATCACCTCGGGGCCGGTGGCGCTGCCGATGCCGGCCCCGGCCAGGGCGATGATGGCGCCCTTCCCGATCTTCTTCCAGCCGATCTTGTCGATGCCCAGACCGGTCTTGGTGGGCTGCTCGCTGGACATGGCCTATCCGTCCTTTCGTTTCTCGATGCGCAACTGAATCAGGGTCTCGTTCATCGTGGTCAGGGTACGCGATACCCCCTCGAACTTCTTTTCGATGCCCTCGATCTTTTCCAACATCAGGGCCTGCCGGCCGTCCACCGTGCTCTGTAGCACCGCCAGTGTCTTGTCTTGGGCCTCCACGCGTCCCCTCATCTCCGCGATCTGGCTGCGGGTGTCTTTCCACAGCCAGGCCAGCACCGCTCCCAGGAGCCCGAGCAAGGCCTTGACCATCCAGTCCACCCAGGCGACCATCGCATCACCCATGCCCTCCTCCTCCACGGTGATAGACCCGGCGCAGTGGCCCGGGCTCGCGGTCCCTCGGGCTGACCGACATCTCGAAGGAGCGCCGGATCGCCGCCGAGACGCGCCGGTAGCCCTGCTCCTTGCGGAGCCGGGTCCCGGTATCGTGATCGGTCGGAGACCCATACCACCCCTTGGAGGGCGACTTGCTCATCCGGCCATCCCTCCCGCCGGCACCACCTCAGCGTCCAACCCCAGGTCGTGCATGCCCAGGGCCGCCTGCCTGGCCACCTCCGCCGGCATCCGCAGCGCCTTGGCGGGGTCCTCCGTCAGCACGGGCTGCCGCTCCGGGTCCACGGCGGCCAGGTACTCGCCCCGGCTCACTACGTGGCACAGGCGCTGGGGAGCGCGACGGCGCGGGGCCTTGGGGCCCAGTCGGCGCAGGGTGCCAGCACTCCCGCGGGATCCGCGTCTCATTACCGGGCTCCCCAGGTGATGTGGCCGGGCGCCCACAGGTAGTAGGCGGCCCAAGGAGCGAGACCCATGGGGAACCCACCGGCCACCGTCCACTCGTCGCGCCGCTCCTCGGGGATCATCACGCCCCACCTCCCAGCACCGCCCAGGCGTCGTTGTACCAACGCACCCAGGAGGTGACATGCCGGCCAGTGCCCAGCGGGTAGCACTTCAGCCGCCAGGGGTTGGCTGGCGCCTGCTCGCGGTAGAGCCCCCCGGCGTTGTAGGCTGCGGCCACCCTGGGCGGGTCATAGTCGGTGGCATGCTGCTCCCGCAGGCCGGCCCGCAGGTGCCGGGCATCGGACTGCCGGCTGATCTGCCGGGCCGCGGCCAGGAGGTTGGCCTGGGGATCGAGCAGGTCCCGGCGGCACAGCCTGGGGGCGTCGAGGACCTCGCGGGCCGTGGAGAGCAACAGCTGGCACAGGCCGGCGCTCATGCGGTCCGGGGTGCGCTCATCGGTCCGATAGCCCGGTTCCAGGCGCACGGCCTCAGGATCGCCTCCGCTCTCAGTGGCCACCGTGGCGACCAGCAGCTCAACGGACACCAAGCCCTGGGCTGCAGCCTGCTCCAGATGCCGGCCCCACTGCTGGCAGATCCGGGTGATGGTGATCGGCTGGCCCAGGGTGCGGGGCACGCCGCTGCCCTCGACCTCGAGGCCCTGGGCTGTGATGCGCCAGCGCACCGCACCAGGGAACGGTTGGTGCCATTGGCGCAGGCCGGCAGCATAGGCAGTCAGACGGGGGGCGGTCAGGGCCATGCTATTCCTCCCCTGTCAGCGCGGTGCAGTGGACCTGGGCGGCCAAGGCCTGCGCCCGGCGGCGCTTCTTCCCACGCCGGGTCCGCGGGGTCTCCACCCCGTAGCGCCGGCACAGGCGGCCGAAAGACTGCGGGGCGATCCCCAGGGCCTGGGCGGCGGCCTTGCTGCTGGGGTACAGGCGGGCGCACTTCTCGATGCGCTCGCGGGAGATGGTTTCCATCGCTCCCTCCACTCCTCCAGGTGGAATGCTCAGATTTGCAGGCTCGACATGATGCACTTCGGCGGCCTCGCAATGGGCTCCGGCCTCTGACTCCTGGTCGGCAAAGTGACCCAACTTGGTGTGCTTGCAGTTGACGGCTCTCTCCGCCTTCCAGGGTTTCCCGTTCCCGACCTGGTCACACCAGACCCCCAGGAACCACGAGGTCTTGTTCTTCCGAGGACTACGGTTGACCATGTCCAGCCCATGCATACACAACCGAAGATTTTCCCGTCGGTTATCCAGTGTTTTCTTCTTGTTGTGTCCACTCTTGCCCAGCCTCAAGGGGCAAACCGGACATCCGCCGAGCAATCCCCCGGTGGAGCAAAACGCGTCTGTGCCGAGTGGCGTAGGCGTGACCCGACTCCCCAACACCCCCGCCATCTGCATTGCATTCCCCACTCGTAGTAGCCATCATCGACAGGAGCGATGTAGCCGCTGGTCAGGGTGATCTCCCGCATCATCGCCCCAAACGCAAAAAACCCCTGGCCGGCGAGGTAGTTACCTCGCCAACCAGGGGTCGATTTCGGATCGGCACCCGCTGGTGTTATTTTCGCTTCAGAAAGCTGCCGGGCTCGGCGTCAGCCGGCCACCCTGGCAACCCGAGATACCCTACTCTTCAGAAGATGCTCGACGCGCTCCTCACCGCGCGCCTTCTCGACTAGTTCGATGTCCAGTGCATCGGGGCCGCTGCCATAGTGGATCACGGCCGTGCCCCGGAACCGCCCGCGTAGCTCCCGCAACCGGTCGAACAGATCTCCCTCTTGATCCAGTCGCTCCATCCCCACTCCTACAAGACGTCATGGTGCTCTTGGGGGCAATATGCAAAATCTGGGATAGATGTCAAGTAGGTGGGTTCTGAGCGTCCGGATAGCTGATGTCCTCTGTTTGGCTCGGACAATTCGCTGGCGTATATTCCGCCCGAAAACGCCCCACGCCCTACCAGGGATGGTCTCTATGGGACTTCGAGCGACGCTGTTTGCCCTGCCTGCCCTCCTCCAGTTGTCACTGGCCCTCCCCCACCACGCCCACGCCGCTGACCTCTCCCTGGCCTCCTTCAACATCCGCATCTACTCCACCGGCTCCCGCACCGACGCCGAGCTTGAGAAGATCGCCGATCGCCTGCAGCAGTTCGACCTGATCGCCGTCCAGGAAGTCCGCGACCAGGCGGTCGTCGACCGCACCCTGGCCATCCTGCAAAGCCGTGGCCACACTTTTCAGGCCATCGTCTCCGACGCGGTCGGCCGTGGGGTCAAGGAGCGCTACGCCTTCCTCTGGCGGCCCGACAAAGTCCAGGCCCTGGACCAGGGTGCCTTCTTCGCCGATCCGGACGACGCCTTCATCCGGGAACCCTTCATCGGCTCCTTCCGTGCCGGCACCTTCGACCTGACCCTGGTCACCATGCATACGCTGTTCGGGGACACCGTGGCCGGCCGGCGCGCCGAGGACGAGCTGCTGGCCGATGTCTACCAAGTGGTGCAGGACGCCGACCCCCAGGAGCAGGACGTGCTGATCCTGGGGGACTTCAACCTGCCGCCGGAGGACAGGGGCTTCGACCGGCTTCGGACCCAACTGACCCCCCTCTTTACCGGCGAGATCCGCACCACCATCTCCGACGCCTCCCTCTACGACAACATCTGGTTCGAGCCGCGGTTCGTGCAGGAGTACACCGGGGAGTTCGGGGTGGACAGGTTCGACGAGACCGCCTTCGGGGGTGACGATGATGCCGCCTCGGCAGCAGTGTCAGACCACCGGCCGGTGTGGGCGAAGTTTCGGGTGGATGGGCCGGACGATG
>Ga0194131_10009261_pt1 | contig 12503 bp, 10 predicted proteins | sample TA2KigO120mmetaG_FD_148631 | JGI IMG/M metagenome (GOLD analysis project Ga0194131, IMG submission 148631) | Freshwater microbial communities from Lake Tanganyika, Tanzania - TA2015053 Kigoma Offshore 120m | ecosystem: Environmental > Aquatic > Freshwater > Lake | place: Tanzania: Lake... | reverse complement strand
GGCCCGTACAAGGTGATCACCGACCTGGCGATCATGGGCTACCACCCCCAGTCCAGGCGCATGCAGGTGGAGAGCCTGCACCCGGGGGTAGGCTTTGCCCAGGTGCAGGAAAACACCGGCTTTGATCTGTTGCAGGCCCCCCACCTCGAAGAGACAGCACCACCCGACCCGGAGGCCCTGCGCCTCCTGCGCGAGGAGGTGGACCCCCGCCGGCTCATCATCGGGAGATAGGACATGCAGATCTACGCCGCGTATTCCCAGTTGCTGGACAGGCTCGAAAAGACGGGCCGGCCCATCCAGACCCTGGGTCACACCCCGGACGGCTCGCCCCTGGTGGCGGTGCGCGCCGGCGGGGACAAGCTGCCGGCCATCTTCATCAGTGCCGGCAGCCATTCCACCGAACACGCCGGGGTCAGCGCCGCGGTGGAGCTGATCGGGCAGTTGCACACCGATCACCAGGTGTGGGTGATCCCCACCCGCGACCCGGTGGGATTGGGGGGCTATGCCCACGCCCTGAGCCTGGGGTTGGGGGAGGAGCCGCGCCTGGACTCCCTGGCCCAGGTGGAGGAGTTGCTGCGCCGCGAGGGGGAGGTACTCTACGAGGACGAGGGTCGGCTCCTGGCGCTGGTGGGCGATTACGGTTACGCCTGCTGCCGGCCCGGCACCCACAGCCACGACGCCCAGTGGGGGTTTTATCTCAAGCTACAGGAACTACAGAAGACCCGGCCCGAGCTGCTGGCGCCGCTGCGGGGCCGGCGCCTGTACATGACCCCGGCCCAGGCCGGGGTGGAGGGCACCGGCGACCTGGGCCGGGCCTATACCCTGATCATCAGCCTGGAGGGGGAAGTGCTGCACCTCAACCGTTTCCACGACACGGCCTGGGCCCCGGTGGAGCCCAGGGTCACCCGGCAGTTGCTGGCCCGCATCCGGCCCGGACTCAGCTTCGACATCCACGAATCCCAGTTGATGGGGGACCGGTACTGGCTCTCGGCCCGCCACCAGAAAAACCCCGAGGACGAAGCCTGGGAGCAGCGGGCGGCCCGGGCCACCATCCAGGCCATCGCCGGTGCGGGGGCCACCCTGGCCGAGGACCAGGACGTGCTGGGCGGGGTGCCCATCGAGAAGACCTGGTTCCGCAAATCCGAGAAAGGGGTGTACTGGCTGGACGCCAATCTGCGGGGCGAGGGGTTGAATCTGATGGACTACGCCTCGCGGATGTACGGGATGGCCTTTGGCACGGAGATGGGCATGTACGGCACTTTTGCCCACCGGGTGCGCCTGGGGATGCTGACGGTGCAGAGCGCAGTGAAGGTCTTCGCGGAGCGGTACCAGTGACCCCCCCGGCGGCACCTCCTCCCTCCCTGGCCAGGGAGGCGCTGAAGAGCAGCCTCTTCTACCTGCTCTGCACCGGGCTCTTGAGCGTGTACGGCACCGAGGTCTGCCCTTTCATCGAGACCCTGGCGCCGGGGCAGTGGGTGCCCATCCTCGCGGCGGCCCTCGCCCTGGGATTCGCCCTGCGCTGGCTGCTTATCGCCCGGCTGCGGCAGCAGGAGGCGGCCCGGTCCGAGGAGGTGGACCTGGGCCTGCCCTGGCACTATTTACAGGTGGATCTGGGCACCTGGTTGGCGGTGGGTCTGGCGGTGACAGCCTGGAACACCTATCACTACGATTTTCCCCTGGCCAGCGGGCTCAAGGTGGTGCTGGCCTGCGCCACCCTGGGGATCTTCACCTCCGTCAGTCTGGCCCTCGACGCGGAGTGGCGCCTCAGCCAGCGCCTGTCCTCCCAGGCCGGCCTGAAGGCGAGCAGCCGCGGCCGCTTCCTCTCCATCTCCACCAAGTTCCAGGCCTTCATCGCCCTGTGCGTGGGCCTGCTGGCGGTGGTGCTGCTCCTGCTGATCTACAAGGACTTCCGCTTCGTCGTGGACAGCTACGCCAGCGGGGAGCACTTCGAGTTCAGCTGGATCGTCAAGGAAATCCTCTTTGTCTTTGCCACCCTGCTGGCGGGCACCGCCGCGGTGATGCGCAAGTACAGCCGCAACCTGCAACTGATGTTCGACCTGCAGCTGGGGGCCCTGGGCAGCGTGCGGCAGGGGGACTACGGCGCCCTGGTGCCGGTGGTCAGCAACGACGAGTTCAGCCTCATCGCCGAGCGCACCAACGAGATGATCGCCGGCCTGCGGGAGCGGGAGCGGATCAAAACGATCTTCGGCAAGTACGTCAACAGCACCGTGGCCACCCAGATCCTCGGCCAGGAGGGGGGCGCGGACCTGGGGGGAAAGGAGGTGGAGGTGGCCATCCTTTTCACCGATTTGCGCAACTTCACCCCCCTGGCCGAGCGCTGCACCCCCCACCATGTGGTGGAGATCCTCAACCAGTATTTTTCCCTGGTGGTCAAGGAGATCCATCGCTGCGGTGGCGAGGTGGACAAGTTCATCGGCGACGCGGCCATGGCCATCTTCGGCCTGGGGGGCGAGGGGCCAGCCTGTCCGCAGGCTTTCGCAGCGGCGCTGGGCATCCGCCGCGCCCTGGAGGTGCTCAACGCCGACCTGGAGGCCCGCCAGTTGCCGGTGGTGGACAACGGCATCGGCCTGCACTGGGGCCAGGTGGTCGCCGGCAATATCGGCTCCCCCGAGCGCCTGGAGTACACGGTCATCGGCGACGCGGTCAACGTGGCCGCCCGCCTGGAGCACCTGACCCGCACCCTGCCCTCGCCGGTGGCCCTGTCCCAGGAAGTGTACATTAAGCTGGGGGAGGAAGCCCGGGCCGGGCTGCGGCACCTGGGCGAACACGCGCTCAAGGGCAAGGCCGCGCCCCTGCCGGTGTACGGGCTGGCCCCGATAACGGGATGAGGAAGCGATGGAACTGATCGACAGACTGGCCTCGCGCTGCCGGGAACGATGGGGCCGCGACCCTGCCCTGGTGGCCTGCGCCCCCGGTCGGGTCAACCTGCTGGGCGAGCACATCGACTACAACGCCGGCTTTGTGCTGCCGGCGGCCATCGACCGGGCCACGTACGTGGCGGCGGTGCCCGACGACCGGCCGGTGCTGACCCTCGAAGCCCTGGACCTGGGGGAGGAGGTGACCCTGGACTTGGAGCGCCTCGACGAGAAGCCGGCCCAGACCTGGGCGCGGTACCCCGGCGGGGTGGCCTGGGCCCTGAAGGAGGAGGGTCTGGCCCTGCGCGGGATGAAGGCGGTGTACGCCTCGACCGTGCCCCGCGCCGCGGGTCTGAGTTCCTCGGCCTCGGTGGAGATGGCCTTTGCTTCGGCCTTCCAGCACCTGGGCGGCTGGTCCCTGCCGCCGATGGAACGGGCCTTGCTATGCCAGCGGGCCGAGAACCAATACGTGGGGGTTAATTGTGGGATCATGGACCAGTTCGCCTCCGGCTGCGGCCGGGAGGGGCACGCCCTGCTCCTGGACTGCCGCTCACTGCGCTGGGAGGCGGTGTCCATGCCGGCCGGGGTCGCCCTGGTCATCGCCAATACCTGCGTGCGCCGCGAGCTGGGCACCAGCGCGTACAACGAGCGCCGCTCCCAGTGCGAGGAGGCGGTGCGCCTGCTGAGGGATCGCCTGCCGGGCATCCAGCACCTGCGCGACGTTTCGGTGGCCGACTTCGAGCGGCATGTGAGGTTGCTGCCCCCGGCGGTGGCCCAGCGTGCCCGGCACGTGGTGGAGGAGTGCGAGCGCACCCAGGTTGGGGCGGCGTTGCTGAAGAAAGGGGACGTCGCCGGTTTTGGGGTGCTGATGAACGAATGCCACGCCAGCCTGCGCGACTTGTACCAGGTTTCCTGTCCGGAGCTGGACGCCATGGTGGGGGCAGCCCAGGGCCTGCCCGGTTGTTATGGGGCGCGGCTGACGGGTGCGGGTTTTGGCGGCTGCACGATAAACCTGGTACAGGAAGGGGCGGCCGCCCCCTTCAGCGAGGCCCTGGCCAGCCGCTATACCGAGGCCACGGGGCTGCGGGGCGAGGTCTACGTGTGCCGGGCCTCGGCCGGGGCGCGTATTCTCTGATGGACCTCTACACCCAGCCCCACCGCCGCTTCAACCCCCTCACCGGGGAATGGGTGCTGGTCTCCCCTCAGCGGGCCCTGCGGCCCTGGCAGGGGCAGGTGGAGCCCGACGCGAGCGCCCCGCTGCCGCCCCGCGATCCGGGCTGCTACCTGTGCCCTGGCAGCGAGCGGGCCGGGGGGGCGCGCAACCCGGAGTACCCCGGGACCTACGTCTTCGACAACGACTTCGCCGCCCTAGTGCCCCCCGGAGACGGGCCTCCAGCCGGGCTGGACTCGCCCCTCTTCCACGCCCAACCCGAGGCGGGGGTGTGCCGGGTGGTGTGTTTCTCGCCCCGCCACGACCTGACCCTGCCCCAACTGCCCTTATCGGCGGTGGCGGCGGTGATCCACACCTGGGCCGAGCAGAGCGCGGAACTGGGCCGGCTGCCCTTTGTCAACTACGTGCAGGTTTTCGAGAACAAAGGCGCGGCGATGGGCTGTTCCAACCCCCATCCCCACAGCCAGATCTGGGCCGGCCAGCATTTGCCCAACGAGCCGGCCAAGGAGTTGGCGGCGCAGCGGGCCTATCACCAGGCGCAGGGGGGCTGCCTGCTGTGCGAGTACCTAAAGGCCGAGGAGCGGGAGGGGACGCGGGTGGTGGCGGCCAACGGGCATTTCGTCGCCGTGGTGCCCTTCTGGGCGGTGTGGCCCTTTGAGATCCTGCTGGCCGGCCGGCGGCACCTCGGCTCCCTGGCCGAACTGCGCGGCGAGGAGGTGGAGGCCCTGGCCGCCCTGCTCCAGGAGGTGTTGATCCGCTACGACAACCTTTTCTCCACCTCCTTTCCCTACTCGATGGGCTTCCACCAGGCGCCCACCGACGGGGAGGAGCACGGGGAGTGGCACCTGCACCTGCACGCGTACCCGCCCCTCTTGCGCTCGGCGTCGGTGCGGAAGTTCATGGTGGGCTACGAACTCCTGGCCATGCCCCAGCGCGACCTGAGCCCCGAGGCCGCGGCCGGGCGGCTGCGGGAGGTGGGCGGGCAACACTACCTGGCGGCGAGGTCCGCCTGAGGATGAGCGCCCAGCCGCAGCCCCTGGAGGCGGTGTTCCCCCCCTTCGAGGACCAGAAGCCCGCCTGGGCGGAGTGCCGCGCCTGGATCGAACAGGTGCTGGCCCCCGCGGTCCTGGCCCAGGGCCGCCACCCCTGCGCCCTGTGTACCCGCGCCGAGGGGCAATTGCCCCTGCCCGCCTACGCGCCGCCATCCATCCCCAACCCCACTAAAGGAAAACAGCCATGATCAAACTCGCCTACGTCGCCGCCCCGGAGCCCAATATCACCAATACCCTGATGAAACAGATCGGCGTCACCCACGCGGTGTACTATCCCGATCTTTCGACCAAGCCCAACGCCCCCGAGGACGAGCAGCCCTGGGGCTTTGCCGCCCTGAAGCGGGCGGTGGAGGGATTCGAGCGGCTGGGGATGAAGATGGCGGTGATCGAGGGCCGGCCGCCGATGGAGAAGATCAAGCTGGGCCTGCCCGGCCGCGACGAGGAGATCGAGGTGGTCAACAAGTTCCTGCGCAACATGGGGGCTCTGCAGATCCCGGTGTGGTGCAGCATGTGGATGCCCATCCTCGGGGTGATCCGCACCTCCTTCAGCATCCCCAGCCGGGCCGGGGCCCAGGTCTCGGCCTACGACCATACCGCGCTGCGCGACAAGGGGCCCACAGAGCACGGCCTCGTCACCGAGGAGGCGCAGTGGGCCAATCTCAAGTACTTCCTCGAAAAGACGGTGCCGGTGGCCGAAGAGGCCGGGGTCAGGATGGCCATGCACCCGGATGATCCGCCGCTGTCGCCCATCCGCGGGGTGGCCCGGATCATGAGCACCATCGAGAACTACCAGCGCCTCGTCGATCTGGTCCCCAGCCCGATGAACGGTATCGGTCTGTGCCAGGGCAACTTCGCCCTGATGACCAAGGACATGCCCGGAGTGATCCGCCATTTCGGCAAGCAGGGGGCAATCCACTTTGTGCATTTCCGCGACGTGCGGGGCACGCCCGACAACTTCGTCGAGACCTTCCACGACGACGGCCAGACCGACCTGCTCGAATGCCTGCGGGCCTACCGCGAGGTGGGCTACGAAGGTGTGCTGCGGCCGGACCACTATCCCAAAATGGGCGATGCCGACTTCAAGGACGAGCACACCCTGGCCCGGTTCTTTGCGGTGGGCTACATCAAGGGCCTGCGCGAGGCCGTGTACGGCAAGGTGCCGGAGTAGCGGGAGGATCGCCGCTGGGTGGCGGTGGGCTTCATACGGGCGCGCTCACCCGGCGAGGAGCCGCAGCTCAACCCTGACCGTGGATCGCAATCCTGGGTAAGGGGGAGGAAGGGAGACAGCGGGGACTCGTCTCCGGGCACGTGGGCTTGAGCGCTGGGGGCTCTGTCCTACACTATGTAAGACAAGGGGGTGCGTATGACTATCACCATCCGCAGTACTATCTGATAAATCACCGCACCACCGCTACCCGCACCACCGCCCGGAATTCCCCCGCCCGCAGCCGGGCCAGGAACACCCCCGAAGCCACCTCCTGCCCCTGGTCGTCGCGGCCGTCCCAGGTGTAGCGGTGGGTGCCGGCTGCCAGGGGGGCGTCCAGCAGGCGGCGCAAGGGGCGGCCCAGGGCGTCGCAGATGGTCAGGGTGGCGCGGGTGTCGGCGGGCAGGTCGAAGCGGAGAGTGGTGGCGCCGTTAAAGGGATTGGGAAAGGCTGGAAAGAGCGCGGCGCGGGTGGGCAGAGTCCCGCCGCCCTCCGCGGCGGTGTCGGCGGGGGCTGCGCCGAGGAAGGGCCGCCAGTCCACCGGGCCCTGAAAGAGGGCGGCGATGGCGGCGGAATCGGCGCTGCCCCAGTAGTTGCCCCCGGCCGGCAGGGCCTGGCCGGAGAGGTTTTCGACGGCGGTGCGGTTGTCGCGGAAGGTGTTGCCGCTAAGGGTAGGGAGGGGGCTGCCGCTAGCTTTGAGGGCGGTGAGGTTGCCCTGGAAGGTGCTGCCCTCCAGCGCAGGGGCCGAGGAGCGGGACTCGAAGCCCACCCCGGCGTTGGCAAAGGTGCTGGCGCGCACGGCAAAGCGAGGTATATCCTCGAAGCGCAGGCCGGCGTTGTTGAGGAATCGGCTCGCCGCGATGGTCCCGGCGGCCCCCTCGCTGAGGACCAGGCCGGTGCCGATGTTATCGGCGAAGGTGCTTCCCTGCACCTCCACCAAGGGCACCCCGGCCACCACCGCCCCGTCGCCCTGGTTGTTCTCCAGCCGCACCTCTTCCAGGCTCAGCCGCTGCGGGCTGCGGGCCCGCAGGCCCACGCCCTGATTGGCGCTGAGCTGGCTTTGGCGCACTACCACCTCCCCCTCCCAACCCTCCAGATCCAGGCCGCCCCCGGTGTTGCGGGTGGAGGTGCTCTTGCTCAGTTCGAGGCGCTGCCCCCTGCCGCCCACGGCCTTCAGCCCAGGGCGCGGGTCCTGGGCATCGAGCAGGCCGTTCTGCTCCAGGCGCAGGTCCACTGCCTCCAGGGAAGCGTTGCCCAGCGAGACCCCTTCCTGGCCGCACTGTTCCACGGTGACACCGCGTAGGGTGAGCCGGCTGCCGCCCTGGGCCCGGATGGCCGGGATGGTGAGATGGAAGAAGCTGGTGCCGCTGACAAGGGCCGGGCCCTGGAGGGTGAGGGAGAGCCCGCCCAGGCTCTGCTGGATGCGGCTGTCCTCTAAAGTGAAGCTGCCCCCGGCCGAGACCTCGCCGCTGAACCCGTAAACGCAGCGGTCAATAGTGGCGTCGCGGACTTCCACCTGGGCCCCTGGGGCCAGGCGCACCCCGAACCATAGGTCCTGGCTGCGGGCGGGGTCCACGGCAAAGGCGCCGCCCTCGGCGCGGAAACGGCCCTCCACGGCCAGTTCGACCAGCTCGGGGCTGAGGCCGCTGCCGCTCAGGTCCTGGGGGGCAAAGAGCACTCGGGCTCCGGGGGCCACGATCAGTTCGGCGCCAGCGGGCACCACTACGTCCCAGGGCAGGCGGCGGGTGCCGGACCACCGGGTGAGGCCCTGGGGCAGGCGGGCCTGGACCAGGCCGTGGAGGGCGTGGTCCAGTTGGAGTTGCTCCGCGTCGAGGGCCTGGCCGTCCATCAGGAAAACCCCGGCCCAGTCGTCGGCGCGGGGGGTGGCGGCGGCCGACTCGCAGCGGGCCCGCCCCTCCAGGCGTAGGCCGCCGTAGACGAGTACCTCGGCGCGGTTGGGGTCGAAGCCGCTGCCCTGGTCGTCGCCCCGGACAAAGCGTAGCCGCGCCCCTTGGGCCAGGGTAAGGGTGGCCCCCGGCTCGACCACCACGTCGCCGCTGAGGTGTACCTCGCCGGCCCAGGTGGTGTCCGCGGCGACGTGGCCGGGCAAGTTCTGGCGCAGCCGCACGCTGCAGCGCATGTGGGTGCCCTCGCGGCGGATGTTTTCGATGGCCATGCCCAGGGGCAAGTTGCGGCGGAAGCCGGTGTGGGCGCTCAGGGCGGGGTTGGTGTCCCAGGCCAGGCGGGTGAAGCGCACCCCGTCGAAAGGATCGGTGGCGTCCCCCTCGTTGCCCCCGTGGGCGGCGGCGTAGGTTTCGTCGTTGGCCCAGAAGTCAAGGTCGTCGCGCCCGTCCACCGGGTCGGGATTGCCCTGCTCGTCGCGCAGGCCGTCGGCGCAGAGCAAGTCCACCTGGGGGTGGCGCTCCTCGTCGTTGTCGGCCCGGTCGTCGACGTGCCAGACCAGCAGACCCTCACCGGGGATGTTGCGGTTGTAGAAGCTGCTGGCCCGCCGGCGGTTTTCGATGAGGAAGTACTCCTCGGCGCTGACCGGGAGTTTGTACACCTGGTGCCCCAGGGCCAGGTCCTCGATGGCCAGGTCCGGCTGGTCCTCTGTCAGTGCGACCACCTCCACCCACCCCAGCTTGGCCAGGGCCCAGGCGCTGAAGGCGTTGGGGCCGTCCTCCACTCCCCAGCCCCGGGCCCCGGTGGAGGTCATCAGGCACCACTTGCCCACCCCTGCGCTGTCCTCGGCAGGTTTCACCTCGCCGGCGGCGGTGACGGTGGACTGGTCGAAGAGGTCGGGGAGGCCCAGGACATGGCCGAACTCGTGGCACATGGAGCCGGCGGCGATGCTGAAGATGTGGGCGCGTTGGGTGGTGCCCCCAAATCCAGAGAAGCGGCTGCGCACACGGATGACCCCGCCCCCCTCGGCCGGGTCGCCGCTGAGATAGTCCCCATCCAGGCCCAGGGAGGCGAAGCCGGTGGCCCCGCTGATGAAGAAGTTGCGCGGCACGGTGAGCAGGTTGATGAAGACCACGTCCACGTACCCGTCGTCGTCGCCGGAGTTAGGAATCCCGTCGGGACCATCATTGTCGAACTGGCCGAAGTCCGCGTCGTTGTCGGCCTGGGCCAGGATCTGGAGGTTGAAGCGGCCGTAGTCCCCCAGCACCCCGGAGCTGCGGGCCACGTACGCGGCGGCCGGCTCGGTCGAGCTGTAGCGCCGGGGCAGCGACTGGCCGGAGACCTGCATCTTGCCCCGCGACATCTCGCGGTAGAAGTGGGAGAAGCTGCCGGGGCGCTCGGGGTCGAAAAGATCGGCGGCCCAGGGGGGGGCCAGGGTATCGCCAAGGGCCTCGCCCCGGAACTTGGCGAAGATCACTAAAGCGCTGAGGCTGCCGCGGGTCAGGGCGGGTTTGGCGGCCGGGGCGTCGCGGCACTGCCACTGCGAGGAGGCGGGGGCGGCCCCCAGTAGAAGGGCCAGAAGCAGGAGCGGGTGCTTCACCCCAGGAGGTCGATGCGGGCGGCGGAGAACTGGAGGCCAAAACCGCCCTGGGTGCGGCGGGGGCTGGATGTGGCCTGGAGGAGGCGGCTCTGGTTGCCGGACTGTTGCAGGTGGCGCCGCAGGTTGAGGGCTCCGGCCTGGAGCAGGCGCAGGGCCGTAGAGTCCTCCTCCTGGCCCAGGCCCACGGCAAGGGGGCTGACCGGGTCGGTCTGGGCGGCCAGGCTGGAGAGCATCCCGGTGCCACTGGTGGGCAGGTCGAGCAGGCCGGGGCCGGCCTGGGGCTGGGAACGGGCGTTTATGCCCGGCGGCCCGCCGGCGGCCCGCAGGGAGGCGATGTCCAGCCCGCCCTTGACCCTGGCGGTGCCGGCGTTGTAGTTGAGCCGCTTGATGAAGCGGGGGCCGATGGTGGCCTGCAAATCGTCCCGTAAGAGCGGAGTGACCATGGCCGATCAGGAAGGCTCCGGGCGCTGGAATTCGCGGATGAAGTATTGTACCTCAAGATCGTAAGTTTGGAAGGGATCGTCCAAGTTAAGGTACTTCTCGTCCTCGACGTAGATCGATTCCCACTCGATCACGTAGCGGGCCTTGTGCTTGGTCAGTGAGCGCATCACCGAGGAGCGGGCCCGGGCCCGGGTGTCCTGGGGTGGGGTGACCATTGCCAGGTTTACCCGCTCCTCGTCCACCACCTTCTTGGTCATGCCGCGCCGGTGCAGGTCGAAGTAGAGGCCCTTGCCGGGGTTGAGGTTGTGGTATTCCAGGTCGAGGCTTTGCAGCCAGGGATCGTCCCAGTCGAGGCCCTCGGAATCGACGAAGGACTGGAGGAGCCAGCGCTTGGCCACCCAGTCGAGGCGGTCGATCAGGCTCAGGGGATCGACCGCCAAAGCCTCCAGCACGAAGCGCCACTCGCGCAGCACCCAGTCGATCTCCGGCTCGCGGCCCCGCAGGTGGCGCTCGGCCAGCTCCAGGTAGGACAGTTGCAGTTCGACGGCGGTGATGTGGCGCCCGTCCTCCAGCTGCACCGCCCAGCGCCAGTGGGGGTCGCGCGAGACCTCGCGGATGGCCCGCACCGGGTCGAGCAGGCGGATGTCGGTCCAGACGCCCTGCTCCAACAACTCGATGAGCACCGCGGTGGTGCCCACCTTGAGGGCGGTGACGTATTCGGACATGTTGGAATCACCCACCAACAGGTGCAGGCGGCGGTACAGGCCCCAATCGGCCAGGGGCTCGTCGCGGGTGTTGATGATGGCCCGGCTGAACTGTATCCACTGGTAGATCTCGGTGACGATGTGGTCGGCCCGCTGGGAGAGCTGGAAATCGACCCGCCGCCCATCGCCGCTGGCCTCGACGTCGTCGTGGCAGCCCACCCGGCCGGCCCCGGCAAAGATCTGGCGGGTGACGAAGAAGGGCAACAGGGCCGGCAGCAGGCGGTGCGAGAAGGGCACCTCGCGGCGCACCAGGTAGTTTTCGTGGCAGCCGAAGGTAGCCCCGGTGTAGTGGTCGATGTTGTTCTTAAAGAAGGAGGCGGTCTCGGCCAGGCCCAACTGGCTGAGGGCGCGTTGCACGATCAGCTCGCCGGCCCGGTCCGCGGCCACCAGATCGAAGAGGCCGCGGCATTCGGGGCTGGCGAACTCGATGTGGCCCATGTCGATGTAGAGCCGGCCGCCGTTAAAGAGGAACCCGCCGTTGCCCGGCGGCTCGTCGCGGCCCCGGTAGTGGGTGTCGACAAAACCTAAGCCCTCCCGGAAAACCGAATCCTTGGCCCGCACCGAGATCAGGTCGGAGCTGTGGGAGGGGTCGCTCTCGGGCGGCATACAGCCGTATTCGATCTCGAGCCCGAAGATGCGGTTCTGCATGGCCGGCCACCACGTCAGGAGGTGTAGGGCGCCAGGGCCTCCGCCAGGTAGCCGGCGGGCAGCAGGCGGAATTTGGTGCGGGTGGGCAGGCTGCGGTCTAGCACCGCTGCCTCGAAGCGCCGCTCCTGTCCCGCCCTGGCCAGAAAGGCGCGCATCTCCTCCTCCCCCGGTTCCCCCTCCTCCTCGCGCTCGGAGAGCAGGGCGCCCAGGGCCCACGCCTCCAGTACACCGGACAGGGCCCCCTCCAGGGGCAGGGCGGCCGGGTCCAGGGCGGCCAGGTGGGCGGCGACGGCCTCCTCGCTCTTGCGGGCCCCGGCCACGGCCGCGGCGTTGCCGGCGCTGGAGAAGGAGCCGTCGGCCTCGATGGTGTAGAAACGCTCCCCGGGGTTGGCCGGGTCCAGTTCGGCGACCATGGCCCTGGCGATGTACGGGGAGCGGAAGATCTCGTCGAAGGCGGTCTTCATCAGCGGGCCCAGGCCCAGGTGGACCAGGCGCTGGAGGGAGACGTCGCTGGAGGAGAGGTTGAAGGCTTCGAGATGGGCGATGTCGATGACCGCCTTGCGCAGCTTTTCGAGGTCGGCCGGATGGCCGATGGCGGCGAAGGCGATGTCGTTGTACACCTCGAAGAGCTTGCGTGGCCCTGGGGTGGTGGTCAAAAGCAGCACCCCCTCGGCGTAGGCCAGGCCCACCACCGGGCTGGCGTCGCGCAGCTGGTCCTCGAGGTACTCGCGGCGGTTGCGGATGGCTTCGACCCAGCGGTAGGGCTCGTCGAGCATGGGGCGCCTTTCAGCCGGAATCCCGGCCGAGGGCCTGGTAATGGGCCTCTAGCTGGGTCTCGGGGAGGA
>Ga0194131_10009260_pt1 | contig 12503 bp, 8 predicted proteins | sample TA2KigO120mmetaG_FD_148631 | JGI IMG/M metagenome (GOLD analysis project Ga0194131, IMG submission 148631) | Freshwater microbial communities from Lake Tanganyika, Tanzania - TA2015053 Kigoma Offshore 120m | ecosystem: Environmental > Aquatic > Freshwater > Lake | place: Tanzania: Lake... | reverse complement strand
GAGGCGGTCGCACGAAAGCTCGAAGGCAACCACCGAACTCTCGAACCGCTTCAGGAAGTTGGTTCTGATGAGGCCGACGATCTGACCCTGGCGCCCCTCTTCGAGAGGATCGATGCTCGTGTCCGAGCCCTTGTACCAAGCCAGCGGGTAGTACATCGGCAGTGTAAACAGCGGGGCTTTCCGCGTGAAGGCGTTCTCGAATATGTCGAGGAGTCGGCCATACGTCTTGCGAATCGAATACTCGGCGACCTGCGGAGCCTTTCGCTCCGGGAAAGCCGCGGCTTTGCCGGTTTCGCGGATTTGGCTCTCGCGGGCATAGGCACGACTTCGCTGCACGACGAGATGGCGGAAGATCTCGTCGGTGTAGAGGATCTCTTGCGCCTCCGTCATGTGTTCGGCCACGTCGGTCAGGTCATGGCCAACGCGGCTGCGGAGTGCCTTCTCCATCTGGTTGAAGTGCGCGCTCAGGTTGTTCACGCCTAGGGTGCGGCCGAAATAGGCCTCGTCGCGGCGCGTGAACAGTTCGGCCATATGTCGGAAGTCACTCAACCGGTTGTTGATCGGTGTGGCTGTGAGCATGTAGACGGTCTTCGGTCGCTCCGCGTTGCCGAGTAGCTCGAAGAGCCGGTAGTACCGCGAGGGCTCGATGCCGTCGTCCCCTCCGCCTCGGGTGCCGAGATTGCGGAAGTGGTGCGCCTCGTCAATCACGACAACGTCCGCAAGCTCCGCGATGCGCTGGAACCGCTCAGGGAAGTCGCCCTTGCGCCCCAGGTCGGTGTGACTGAAGACCGCGAGATTACTGAAGTCTGAGCCGCCGCCCACGCCGCCGATGTGCGGCAGCCATTCGCGCAGGTGCGGCTCCCAGACACCTTCCTTCGCCGCCTTGGGCGCAAACAGGACCACGCGCTTGCCCTCGTGGAGCACCAGGCGCTCGATCAGCATCAGGCCCACGAACGTTTTGCCGAGGCCGACGCCGTCGCAGAGAAACGCACCGCCGTGCTGGCGGGCGATCTTCATGAGCGCCCAATAGGCTTCCTTCTGGTACCGGTCGATTCGGGGGAACATCTTCGAGCGAGTCTCGTCCCATTCGGTCGCGGTGAGCTCGTGACCTCGGAAGTACTCCTGTAGGGCCTTGGCGTAGACATCGAAGGGACTGTAAAGGTGCGTGTGGCGGGAGATGGTCTCGATAACCGCGTCGGTGACCTCGACGGCTTCTTGCCAATGCGTCTCGAACCATTCCTGAAGCTGCGCGACCTCACGCGCGCTCTGGACCTGGATATTCAGCTCGATGTTCTTCGTGAGGCCCGGGGCCGTGAAGTTACTCGAACCGACCAGCGCCTGGGAGCCAACCACCTCCTGCTTTGCGTGCGTGATGTACGCCTTGGCGTGAAACTTGTCCTTGTCGTAGACGCGACATGCGATCTGGCCGGACCGGAGGGCTTCGAGAATCGCTGGGACGCCGTGCAGGAACGGGTTGGCGTCTTTGTCAGCCTCGATGCTGCCGTCGAGGATCTGAACCGCGCGCGCACGCACGGCGTCGAGCAGCGCCTTGCGGGTGCGCTGCGTCGTCTCCGCTCCCATCAGGATCCGGATCTTCTCCAGCGGCTGCCACTGGCCGTCGAGGGCCAGGAGTGCACCGATCTCAAAATATCCGGTGGCGATGTCGAAGGACTTGGCGATCCCAGCCCACTCTTTGAGATACCGCAAGCCGGTCCAGCCGGAGACACTGTTATCGACGATGAACAGGTCTCGACCCCTGGGAGCGGGGACGGCATGGGAACCCGGACGGTCAGTTGGCGTCATAGTTCGATTCACCAGGACTGGATTCTAGATCCCGCACACCAATTGCGGAATTCGACATTTAATCTGTACCAGGTATTTTCAGCGGTCCGTTTCTGGACACATTTCCGCTGAGCGACGGACAACGCAGATTCAGGCTCATAGACGCCTACTGGATGAGGCTGGGCACGTCGCCGGTGACTCGGTGCTCGATACGCCAGTCGCGGCATCGCCATTGGGCACAATCGTTAGGCGCCCCCAGTGAGTATGTTAGGTGGCGCGCTCAAGACGTCGGAGACCGATGAATGGTGGTTCGTATTCTTCAGCATCTGGAATGAACTCGATTGACTCGAGAAACGCGCTTCTCGCCGCCGCCGCATCACCGAGCTCCAAGTAACACCCGCCGATGTTGTTCACTACCACCGCGTACATGAGATCTGAGCGCAGTCTGGACTTGACGGCCGCGAAACACTCATGTGTGAGAAGCAGGCCTTTCTCTCCGGTTTCATTGAGCCTGACCATGGTCGGGCCGCTGCCCTCCGCATTGGCCCAATCCCATGCCGCCTCGAAGACCATCTCCTGCGCACGCCGGTACGTCTTCAGAGCGCCCGCAAGATCGCCCCGCATCTTGTATGTCAGTCCTAGGCTGTTCCATGCGTTGGCGAACAACGGGTCTAGCTCGATTGCGCGATTAAGAGCCACCACTGCGGATTCGAAATCACCCTGCTGCTGAAACGCAATCCCAAGGCCCAAGTGAAACGACGGCACATCCGGATCCAGCTCGATTGCCTTCTCGTACGATCGAACGGCTTCGGCGAAGTTATTCATCAGCCGATGGACGAACCCAATGTGGTAGTGAATGAATGGCCGCCCGTGTGTTTCAACATCTCGAGAAACGAGGTATTGCAGAGCGCCTGGCAAGTCAGCGTGGTCCAGGAAGGCTTGGAGCCGCTCGTGTTCCGCGTCCGTCATCCCTCACCCAACATTCAATGAGACCACCTAACGAATCGTAGGCTGAACTCGGTAGCCTGCCATCCGTCGTTCGCGGTCAGTCTAGTTCCAGACATCCGACCGGTCAAACGCCCGCCGCCATTCTGCCGCAGCCCCAATCCCACTCTGCCATCCGTGCCCCACACGTGCGCCGCCTGGGCACGTCGCACCCAGACCGCCAGGGCCGCCGGCTCGTGCGGTGCTTGGATATTCGGGACATCGTATCCACCTTTCGGAAGATGTCCACGAAACCGGATCAAGCCCAAAGGCTATCGAGGAGCACAAAGTCGCCATTCCCCTTCGTGTGCGCGAACACCGGTTCACCGCAACCACCGGAGATGAAGCAGGTGGTTGGATACGTGAGCGGGTAGCCGAGGCGATCCACGACTTCCCCGTCTACCGCCAGGCCGCGGCGTTGAAGGCTGCGCAGTGGATCATGGTTTCGCCAACCACGAGCGCTCCTCCGGAGACGCGGGGATGCTCGAACCGCGCGTCCTGACCAAGGCCGATCGACGGAAACTGCGCCACGGGAGCGGCGGCAACCATCTGCAGCCACCCGTGAATATTATTCGGTTCATCGTGCACACGCGTCCCAGCGTCAAGCGCATCGAGGCCGTAGCTGCGACACACTTTGCGTGAGAGGCGCTGCCAAGTGTCGACGGTATCGAAAACTTCGAGGCCGACAATGTGTCCGTCGAGTGCGAAGACGGCTCCGATTTGATTGATCACGGGATGCAGCTGCGGCTCGAAATTCTCGAGGTCCTGGTGCGTCTTGGCGAATAGCGCGTCCATCGCCTCCGAGTGAGATTCCACCGCCATACGGTGAGACTTGGCAGTGATGTCGTTCCAGATGGCTCCTTGGTCGGCACGGGCGCGGCCAGATGCCCTCAAGGATGCGCTAACGTGCCGAGCCTTCTGCGCACGGCTCTTGCTGTACAACACATGGTCCGCAGAGCGGAAGTCTGGACGGTCGTACGACCACCGTCCTCGCTCGACGCATGACACTGGGATCGGCGTGATTGACTGCGGCGGCACCAGGATCGAGATATTGACGATCCGGTTTTGTTTCGCGCCGACGAGCGCTTCACCGTCCACGATCAGAACTGGCTGATCCGACCGGTTCTCGAACCTGAGCTCGGGAACCGAACCTGACGTCGACGTTTCAGTGACTTGGACGAGACCCTTGCCTAGGGCGTCATCGAGTAACATGTAGCGAGGCGGCGCATCGCTGGACCCGAGAAGCGGAAAGACAGTGAGGCGGCCGGCGTTCTTGGGCTGACCGACGGTGACCGCGGCAAGCGCGGTGGCGATGGGTGTCATTAGGCGTGCTCCTTCGGAACGTGCCATCAAGACACAAGACGCACGAGGCCCTGTTCGCTGACACTTCCCGCTGGGTCGCCTAGGTTCGGAGAGCTTCGGCCATCTCTACGAGAACCTCGAGCACGCCAGAATCGAGCATACGTTCACGCACATGCAGCCACGCGCCACGGCCCATAGGGACGGCGTGAGCATGCTGATTACGAATGGCGCCAATCTCACGGGCCGCCTGCTCTATCGCATTGAGCTTGTCCGGAAGGCAGGCACCACGTAGCCGCCTGTCGGCAGTCATCGCGTGGACTACGTGACGCGACTCCCCAATGGTGAGAAATCGGTGGTGACCGACGGGACTGTGAGGATCGATCTGATTGATGTCGACGAACCGTCGTCTTTCGCCATTCGACGTATCGACCAAGGCCTTACCCGCCGGTAGCTCCGGATCGAACAGCGTATATCGCGGCGGCATTGGGACACCGCGATTATTGCGGGCCACCTGCACTGGCCCTAGGTTCAGCAAGCGCTCGAGCACGTTGCAGAGCGGCAGTCCGGCGGCGCCAAAATCCGGTTCGAAAGGCAGATCCGCCACAACTCTTTCGAGGACCATCGCGGTGTACAAAAACGTTCGGCAAGCGTCATCGAGTTTCTGCGCAACACTTTCCAGTTCCTCGGATAAGGCGAATGGCGTCTGGACAGATTGCATGGCTGCCTGCGTGGTCATCGCCAAACGATTCGCCACAGTTTCAACCCGTCGTGCGCGTCGCTCGGCGACAGGAGCTTCGCCAAAGGCAACGACACCAGCAACCGAAGCGAGCGCGGCGTTGACCACGTCGTCCGGTGTAGATTTCGCAAGCGTTCTCGACGAGAAAGGTTCCTCACCCTGCTCGCGAAGCGCCCTGCGGACAGTTGCCACGCGGACGGTAGAGCCCATGTCCTTGCTGACAGTGACAACTGTCCGCAATTGGTCGATTAGAGTCTCGGCTGAAGTCTTGAGGATCAGTCGCTGGCCAGTAAAAGCCGATCGCCCGATGACGAGTGCTGGCAACTCGTCCCATCGAACCCCCGCGAGGGAAACGAATTGCCCCAGCATGGCCCAAGCTGCCGGCAGCCTGTGCCATGCGGTGGGAATCTTTGACGACTGCGCAACCCATGGCGCTGTATCGGCGAGCGGCACCAACACGGCGACGTGGTCGTCGGTGATCGCCTGAATACGCTCGGCTTCGCGAAGAATAACGGAGCGGAGCTCCTCGTCGGCGGGCGAGCACAGTAGTAAAGCCTGCACTGGGATGGAGGCTAGACGGTCTTTGAAGCGCGCGAAGTAGTTGGCGTCGTGCGTTCTGCTCGGCATAGGGAAGCTTCGGATCTGATCGAAATTACTGGCCGAATCAGTAGGGATAGAACCGCGCCAGGTACTGCGCCTCAGAACCAGGTGGCGCGACTCGCAAGAGATGCTGAACGACGCCAGGCTGCAGACGCCGGAGCTCGCCGAGCACTTCTGTGGATGGCGTGCGGCCCGTAACTATCTCCTGGTCGAGTTGAGCCAGGAGGAAAGACGTTCTCGCCGCGTTGCTCAACTCTCGTCCAAGTCGATCTATCAGTTCCCGTGCTTCCGCGGCTTGTTCAGTCAGCTGGTAGCTCCTCGCCAACCACCGGACGGCTGACCAGCGCACAGAATCGATCACCGCACCGGAGGCCAGACGCTGGAGAATTATCTGGGGGCGATCGCCTCGGTCGAGGCGCAGCATCACGCAGGCGCGTGCCCATGAAAGCTCGCAGTACGCGAGTCCATACCCTGTGATGGCGGCAAGCGCCTTCGCCTCTTCAAACATCCGTTCTGCGTGTTCGAATTCATGAGGAGCGTCACATGCGCCGGACAAGCGCAGCCACTCGGAGAGAGGCCGCGAAATGTCTGCCCAGGCGAACGTGTCCCAGTGAACCTGTGAAACACTCGCTTGTCGCTGTAACGCCTTCACCGGAGACCCAGTGACGGCCTCCACTCGGCCAAGCGCACCCGCGACATGGAGTTCCGCACTTAGCGAATGGCGAAGAGCGGATTGGAGCTCAGTTTCCGCAAGCGGAATGACAGCTTCAGGTAATGGGTCGCCACTATCGGCTGCTTGTTGGAGGAGATGCGCCAGGATCTCAAGCCATAGCCCGCGAGGCCACTTGGCGCGCATGTCTTCACTGGGTCTAGCGATTTGGCCAGCGTTGTGCTGGTGGCGTGCTGCCACGCCGCGAACGAACTCAAGAATCCACATTTGGGCCGGGGTAACGTTCAGCCAATGCGTGAGGGCGACGTTCGCTGCTCGCCAAATTGGTGTCCAATCGACGAACTGACTGCGGCCCTTCAGCGCAATCCGCAACAGCGTGTCGAGCATGGCTGGGCGAGTATCGGGACCTCCCAACTGAAGCAGCCGCTTCGCCAACGCGTCTCCAAACACCTCTTCACACGCAGCTCCGATGTTTGCCACTCCCACAATTCGAAGACAACCCTCAGCCGAGGTCACGGCGTCAGCCTTCTGCTCGCTGGCTACTAGAAAAGTGATTGGAGGTGCTAGGCGTGCTCTTAGCGCGAGAACTTTCTCTCGAAGATGACCGACAGGGAGTACGCGGCCAGTTGCGTCGATAGCTGCGGCAGCGACGTACTCTGTCTTGACAGGGATGTCTGAAAGCCGCGAGGTCAAGGCGAGGGCAAGCGACAGCCCAAACGAGGGGCCGTCGACTGCGGTAACGCGTCGTGCGAATCCTCCCTCAATCCAAATATTTTCGTAGCGAAGGCCCGGCAGGTCTCCTTTGTCGCTGATCGACTGCCAGAGAACAGGTAGGGAACGAGTGAGCGCGATCTTTGCGTCTTCCCATGACGCAAACACTTCTCGGCCCAGTAAGGCGTCATTGGCGTCAGCACGGATCTGCCAGATCGCAGTGCCAGTGGGATGAGTACTCACGCACAGTGCTGTTCCAACCGTCGGCAAGGTCACCAAGGCTTGGGTCACTCGGCCGTAGACCACCACGAATCTGGCGACAAGTTCCTCGCGCGACGAGTGCGCTCGTCCACGGGTACAAATCCACTAGGCAGCACGCGTCTAACCATTTGACCGGTCGTGTCGAGCCGAGAAAGTGGTTTCTGTAACATTCCAGCAGCGCTTGCCTCGCGCAACAAGGCGCACACGCCTTCAAGATCGTCGCGACCGTGACAGACGTCCAACCACGCGCTCTGCCACGGTCCTTCCTCAGGTACTGCCGTTTCAGAGACATCGTCCAACACTAGTGCGAGGCGAGTGGCTTCGGCGCAAGCGAGCTCTTGGACTGTGCGGACCTGCACTGGCTGGAGCTGTCGTGCCCATCGGCGGGGCGCAGCTAGCACAGTCACTTCCCGACAGGCCAACGTTGCCTCCAGCCACTGTGTGGCAATTTCCGTATTCGCGGGGGCAGAATAACGCGCGACAATCGCGGCAGCCACGAAGTTGGCCCATGCTCCTCCCCGCTGCAGCAGTTGCGACACTTCGGAGCGTAACCACTCGTCAGCACTCCCGCACTCGGACAGCCAACGCAACGCTGGCGCCTCCACCGATGCCGCGGGCTCGACTGTGACGCCAGATATCGTCCAGAAAGTTACTCCGTCGGCATCTGCTGCAACCATCACTTCGCCTCGAGACGCACTGATCAGCACCACGCCCGCTTTGCGAAGGTCCACAGCTGCGTGGTCTTGTTTGCCGGATTGAGCAAGCCACGCACCTTCGGTCGAACTCATGACCCGCACGGCCAGCAGATCATCTGGTCTTGATGCAGACAGTCTGACATTCCACGGCGCGCGGTCAGCGGACTCAACTCTGACGCCAATCTGTTCCAATGCCGGAATAGTCGCCGGGTTCATTGGTGTCTTACCTGACAGAACGGCCGCGAGGGTGACCCTGGCAACCACACCCGTTGCTTCACCAGCCGGCAAATCCGGCCAGGGATACGCCTCCGATGGACCCAGGCTATCAACACTGATGCCCATCGCCTTCATGTCCTCTGCTGACGGCACCTTGATCGGTTGCATCACTGGAATTCCCCTTCGCAAAACTTGCCATAAACAATCCGGAGCGCTTCAGCGTGTGTGAGATCCAGGCGTTCAGCGGCGATGTACTGTTCAACGTAGTCGCCAAGTCTGCGTAACGTGCGACTGTGTTGCTGGTACACGGCATTCCGAGTTTGTTGTGTGTTCGCACCGTGTCGCTCAACTATCGAGACGAAGGTGGTGCCGCCGTTTGACATCTCTTGGCGCTCGGCGATTGCTCGTTCGAAATTTACCTTAGCATCGGAGCGTAGACTTGCAGCGCACCCTGGGATGCACGTGACGGAAAGAGTCAAACGTGCATTCGAAATAGTCTCCGACTCGAACGGTTCTTTTGGAGCCTCAGTTCGAGCCAAGGTCTCTACATCATCGGTCGTGAACCGGCGTGCTGCCCTGGCTCGATCACGATCGAAATTTCGTAGGGCTATTCGAAAGTACGCCTTCACCCGTTCTTCCGAGTCCGGGTCGCCTTCATTAGTACCGCGAGGCCCCGTGCTCATGAATCTGACGAGTACGGTGTGAACGGCATCCATGCGGACCGCATCACTGAGACCCGTGACCTGAAAATGAAGGAGTTCCTCGTAGAGGATCACCGTGGCCTCACTGCGGAAAGTGTCGTCAGTTGTCCCAATACACGGACCGCAGCGTTGGAAGGCTTCTACGAGGGTCATGATTGAGCCGCATTCCACTGCACCGCTTGCTCACAGGCCCACCGGCGCCGCGGTGGCTGCCATTCTATTGACTCGCCTTGGGCAGCAATCCTCCACGCATCGCCCGACGCAGAGAGGTGGCTTCGCTCGGGAAGTCCCGACCGTAACGGTCCGCCAAAGTACTCCCCGAGCCGTCTCTCGACAATCGGCAGGTGGCTCTGCATATCGTCCAAGTGTCGACGCGAGCGATTTGCTAGAAAATCCGCCAGGACGTACTCGACTGACACATCGCTTCCGTAGCCGGACGTCTCCGCTGGCACTAATCGAACCCGCAGATGTCGACAGGCAATTCCTCGCGCGACAAGCCCTACGTGCTGTGGAGTCAGTGGAACGGACCTTCCGAATCTGGCGTCATGCACGTCCCTTCGCTGGACATACAGCTCAAGGTGCTGCATGCCATCTCGACGCTCGATTAGGGACGCGGCTCGGTCGATCGAGATTTGTAATACTGAGAAGTATCGATCCGTATCCGACTGGCCAGCGTCTCCGCACACGGTCTCGGACGCGGCGACGAAGTACGCGATGGGCCTCCCCAAATGATCGCGGGCCGCCAGCAGGCGCTGGGCGACAAGATCGACGGCTCGCCAGGCTTCGCGGCTGATGTCGACAAGCTGCTGAGCAACCTGAGGTGTGCGGCGACGCATAAGGTCGCCTAACCTAGTTAGCGCATCGTACGGCAGCTTCATTCCTGACTTGATTGCATCGACGATCACATTGAGGTCCGAGATGCCGTCTGCCTCGCAAATGCTTATCGCGTTGCGGACGACAGTGCCGAAGCCAGGTCGCCTCGCGTCGAGCACGCTCGGCTCGATCAGATACGCGGCCACAGCAACATAAGCAGGCTGGTTAAGAAACGACGCGTGAAGGGGCCACGGAAAACCAGGAACTGAGGCTTCAAGAGCTTTGCGAATGTCCGAAGGACGGTAGACCGGTTCCGAGCGTGCGACCAGTAGGCCCGCGACAGCGACGGGATCGGAAGGGTCCTCGAATCTGCCAGATTCATCAACAAAAAACCCCCATCGTTGCATGGCTTTGCTCACTTAGCCCTCAGGCTTTGCTCTGGTTAATGGTGCGCGTGGAACGTCCGTACTGACACTTGGGGTTATCCATCGAGCCAAAGTAGATCGCCCGCGGGAACCAGAATCGGGTCCACTCGAAGGGGGTTTGTTAGGGGATGCATGAAATAGGTCTCGCCGGGAAGTACCGCGACGTCAGTGAAGATACGCTCGTGGTTCCCCTCGTCGTCCACGGCGGAAATAACTTGTCGGCCCCATCGGTCGTACTGAATGCTCTCGATAAGAATGATGCGCGGAAAAACTCGACCCTCTGGGCGACTCAGGTACTCCAAGAAAGCGTCAGCCTCATCGAGAAACTTGCGCCCCTGCTCCACGAGTGGACGCCCCGCATCCTGCGGTCGGTAATGCGAGAACGCATTTCTCAGCGCTGCGATTCCATCAGCGCCCGAGGGTAAGAGTGAAGTTGGTGCAACGTCTCGCTTGAACAATGCAACCTCAGGAATGGTGTCCTTCTCGAGGTGTTTGTCGAGGACCTCAATCCAAATGAGGAGAGGTCCCAGACTGGCCCTGCCGAGATCTTGGGGAACCAGCTCCCAGTTGCGCAGCAACTGTTCGGGCGCAGTTCGGTACGCCGCCTGCGCGACGAACCGAAGCATTACGCGCGCCACGTACTCGAGACGACGAGCGACGTCAGCGACCGCCCCGCGCAGCGCTTCGTCGTCGTGAACGAGAAGGTTGGTGCGAGCGCGCTGAACCGCCTGACGGACCGCCTTCAGACCATCAGGACGGACTGGGTCGGGGAACCCTAACGTCTTCAGAAACCAACGCGCTAACCGCTCCGCTGTCGGACTATCCGGAGGCTCCTCACCGCGGAACTTGCGAATCGCGGCCAACAACGCTGGCCTGCCAAATTCACTCGCGATAAAGCCGACCAAATCCGGTTCACGAATCAAGAACTCGAGGAGCTGAATCTCCTCTGGCCCATGCGTGGGATATCTCAATCTACCTAAACGAACGTCATCATCTCCCGACTGAGCTTCACTCCAGAACTTATGAGACCCTTTGTAACGGTGCGTGACAAAGCGACGACGGAGGTCTTCGCGAGAGGCTTCGGGAAGGTGCGCGATCAAGAAATCACGAAGTTCCCGCAGGGGAGTAGTGCCTCTTCGCACGCCGCGTTCGCGGTCGGATTGCGGCGCCGGCGGGCGAACGGCACCCTTGACTCGTGAGGATTGGGCACGTGCAAAAGCAATGTCTTGAGAGGCCAAGAGGTCTGCGGACGCATTCTCTGAGTCGCTCGGGCGGTCATCTAGCCCCTGTGCGGATTCGACGCGCACATCTGACGGCCCGCTTTCGTCGGCCTCGATCGCGAGTCGCCGTCGCGGTGAGGGTCGCTCGGTTCTCTCTGACCGAGCCGAGATTAGCCCCTCTCTGACGGCACTTAACAGAGTGGACCAATCGTGGACGTCCCAGTGGCCGCGGCTATGAGCCAGCCGGTTTCGTGCTAGCCACGCAGTTCTCCACAGCTGATGTGGCTCGTTGCTGGCGTTTGGACTGTGTTCCTGCAAGAGGTCCTGGACATACCCAAAGAACAAGGCCAGAGCGACGCCGCGGGCAGAGGGTTCACCAGAAAGGTACTGCTGCCAAGCCTGTCTCAACGAATGACCGATCTCGCCTTCTGTTGATTGAATGAACTCCTCGACTGAACCTTCGAGATCGCGCTCTCGTTGCGCGGCGGCGGCGAGGATTTCTGTGGCAACTCCGTCTTTAGGGCCATGAAGAGCCAACTCCATCTTGCGGACGCCACGGTAACTCGGGACACCCGACGTCAACGTATCAACGAAGACGGTCGCCGACGCGCGCGGTGAGAAGCCAGCGGCACCGGCGCCAATCAGAGGCAGACCCACCTGCGCACATTTCTCGGCACCAGCCGATTCGAAGACGTGCTGGTAAAGTTTCGGCAGCTCCGGCTCGAGGATCGATCGATTCTGGTCGAAGTCGATGGTGATCGCGTGCAACAGGAACCGGCATGGAAGGCGAAATCCAGGCGTTACGTAGACGTCCCCGAGATGCAGTTGCGGCTTCGCAGCTTCCACGAACTGTTCGAGCTCAGGTCCCGCAGCGGCCCAGAGCGCACGCGAGACACCCCCGCCGTGAGACAAGTAGTTGTCATCAGAGCTAACGATCGCGTCCACAGGCTCCGGGAGGGATGACAGATCCCCATACAAAACCCGAACCGTATGGCCAGAGATCTTGAATGTCTGCGACTGATTGGCCACGGCCCTCCCCGTCAGAAACGTCAGCGCCGTTGTCGTCTTGAGGTCCTTATTCTATGCGCCTCAGGCTTTCCGAGGACGCTGGTCGACCACATCGACCGGTTCTCGCGGCTGGCGTTCAAGGCGCAGGGGCAATGCCGGGCGACCGTGGAGACCCTGGCGCTCATGAAGAGTCCGCCGGCGGTCTTCGCGAAGCAGGCCAACATCGCGAACGGCCCACAGCAGGTCAACTGCGGCGTGCCGGCGCCTGCGCTGCCCGCGCGCGCGGGAAATCAAGAAATCGAGCCGAACAAACTATTGGAGGCACATGACGAACGGCTGGACGGCGGAACGGCGAGCGCGGCAGTCAGCGGCGATTCGC
>Ga0194131_10009258_pt1 | contig 12506 bp, 18 predicted proteins | sample TA2KigO120mmetaG_FD_148631 | JGI IMG/M metagenome (GOLD analysis project Ga0194131, IMG submission 148631) | Freshwater microbial communities from Lake Tanganyika, Tanzania - TA2015053 Kigoma Offshore 120m | ecosystem: Environmental > Aquatic > Freshwater > Lake | place: Tanzania: Lake... | reverse complement strand
AACCTCTGCGAGAATCGACTCCGCGCGCTCATTGAGGACGCTGACGGCATCGAGGGGATCTGCACGTTCCGCAGCGACCGCCACGGCCGAACCGACTGGAAGGCGTTGGCCTCGAGGCTTGGCGCCACGGCCGAACAGATCGACGAGTTTCGGGGAGCGCCAGCGCGGCGGTTCTTGTGGAAATAACGGCTATGCGCGGCCTTAATGCGCGCTACTGGAAGCAGGAGGGGAAATGACCAACGCACTCGCGACATCCGGCACCACGCAGGCAGAGGGATTTGGACAAAACACCCTCGCCATTTCCGCTGAGACGGCCGCGGCGGCGGTGGCCGCACAGGCGCAGGCCAGCGTCCAGGCGCGCTGGATCATTGCGCAGAAAAATCCACGGGACTACGCCGACACGCGGATCCGCCTCCTGAAGGATTGCGACCGTCCTGGGTTCGCAGAAGCCGCGATCTATCACAAGCCGGTCGGCAAGGGCGTCGAGGGTCCGTCGATCCGATTCGCCGAGGCCGCACTCCGCGCCATGGGCAACGTGCTGCCGGAGACGCTCGTAATTTTCGACACCGCCGAGAAGCGGATCATCCGCGTCAGCGTGACCGACCTCGAAACCAACGTGACGTACAACAAAGACGTTGTGATCGAGAAGACCGTGGAACGCAGTAGCGTCCGCGACGGCCAGATCGTGCTGGGCAAGCGGCAGAATTCCCAGGGACGCATGACCTACATCGTGCAAGCCACCGAGGACGACCTGCTCAACAAGCAGGCCGCGCTCGAATCGAAGGCACTCCGCGGCCTCGCGCTGCGCCTGTTGCCGGGGGATATCCTCGACGAGTGCATGGAGCGGGTGCGGATCACGCAGAGCAACCGGGACGCCGCGGATCCCGGCGCGGCAGGTAAGCGCCTCGCCGACTCCTTCGCCGCGCTCGGCGTCATGCCAAAGGACCTCGCGCAGTACCTGGGTCACGACCTGGACCAGTCGACGCCCGTCGAGTTCACGCACCTGCGTGCCGTGTACTCGACGCTCAAGGACGGCGAGGCAACCTGGCCGGATTACGTTGCGCTCCGCGAGGCGGAGCGTTCAACGGAAACGGGCCAGGAAGGCCCCAAGAACGCGCGCGTCGACGCGCTGCGGGAGAAACTCTCACAGAAGGCCTCCGCGCTCAAGAGAAGGGCCTCCGGTGGCCAGGACGAGGCACATGGATCGCCATCGCCGGATGGCCAGCAAACATTCAGTTAGTTTTTCGCCGGCCCGGGGAGCCCCCGCTTCTGTTCGCAACAAAACCGGGCCGGCCATTTTGACTAAACGCCAGGAGGTGAAAGCCCTTCAATGGCGGCCCAGCGCGGCCGCTTTAAAAAACCGCCACGGTTGAACTATCCTCAACAATGTTCACTTATCCACACTCAATGAGGTGAATCCGCAAATGAAACGTTACAGTCGGGACCCCTACGCGCCGGGCGGGTTTCGATCCCCTCTCGCCGACTCCATCGCCACGTTGCCACACGGCCTCATGTTGCGCCGGATCCGTCGCTGGCTCCGGCTCACGAAGCGCCAGTTCGCCGAACACGCGCAACTGCATCCGTCCTACATCACGAAGATCGAGCGAACCAACTTCATTCCCGCGGCGAAGGCCTGCGAAAGAATCCGCGTCACGCTGATCTTGGCCGGCGTGGACGAAGCGGCCGCCACCGCCTGGGTCGCCGCCACTGGCCACCTCCCGAAGGCGTGGCGCAAGAGCGACGTTGAGGATGCGCTCAACCTCGACATGGACCGCACGTTCCACGCGGCGCACGAAGCCCTCCGCAGCGTGCCGCGCGACGAGCAACGGCGGATCGCACGCATACTCACCGCCGCCATTGCTCTGAAGACCGGCGCCGCATAGGATTACCCGCCCGGGCAAAGGTTGGGGACCCACCGGCCCGATTTCGTCGACCTCACGACTGCTCGCCAAATGTGGCGCCACCACTCACCGCCCGCGTTGGTTGTCCGTGTCGCCACGCGGGTGGTGCTACTCACCCGAAAGGTCGCCAACTATGTCGGATGTCCTGATATCCGAGCGCGTCAACAAGAGTCGCTCACTCTCACGTTGCAGTGAGGACGCTGACTTGGCCTGGACGCGCTTTTTGACATACCCGGAGCGTAGCGGCAAGTTCCTCGTCGACCCGGAGGAAATTTGCGACCACTGCTTCCCTCGACGGCCATCCATGACGCCAGCGCGGATCCTGCGGTTCCTCGTGGAGTACGAACGGGAAGGCCAGGTCCTATTGTATCGGGACGCCGCAGGGGCGCTATATGGCGTCGTCAACTTCGCCAAGTGGCAACACCTGAAGTACACCCCGAAGGCCAAGCACATTCCAGACCCGCCATGGGGAAACGACAGTAAGCCCACCGTTACGCGGTTATTGCAAGATTTTGTCCAAGTGCGGAAAATTTTCCCGTTCGCGGAAACTTTCCAGGAATCGGAAACTTTTCCGCCTGCGGTAAATGTGGCCATGAAAGAAGAGAAGAGAAGAGAAGAGAAAGAAGAGAAAGAAGATCATCATCGTCATCGTTACCTTGCCGGTGATCCCTGCGGGTCGACTCCAGCGAAACAGGACGATGACGACGGCGTTCCGCGTGGTGACGAAGGTGACGCTGAGTCTGGCGCAAACGGCCACACGTCGGCATTAGTGCGACTGCACGAGCACCTGGGTGGCGCCGTCAACGCGACTCACGCGCAACGCCTTCACCGCTGGGTCGACCAGATTGGCCACGAAGGCGTCATGCTCGGCATCGACGAGGCCGCGGTGCGGAGCCAGTACGGGTTCGCGTACATCGAGCAAATCTGGCGCACGATTCAGCGCGCTGGCGGAGCGGAACGCTACCTCGCGGCGGAGTCCGCTCGGCGCGGTGGCGGTGGCGGCGTGGCAGCTCGAGCCTCTCCGCGCAACAAGGCCGCCGCGGAGAAAATCGGGATCGCTCAACGCGCACACCAGGACTTCTACGACCCGGAACGCATTCGCGCCGACGAAGATCGCCGTAAGTTCGACGCTGAGATGTTGCGCGCGATCGACGAGGGGAAGTCGGCGAATGCTTGATCAAACGCTCGTCCCTCCGCACAACATCGCCATGGAGCGCAGTGTTATCGCTGCCGGCCTGTGTGACGCCAGGTCGGTGACCACGGCGCGCCGATACATCGAGGCTGCCGATATGTACGGCGAGCGCCACCGGCTGATCTTTGCGGCCATGTGCCGACTCGTCGACGACAAGCAACCGACCGATATTATGTCGGTCGCCAACGAACTCGAGCGCTGCGGGCAACTGGATGCCATCGCCGGCCCGCCTGCCGGCCAATACGCTGACCCAGGCGCGGTGCTGATGGATCTCGCGGAGTTGGGGTTGATCAGTCCAAGCATCGAGCACTATGCCCAGGAGGTGGCCCGCTGCGCTCAGGCACGCCACGCGATTACGGCAGGGCAACAGTTGCAGCACGCGCTCCTTCACGGCGCGGACGCGGAGCAAACGTTGCTCGAACATATCACCCGCTGCCAGTCGCTCGTCCGGCGCAACCAACACGGCGACGGCGCAATCACGGTTGAGAGGTTGCTCGACCAAGTGGTCGCCGACCTGGAACGGCTCAACGAGAAAAAGCCTGGGATCACCACCGGGTACGTCGACCTGGATCGCGCGATTGGTTTGATCGAAAAAGGCTGGTTCTTCATTCTCACCGGGCGTCCAATGATGGGCAAGACCGTGGCCATGCTTGGCATGGCTGACCATATCTCCAGCGCGCACGGGCCGACATTGTTGGTCAGCGCCGAGCTGTCCCGCAAGAGCGTAGGCCGCCGATTCCTGGCTGCCGCCGGCCGGATTCCCGGCAAGATTTTGCGTGACGGCCCGTTCGAGCAACTCGACTGGCAGAAGATCGCTGCCGGCCGGAACTACTTCCACCGCCGACCGTTGCGGATTCTCGACAAGAGAGTCACCTTCGCCAAGATCGTTTCCGAATACCAAAAAATGGTCAGCGATTACGGCGAGGTCGCCGCGATTCTGATCGACCGCCTGGAGTTAATCGCCGACGTGAAGCAGTGGCGTCAACGTAAATCCGAGTACGAGGTCATTACGTTGGCCAGCAACACGCTTCAGGAAATGGCGGTTGAACTGGACGTGCCGATAGGTTGCATCGTGCAAATGGACCGCGCCAGCGAGGACCGCGCGGACAAGCGCCCGGTTATGAGCGACCTGCGCGGAAGCGGCCACCTGGAGCAGGACGCGCGACTGATTCTCGGCGTTTACCGTCCGGAGTATTATGACCCGACCGATCAACCGGGCATACTACATTTGATTACACTCAAAGCCAACGAGAGCGACGTGGCTAAGGTGACGCTCAATTTTCAGCGCGACTACCCTGCGATATACAATCTTGCGCGGGCCGCGTGAAATAGAGAAAGGAACGAAAATGTCCCTCGACCGATTCTCAGAACACCCCATCATCCGCGAGTTCCTCGCGCTCGACCAACGCTCCCAGCGCCAGGTGCGCGTGCTGGTGGAACTCGCCAACGGCGGCCGTTTTGTGACGCCAGATCCAAATGACGGCAAGTACCACCACCCGTTGCGTGACCGGGGGCTCACGATGCTGGAGGCCGGCATGATTGCGCCGGTGGTGGCGGCCGAGTTGGGAGTTCACTCCAACACCGTATACCGCTGGGCGAAACAGGCCGGCATTGACTGTCACGTTCGTGAGCGGCGGAGTGGGACGACGCGCCCGGCGAGCCAGTTGCTGCGCGGACTGCGGGCCCACCGCGAGGAGGCACTGTGAGCGAACTCAAGCGCCGATTCCCAGACGCACGCCGCGCGCGGAAGGATCATTCATGCAGCCTGTGCGCGACACCGATTCTCGCTGGCTGCTATTACATTTTCGGGAACTGCGTCCCGTGGTACGGGTCGAAATGGTGGTCGGACGACGGGTTCTCCACGCTGCACATGCACATCGACTGCTACCAGACATGGCGCGCGGCGGACTGGATAGATTGCAACGAGGGGTTGTGGGACGACTGCGGCGAGTGGTGGCGCGCTGTTCACGAGTACGAGGACGAACCGCGCTTCGAGGCGCTCCTGCCGGGGTTGCGGATCACGCCGCGGTTCCTCCACCATCCTGCCGGCGGTTGCTACTACTGCCACCCGAGGAATCCACGACGGCGCTTGCTGGAGGTGTCGGGCCGATGAGTACCTTCCCCTGCGCCACCTTCCCCCACGCGCGCACGTTGCCGGCGATGCCGCCATGCCGTATCTGCGGCCACATGGCGGACGCTCCTCGCAGCGTGTTTACCTGCTCGTGCTGCGGCGCGACATGCGACCAACCGGACTGCCCGGACGAACACCGACAGACGCGTCATCCGGCCACAGGTAGACGCATCGACGAGATTCGCGTCATCGACCTGGACGTGGTGGCCGCCCGGCGGAGAATCGACCGCTGGGTTTGCGATGATTGCGCGATTGAGTTTAACTGCCGGTTGCCGGTGGCGAGAGGAACATCCCTGTGAGCGGCATTCAGAGTCCCCTCCCGTGGGTCGGCGGCAAGTCGAGTCAGGCGTCGTGAAGCGAAAAGCGCAGCCACCACCCAGGGCGCAGATTGCATTCGGTCCGTATCCAGCCACGGCCGAATGGTCTAAGCAATGCATGCGCCAACGTGAGCGCATTCTTCGGCGAGACGCGCGTAGGCGTAGTGGCCGAAGTTCTGAACTCGTATACTTCATTTCGTTCGGCTCATATGACGCTATAAAAATCGGGTACACAGACAATCTTGCCAAACGATTACCGGACCTTCAAACAGGTAATCCATATGAATTGGTGGTGATCGCCACCATGTCTGGAACACAAAAGGAGGAGTTTGAGTTACACGACCGATTCGCTGGTTTGCGAATCCGGCCTAATGGCGAATGGTTCCGACGTGAATGCGCGTTGGTCCACTTTATCCGCACGCTTGGCGTAACTGGCATTGAATGCGATTGCCCGCGCCAAGAAGAGTTGTGGTAGGGCGCTGTGACATACACTGTACGAGATACATCCATCATCCATCCGCAGGCTCCTGGGACAACGGGCCGGGGCGTACAACAGTCACTGTGCGGCGTTCTGCGGCAATCCTTATGGAGAAATATGGAAGTTTCTGTTTGCACGAATTATCTGACATGGTAGAAACGCTCATTATCATAGGCGGCTCAGACATTACGCGCCCTGGTGATTTAAGAACTAAGGAGTCTGATTTGCACAAGTACGCTAACCTCGGCGAACGCGTTGCGCGCGGGCGCTTCGGCGATATGTGTCGGGACGGTCGGTTCACTTCGAGCACTGAGGAAGAAGTCATTGTCGCGTCAGCACATGCCGCGCAGCGCGCACGCAAACGGTTGGAACTACGACCACCACGCCGCCCCGGCAAGCGACGAGGCGCACGGTAGAAACACTTCCGTATATACAGTCACAATTGTTTGAGGTGTCCCCATGAATGAATACTCCGACTTCGTATCCTCCAAACTCCGTCCGCCTGTCGGCTGTGGCCGCCACGTCGGCGACCACGAGATTAACGCGTTCGCCTTCGACTTCCAACGCGCCATTATCAAATGGGCGGTTCGCCTTGGGACCTGCGCGATTTTCGCGGACTGCGGCCTGGGTAAGTCGGGCATGCAAATCGAGTGGGCGCGCCTGTCCGCGCCGCGGTCACTGGTATTCGCGCCACTCACGGTGGCCGAGCAGACGATCGGGGAAGCCAAGAAGTTGGCGGGCGTCGACGTGCGCTACGTTGGCAATCCAGAGGAAATGAGCGGCGACGGGATCTTTATCACGAACTATGAACGCGCAGAACGGTTCACTGGCGTTGACGTTGGCGCGGTCGTCCTAGACGAATCCAGCATTTTGAAGTCCATAGACGGAAAGACGCGCACACTCCTGATTAACGGCTTCCAGCACGTTCCTTTCCGCCTGTGCTGCACGGCGACGCCGGCCCCCAACGACATAGCGGAGATTGCCAATCACTCCGCCTTTCTCGGTGTGAAGACCCGCGAGGAAATGCTGGCCACCTTCTTCGTCCACGACCAGGACGGCTGGCGCCTGAAAGGCCACGCCGCCGCGGCTTTCTACGAGTGGCTCGCGTCGTGGGCGGTCTACCTCCGCAAGCCTTCCGATATCGGCTTCTCCGACGACGGGTACGACCTGCCGCCACTCGACGTTCGGCAAGCGACTGTCGAGGCGAATATCGTCCCAGAGGGCTTCCTTTTTGGCGCAACGGTGAGCGATGGGATTGTGGGACGATCGCGGATCCGCCGCGAGACGCTCGATGCCCGCGTAGCGGAAACCGTGCGCCTTGTCCAGGCGGAACCGGACGAGCAATGGATCGTATGGTGTGGCCTCAACGACGAGTCCAATGCCATTGCTAAACGCCTTCCTGACGCCGTGCAGGTTGAGGGCAACACGAAAGCAGAGGACAAGTTGACGCGCCTGCGAGCGTTCATCTCCGGTGAAGCGCGGGTGCTGATCACGAAGGCTAAAGTCGCTGGGTTCGGCCTTAACTTGCAGAACGCTGCGCGCATGGTTTTCTGCGGGATAGGCGACTCTTGGGAGCAGTACTACCAAATGCTGCGAAGGTGTTGGCGCTTCGGCCAGACACGGCCAGTCGTCGCCTATGTTGTGGCGTCAGACGCCGAAGAATCCATCGTGGCGAACGTCCTAAAAAAGGAGGAGGAGGCGAAGATCATGGGAGACGCAATCATTGCGAATATCGGAGAACTTGAAAGGGCGCACCTGAAAGAGGCCGCGGTGCCTGTGTTGAGCGCCGGCGTGCTCGGTGAGGAGAGAAGTGCGGACTGGCGATTGATCCACGGGGATTGCGTCGAGGCGATCCGGGAGCGCGTGGCGTCGGAATCGGTCCATATGTCGGTGTACTCGCCGCCGTTCGCCAACCTCTATACCTACTCCGACAGTCCGCGCGATATGGGGAACTGTGGTTCGTTCGAGCAATTCTTCGGCCATTTCCGCTTCCTCGTGGCCGAGTTGCTGCGCGTCACAGTGCCGGGCCGCCTAACCTGTGTTCACGTTGCCCAAATCGCCGCCCAGCAAGGGAAAGACGGCTATATCGGCATCAAGGACTTTCGGGGCAAAACGATCGAAGCGTTCCAGGAAGGTGGCTGGATCTTTCATCGAGAGGTCTGCATCGACAAGGATCCGCAGGCGCAAGCGATCCGGACTCACAGTAAAGCCTTGCTGTTCATCCAGAAGGATAAGGACCGCTCCTGGATCGGGCCAGCACTGGCGGATTATATTCTCGTGTTCCGCAAGCCAGGAGACAACCCGGTGCCTATTCGCGGGGACCTCGACAACGAGTCATGGATCGAATGGGCGCGTCCGATTTGGTACGGCATCCGGGAGTCAGACACTCTCAACGTCATGGAGGCTCGCAGCGACCGGGACGAGCGCCACATTTGCCCGCTCCAGCTCGGCGTGATCGACCGCTGCGTGCGACTGTGGAGTAATCGCGGAGAAACAGTCCTCTCGCCGTTCGCTGGGATTGGAAGCGAAGGATACCAGTCGATTCTCGATGGTCGCAAGTTCGTCGGCGTCGAATTGAAGGCCGAGTATTTCAACGTTGCGGTGACAAATCTGAAGCGCGCGGAATTCGAACGTGACCAGGACTGCCTGTTTAGTCTCGATGAGGTGACGACCGCGTCATGGTAATCCCCTACTACATCGGGATTCCCGTCATCGTATTCTGCGCCATCGGCGTGCCGGCTCTGGTAACGTGGTCAGTCAACCGCGAGGCGGCAGCGGATCGCCGGCGGCTCGAGGACTTGCGGCGGCGGTGGGTGCTGTGATAGCCCAGATCCCACACGAGGCATTCTCCCTCACCGAGGCAGCGCGCCTGTGCTGTGACGGCGCGATCGACCGCTACGACGCCGCGCAGCAGTACGGCCTCAACCTCGGCACCTTGACCGACGCGATAATCCGCGAGACAAGTCGGCGAGTTCGCGCAAAGTTCGAGGCAGAGAGGACGCGACGGCGATGATTGGTTGGCTGGATCCCAATCGAGGAGGTGCCTCATGTCTGACGACATGAGCGCCGTACCCCGCCGGCCGCGAGTGGATCGCCAGGATCCTCCAGCAGAGCAGTGGGGTGGCGCGCATTCACCGGTGCCGGCCGGCGCGATTATCACGACGATGGAGCCGTGCGCGGAGTGCGGCTATCTCTGCAAGCCTGGGAGGACGTGCCCGAAATGCTGATCGGATTCCTCCGCGTCCTCCCCTACGTCGCCGGCGTGATCTCAGAGCGCGATCACGCACTGTCCGACCTGGCGGCGGAACGTGGCCGGCGCGAGCGCGTGATGGCGGAACTGGTGGCAACGCGCCGCGACCTCGCGGACGCTCGAGCGCGCCAGTGCAACGACGACGCTGACGACGCGAGACTCCTCACCGCATACCGCAATCACAGCGAGGCGGCCCGCGCGACGATCGATCACCATTCGGTATGCGACAAGTGCAGCGCGCGGCCGGCGCCGCAACCGTGCGCCGACGTGCTCGAGCTGGCGATAGCCGAAAGACGCGCTCGCTTCGGGATCCAGGCTGTGCTGGATGATGCGTCGTGAGCGGCACTCAGGGCCCGGGCGGCCGATTCCACTCTGGCCCGGACACCGGGCATTCTCGGTGGTCCGATAAGTTGCGCGCACGATGGGACAACTTCTTCGACGGCCGCGCGCAACGGGACGCGATTCTCTACGACGAGCATGACGACTTGGCGCGGATAATCGTGCCGGCGCGCCACTCGGAGGTCGAGGTTAACCGAGTGCAAGTGACGGCACCCGCAGAGGGTGTCGAGCGAGAAGAGGCTCCGATGAAAAATGGCGTTTGTGTCGGGTGCGGTTACGTCGGATTATGCGTAGACAACGGGGCCGGCTTGATGTGCATCACTGGCGGATGCGCCTACCTGCCGCCACCTGCGGCCGCCGCACCGCGCGACGACCTGGACGCTCGGAGGCGGGAGGCCGCCGACCGATATCTCCGCGAGGGCCACGGTGAAGGCGGACGGCAAGCAATGACTTCGGATGTGAAGGACCGCCTGCGGGCCGTGGTGGCCGCTGCACGCGCGTTGCTCGCCGCCGACCCGGACCGGTCTGAGGCCGACCTGGCGCGCGAGTTGGCGGAGGCGTGTGACGCGGCGGAGGCGGTTTTCGGGAAAGGAGGCACTCCAGCTGGAGGATATGGCGAAAGTGTTCGGGGAGCCATGACCACGCTACTCGCGCTGGCCCTCGGCGTGGCGTTCTGTCTCGCGTTCATCGACGAGATGGGAAGCACTCTCGCGCTGCTGCTGCTGTGGCCGTTCGCGGCTGCGGAGGCCGTGGTCGAGGGCCGAGGCGCGGTCGCGGCCACACGGGAGATTCTCGGCGCCGTCCGAGAGACGTGGACCGAGGCTCTGGCCGGCATGGGGCTCCTATGACTCGCAGGCCTTGGGACGTTCCAGGCTTTCCGCCTCGCGCACCAAGCGCTCGATGTAGGCGCGCGGGTTCGGCTGCGATTTCACGACCGGGGCCCATGAAGCCACCTGCAAAGGGGGCTGCAAGTAAAAGCGCGGTCGCGCTGAACAGTCACGGCACTCGGGGCTCGGTCCATACTGGATCGGGTCCCCGCATTTTCGGCAGGCAAAAGAAAAAGGCCCGCCCGGCCGAAGCCGAGCGGGTAACGAGTGCCTGCCTGGGACTACGCCGAAGATTTACGGTACGCCGTGAGTGTCCAGGAACCGCCGAACGACCGTGCCCGGCACAGCGAGCACCACGCCGCAATCCGGCGACCCGGCGCTCACCAGTCCCACAAGACGCCCATCCAAGCCGAACACGCCGGCGCCCGACATCCCGAACTCGCCGGGCATGTCGAGCACGAGATAGCACTGCGGGCCGGAGGTCACCCGGCGCACACCCTGCATCGCGACGTGGCCCCACCGACAGAAGAAGTCGAGGCCGCGCGGCGTCCCGATAGTCATCACCTCGTCGCCCTGAGCCGGCACCGCCAGCACCAGTTCGGCGGCCTGCACGCCGGCCGGCGCGTGCGGAACGTCGAGGATCGCGAGGTCGTCGCGAGGACTGGTGGCCAGCAGGCGGGCCGGGTACTCGATGCCGCCTGGCGCGAAGGTGCAGGTGATCCTGGCAGCGTCGTCCACGACGTGGCAGGCGGTAAGCACGAGCGTGCGCGGCGGGATGGAGGAGACGGCCACCACGACGCCGGCCCCGCGGGATCCATCACTCTCGACGTAGACGGCGGACCTGGCGGCACGCTGGACGCCGGGGGACCCGCAGGCGTCACCGGTGAGGACGAGGGAGATGAGCGTGGCCAGGATGGTTGCGCGCATGGCGGCGGCCTCCCTTCGCCTATTGACAGGGTGGCTCTACTGTGTTACTATGGTTGTGTAGCCTGTATCGAACCTGGAGGACGACGACAATGACCAAGATGAAGAAGCCCGCCGCAATCCACCTCCTCGATAGGACGAAACCAAACGCGATCCGCTGCAACCGCAGCACAATGCACGCGCACATCACCGAGGACGCTTCCACCGTGACCTGCGCGAACTGCCTCACCCGAATGGAAACGTCCTCTCCCGTGGTCGATTCCTTCCAGGAGAAGATCGCGAACATGACCGGACGGGAAAAGGTTGACGCCCTCAAGGCGTGGTCGAAAATGTCACGCGAAGAGCGGATTGCGTTCGTTCGCGGATAGAATCCGCGCCCGCACCCTGCGGGACGCCCTGTTGCGCCGAACGAAGAACGAAGGAATTCACTTGGAGGCACCCCCGATGATAGACTTTCGCACCCGCACCCAGGCCATAGAGGCGATCCGCCTCGAAATCTGGCGCAAGTCGCGCGCCTGCCACTATATCCCCGCCGCGCCGAAGGTCGGCGTCCTGGTCAACGGGCGCCAGATCCTCCTGTCTTTCGACAACTACGGGCGCGCCACCGCGGCCCCTATGCCGCAGAAGGGGGCCTAATCCAATGACCGCCCTCTCCGAAGCGCCCACCACCGCCCGCCCCCAGGCCTTCGTCCACCACGCCGTGACCGCGCCCGACGAGAAGACCGGGCGCCAGGGAATGGCCTGCGGGCGCGTCCTCGCGGCCAAGCGCGGCAACACGGACCGCGCCGCGGTCACCTGCCCTGCCTGCCTCGCCATCGAGGACCCGAACGCCGAGTGGCACCTCTTCGAGCGCGCCGGCCTCGGACGCGCGCCTTTCACCCTGGTGGAGGTCCTCGCCATGCCGACGCCGGAGCAGTTCGGCAGCGAAACCGGCAACATGAACGTTGACGCTTACAACCGCGCGATGCGCGACTTCTCGACCCAGATGCACTCCTACGGGATCGAGTGGCTCTGCTCGTGCCACTTCTGCGGGATGTCCATAGTGAACCACTTCGTGATCCGCAGCGCGGATCGCAAGCACTCGGTGGTTGGGTGCGACTGTATCTTCCGCGCCGGCGACGCCGGCCTCACCACCGCGACGAAGATC
>Ga0194131_10009257_pt1 | contig 12506 bp, 8 predicted proteins | sample TA2KigO120mmetaG_FD_148631 | JGI IMG/M metagenome (GOLD analysis project Ga0194131, IMG submission 148631) | Freshwater microbial communities from Lake Tanganyika, Tanzania - TA2015053 Kigoma Offshore 120m | ecosystem: Environmental > Aquatic > Freshwater > Lake | place: Tanzania: Lake... | reverse complement strand
CGTTTTACGGGAGCTCGGAACCCGGCACGCCTCACCACGTCGATACAATCCCGTCGAAGCCGTTACGCCCCCCTTTCTCGAAGTTCCGTCTTCATTTTACACCAGTCCGCGCATGGTGCATGGCGGGATCGTAATGCGAGCCGCAGTCTACTTTGGTAGTCTAATCTCATTATCTACGGAAGCAAACGGCCTTTTCGGAAGGAGTCTGACATGACACGAAACCGCATGCTCTTTCTCTCGCGCGCTGCAGTAGCGGCACTGATGCTATGCGCCGTCCTCGGCGCCCAAAGCCAACTCTCCTCGCTCAGCGGCCGTGCCACGGACGGCTCCGGCGCACTGATTCCTCAGATCCAGATGCGATTGACCAATCAAGGCACCGGTGAATCGTGGCAGGCGGTGACCAGCGGCGACGGCGGCTATTTGTTCCTGCTGGTCAAGCCCGGCGTGTACGAACTCACGGCGGAAGCGCCCGGCTTCAAGCGGTACGTCCGCACTGGCATCGTGCTCGAAACCGCGGTGCAGGCACGCCTTGACTTCGCCCTCGAACTCGGATCGGTCCAGGAGAGCGTCACAGTGGAGGCGAGCGTGCCGCTGTTGCAGTCGGAGTCGTCGGCGGTTGGACTCGTGATCGAAAACCGCACGATCGCGAACATGCCGCTGATCAACCGGCGCGCGTTGCAACTGGTCAAGCTCACGGGGTTCATCACGCCGATCGGCAATGACCAGGGCAGGGCGGCGGCGGGCGGACGAGGCGCGGAGAACATGTTCTCAGTGGATGGAGGCTTGATTCAGAACGTCAGTGTCGATACACCCGAACCATTCTTCGATCCGCCCATCGAATCGCTGCAGGAGTTCAACGTGAGCGTGAGCAACTACGCGGCCGAACTCGGCCGCACGGGAGGCGCAGTGGTTCAGGTCACCACCAAGTCCGGCACGAACGCATTCCACGGCTCGGGCTACGGGTTCATCCGCAACGATGCGTTCGATGCCCGTACGTTCTTCGCGGCGGGCAAAGAGAAGCTGCGCTATGGTCTGTACGGAGGCAGCATCGGCGGACCGGTCCGGCGCGACAAAACTCACTTCTTCTTCAACTACGAGGGGCTGCGGAACAAACGGGAGTTCACGCGCATCGTCAACGTCCCCACGCGCGCGGAAACTCGCGGCGACCTGCGCGCGTTCGGACGCACGGTGCGCGATCCGGCGGCCAATGCGCCGTTCCCGAACAATATCATTCCAGCCAGCCGTCTGGATCCGGTGGGATCGCAACTCGCCCTGCTGTTTCCCGAACCGAACATCGACGGCCGCCCCACGCGCAACAACAACTACCGCGCCCCGCAAACGCAGGACCAGCCATCGAATAACTACGTCGGGCGCGTCGACCACGTTTTCGGGGTCAAGGATCGTATCTACGGACGCATCCTTGCCAGCGACAGCAAGAACAACCGCGGTCCCATCTTCCCGACGCCGGGCATCGACTCGTTCCACCAACTGCTCGACACGACCTACCAAAACCTCTCCGGCACCTGGTTTCGGAACTTCTCGCCCACCTGGATCAACGAGTTCCGCCTGAGCTGGGTGCGGCGCGTGGCTCCGCAGTGGCACGGCGGGCGCGACAGCGGCCTCGCGGAACGAATCGGATTGAGGGGAACCAACGCCCGTTACGTTCCACGGCTCGAAGTGGAGGGCCTCACGCAGTTCGGCAACGGCAACCGGCAGGATCGCGCACAGGATCCCATCCGTTCGACCGTGTTTACGAACAACCAGACCCTGATACGCGGCAAGCACACGATCAAGTACGGCGGTGACTATCGCAAGAATTCCAATACCGACTACTTTTTCGGAACCGCGGGCGGACGGTTCAGCTTCAACTCAGTTCCCACCAACGATGGCCTGGGAGCGCTCCTGCTCGGTTGGACCCGCGAAGGCTTCCGGCAGGAGGCGCTGCCGCTGCGCACACGCGCCGACTATACGGGCCTGTTCGCACAGGATGACTGGCGGGTGTCTCGCGGCCTGACGTTAAACCTGGGCCTACGATGGGACTACGATCAACCGCGTTGGGAAACTCTCGGCAACCGCCAGAACAGCTTTGACCGGTCGGCCATCAATCCGGTCTCGGGAACCCCCGGAGTGGTGACCTTTTCAGGCCGCAACGGGCTCGGCAAGTTCGCCCACAATCACGATCTCAACAACTTCGGACCCCGCGCCGGCTTCGCCTGGAAGATCGGCGACAACTGGGTGGTGCGAGGCGGGGGAGCAGTCACCTACGTGGCTGCGTACAACAACAACGTGGCCTTCGATCCGTCGCTCGGATTCGGCGTCCTCGGATCCTTCGTTTCTCCCGACAACGGGCTGACTCCGGCGTTCCTGTTGAAAGACGGGCTGCCCGCGCTCAGAGTTCCCGGCGAACAGGAACTCAACGCCAGCTTCGGTGCGGTTCGCGTCGGGCAGCCGCCGTCGACCTCGGTGCTTTTCCTCGAGCCAGGCGACCGCCGCAACGGCTATCTGCAGACGTTCAACTTCAACATCCAACGGCAACTCCGGTTCAACATGCTGGTGGAACTGGGTTATATCGGCACGCTCGGCCACAAACTCGCAGGGCCCACGAACCAGAGTATCAATCAAGTCCGGCCGGAACTGATGGGGCCGGGAAACGCGCAGATTCGCCGGCCGTTCCCGCAGTTCAGCGATGTGCAGGTGATGATGGCCGCGGTTGGCAATTCGACATACCACGGCATGAACCTGAAGGTCGACAAGCGCGCCTCAGGCGGACTGCACTTCCAAGCCAACTACACGTGGTCGCGATTCATTGATGACATGGAGGCGCGCGCGGAGCTCGGCGGCAGTCCGGGAAGCGGGTTCGCGAACTTCTACGACCGCCGCGCGGACCGCGGTCTGTCGGGCAACCATCTTTCACACCGTTTCATCTGGAGTTCCGTATACGAGCTTCCTATCGGCGGCGGGCGCCGGTTCGCGCCGGGCGGCCGGGTGCTCAATGGCGTCGCCGGGGGCTGGTCTCTCGGATACATTCTCGAGATGCGAACCGGGGCGCCGTACGGAATGGTCGAGCAGACCAACCGCACGAACGCATTCGCCGAGGCGCAGCGGCCGAACGTGGTGGGTGTGGCCAGGATCGAAGGCGGCCGTTCTCGGGACGGGAAGATTAATGGCTGGTTCAACCCGGCTGCTTTCGCCCAGCCGAGGGAGTTCACGTTCGGCAATGCGGGACGCACTTCCGGCTTTGGTCCTGGGGCCATCAGCATGGATCTATCCATTCTGAAGGACTTCCCGGTCGTCGAAGGCCAACGCTTGCAGTTCCGAGCCGAAATGCTGAACGTGGAGAACCGTCCCGCGTTCGGTCTGCCGGCCACAGGACGAGGCGCACCGAACATCGCGCAGATCCGATCGCTTGCTCCAGGAAATGCGTCGCGCGTCATGCAACTGGGCCTTCACTACAAGTTCTGATCTGCGGAGCCTCCGTTCGCTCCGGAGAAGTTCCCGCCGGGCCAAGCCCGTGGACAACTTCTCGACTGGCTTCGGAAGCATGAAAAGTTTGGCGTGAGTGCCGCTCATTGGAGCGCTACTGAGTTCAGATCTGTTAACCTTTCACCTATAAAACGCCGTCAGTTTCTTTCCACTGTGTCGCTCGCCTTTGCCGGGCTCCGGACCGCCGCCGCGCAACAACCCGTCTGCGACGTGCGCCCGTTCTCCTACGGAACCCTCCAGCCGGACCCCGCCGGGATCATTGATCTGCCGGATGGCTTTACCTACCACGCCTTTTCACGAACCGGCGAGGCCATGGACGACGGCTACTTCGTTCCTTCCTTACACGATGGCATGGGCGCCTTCCCGGGCCCGGACGGCTTGACGATCCTGGTTCGTAACCATGAGCTGGATGCGGGCGCGACGAATGCGGGGCCCTTCCTCAACAATGCGCAGCTTTATCAGAAGACCGACAAGTCTCTCATCTATGATCCCGGCCGCGGCGTAGCGCCCAGTCTCGGCGGCACCTCGACACTGGTTTACGACACGAAGAACAATCGGCTGGTCAGCTCGTATCTGAGCCTGGTCGGAACGGTGCGGAATTGCGCGGGGGGCATTACCCCTTGGGGCACCTGGATCACCTGCGAAGAGAGCGACCAGCGGGCGACCGGCAACTTCGAGAAGGACCACGGCTACAACTTTGAAGTCACGGCGCGGGCAACGAGGGGACTCGAGGAGCCGCGGCCTCTGATCGCGATGGGCCGTTTTAATCACGAGGCGATCGCAGTGGATCCGCGCACGTCGATCGTTTATCAGACCGAGGACCGCGGTGACGGACTGTTCTATCGCTACATCCCGAGCCGGCCGAATTCGGTGATCCATGGCGGCGCGCTCCAGGCCCTCGCCATTCGCGAGCGGGCGAGCTTCGACACGCGCAACTACACCGGGCGCGCCATGCCGCTCACCCAGACGTTCGACTGCCACTGGGTGGACATTGAAGACGTCACCTCGCCTGGCGACGACCTCCGCGCGCAGGGATTCGCGAAAGGCGCGGCGCTCTTTTCGCGCGGCGAAGGCATTTGGGCGTCGCGCGAGGGTTTCTACTTCGCCTGCACCGACGGCGGTCAAGCTCGTAAGGGTCAGATTTTCCGGTACGTGCCGAGCCCCTTTGAAGGCCGCTGCGAAGAAGAGCGCTATCCGGGCAAGCTCGAACTCTTCATCGAGCCCAACGACGGAGACCTCGTCGACAACGCCGACAACCTGACGGTCGCGCCGTGGGGCGACATCTACCTCACCGAAGACGGCCCGAGTCCCAACTCCATCGTGGGCGTTACGCCGCGCGGCGACGTGTTTCCCTTTGGACGGAATCGGGTGGGTGCTAGCGACGAGATGGCAGGCGCTTGCTTCTCTCCCGATGGCACCACGCTGTTCGTCAACATTCAGACGCCCGGGATCACTCTCGCGATCACCGGCCCGTGGGACCAGCCGATACGATCCCGTCGAAGCCTATAGCCTAGGCGGCCGTCAATGATGGCGGACGTTTGTCTTGTTGCTCACCACCTGCAGCAACTGCATCATGCCGCGGTCCTCGTGCGCGAGAATGTGGCAATGCAACACGAACATTCCGGCAAAATCAGAAAAGCGCGTGCGGAAGGTGATGCTCCCGGGAACGAACTTGCCGCTGGCGTCGTTTGCGCCCGGCGGCAGAGCGAAGGTGTCCCACCAGACCCAAGGGGCTGGCAGGGCTTTCGGACTGAAGTTTCCTGACGCCGGAGCCTGGATCGCGGTCACCTGGAACGGATTCACGTGGATATGGAACGGGTGGACGATCGGGGTCATGTTCCAGACGGTCCACTCCTCCACCGTGCCGAGCATCATCGTCTTGTCGACGTCGGTTTCGCTGAACTGCTTGTTGTCGATGTAGAACGTTGGCGGGCCGCCCGGGCCGCCAGCCATCTGGAAAAACACATTGCGGCGGATCGGCGGCGGGCCGGGGAGATCGTCGAGGAACTTCGGGAGTTGGATGTAGCCGGCCTTGGTGTTCCAGTTCGCGGGAAACTGCGTGGGTACGGGCCGCGGCGGGGACGCACTCGCGACGTGGATCCGCAGCAGCGTGTTGGAGCCCGATGGAGTTGGAGGCTTGGATCCCGCGGGCCCAAAGATCAGAACCGAATCCGACGAACTCTGCCCGGGCAGCAATTGGGGAGCTTGCACCAACAGGTCCACGCGGTTGCCTGGCGCCAAGGTGAACGACGAGTTGTTCTGGTTGGCCTGATAGTTTTCGAACGCGAACTGAACGCCGTCCTGCGCGATCTGGCGGAACTTGGGAGTTCCCGCCGGCCCGGAGAACACGAAATTCTGAATCGCGTTGGCCTGGACTGTTCCGTGCACGATGCGCCACAGTTGAATCTCGCCGGGTTGCATGTTGATCACCGGCTGGAGCTGCCCGTTCACCTGCAAGGTAGGCGGGCCGCCGGAGCCCATGAGCAGGTTGGGGGACTCGGCGAACTGCTGCAGCAGCAGAACCTGCTCCTGGATGTTGGGAAGCGCCGTTTGAATCTCGCGGTCGTAGGCGCCCGTGATCACGAAAACTCCCGCCAATCCATTCAACAGATGCAACGCGGTGGATCCATGCTTGTGGGCATGGTACCAATGCGTGCCCGGCGCCTGGCCCATCACGATTCCCGGATCATCGGCCTTCGGGATCCGGAAATTGTAGGGGAAGTATCCATCCCAGAACTGTGGAAATCTGCCCTCGCCTTCCATTCTGGAGTTGTGGTCCACCAGGTCCTTGGCAAGGTTTTTCGTCGTGGCGCGCTTGCGGAACGACTTGAACGTCTTTCCAAGTGCGGGGTTTTGCTTGTAGTGTCCCCAATCCGGATGCTGCGCCAGCGTTTCAAACATCGCCACGGCATTGCGTTCGACGATGGCCCGTGGACGCGGGACGACTTGCACAAGCACGTTATCGCCGAATCCGTCGGGAGTCACGTGGAACCCGTGGAAGTGCATGTTGGTGGTGTTTGAGCCATGGAAGCAATTCGGGTACGCATCGGTCTTCTGAACGATTGGGGGCGTACCCGACGTCTGGACCTCTTTCGGGTAAATCTGCGCGCCCGACGTGTTCTTGGTGATGTCGCAGTTGTTCCGAGTTTCAGTCTTGGGCAACTCGCGCTCGTCGATCCGGTTCAGGAAAAGGATCTGAACGAGGTCGCCCACTTCGGCCCGGAACGTCGGACCGGGCCAGGCCACGCCGGCCTTCGTTTTGAGGTTGTTGGGATCGAGCGAGAATCCTTCCCAGGCCTCGTAGGCGCGTAAGCGGAGCACGCGGCAGTCGAACGAATCGGCCCCCGCGTTCCAATAGGGCACGCTGCGGCGTTCGGCCTTCAGCCCGAGGACGGCCCGCAAGACTCCATTCTTGCTGCGGATCTCGCCCACGGGCACCAAGCCGAGTCCGCAATTCGTCCCGGTTCCTGGGGGTGCGACGCACTGCGCGACGCAGGTATTCGGAGTCTGCGAACCAAGCGGAGCCGCCATTGCCGCGGCGACCGCTTTCATCAGGAAGTCCCGGCGGGATGGCGTGGTTGTGTCAGCCATTGGCTCCTCCTACGGCGGCGGCAGTCACGGTTACAACACCCTGGGCTGCGGAATCGCTCAGGGCGTGGTAGTTGAAAGTTCCCGCTGTTGGGAATTGCGCAATTCCCGACCAGTTCATTGATGGAACAGGGCTGGTTGGGAAAGGCGCGCCGGGCGTGGCGGACACTAATGTCTGCGGGACGTCCGTATCGTTCTCCCAGCGAAGGAATTGTCCGGCGGTGATGGTGACCGGGTCGAAGGAGATGGGCTGGCCGGGCAGGATCCGGACCAACTGGTCCGCCACGCCAATGGTGGCCGCCCGGATGGTTGTATCGCTGCTGCTCACCACATGGTTCCCGGACTGGGCAACCTGAAACGCGCTGGACTCATCCCTGGCCTGCACCGTCACCAGGGCGTTGCCATCAAAAAGCACCGCGACATCCCGTGGCAACAGGTTCGAGAAGAAAATGAAATCGTCCGTCTGAACAACTTGGTTCGGATCCGGAACGAATGCGGCGGCGCTTCCCGCCTGCCGGATCGAAATCCGGACATTCGTGGGTGGTCTGGTCACACTGTCCGCCTAACTGGGGCTCGCCCGCCCTTAGCTTCGTTCAAGTGTACGCTCCGCCCGAGACGCTGTCAACGCACGTTCGACCGTGTGGTTCACACCCGCTTGCTACCATATGCTTCATGCAGTCGCGCAGAGGCTTTTTCAAGTCCGCACTCGGCGGCGTCTGGACCGGGGCGGCGGTCATCGACCAGGCTCTGCTTCGGGCCGTCCGGGCCCGTGCACAGTCCACTACCCTGCCCGACCTGTTCGATTTCACCAAAGCGGCGGATGGTGTCTATCTCGCGGTCGCGCGTCCGCAAACCGTATTGAATTCCAACGCGGTCATTTTCGAAAACTCGCGCGACCTGCTCATCATGGACTCGCACTCGAAACCCTCCGCCGTTGCCGTCCTGGTCCGCCAGATCCGCCGCCAGATCAGCGAAAAGCCCGTCCGGTACGTCGTCGCGAGCCACTTCCATTGGGACCACTCGCATGGGCTACCCGCCTTCCGCCGGATCGCGCCGCACGCCGACATCGTCTCCTCCCAAGTCACACGCAAGCTGATCGACCAGGAAACGGTCCCGCGGCTCAAAGCCTCCTTCGACACCCTGCGCGCATCCATGGACGGCTACCGCAAGAACGCAGCGTCCGCAGGCTCGCCGGGAGAGAAGGCCCACTGGGACCGGATGCGGCGCGAGACTGACGACTACATCCGCGAGATGCAGAACTTCGCGCCTGAGCTTCCCAACGTAACGGTCGACCGCGATCTCATCCTCCACGACAAGGCGCACGACCTGCACCTGGCCTTCCGCGGGCGCGGCCATACGTCAGGCGATGTGATCGTCTATTGCCCGCAGAAAAAGGTCGTGGCCTCGGGCGACCTGCTTCACGGATTCTTTCCCTTTCTCGGTGACGGCTATCCGCTCGACTGGCCCACGACGCTCCACCACTTCGCGCAGTTCGAGTTCACCCACATCGCCGGCGGACACGGACCTCTGCACGAGCGCTCGCGGATCTACCAGATGGCCAACTACATTGAGGAGCTTACGGAGCTGGTGGTCCGGGGCAAGCGTGCCGGAAAGCCGCAAGTGCAGGTTGAAGCGGAGATCACTCCGGACAAGCTGAAGACGCTCGCCGACGGCGGCTACGGGCGGACGACCGCGGAGTCAATCTTGAAACTGCGCCAATGGCCGCCCGCGAAACCAGCGGCCGAAACCGTGATCGCCGACACTGTCAAGATCAATGTTGGACACATTTTCGCCGCACTCGACAAGAATCCCTAACGCATGCCCGCAACGCTGACACCGCCGGATATCGAGATCCTTCCCGGTTCGCACGAACAGGACGAAGACGAACTCACCCCGTTGTTTAACGTGGTGCTTCTCGATGACGACGACCACACCTATGACTACGTGATCGAAATGATGGGAAAGCTGTTCCTGAAGTCCGAGGCCGAAGCCTACCGGCACGCAGTCGAAGTGGACACGCTCGGACGGACGATCGTGATCACCTGCGAGCTTCCCCAGGCCGAGTTCGGCCGCGACCAAATCCACGGCTACGGGGCCGACTGGCGCATGCCCGGCTGCAAAGGGTCCATGCGCGCCATCGTCGAGCCCGCCGGAGGAGGAGAAAAACGCTGAACCGCCGCCAGTTCGCTCTCGCCGCGGCCGGACTCCCGGCCCTGGCTCAACCCGTCCGCCCGTATGATCTGGTGATTCGCGGCGGCGAGCTCCGCGACCCGGGCCAGCAGCTCCGCCGGCGGGCCGACCTCGGCATCCGCGGAGGCAAGATCGCCGCGATCGAGGACTCCATCCCCGCCGCCAGCGCCATCCAGACCATGGACGCCACGGGCTCGATGGTTACGCCGGGACTCGTGGATCTCCACACCCATTGCTACGTGGGCGCATCCGGACTCGGCGTCGATCCCGATCCCGTAGGCGCGCGCTCGGGGTGCACCACCTGGGTGGACGCGGGAAGTTTCAGTTACGACCAGGCCGACGGGTTCCGGCGGTTCGTCGTCGAGCCATCGAGGGTGCGCGTCTATGGCTACGTGTATCTTTATCCCTCGAACCGGAATCCTGACATGGACGTCGTGAAGTACGTGCGGAGCTTCATGAAGCAGACGGGGGATACGGTGGTCCGCAACCGGGACATCCTGCTCGGGATCAAGGTCCAGGTCGGCTCGAACATGCAGGGGCGCTACTCGTCCGAATTCCTCAAAATTGCGCGTGAGCTGTGCGACCAGTTCCAGCTCCCGCTGCTGTGTCACATCAGTTTCGCGCCGCCGGATACCGACGAGGTGATGGCCGCGATGAAACCTGGGGACGTAGTGACGCACATGTATAACCAGCACACGCTTGGCATCATCGACGGACAAGGCAAGGTGAAGGCGTCGGTGCGCGAGGCGCGGCAGCGAGGCGTGCTGTTCGATGTGGGTCACGGGCTGGGCAGCTTCAATTTCGCGGCAGCGAAGAAGGCGATCGGAGACGGGTTCCTGCCGGACACGATCTCTACCGACATCTACAACCTGAACATCAATGGTCCCGTGTACGACATGCCGGTGACCATGTCGAAGATGCTCCACCTGGGGTTGGGCGTGGACGATATCCTGCGCGCGACGACATCGGCGCCCGCACGCGTGGTCAACCGCGTGCCGATGCTCGGGACGCTGCAAATTGGCGCTCCGGCCGATGTCGCGCTGCTGCGGATCGAGGAGGGTAGTTTTCCGCTGACCGACTCGCAACGCAATACCGTGACTGCCACCCGGCGCTTTGTCTGCAAGGGGACGGTGTGCCGGGGAATCCGGCTGATGTGACGGGGGCGCGGCGTGATGACGTTCCGGGGAGCCTGCGCCACGGCCGGTCTCTGTGCCGCGGGTGTGCTCGCCGGACTGAGTAGCGGCCAGGCCGCTGATCCGGGCAAGCAGCCACCCGATGCGGAGTTCCATTTCCTGCGCCTGGAATACCGCGATTACTACGGAGCGCGCCGTGGATTCCGCCGCGGCTGGTGGATGCAGGACTGGCCCGAAGCCGAGGTCCACTTCGCCCAAGGGATCCGGCGGCTGACGCGCATCCACACGGGCGACGGACGGCACCTTGGTCTGCTCGATCCGCACCTTTACGACTATCCCTGGATCTATGCGACGCAGACCGGATTCTGGGACCTCTCAGACGAAGAGACGGCGCGGTTGCGTGAGTACCTGCTGCGTGGCGGGTTCCTGGTGACCGACGATTTCCACGGGCCGCGGGACTGGGAGCGCTTCCGCGAATCGATGGAGCGGACCTTGCCCGGAGAGCCGATCCTGGACATCGACAACGGGCACGCGATGATGCGGGTCCTGTACCGGATCGAGGAGCGGACGCAGATCCCTGGCTTGCGGCATCTCCGGCGCGGACCCGGTGGGACCACTATCGTGGAACCGCAAGCCGTGCCTCCGCACTGGCGGGCGATGCACGATCGGAAGGGCCGGATGGTGGTGGCGATCAACTTCAACATGGACATCGGCGACGCGTGGGAGCATGCCGACATGCCCGAGTATCCGGCGGAGATGACCGGGCTGGCCTACAGGTTTGGAATCAACTACATTCTGTACGCCATGACTCACTGACGGAATGACCGCGCTACCGGGGCGCGCTGGTGAGGGAGCGGTCTGTGGGCGAACCTCACAGGCCCGAGAAAATCTCCAGTTGCCGGGAGGGGTTTGGGGACCATTTGGCGCTCTACCAGGTGGGAGGCGATTGAGCCTCTCGAATCAACACCAAGGAGCCAACCGATGAAGACCAAGACGACCCTGAAGGCGGGCGCATTGCGAAACAACCACAACCAGACTGCGGTCCGGTAGCCCATCCGGCGGCAGCATCAGGTCCAGCGAACCAACCGAGCGCCTCTCCACCGGGGCGCTCGTTGCTTTTCAGGCTGGCCTCGTCGCCAGGCTGTAAAAAACTCTCCGCTTGCCGTGAGCGGTTTTGCTTCCACCTTACGTTTTACCAGGTGGGAGGCGATTGAACCTCTCGAATCAACACCAAGGAGCAAACCCATGAAGACCAAGACAGCCCTGAAGTCGGGCGGAGTGAGACCTTCTCCCGGAAGATGTACTTGCACCCCGCCTTGTCTCAACCACAACCAGACTGCGGTCGGGTAGTCCAGCCGGCGGCAGCATGAGGTCCCGCGAACCAACCGAGCGCCTCTCCACCGGGGCGCTCGTTGCCTTTCAGGCTGGCCTGGCCGGCAGGCTGCAAAACTCGCCGCTTGCCGTGAGCTGTGGGAGGCGATTGAGTCTCTCGAATCCACACTCAAGGAGCAAACTCATGAAGACCAAGACGACCCTGAAGCGGGTGGAATTTTCAACCACACCCAGACTGCCGTCCGGTAGCCCCGTCCGCGGCTCGGGGATCACCCTTGCTGAATCGCGCGGCGCGCCGGATCGAACTTCATCCGCTTTCCGGCCCACAGGGAATCGGTGGCCATGATGCAGGCCACCGAATGGCCGTAGCCCGCATCGGCGTTGCAGTACAGTCCCGCCGAATCGCGGCGGCGCACGCAATCGAGCCAGTTGGCCATGTGGTGGACCACGCCGGGCTCGTCCGGTATTTCCTCGTCTTTCGCGGCATCCGGCGACTTCACGCCCGCGCCGGTGATCCGCCAGACGTCTTCGACCAGCGCCGCCCCGCGCGATCCAATGATGCGTGTCGCTTTGCCCGTCGCGTTGGCAAGGCAGGTCGCATATGTAGCCATGAACCGCTTTCCGCCGAATCCGTATTGCAGCACCACTTCGATGGTGTCCGGATTCTCGCGATAGTCCTTGGAGATCGCGTTGAAGCCCTCGGTGAAGGCGCTCATCGGATAGGGTTCGCCGGTGAGCATGTGAACGACGTCGATGCCGTGCGTCCTCCACTGGTCGATG
>Ga0194131_10009256_pt1 | contig 12508 bp, 10 predicted proteins | sample TA2KigO120mmetaG_FD_148631 | JGI IMG/M metagenome (GOLD analysis project Ga0194131, IMG submission 148631) | Freshwater microbial communities from Lake Tanganyika, Tanzania - TA2015053 Kigoma Offshore 120m | ecosystem: Environmental > Aquatic > Freshwater > Lake | place: Tanzania: Lake... | reverse complement strand
ACGGCGATGCCATTGTAACACCGAGGAAACGGCATGCGCCCGACGATTGTCCATGTCTGAGGCGCTGGGTCAAAGACAAATACTTCGTCAAAAACGTGGGTAGCGGCGGGAAAGCCGTATTCCGAGGTAAGCCCGCCCGCTATGTACAACTTTCCATCGAGTGCTGTGGCAAAGATGTCGTGGTTTCCTGCCGAGAGGCGCGTCGTCTCATGCCAGTAGCATTGCCATGCGTCCGACTCCGGTGCGTGAACATAGAGATGCCGACCGGCGACCGCCCAGATATGGCCTTGTCGTCCCGTAAAAAGCAGTTCGATCGGCGCATCGAGGGGCGAGTCCGTCTCCACCTCCGAGCCGACGGGTGTTCCGTCCGCTGTCAGATCGAGCACAGCGATCCGCCCCGACGCAAAACCCGCCATAACCCGACCGTCGGGGCCGCGTGCCAGCGCCGTGGCGTCATCGGAAAAAAGACCGGTTCGTGGTAAAACGCGCCAGGTAAAGTCGTTTTTGCGCGGATGAAAACGGAACAGACATCCTTCACCCAAAACCCATACAAAACCGTTTTCGTCGACCGCAAAACCGTCGGCTTTTGGGAAAGGACCGGGAGGCGCATCTTGCCATGCGCCCGTCCCAACAGGACGCACCTGCAGGACTGTCTCGCCCGGCGCGATACGCCAGTGATTTCCGTAGTGATCGGAAACAGACCGTGGCTCCGGCGCTATGTGCTGTGGAGAGGCAGCAAGCGTCGTCCCATCCCACCGAAGGGTCCGGTCCGTGTAGACGAAAAAAAGAGACCCGTCTGCGGAGGCTGCGAGGCGGGTCGGGGTTTCGGGGAGCGTGATGCAGTGAGTCATACGGAAGCGAGCCGTCAATCCTTGCCAAAGATTTTGAACAACTTATTTATAGGATCGTAGTATCGGTCCACCACGCGCTCTTTGAGCGGGATGATCGCATTGTCGGTGATGGTGATGTGTTCGGGGCACACTTTGGTGCAACATTTGGTGATGTTGCAATAGCCGATGCCCTGTTTCTCCTTGAGGTCCGGCAACCGATCTTCCGTGTCGAGCGGGTGCATTTCGAGCGCAGCGGTGTACACGAGCAGACGAGGACCGATAAACTCTTCGTGCAGGTCGTGTTCGCGGAGTACGTGACAGACGTCCTGACACAGAAAGCACTCGATGCACTTGCGGAATTCCTGCACCCGGTCGATGTCGGTCTGATCCATAAGCCACGTACCGTCGGCGTTGTCGGGTGGACGCGGCTTGAATTTTTTGATGGCTTTTTTAGCCTCAAAATTCCAAGAGACGTCGGTCACAAGGTCACGTATGGTCGGGAATGCTTTTATCGGTTCGATCGTGATGGCCTCGCCTTCGGGCATGTCGCTCATACGTGTCATGCACATAAGACGTGGTTTGCCGTTTACCTCGGCAGAACATGAACCGCATTTCCCGGCCTTGCAGTTCCAACGTACCGCCAAATCGGGGGCCGATTCCGCCTGAATCTGGTGTACGGCATCCAAGACGACCATCCCCTCTTCGGTTTGCGTCGTATACTCTTTGAATTCCCCGCTCTGATCGTTGCCCCGCCAGATGCGGAAGGTGGTCGCTCCCATCACTTGTTCTCCGCAATGATCTGCGCCAAGTCTTCGCGCAGGGGTGTCAACGGCACGCGGACGACTTCCATCGTACCTTCCGCGTTTTTGCGCAGTACGACGTTGAACTTACCGCATTCCTCGTCCTTGTTGGGATAGTCGTCGCGGAAATGTGCACCGCGGCTTTCTTTGCGCTCTATGGCGGCACGCGCTACCGCCTCCGACACGGTCAGCAGATTTTTGAGATCGAGCGCCGTGTGCCAGCCCGGATTGTATTCTCGGTTTCCGTCTACCGATACTTTTTCTGCGCGCGCGTTCAGACCGTCAATGACACCGAGCGCTTCCTGCATCTCCGCTTCTACCCGTACGATACCCACCAGTGCTTGCATCCGGTCCTGAAGTTGCTGTTGGATATTGAAAGGGTTTTCAGGGGTCGCCGGACGGTCGAACGGAGCGAGTGCTTCGGCGGCGGCGGTCTTGATCTGGTCTTCGTCGATACGACCGTACGAATTTTCTTTGGCAAACTGTGCGGCAAACTGTCCGGCGCGCTGACCAAAGACCAGAAGGTCGGACAGCGAGTTGCCGCCGAGCCGATTGGCTCCGTTCAAGCCTGCCCCGCATTCGCCTGCGGCAAACAGCCCCGGCACGGTGGACATCTGCGAATCGGCGTCCACACGGATGCCACCCATGACATAGTGGGTCGTAGGTCCCACTTCCATGGCTTCCTTTGTGATGTCTATATCTGCCAGTTGCTTGAACTGGTGATACATACTGGGCAGTTTGCGCTTGATATATTCCTCGGCGTTGGGGATGCGTTCCTTTATCCAAGAGATGTCGAGAAACACGCCGCCGTGCGGGGAGCCACGACCTTCGCGGATTTCGCGCATAATGCACCGGGCGACGTGGTCGCGGGTAAGCAGTTCGGGCGGTCTTCGGGCGTTTTTGTCACCTTGCGTGTAGCGCCACCCCTCTTCGGGGTTGTCGGCGGTCTGATTGACATACAACGGGGGAATATCGTCAAACATAAACCGCCGCCCCTCGGTGTTGACCAGAATGCCGCCTTCGCCCCGTACCCCTTCGGTGACCAGGATGCCTCGCACGCTCGGCGGCCACACCATGCCGGTCGGGTGAAACTGGACAAACTCCATGTCCATCAGGTCGGCACCCGCGTGATAGGCGAGGCTATGACCGTCCCCGGTGTATTCCCAACTGTTGCTGGTGATCTTGAAGGCTCTTCCGATGCCGCCGGTCGCCAGCACTACTGCTTTGGCGCGAAACACGCGGAACCGGCCCCGTTCACGGTCGTAGCCAAACGTGCCGACTACCCGGTCTCCGTCTTTGAGCAACGCACTGACCGTGTGTTCCATATACACTTCAACGCCCTGATGGATGCCGTGATCCTGAAGCGTCCGGATCATCTCCAGACCGGTGCGGTCTCCCACATGGGCAAGACGCGGATATTTGTGTCCACCAAAGTTGCGTTGCAATATGCGTCCGTCCGCCGTACGGTCGAACAGCGCGCCCCAGGCTTCCAGTTCACGGACGCGGTCCGGCGCTTCTTTGGCGTGCAGTTCGGCCATGCGCCAATTGTTCAAATACTGACCGCCGCGCATCGTGTCGGCAAAATGCACCGACCAGCCGTCGCGCTCGTCCACATTGGCCAGCGCCGCGGCGACGCCACCTTCGGCCATGACGGTGTGCGCCTTGCCTAAAAGCGACTTGCACACAAGGCCTACCGATACTCCCGCCGCAGACGCTTCGATGGCGGCCCGAAGACCGGCTCCGCCGGCGCCGATTACCAAAACATCGTGTTCGTGCTGAAGATAGTCGCTCATCAGAATATTCTCACATCCGTCCAGACGCCCATGGCCACCAGCCGGATATATGCGTCGGTAAATCCGACCCATACCAGACTGATCCACGCATAGAGCATGTGTTTACGGTTTAGACAGCTTACACATTGATAGGCGGCGTGACGAACCGGCGCTTTGGAGAGCAGGTTCAACGATCCGCCGGCAATGTGCCGCAAGGAATGACAACTAAAGGTGTACGCACCGAGAAAGACCACGTTCAAAAGCAGTACGATGGAACCGACACCGATGCCAAAGTCGGAACCACCCGCGTCGTTGGGAAACCAGAACCCCACCCATGCGTCGTATCCCAAAAAGCCGATAATAGCGATTGCCACATACATAAAGTACCGGTGGATATTCTGCATGATAAGCGGAAACGACTGCTCACCGCGATACCGGGAACGCGGTTCGGAAACCGCGCACGACGGCGGGTCCGCCCAGAAGGCTTTGTAGTACGCGCCTCGATAATAATAACAGGTAAGTCGGAAACCGGCGGGAGCCCAAAGAATCAGAAACGCCGGAGAAAAAGGCAACGCCGACGGCCACCAGTCGGGACGTGCGCCAAACAGGCTGTGCGGAGAACTACCAAAAATTTCGGGCGAATAAAACGGAGAAAGATACGGGCCCCAAGAGTAAAAATCCCCCTGAAACGCCGCCCATGTCGAATAAACGATAAAGGCAGACAACCCACAGAAGACAGCCAGCGGTTGAATCCACCAGGTGTCTCGCCGGCGCGTCTGCCCCATGCCTTTCAGCTTCAGCGGTATCTCTGCGGTTTTGGACATAAAGACCCTTTCGTTTGACCGGTTGAAATACTACAGCGAGCGCACCCTTCTCAGCGGTTGCCGCCAGACCCGCGACACCCCCGGAATGCTTGTCCAAGCCATGTTCAAAAACTTGTCGAGGGGATGGTTCAAGGCATATCTCCAAGCGCTCGAACTTCTTGTCGAAAACGCCGACGTAAATATAGGTTGGATACCGGTATCGTGCAATCAAAAATTGCGTGAAAAATCGCGTCTTGCAAGCTTATTGACGACCATCTCTCGAAAAACTATATTCCTTGCGACCGTTTTCCCTCAACCCGTCCGTCGGAATCTACATGAACCCTCTCAAACCCAAAGCGCTCAACCCCGGCGACACCCTCGGCGTCGTTGCACCCGCCAGCCGTCCGACACAACCCTCCACGGTGCGCCGAGGCATCCGAGAACTCCAACAAATGGGGTTTCGCGTCAAAACCGGCGTACACCTTGCCGACCGGTACGGGTATCTGGCCGGAACCGACACGGACCGCCAAGCCGATCTTGAAGCCGCGTTTCTCGATCCCGAAATCGACGGCATCGTGTGTGTGCGTGGCGGTTATGGATGCGCCCGTCTGCTGTCGACGTTGAATTTTGACGTCATAAAAGCCAACCCCAAAGTATTTGTGGGATACAGCGACATCACCACACTCCATCTTGCCTTTTACCGGACCGCCGGGCTGATCACCTTCTGGGGGCCTATGGTGGCGTCCGAGATGGGCAAGCATTTCAACGCTTACAACCGTGAGCGCTTCGAAAAAGCCGTTATGCACACCACCCCCCCCGGTGAAATCGTCAACCCGTCAGATGCCCAGCCAGTGCAGACGCTCGTCTCCGGACGCGCCTCCGGTACGCTGATCGGCGGAACGCTTTCGCTGTTGACCGCCACGATTGGCACGCCCTACGAAGTCGATCTAAACGGTGCTATCTTTTTTTTTGAAGATATCGGAGAAGAACCCCATCGTATCGACCGGATGCTGACGCAGCTTTTGCTGGCTGGCAAATTGGACCACGTGGCCGGCATCGTCGTCGGCGAGTGCATCGCCTGCGAAAGCCCGCCGCATCATCCCGCGTTTCCGTATGGTAACTTTCATCTGGAAGAGATTATAGAAGACCTGCTGGTTCCGTTGGGTGTGCCCATGGTTTCGGGACACTGTATCGGACACGGAACCTACAAGGCCACCCTGCCGATCGGGGTCATGGCCACACTCGACGCCGATCGGGGCGTACTGATCATAGACGAAGCCGGAGTCAGATAATATGTCCTTTCAAGTACTGATCGACGAACCGTTGCCGGAAAACCTGTCCGATATGCTCACCCCTGCCTGTACCCTGCATCTCTGGAGCGACATGACGCTGGACGACGACCGGTATGTGCGGGTGGTAGGGCTGTTTACCTACGGCCATCGGCGTGTGGACGCGGCTATCATGGACCGGACGCCGGGACTCAGAATCATCAGCAATTTTGGCGTCGGGGTAGACCATATAGATCTTGAAGCGGCAAAAACGCGTGGCATTCCGGTCGGAAACACACCCCGTCTACTGGACGGGGCTACCGCCGACATGACGTTTGCCTTGCTCATGGCAGCCGCCAGAAACGTCGTCACCGGGGATCGTTATGCCCGAAGCGCGGCGTTTACGCATTACGATCCCAGCATACTACACGGGGCCGAAATTCATGGCAGCACGATCGGCATCGTCGGTATGGGTAGCATCGGTAAACAAGTGGCACGGCGCGCATCCGGATTCGACATGACCATTCTGTACCACAACCGCCGCCGCGACCCCGACGACGCGCGTTACCACGCCGCCTACGTGTCGCTCGACGAACTGCTCGAACGCGCCGATTTTGTCACGCTCAACTGTCCCCTGACATCTGAAACGCGCCATCTGATCGACCGAAAGGCGTTGCGGCGCATGAAACCGACCGCCATCCTCGTCAATCTCGCGCGGGGCGGTGTCGTAGACCACGACGCACTGGTCGAAGCGCTGCAAAACCAGTGGATCGCGGGCGCGGCGATCGACGTGACCGAACCGGAACCCCTGCCGCGCAACCATCCGCTTCTTGGACTCGATAACGTAGTCATCGCGCCGCATCTGGGCAGTGCCACGACACAAACGCGTATGGCCATGGCCCGGCGTTCGGCGGACAATCTGCTGGCAGGGCTGGAAAACAGACCCTTGATCACACGGGTGGTATGACGGGCTATGTATTCTTTTACACCGCTCGAAAAACGAATCGCTATCATTGATCTCGGCTCCAACTCGGCCCGACTGATGGTTGCCCAATACACGCCCGGTCAGGTGTTCAAAATCACCGATGAGGTAAGCCGGCGTGTGCGGCTCGGCGAAGGGATGGCCGAGTCGGGGCGTCTTCATGCCGCGGCCGTCATTCGCGCATTCGACACGCTCCAGATGTTTCGGGCCTTCTGCCGCGCACAGGGCATACGCCGTATCGTTCCGGTGGCGACGGCCGCGGTGCGCGACGCTTCGAACGGCGAAGAGTTTCTGGCCGCCATCCGAAAAAGCACGGGGCTTTCCTTTCGTGTATTGACCGGCGAAGAGGAAGCGTATTACGGCGCTTTGGGCGTTCTGCACAGCGTAGGATTGTCCGACGGTCTGGTGATGGACGTAGGCGGCGGGAGCATCGAAATCAGCCGTATCGAAGCAAATCGGTTTGTCAAAGGAACCACGCTCCCTTTTGGCGCGGTCCGCACAACCGAAGCCTATCTCCCGGGCGAACTCCCCCCGTCTACCGATGTGGCTCGGCTCCGCGAGACCGTCGCGGCGGCCTTCGATAATATCGACTGGATGCGGTTACGCAAAGGAGGCGTACTGGTTGGACTTGGCGGAACCATGCGTCAGCTTGCCCGTATCGACCGCTATCTGAGGGGCTATCCTTTCGGGCTGATCAACGGATACGAAATCCGACTCAGACGGCTCGAAAATATCGTCAGACGACTCGAAACCACACCCATATCGCAACGCACTCAACATTTGCCAGGTTTATTGGAAGACCGCGCCGATATCATCTTTGCCGGCGCGATGGTCATCGAGGGCGCGATGCGCCGCGCGCGCGCTTCCACCCTGCGTATCAGCGGTCAGGGGCTACGCGAAGGGCTGTTTTACGAAATCTTTTTCAAAGGACATCCCGCCCCGTCCCCGGGTGCACTACGTCGGTTTAGCGTACTCAACGTGGCGCGCATGTACGGCTATGAGGCCGCACACACCGAGCATGTGGCGCATCTGGCACTTTCGCTGTTTGACCAGCTCAAGCAGGCACACGGATACGGCGAAGCGGAACGCGAGTATCTGTGGGCCGCCGCCATGCTTCATGACATCGGAACCGTCGTCGATTATTACGACCACCACAAACATTCGGCTTATATCATCCTCAGCGCCGGCCTGCCCGGATACTCGCATCGAGAAACGATCCTGATCGCCGAACAATGCCGGTATCATCGAAAAGGACAACCGTCGGATTTCCCGTATGCCGTTCTGCTCAGAAAAGATGACGGGCCTCGTATCGCAAAGTTGGCGGCGTTGTTGCGTTTGGCCGAATTTTTAGACCGAAGCCGCGCGCAGACTGTCAGGGACGTCCGGATACATCTGGAAGGAAAACGTGCGTTTTTGATGGTCATCCCGCGAACACCCGGCGCGGCGTCGGTGGAAATATGGGAGGCATTGCTTCACGCCGATCTTTTCGAACAGGCGTACGGCGTCAGCCTTGAGATCGAAGAAATGTAGCTATGCGCAAGGAGACGATATGGAAAAGATCGGGGTAGGGGTGATCGGGTGCGGGGTAATGGGCAAGGCCCTTGCCGTAGCCTGCAACCGGTTGGAACATGCGGTGGTAAAGACCGTGTGCGATGTAAATGAGGAGATGGCCAAACAGGCCGCCGCCGAACTCGGAGCCATTGCCTTCTCGGATTATCATCGCATGTTGGAACGTGAGGACGTACAGGCTGTCCTGATCGCGGTGCCCGGTTTTCTTCACGAAGCGCCTGCCGTTGCCGCCGCGCAGGCCGGGAAACACGTTTTCTCCGAAAAGCCTATGGCCGTAAGCCTGGCCGCCTGTGACGCCATGATCGCGGCCTGCGACGCCAACCGGCGCATCCTCGGCGTAGGGCACGTATGCCGGTTTCACGGTGTTCATTCACAAATAAAACGAATGGTTGTCGAAGGCCGTATCGGCACGCCTACCTGTATGACCGTACGTCGTCTTGGCGGCGGATGGAGCGGTGTATGGGCGCAGAAGTGGCGGCTTGAACGCGCCAAGTCGGGCGGCACGCTCATGGAAGTAAACGCCCACGAAATCGACTTTATGCGGTGGGTGTGTGGCGACGTAAAGCGCGTCACGGCACAAGGAGGCCAATTCCGCGAAAAACAGACCGACTTCGAAGACATCATGCTTGTCATCCTCGAATTCGAAAACGGCGCGCTCGGTCTTCTACACTCTTCCAACGCCTCTACGGTGGGTGAATACGGGGGGCGGCTCGACGGCTCCGAAGGCTCGCTGCATTTTGCGAGCATTTGGGGTGAAAACGCAGGCATCCGTCACGCCAGGTTTGGCGAGGAGGCCGTCTTTTTGCCCCTCTCCGAAATCGTGGTCGAAGAACCGGTGCAGGCCGAATTACGCGGATTTATCGATGCCATTTGCCACAAGGTGGCCCCACCGGTGACCGGACGCGACGGACGCGCCGTGGTGGAAATCGCGCTGGCCGCCTACGAGTCGGCTAAAACCGGAAAACCGGTCGATCTGCCGGTGTAACCCCCCCCTGTTTTGATAGCGGTCGCGCCGCCACCAAACATCCGGTAAACGGACCCCCCCATGCTTCGTCCGATCACACGCCGCAGGTTTCTCAGACTTGGCATCGCCGCCGTTGTAGCATCCGCCGCAACGGCTTATTTTTTGACATCGGCCCGCAAACCTCTGGTCCGAAAAGGTCGCCCAAAAAAAGTGCTTGTCGCCGGCGCAGGGCCGTCAGGACTCGCCGCCGCATACGAATTAACGCAGGTAGGGCACGATGTGACGGTACTCGAAGCCCGTGCGCGTCCGGGAGGGCGCGTGTATACGGTTGGAGAGCCTTTTGCCGATGGACTGTACGCCGAGGCCGGCGCCGCTCGCATCCCGCCCGACCACGATTTAACCCTCGAATACATACAACGTTTTAACCTTGCGCTCGACCCGGTGTATCCGACAGGGCTGTCGTACGTCTCCCTGATCGGAGACAAATGGTCGACGCGCGATTGGGACGGCTATGCGACAGATGCCCGGCGCGCAGTCGGCATGGGGCTTGGCGGTGACAGCGGGCAGTGGCTCAAAATCCGGGGTGGTATGGACCTTCTCCCCCAAAGCGTTTGCCAAGCGGCTTCCCGGCAAGGTGATCTATAAAGCACCGGTGGTCCGGATCGAGCAGGATGCCGGCGGTGTGCGCGTCGTGTGCCGGCGTGAAGGAGCACATCAGACGTTTTCCGCCGATTATCTGATATGCGCTCTCCCGTTTTCGGTGTTGAGAGAGGTAGAGATTTCGCCGCCGTTTTCTGCCAAAACACGCGCTATCGTGGCGGAGATGACGTATGGTTCGGTGTCACGGGTGTTTCTTCAGATGAAGACGCGGACATGGGAGACGCAGGGTTGGAATGGATTTGCCGTGACCGATGACCCGATGGAGGTCTGGCATCCCACCCACAACCAGCCGGGGTTGCGCGGGATCCTCGTGGCTTATGCGTGTCACGGTTATGCCCGTCGGCTTGCGGCGATGCCCGAACCGGTGCGGCTTTCCCATACGCTTGACCGAATGGAGCGGCTGTTTCCAGGCGCGCGTCCGACGTACGAAACCGGCACCTCGCACTGCTGGGACGACGACCCATGGACACGCGGTGCATGGGCTGAACAGTCGCACTGGTGGGGGCTTTCTCCGGAGGGGCGTATCCATTTAGCGGGCGACTGCGTGTCGTCGCATTCTTCATGGATGCAGGGCGCGTTTGAATCTGCATGGCGTGTCGCGCACGAAATAAACGACATCGGGACGGGGTGATACGCTACTCCCGCCAAACCGGGCGAGTCAGACATGTCGGTCCCCCGCTGCCCCGGTAACAGATGTGGTCTCCGTCAAATTCGTCCACCCGGCATCCGGCGTCGCGCAGTCCCCGCACCGTCGCGGAGTTTCCGGAGCGGATCAACGCATGACGCGGACCAAGCGCCAGCACATTGCACCCCAGCGAGTCGTATTCTTCGTCCGGCACGCGGACAAAACGAAAACCAAAATCCTGAAGCAAGGCGCGAAACGGTATAGGCAGGAGACGCTCGTAGACGACGGCAAGATCGTCGTCTACGAGGCTGACGACGGACATGAGATGAAGCACCGCACCGGGACCGTCCCAGTGAACTATCGGGACTTCGACGACCGAGACGCCTGCGGGTTCGACAAACGCGCGGAACTGGCGGATGCCTTCGGCATTAGTACGGTAGGTAAGCCCGACCGCCACGGTGGACGCATCCAGCCAGACTACGTCACCGCCTTCGACTTGGCCCGGCGGTTGTATACGCCCCCAAACGGGAATATCGAGACGGTCAAAAACGTCCTCCATGGCTTCGGCTTCGGCGGTTCTTGCGGTTTTGCCCATGTAGCCAAGTAGAACGCCTTGGTCCGTCACTGAGGCTACGGGGTCGTGGACATACAGCGAATCCATACCGGTGCGAGTGTCTGCGGGAAGAAAAACGACCTCGGCGCCGGCGGCTTTGATCAGTGTGACAAAACGGCGGTGTTCGTCGATGGCCGTTGTAAGGTCGGGGCGTCCGAGATAGTCGAGCGCCTGCCACTGACCGTCGATCTGTGTCTCGTCGATAAACGCTTCTTCGGGACGCTTGACGATGACACGTCGGAGCGGGGCGACCATGGATTGTGAAGAGTAGGAAGACACGGATGCCTTTCCCTCTCCAACGCGGAGAGACGGGAGACGGACCGTTCTGCGGCATGGGGCCGGAGAGACGGTTAGTCCAATTTCAGTTCCATCTGAGACGGTTGTGCATCGTCTGTGACGAGGAGTTTTTCGAACGCCTCTTCGTCCAGCACGGAAACCCCGAGTTCGCCTGCCTTACGCAGTTTCGAGCCGGAATCTTCTCCTGCCACTACAAAGTCGGTTTTTTTGCTGACACCGGACGTTACACGTCCTCCAAGCGCTTCGATTCGGGCTGTAGCTTCGTCTCTCGAATACCGTTGGAGCGTGCCTGTAAGCACAAAGATTTTGCCGGAAAGCGGCATACCGGTGTCTGGCGGGCGCGGGGCGGGTTCGGGCAGGGTCATGGAAAGACCGGCATGGCGGAGTTTTTCTACGATAGCTCGATGGATCGGATTGTGGAAAAAACGCGCCAGGCTCTCGGCGATCGCAGGCCCGATTTCGGGGATGGCGACCAGCGTCTCCGGGTTGGCGTTCATGACGGCTTCGACTGACCGGAAATGCGTAGCGATCTGACGCGCGGCCCGCTCGCCGACATGCTGGATGCCGAGCCCGAAAAGCACACGATCCAGTGTTTGGTTTTTGCTGGCGTCGAGGCTGCGCAGAAGGTTGTCCGCCGATTTTTCGCCCATCCGTTCGAGCGCCGAAAGTTGTTCTCGCGTAAGCGTGTAGAGATCGCCAATGTCGTGGATCAGCCCTTCGGCAAGCAGTTGTTCGGTCACCGCCGGGCCGAATCCGTCGATATCCATGGCATCACGCGAAGCAAAATGCTCTATCCGCGCCTGCACCTGCGCGGGACAGACCGTATTTTCGCAACGGACAGCTACCTCTGTGTCGCTGCGTACCAGCGTAGAACCGCATACGGGACAGGTGGACGGCATGTCAAATGGCTGGGTGTCGGCGGGACGCTGAGAGAGGTCCACTTCCACGACTTTGGGGATGACGTCCCCGCCTTTTTCGATAAAAACGGTATCACCGGCGCGGATGTCTTTACGGCGAATTTCGTCTTCGTTGTGCAGCGTAGCGCGGCTGATGGTCGATCCGGCTAGAAGTACGGGTTCGAGGATGGCTACGGGGGTGACTACGCCGGTGCGTCCGACCTGTAGATGGATGTCTTTGAGTTTTGTCACCGCCCGTCGGGCTTTGAACTTGTAGGCGACCACCCATCTGGGGCTTTTGAGCGTAGCTCCGAGTCGCTCCTGAAGTCGCACCGAATCTACTTTGATCACCATGCCGTCGATATCGTACGGAAGCGCGTCGCGTTTTTGCTCCCATTCGTCGCAATAAGTCATGGCATTTTCGATGGT
>Ga0194131_10009254_pt1 | contig 12509 bp, 12 predicted proteins | sample TA2KigO120mmetaG_FD_148631 | JGI IMG/M metagenome (GOLD analysis project Ga0194131, IMG submission 148631) | Freshwater microbial communities from Lake Tanganyika, Tanzania - TA2015053 Kigoma Offshore 120m | ecosystem: Environmental > Aquatic > Freshwater > Lake | place: Tanzania: Lake... | reverse complement strand
CGGCCGCCGCGCGGATCTCTTCCATCACGCGCTTGAGCCGCTCTTCGAACTCGCCGCGGTACTTGGTGCCGGCGACCAGCCCGGCGAGGTCAAGCTGGATGACGCGCTTGTCGCACAGCAGATCCGGCACCTCAACGCGGATGATGCGCTGCGCCAGGCCCTCGACGATGGCCGTCTTGCCGACGCCCGGCTCGCCGATCAGGGCGGGATTGTTCTTGGTGCGCCGCGACAGCACCTGGATCACACGCTCGATCTCGAGGGCCCGCCCGATCACGGGGTCCAGCTTGTTCTCGCGCGCCAGTGCCGTCAGGTCACGGCCGTACGAGTCGAGGGTCGGGGTCTTGGTTCGTTCCTTCTGTGGTGCCACCGAAGTCTCCACGCCAAGAAGCTTGGTGATTTCCGCACGAATCTTGGAAGGGTCCACGCCCAGGTTGCTGAGGACGCGGGCGGCCACGCCTTCCCCTTCGCGGACCAGGCCGAGCAGCAGGTGCTCCGTCCCGATGTAATTGTGCGCCAGGGCGCGCGCCTCTTCGAAGGCGAGCTCGATGACCCGCTTGGCGCGCGGAGTGAAGACCATCTCCTGCTGGGCGGTGGGCCCCCCCTTGCCGACGATCGCTTCTACTTCCGAGCGCACCTTTTGCAGGCTGACACCGAGGTTCTCCAGGACCTTCGCGGCGACGCTTTCACCTTCGCTGATAATCCCCAGAAGCAAGTGCTCGGTGCCAATGTAGTTGTTGCCGAGCCGCTGTGCCTCTTCTTGAGCCAGCACGATTGATCTGCGTGCTCGCTCGGTGAAAGGTTCCCACATAGTTTGCCTCCTTAGGTTGCGGAGAAAAGGACGTGCACGTGCATCACATCGTTCCTGGCGCGAGTGTTGCGCTTCGCGCAGGCGGTGCCGCGGTGCCGCTTTCACGACACTTCATCCCAGTTAAGGTGCTTCGGCCAACTCCTGGCGGATCCTCTGTGCTCGGATCATGTCTGCCTGGAGCGGGTCCGAAACCTGCCCCATCAAAACCTGCAGCATGGCCGGGCGCACGCTGACCATCAGCTCGTTGAGGCGCTCGCGTGGAATCGGCGGCAGAATCTCCATTTCCACCCCGAGGCGCACCAGCGACAGGCCGCTGAGCGCCTCCGGGAAGTCCATCGTCTGAGCGTGCCGCATGACTCCAAGGGCGCGCCACACCTTGTCAAACAGCGCCACCGAGTTGTCCCGGCGGATCTCCTGGCGAGCCATCATCTCCTGCTCGATGATGCGCCCCGCCATGCCGCGCACCATTCCGATCAAATCCTCTTCGGCGGGGCCCAGCGAGATCTGGTTGGAAATCTGGAGAAGGTTGCCGAGCACGCCGGAGCCTTCCCCGTACAATCCCCGCACCGACAGACCCACCTGGCTGGCGATCTGGGAGCGGATGGCGTCGAGTCGCCCCTTCAGGGACAGCCCCGGCAGGTGCAGGAGAACCGAGGCGCGCATGGCGGTGCCGAGATTGGTGGGACAGGTGGACAGGTAACCGAGCTGGTCGCTCCACGAAAAATCCAGCTCCGCCTCGAGCGCGTCGTCGACCTTGCCAAGTTCCTCCCAGCAGGCCTCCAGCTCCAGCCCGGAGCGGATAGCCTGCAAGCGCAGGTGGTCCTCCTCGTTGATCATTCCGACCCGCCCGCCCCGCGGTCCCAAAACCAGGCCGCGCCCCGGCGACCGCTGCTGTGAGGTTTTGACGAAGTGCGGGCTGATAAGGTGCTTTTCCATCAGCATGTGCAGGTCAAGCTCGGAAAGCTGCGCGGTGTCGAGCACGTGAAAGCGGTCGAAACAAGACTGCCGCGTCACGGCGCCGATCACCTCGCCCAGCACACGGTTTAACTCGGTCGGCGACGCGGCCGGCGGAAAGCGGTAGCCCTTCAAATTGCGCGCCACCCGCACCCGGCTGGTCACCACGACGCTGGCGTGCTGGCCTTCTCCGCGCAGCCACTCCATATCGAGGCGACGCAGCTCGTCAGGGGCCGGCTGGGCGGGGAACCACGGCGCGTCGTCGGTGGGAGGAATTCTGCTCACGGCTCGCCTTCCCGCAGTTGATCCTGCAGGGCCCGGATGCGATCGCGCAGCTCGACGGCGTCTTCATAACGCTCGTGCTTGATGGCCTCCTCGATTTGCTCACGAAGCCGAGCGATTTCCCGGTGCACGTGCTGCCGCCCGCTGCTGCGCGAGGGGATTTTCCCGTGGTGGCGGCTGGCCCCGCCCTGGGCCACCTGCAGCACGCGGGGCATGAGGTGGGCGAAGGATTCGTAGCAGGCAGTGCAGCCCAGCATCCCGTGCTGCTGGAACTGCGCGAACGCCAGACTGCACTCCTTGCAGCGCGTGGTGTCGGGCGGAGCGGCGCCGATGTCGGGAATCTTCGGCGGCTGCATGGGCTGCTGCGGCACCGGAAATCCCATGAACGGCGCCAGCATGGTCTGCATGTTCTGCATCATGGTGTTGATCTGCATGCCGGTGTACTTCTGAGCGCACAGGGGACACAACGCCTTCTGCACGCTCATCCCGTTGACCACCATGACCTGGTTGATCATCCCAGGATTGCTGTGGCACTCGTCGCACGGGCGGACGTTCATGCGCGGAGCATTCACGGATCGACGTCTCTTAACCTTCGTTAACACTTTCCAGGCAAGAGATTCTGGCTGGCGTGCGAAGTTTTACATCGATGCGGTACGTCTTTTGCTTGCTGTTGCTGGCCTTGTTGGCCGTTCCCGGGGGGGCGGATGAGGACGACGACCCGGCGGTCTTGACGCCCTACCGGGCTCGCGCGGCGGCCGCTCGGAAGCCCACCCCGGTGCTCATCGCCGACCTGGGATACCTCCAGAAGGAGGTCCGCCTCGCCGCCGAAGAGCGCTTAAAGGCGCTGCCCCGCCGCGAAGTCCTCGACGCCGCGGCCTCCCTCGCCGCGGGCGAGAGCGTCCTGATCGTCACCGAAAGCCAGGTGGTGTCGGTCCCCGCGGTGGCGCTGAACCTTCTGGCCGAGTGGAAGGATCCGCGGGCGGCCAACATCGCCCTCAAGCAAATCAACGCGAAGGACGGCGACCTTCGCGAAAGCGCCGCCCGAGTTCTGGCGGGGGTGCAGAGCCAGGCGACGACGCGATTTCTGTGCGAGGCCCTGCTGACGTGGCGCACCCAGACCGCCGGGCTGCGTCCCGTGCTGCGCGGACTGGCGACGCGCGGGGCGGACCCGGTGGTGCAGCAAGCGGTCGTCGCGTTCTTTGCCACGCCGATCCCCGCGGCGGACGAGAAATTCAAGTACGGTGATCCGCATGATCCCCCACAGGATGGCGACGCCCACCGCATCTGGCTTTTCAAGGCGGACGGCTGCCTCGCGCTGGTGACCCGCGCGCCGTTCGAGGCGGCCCGCCCTGGCGTGCACAAGTCGCTGGAGATCCCCACCCTGAGAGCGCAGGCCGCCGCCGCCCTGGCCGAGCTGGGCGGGGAGGACGCCGCCCCGGCGGTCCGCGCCCAGCTTCAGGCCGAGCCCGCCGCGGAGCGCCGTCTCGCGCTCTACCGCGCGCTCTTCGTACTGGGTGCGGACACCGAGAAGGATCGGGACGACGCGCGCAACCTGTTCACCTCCACCACCGCGCCGTCCAATGCGTGGGTGCAGGGACTGGGCGCCATGGTGGCGCTCTTTCAAGCCCGTGGGGACGTGCCCGCGCTGCGCGTGGTTTCCATCTGGAAACTCAAGGGCGCGGCAGCGGACATGCGCGCGGCGGCGTTGCAGGCCATGCAGCGCGCGCGGCCCGAACTTTATCAGAAGGTTGTGGGGAATCCTCACCCTCAACCTCACCCTCAACGGTAGGAGCTTGAACCGGCTTTGCTGGGCCAACGGGAGACAGTGATGAGCGGAGTGAGCGCTAGCCCTCGCGGGTCGGTGATCGATGACGAGCCGACCGGCATTGCTTTTCGCTTGCCCGGGGTGCACGGTGTCAGCGACGAGGCAATGCTGATGTTCACCCGCCAGATTGCCGCCCTGATGCGCGCCGGAATTCCTCTCACCCGCTCGATTCCGTTGCTGGCCGAGCAGTCCGACAAATCCAGCCTGCGCAAGGCGCTCAACGACGTGTATTATAAGGTCTGCGCCGGGGCGCCGCTGTCCGCCGCCATGGCGCATCACCGCCAAATTTTTCCGCCGCTCTACACCGGCATGATGCGCATGGGGGAAGTGCACGGCGACATTACCCGGGTCATCGAGAGCCTCGCGCACTACCTCGAGCGCGAGGTCGGCATCCGCAAGGAGCTGAAGGCGGCGATGGTCTACCCCACTTTCATCCTGGGCTTTACCGCGCTTTTCACGCTGTTCATCTTCAATTTCATCCTGCCGTATTTCGTGGCCATTTTCGACTCGCTGCGCGTGGAGCTGCCCCTGGTCAGCAAGGTGCTGGTGGGGATGGTGAGGGTGATCAACGACCCGGTTTCCTCCCTCGGACTGCTGGCGGTCGGCGCGGCCGGGATGTACGTGCTCAAGTGCTACCTCTTTTCGTCCATCGGCAGCGCCCAGTGGGATTCGGTCAAGATACGCCTGCCGGTCGTCGGGCGCTTGCTGCGCAAGGTTGCCGTGGCGCGAGTCTCACGCAGCCTGGCCTTGCTCATCGGCGGCGGCATCAACCTGCTGGTTGCGCTCGACCTGTCCGGCGTGGTGAGCGGGAACAAGGCGTACCATAAGGCGCTCACCCAGGCCGGAGATCACCTGCGGCGCGGCCAGCCGCTGCACGAATATTTCAAGAAGGAACAATTTCTCTTTCCCGGCCATTTTTCAAACATGGTGATGGCCGGCGAAGAGGCGGGCAAGCTCGAAGACCTGCTGGAGAAGCTGGCCGAAATCTACGAGATGGACGTGGAGTACGCGCTGAAATCGTTCACCGCCGCGCTCGAGCCCTTAATGGTATTCGTCACCGGCGGCGTCATCGGATTCATCATCCTGGCGGTGTTCCTGCCGCTGTACGGAGTGTTGAACAACATATGAAGCGTCGCGCACGGGGGCTCTCGCTGGTGGAGGTGCAGCTGGCGCTGCTCCTTCTGCTGGTGGGCATTCTCACCGCCGTGGGGCTTGCGCCCCTGGGAATGCGCGGCGCGGAAATCGCCCGCCGCAACACGCTGGCCAATGATTACGCGCGCGAGCTCATCGAGGAAGTGCGCGCCACTCCCTTTTCCCGACAAAAAAATGGCAACTCCGACCCCAACGGCGAGGGGTACACCTACACGCTGAGCATTTCTACGCCCGCCACCAACGTCAACTTGCACGAGGTCCAGGCCGACGTGTATTATCAGGATCCTGGGGACAGCACCGCCCCAAAGACGCGCCTCGCCAGACTCGTGACGTACACGGCGCTTTATGAGTAATCGAAGGGGACACACGCTGGTCGAGATTCTCATCAGCAGCACGCTGCTGGTGTTCACCCTGAGCCTGTGTTCGGTCCCCTTCATCATGGCCCGAGACGCCATGTGGCGGACCGGGCAGAAAGTGGACGCGCAGACCGGCATCCGCCTGCCATTTGACCGCATGGTCCGCGATCTGCAGGGCCGCTATAATCTCATGCTGGGGGAGGCGACGCAGACCGCCAACAGCAAGTACGAGGTGGCAAAAGCCTACGCGCCGGCCACCGCGGAATGCTACGACACGGCCGACAAGAAGGGCTTCCAGATCAAGTATTATCTGGAGCACTACCGCGACGTCTCCCTGCTGGACGCAAACTACAAGCCGCTCGCCGACCTCAGCGGCGGACAGGCCACGGTGAAGCTCTACAAGCTGATTCGCGAGGTGCGGAAACATCAGGACGGCGCCTACCTGCAGACCACCGGGAGCCCGGAAACGGTCGCCACGGATCTGACAGGCGACTTCTCGTTCCTCGTACGATATTATGACACCACCGGCAACCTGGACGACCTCGTCCTCGACAATCGCGATCCGCGCCGGTGGCCGCGGCTGGACAAAACGGGGACCTCGTGGATCGCGGAAAAGGGCGACCTGGTGACCGTCTGGGCCACCGAGTTCCGCGAGGAGCAGGCGGCGGAGAAAGGCGGGCCGGTGCTGCAGTCCAACACCGCGCGTCTGGATCGTGCCGTCGACGTAAAGCACCTGACTTCGTTCTCGGTGAGGAATTGATCATGAAAAGCAGACGTGGCATCGCGCTCATGGTCGTGCTCCAGATGCTGATGCTGGTGTTTGTCATCTGCATCGGGTTCCTGGTACACAGCAACAACAACCTGTTCTTTGTGGGCCAGGAAAAGCGCGGCACGGCGGCTTTCTACGTGGCCGAGGGGGCCATGCAGATGGCCATGCAGAACCTGCACACGCGCACCCGCTCGCTGATGGTGTATGGGAACTACGGCCAGATCGACGCCGTTGACACCACCGGAAAATCCGCCGTCACGGGCACGATGCGGTCCTCCGACGGGGAGGCGATCGGCACCTATGCCATCACCTACGAGGTCACGCCAAAGCCTGGACAGCCGCAGGTGCCGGCGACTCCATGGCCCGCCTCCGCCGGGCCGGAGCCCTCCGACAGCAAGGATTTCGAGGAATACAAACAGGTGAAGATCCAGGTGACGGCCACCGTGGGCAGCCTGCAGCGGACACTGGACGCCACCGTGCTGGCCGGCCTCAAGCGCAGCGGACTGCTTAAATACGATCCCTTCAAGTATGCGTATTTCATGAACAACTGGGGCTGGTTCTCCGGATTCGGGCCGGACCAGATGCAGATGTACGGGAACACCGGCGCGAACGGGAATTACGACCTGCTGAGCGGATATCTCGGCGTGCACGGCAATCCGGAGCGCGCCCCGCGGGGCCGCAAGCCGCTCCGACCGGCAGTGTACGCCGCGCGCAAGATCCGCACCTGGGGCTCGGCCACCTTTACCGGCTACGGCGCCAGCACCTCCAACCAGGAGTCGGATGCGACGCCCCGCGAGATGCCCAATCTCTCCAACCTCGATTATTATCGCGATCTCGCCAACGGGAAGAAGCGCGACGCGAACGGTGATCTCATCCCTAAAGGCAGCATCAAAATCAACGGCCGCACCATCGTGGACGGCACCTTTGGCGGAACCGGCGCGCAGCAGAGCCTGGTGCTGGACGGGACCACGAATGCCATCGAGATCAGCGGCCCGGTCCTCGTCGAGGGCAACGTGGTGATCAAGGGAAAGGTCCAGGGCCAGGGGACGCTGGTGGTGGGCCGCAACCTGTACGTGGCCGGCAACCTGGATTACGTGAACGGGCCCACCGAGCGGCCCACCTACCAGACCAGCGAATCCCCCGAGGAGTATGAGGCCCGCATTGAAGCCTGGAAGACGGAGAATGCCGGCGCCGACGCGGTGGGGTACCTGGTGCGGAAGAACGTCGTTTTTGGCGACGTCACCAACAAGTCGTCCTGGTGGGATCGCAAGGTGGGCAAGTGGATCAACGCCTCCTACGACGAGGCGAAGAACAAGTGGGCTCTCAACGCGCCTGAAGGGTCGCCCCAGCGGGTGAACGACAACCACGAAGACGCCGGTTTCGATGCGACCTGGACCTCGAAGGACAATACCGAGGACGACGGCAAGTGGACGGTTCAGGTAGTGAACGTCAACAGCGGCGAGTTGTCCACCCAGACCTTCGAGGTGCAGAATGGGCAGGCGAATATTCCCGCCAACTACAAGGTCGTGCCCGGCACCGGCGAGGACATCGACGGCGACGGGAAATACACCGGCGCCTACGACTACCAGCGCGACTTCAACCTCGCGGACGCCAATGGCAACAGCATCGCCTTCACCAGCGAATTTTTCGGGGAGGCGCCGGGGGGAAGCTTCTCGGACTTCGTGAACCGTGCCGGACGGGTGGACGGGTTTCTTTATACCAACGCCGCGGCGGTGGGAGACCAGGGAGACGGCTCCACGTTCGTATTGCGCGGGGGCGTGGTGGCGCGTCAGGACGCCATGGTCGTGTCCGCGCGGACCTCCGAGATGTTTCACGACGAGCGCTTCAGCGACATGAACCGCGGAGAGCGCTTCGGGCTGCACCTTCCGCCGTTCCCGGGAATCTCGGTGGTGTGGTCGGACGCCAACCTGCCGTTGATGAACCGCGGGTACAAAGAATGAATCTTCGGGTGCTGGCCATGGTCATGCTGCTGCTGGTGGCCATGGCGCGGCCGGCGCCGGCGCCCATTCGCATCGAGGAAGGCCAGACGGAAATTGTTGCGCCCCAGGGCGGGCCTCCACCACCCGCGCGGACTCGGGGGCCGATGCAGATTCAGCCGATTCCCCGGCCGGATGCGACGCCTTCCACGGCGGGCGGCGTGCCCGTGTCCGCGGGGACCAGCGCCTCTGGTGTCGCCACGCCGGGCGGCGCCGATGCGGGTTCGACGCCGACAACTCCAGGAGCCGCGGCAACGCCAGGAGGAGCGTCTGGCGGCGCCACGCCGGGTGCGGCGGTTACCCCGGGCGCCTCTGGGGCATCGGCCTCCGCGGCAACGGCCTCGGGGGAATCGCCCCTCCCTTCGGCGAGCGGCACTGATGCCGCAGGCAGCGCGGTCGGACCCGCGGCGGGAGGCGCCTCACACAGCGCGCCTTCGGCGGGGCCCGCCTCTCCGCTCGCTGGGGAGCCCGCCGCAAAGAAACGTCCTTCGCGTCCGCCGGTGAAAGCGGCCACCTCCAATCCCTGGCTGCCGGCCATGCTGATCGTGGCCATCTTCGTCGTGCTGATGCTCCCCGCCCGCGATATCTTCAAACGCTGACGCGCACGTAGGGCACCTTCAAGGCCAGGAAACGCGACTCGTAGTAGTTCCAGCTCAGCCGCGCCAGAAAATAGGTGGCGCCGTAAGCGGCGGCCATCATCAGCAGCGCGGCGACGGTGCGGCCGGAAACCATTTCCGGCATGGGAACCAGCCTTCCAGTCCACCACGCGATCAGGCCGTACACCACCGGGTGAAACACGTACATCGCGTAGCTGTATTTTCCGTTCAAGCGGAGCCACTCGCCGTTCAGCAGGCGAGCCCACCAGCCGTCCACCAGGGAGAGCACCAGCACCCCGGCCCAGAACCACTGGACCAGGCCAACGCCCGGTCCCTCCACCAGCGGATCGAACGCCTCGAAATGGCGCTTTGCCACGAAAATCAACCCGATTGCGAGTCCGCAGAACACCACCAGGGGACGGGCCACCCGCGCCAGCCGGTCCAGCGGAACGCGCCACTGCACAAGCAGCAGCGCGATGAGAACGCCCACCACCAGGCCGTCCGAGTGGCACAGGGCGCGCACGAATCCCTGGGGCACCGGACTCGCCGCGTACCACAGGCGCGCGCAAAAGGTAACCGCCGGAAATGCCAGACACAATCCCAGCAGCGTCCTCGGCTGGAGCAGAAACACCAGGAACGGCCACACCAGGTAGAATTGCTCCTCCACCGAGAGAGACCAGAAATGGCTCAGCCGCAGCCAGCCGGCCGAAAATTGCAGATCGGGATAGAGCACCGTGCCGATGTTGGAGACGTGAAACCACAGCCACCACTTCGCCTGGGAGAGGAAGGCCACGTTGATGCGACCCTCGGGAAAAATGGGAAGCACCCAGAATACCAGCGCGAGAAATCCCAGGTAGAGCGGAAAGATGCGCAGCACCCGGCGGATGTAGAAGACCTTGAGATTATAGCGGTCGTGGCGGATGGACAGCAGGATGCGGGTGATCAGGAAGCCGGAGAGCACGAAAAACAGGTCCACGCCGACCCACCCGCCGGACATCAGGCGCACCAGCCACTTCCCGACCGGGTTGCTGATCGGCGCCACCGGCCAGAGCGTGACCAGCGAGTGGCCCACCAGCACGAGAAGAATCGCCATGCCGCGGAGGCCGTCCAGCGCCGGAATAATTTCCGCGGCGGGGGCTCCGGGATGCGCGTCTTCCGAAACCGTCATCGGGCTCCAATCACGATCGACAAGAGGCGAATCGTGCACTTATCGCGCTGTAGAAAGTGCACGATCTACAACTTGTTTTGTTCGAGAAAATTCGCCACCGCGTCGTGCGCCTCTTGGGGCGTCGAGATCCAGCGGACGTTTCCGTACTTGCGAAACCACGTCGCCTGGCGGCGGGCGAAGCGGGCGATGGCGCGCCCCAGCTCGTCAACCATTTCCTCGTGGCCGTATACACCCCGCAAGAAGCGGCTGATGGCGCGGTATTCCAGGCCCAGGTCTTCCATGCGCTCGTGGGAAAGGCCTTCGGCGTGCAGGCGGCGGACCTCGTCCACCATTCCCGCGTCCAGGCGCGCCAGGAGCCGAACGCGGATGCGCTCCAGCAGGGCGGCGCGCTCAACCTCAACGCCCAGCGTGAGCGTGCGGAAGGGAACCTGGGAAATTCCCCGCGAGGTGGCCAGCGGTCCGGCCACTGACGCCACCTCGATGGCGCGCACCATGCGGCGGGGATTTTGCAGATCGACGAACGCGCCCGCGTCCGGATCCAGCGCCAGGAGGCGGGCCCGCAGGGTGGCCGCGTCGAGGTGCTCGATCGCGGCGCGCAGCGCGGGGTTGGGCGGCACCGAAGGCATCACCAGGCCGTCGGTCACCGCGCGCAGATACAGTCCCGTCCCACCCACCAGGAGCGGCAACCGGCCTCGCGCCACGATATCCGCCATGGCGTCGTAGGCCAGGACCTGAAATTCCGCCGCGGTAAAAATCTCGCGCGCGTCCGCGACGTCGATGACCCAGTGCCCGATTCCCTCGGATATCAGCGGCGCCATGCGGTACGTGCGGTCATGCACCGGCACGTCTCTCCCGCGGGCCACGTCGAGCGGGCCCTCCACCTTGCCGGTTCCGAGATCCAGTCCGCGAAAAACCTGCCGCGAGTCGGCCGAGATAATCTCCCCGTTGAATTCCCGGGCCAGCGAAATTCCCAGGTCTGATTTTCCGCTGGCGGTCGCTCCCACGATAGCCACCAGCGGCGTGCCGCTCGGAATACGCGCCAACGCGGCGGCGACTCCAGTCTTTTCGGAATCAGGCATAGGGAACACAGCCTTGACGTCGGACATCCTACACCCTCTTTCGTCGGCCCCAGCAGGTCGGCCGGGCCTTCTGCACCTGGAAGCGCGGGCCCTCCTTGAAGCGGAGACCTGTCCTCCGGCGCAGAAGAGTACCTCGTGAAGAGGCTATTGTGTTTTTGCCTGTTGTTGATGCTCGCCGCGGCGGCGCACGCGCGCGTCGAGCGCAGGGTGCCGGCCACTTTCGTCCTGAGCGACGATTACGACCACTTTATCGGTCCCACCGTGGTGTCGAGCGGCCACGGGAAGTTCGACGTGAGCCTGGGAGAGAGCCACGAAGGCGACCCCGGCTTTGAGGGGTCCGAGCCTGGCGCCGAATTCGAATACGCCGTCGTCATCTATCACTTGCAGCCATCCCGCCAACCGCTGCCCTACCTGCCGAAATACGTCCCGGTGGCCCGCGGCAAGCACCGCCAGAGCGTGATGCCGCTCTTCAAGGGCTCCAAGAAAGTGCGCTTCCAGGGCGTCGATTTCACCATCTCCATCCAGAAACTGTCGTTCACCTACGGCGCGGGCCGCACCCGCGTGCAGGTTACCGCGGCGGATTCTTGATCTGGTGTACATTTCAGAGATTTTTGGGGAGCATGCCTTATCCTCACCCTGAAAGGATGGATGGGCATGGACACCATCAAAGTGCATCGATTCGATCCGAGAAAAGCAGGGCCCTCACTCCCCGCGCCTGGCGAACTGGCCGCCCGCCAGCTCAAGATGGCGTGGATGGGGCGCGCCATTCTGGTGGGAATCTTGCTGTTCACCTCGCTGGGCTCGATCGCGGTGTACCGCCTCTTCGTCGGCGCCCCTTCGGCGCCGCAGGCCGTGGCGCAGGCGCCGGCCGTGAGCTCCACGAGTCTGGTGGTGGACCCGGTGTGCGGCAAGCCGGTGGACGCGGCCCAGTCGCGCTGGTCCGTCGAGGTGGCCGGCAAGGTCGTCTGTTTCGATTCCGAGATGTGCATGAAAGCGTACCAGATCGATCCGGTGCGCTACGCGCAGGTACGGGTGCGGCTCAACGTCAGTCCGACGCCGGACCAGGGCGGGCCCCTCGACACGGCGCCCACTCCCGAACAGATCATCATGCCCACGCCGGACAGCGCGCCGCCGCCCGCCGATGCGCCCGAGCCGATTTCGGACGAATCGCTCAACCCGGTGCACACCAATCCCTCGGACGCGCCGCCCATGCCTTCCGAGCCCGCGCCGCCTCTAGAGCCGCTGAGCGGACCGGGGATCGCTCTGCCGACGCCCGGCCAGCCGATGCCGAGCGAGGCCCCACCTGCCCCGCCAGCCACCGAGGGCCCCACGGTGGAGTCGGACGCTCCGTCCATCGAAGAGAAGCCGCCGTTCGAAGCGCCCTCGGTGCCCTCAAAGAGCGTGCCCAAGGGCTTCAAGAAGTAGAGAAGGAGTCTCATGCGCTTCCTGGAACCTTCCCGCGGCATGACGGGCCTGTAACGGTTCTTCATGATTTTTTTCAGATGCCGATACTACAATTGCGC
>Ga0194131_10009239_pt1 | contig 12525 bp, 13 predicted proteins | sample TA2KigO120mmetaG_FD_148631 | JGI IMG/M metagenome (GOLD analysis project Ga0194131, IMG submission 148631) | Freshwater microbial communities from Lake Tanganyika, Tanzania - TA2015053 Kigoma Offshore 120m | ecosystem: Environmental > Aquatic > Freshwater > Lake | place: Tanzania: Lake... | reverse complement strand
CGCTGCTCGCCTCGGTGCTGACGCCCGAACCAGGACTCGGCGTGCCCGATGTCGGCCTGGGCGACACCCTGCCCGACCCGGCCAACATCCCGCCCGGTTGCCGCTTCCACCCGCGCTGTCCGGTGGCCCTGCCGCGCTGCGCTGTCGAGGCGCCGGCTTTCAAGCCGCGGGCCGGTGGCGGCGTGGAGTGCTGGCTGGCATGAGACCACTCGATGTCGCGGTCGTCGGTGCCGGCATGGGCGGACTCACGGTTGCCGCCGCGCTGCGCAAGGCTGGCGCCGCCGTCGCGATCTACGAGCAGGCGGATCGGTTCACGCGGCTGGGCGCGGGCATCCAGATCGGCTGCAACGCCATGCTCGTGTTGCGCGGGCTCGGCCTCGAGCCTCTGTTGCGGGCGCAGGCCTTCTATCCGCGCTCCTGGAACAACCGCGATTGGAAGAGCGGTACCGTGCTGTTCGACATGGTGTTCGGGCCGTCGGCCGAGACCAAATACGGCGCGCCCTACCTGCTCGCCCATCGCGGCGATCTGCATGCTGCCCTGGCCAGCATCGTGCCGACCGAAACGATCCGCCTCGACCATCGCCTGGTCGGCCTCGAGACCAGCGGCAGCGGCTCTCGCCTGCGGTTCGCCAACGGCCGCAGCGTCGAGGCCGACGTGGTGATCGGCGCAGACGGCGTGAACTCCGTGGTGCGCACCGCCCTGTTCGGCGCCGAGGAGCCGCGCTTCACCGGCCGCATCGCCTATCGCACGGTCTATCCGGCCGGGAGATTGGCCGGCTTCGACATGGGCGACTGCACCAAATGGTGGGGCGAGGACCGCCATATCGTAATGTACCCGGTGAAGCCCGACCGCAGCGAAGTCTACTTCGTCACCAGCCAACCCGAGCCTGGCTTCAATCTCGAATCGTGGTCGACCAAGGGCGACGTCGAGGTGCTGCGCGCTGCCTTCGGCGGCTTCCATCCCGACGTGCAGCGCGTGCTGGCCGCCTGCCCTGACGTCTACAAGCGGCCGCTGGTCGACCGCGATCCGCTGCCGCGCTGGGTCGAAGGCAATGTCGCGCTGCTGGGCGATGCCTGCCATCCCATGACGCCCTACATGGCGCAGGGTGCGGCGATGGCGATCGAGGATGCCGCGATCCTGGCGCGCTGCCTCGATGGCGTCGACCGCGACGGCGTGGCCGGCGCCCTACTGCGTTACCAGAGAACCCGTCAGCCGCGCACCAACCGCATGCAGCTCACCTCCCGAGCCAACAGCTGGGGCAAGGGCGAGACCGACGCCGACTGGGTCTACGGCTACAACGCCTGGACGGCGGCGCTCTCTTAGGTGAGAACGCGCGCCCTCGCTGTTCGCTGATGCCGGCCGCGACGAAAATCCGCGCTACTTCCACTTGGCAAAGTAGAAGCGCGGCAGCTCGTCGGGGAAGGTCTTGAAGTCGAGCTGCTTGGAGAAGGCGTAGGTGTTGACGTAGGTGAAGAGCGGCAACCAGTAGGCCTTCTCGGTCATGAGCTTGATCGCCGCCGAATAGGCTTTCTTGCGCGCCGCAGGGTCCGACGTGGCGCCGCCCTCGGCGACCAGCTTCTCGAGCGCCGGATCGCGGGCGTAGTCGTCGTTGCCGCCGCCGTACATCACGGGGAAGATCGCCGACACGTCGTTGATCGAGTAGCTGCCCCAGCTGCCGTGATAGAGCGGGTTCTCGCCGCGCCAAGCCTTCTGGATGGCGGCGGAAACCTGGAGCTGGGTGATCTTGGGCTTGATGCCGACGGCTTGCAGGTAGTTCTGGATCGCCGCCGTCCAGGTGGTCGGCTGCACGTAGGTCACCAGCTCGATCTCGAAGCCGTTGGGGAAGCCCGCCTCGGCCAACAGCGCCTTGGCCTTGGCCGGATCGTAGGGATACTTCACTGCGGCGTCGGCATCACAGCCGAACTGGGTCGGGAAGCAGGGCGCCGACGGCACGCGGCTGCCGCCCTGGACCAGCTTGTCGGCCATGTCCTGGCGGTTGATGGCGTGCCAGATCGCCTGCCGTACCTTCTGGTTGGTGAGCGGGTTGCCGGCGGCGGAGCGGCCGGCGGCGTCGATCGAGAGATAGCCGATGCGCATCGATTCCTGCCGCACCGCCTGCAAGGCCGGCATCCTGTTCACGTCGTTGGCCTGGTCGGGATTGATGTTCCAGATCCAGTCGGCGCGCTGGGCCAAAAGCTCGGTCATGGTGGTGGTGAGGTCGGGCACGAACCGCACATGCAGGGTCTTGATGGCGGGCTTGCCTTTCGGCGACCCTGCCCAATAGTCCTCGAAGCGCTCGAACACGACTTCCTTGCCCTGCTCGTTCCTGACGATCCTGTAGGGACCAGCGCCGACCGGCTTCTTGGCGAACTCCTCCGGCCCGACGCGCTCACGGTAGGCTTTGGGATGGATCGGCGTCACCATGGCGAGATATTCCAGCGCCGCCGGCGTCGGCCGCTTCATCTTGATGCGTACCGTCCAGTCGCCGGTCTTCTCGGCCTTGTCGATCCAGGCATAGTTCGACGGCGTCGCCACCTTGCTGTCGGGATTGGCCGCCATGTTGATGGTGTAGACCACATCGTCGGGCGTGAGCGCGCTGCCGTCGTGGAACTTCACGCCTTGCCGGATGGTGAGGTCGAGCGAGTTGTCCTCGGCGAAGCGCCAGTCGGTGGCGAGCGCGGGCTTGATCTCGAAGGTCGCGGGATCGCGATGGACCAGCATGTCCCAGGCCTGATGGGCGAGGATCAGGCCGGTGCGCTGGCTGTTGAAATACATGTCGACATTGGGGACGGCATCGACGAACAGGATGCGCAGCGTGTCGGCATTCTTCTGAGCGAAGGCCGGCGGCGCCAGCGCAAGGGCTGTGGCGGCGATCAAGGCGGTGCGGCGGAGCAAGGTCACGGAAGCCTCCTGTCAATGGACAAAGCCTAGAGCGGCTTGCGATCAAATGGAACCGCTTGCGGGGCCATTTGATCGGAAACGCGCTGGTTCCGACCGCAGCTCCACAGGGCACGACGCGTTCAATCGACCCCAGTTGGAGGTGTCCCGCTCTAGGCTTGCCGGCACGACTGAGGCAAGCTCGATGGAAACACGATAGGAGGATTCATGACGGCAAAGCTCACCGGCGCCGACCGCGCCAAGGCCTTGGCCGGATTGCCGAACTGGCGGGAAGTACCGGGACGGGACGCCATTCAGCGCAGCCTGAAGTTCGCCGACTTCAACCAGGCTTGGGCATTCATGACGCGGGTAGCGCTCGCCGCCGAAAAGGCCGACCACCACCCCGAATGGTCCAACGTCTACAACCGGGTCGAGGTCGTGCTGTCGACGCACGATGCCGGCGGCCTGAGCGACAAGGATGTCGCGCTCGCCAAGCTGATAGACTCCTGGGCCTGAGTCCGGCGCGGCGCCGACCGACCGGGAGGCGGCAGGCTGCGCAGCAAGATCACGACGGCATCGACGTCGTGCGGCGCCCGGCTGGCCAAGCGCGACGAAGCCAAGGGGAATGGCGTCTGCACGTCCACGCAGGCGACCTATCGGACGATACCTGCTTCCTTGAAATAGCGCGCAACACCGGGATGCAGGCGGCCGGCCGGGGCGGCCGCTACCGTGTTCTGGGCCGTGGTCTCGGCCAGTTGCGGCGGCGGCCCCAGACGCTCGAGCTCGTGCAGCGCCTTGGCCAGACGCCACGCCACCGCATCGTCGAGGTCCGGCCGCGTCAGCACGAAGCTCCACGATCCTACCGAAGGAATGGGCTCGGCCTGTCCCGGAAAGCTGCCGGCCGGCTGAGTCACCGGCTTCAGGAAGGGATGCTTGGCGAGGATGCGCCGAATGCCGTCGGCGTCGGGCGCGATGAAGCGCGCGCCCTTCTCGCTCTTGGCGACCGTAGCGAAACCCGGCCAGCCTGTGCCGCCGCCCCACAAGGCCGCAACGCGCCCGTCGAGCACCATCGCCGGTCCATCGCCCGCCCGCTCGAGATAGACCGGCACGAAGTCGCGTGCCGGATCGAAGCCCAACCCGTCCATGGCGTAGCGGCCGAGAATCACCAGGCCGGACCCTTGCGCGCCCCAGGCGATCGGCTGGCCTTTGAGATCGGCGATCGTGCGGTAGGGCGAGTCGGCACGCACGACGAACATGCCGGCGGTGGGATACATCGCCGTCAGGACCTTGAGATCGGCCGGCGGGCGACCGATGCCCGACAACGATTCGTGGACCACCTCGCCTTGCACCAGCGCGATGTCGAGCTTGCCCGCTTCGAGAAGCGGCACGTTCTCGGTGCTGCCCTTGGTGTTGACGGCCTCGATCTCGAGCGTCGGGTCGACGCGGCGCACACCTTCGACGAAGGCAGCGCCATAGACCGGGAAGCCGCCGCCCGGCGTGGCGGTGCCGAGGCGGATCTTCACGGCTTGCGCTTTGGCCGGCGCCGCGGCCAAGGCGAGGGCCGCGCCGAGGATGAGGCGTCTGTGCGCTGCCATGGTTGCTCCATTCAGGGCTTCTCGAGGTAGGGCTCGACCTTGCCGGTGAGCTTGATAGTGAGCGGATTGCCCTTGCGGTCGACCGTCTTGCCGACGGCGACGCGGATCCAGCCCTCGCTGATGCAGTACTCCTCGACGTTGGTCTTCTCTTGGCCGTCGAACCGGATACCGACGCCGCGCGTGAGCAGTGCCTCGTCGTAGTACGGGCTCTTGGGATTGGTCGAAAGACGGTCGGGCAGTTGGGGAGGGGCGGACGAATCGGTCATGGCGGCAGTATAGCCAGCGACGCCGCCTTGTCGCCCGCCGTTACGTGACGGCTCGATCAGCGTTCCTCGGGCGGTCGGACATTTCTGAACAGGGCAAGCAAGGCGAGATCGTAGCCGGCCTTCAAGAGGCCGCCCGCCAACAATGGCCAGGCAAAGCCCGACAGCATCAGCAACGAACCGGAGATCACCGGTCCGAGACCCGAGGCGAGGCTGCGCGGCACCGCCGTGAGGCTGGCCGCCGCCGCCCGTTCTGCAGGCGTGACGACAGCCATGACGTAGGAGTTCCGCGTCGGCACGTCCATCTGCGACAACAGGCTGCGCAGCAGCAGCAGGCCGATCACCACCGGCAGGCTGGACACGAAGGGAATGGCGACCAAGCAGAGACTCGACGGCAAATGCGTGAAGACCATGGTGCGCACCAGCCCGATGCGATTGGCGAGCGGCACCGCGGCGAAGAACGACGCGGCCGACAAGAGGTTGGTCCAGAAGAACAGGCTGGCCGCCGCCGACAGCGACAGGCCGAAGCTCTGGAACAGCCACAGCGCCAACATCGACTGGGCGATCAGGCCGCCGGCAAAGGCATCGATGCTGAACAAGGCAGCCAGGCGGTAGACGATGGTCCGCGACGGACCGAGCGGCGCACTCCGGTCGGCGTGGTGCGCTGCCGGGGGCTCGACGACGCCGCGGTAGATCAGGCCGCTCGCCAGTCCGATCAGAGCATAAAGCGCAAACATGCCCTGCATCGCCTGCAACGGCGAGACGCCCCAACTCTCCTCGGCGAGTGCCGGCAAGGCCGCCAGCAGCGTGCCGCCGGCGCCCATCAGCGAGCCGGCGAGGCTGTAGCGCACGAACAGGGCGGTGCGATCGCGGTCGGCGACCGACTGCGCGAGCAAAGACTGTTCCAGCGGCAGAAAGACACTGACATCGCCGCTCGAAGGATTGAGCGTGCCGACGAAGGCCACAACCAGCAGCGGCCAGAACGCCTGCAGGCCGGCGAAACCCAAGCCGGTGATCGCCATCAAGACCGCCGCCGCCAGCAGCGGCCGACGATGGCCGAAGCGGGCGGTGATCAGGCCGGAGGCCAGGGTCAGCGTCGCCGAGCCCAGCAGGGTCGCTGTCGCCAATACCCCGACCTCGAACGCATCAAGACCGAGCACCAGAAGGTAGGCAGGCAGCAGCACGCTGACATAGCCATCGGCCAAGGCGCGCAAGCCGCGAGCGCAGATCAACCGCTTGGCGTTGGCGTCGGCCGACGCCGGGAACAGCCGCATCCTCAGATCCGGGCGAGGACGAGGGCATAGGCCATGCCGGCAACGGCGCTTGCCAGCAGAACGGCAATGATGCCGACCTTGAAGCGGAAGATCGCGATGGCAGTCGCCAGAGCCAGCACTGCCGACGGCGCATCGATGGATGACAGGATCGGGACGTTGATGCTGGCGCCCAGCGCGGTGAACGGCACGAGCTTGGCAAACAGCACGTGCAGGCCGAACCATACCGCGAGATTCAGGATGACGCCGACCACCGCGGCAGTGATGGCGGCGAGCGCCGCGGCCAGCGCCTTGTTCGTGCGCAGCGTCTCGACGAACGGCGCGCCGACGAAGATCCAGAGAAAGCACGGCACGAAGGTCACCCAGGTCGTGAGCAACCCGCCCAGCGTGGCGGCAAGCAGCGGCGGCAGTCCGCCCGGCTCGCGCCACGCCGCGAGAAAACCCACGAACTGCGTCACCATGATCAGGGGGCCCGGCGTCGTCTCGGCCATGCCGAGCCCGTCCAGCATCTCGCCAGCCGTCACCCAGTGATAGTGATCGACTGCCTGCTGGGCGACATAGGCCAGCACGGCATAGGCGCCGCCGAAGGTCACCACGGCCATCTTGCTGAAGAAGATCGCGATGTTGGTGAAGACGTTGCCGCCGCCCAGCATCAGATAGAGGCCGACCACGGGCACCAGCCACAGCACCAGGAACACCGCGGCGATCGACAATGACCAGCCGAGAGCCGGCCGCGCATGGGCGGGCGTCTCCTCTCCCAGCAAGGAGTCACGATCGGCGACCTGGCGGGCGCCGACCTTGCCGTGACCGCCGGCGCTCAGGAACGGCTGATAGCCGGCCGCGCCAGCGACATAGCCGATGATGCCGGCGCCGAACACGATCACCGGAAACGGCACATCGTAGAAGAAGATGGCGACAAAGGAGACGACGGCGATCGCCGTCATGACGTTGTTCCTGAGGGCGCGCCGGCCGACCCGCAGCACGGCCTCCACGACGATCACCAGCACGGCGGCCTTGAGGCCGAAGAACAGGCCTTCGACGATGGTGAGGCGCCCAAACAAGACGTAGATCCACGACAGCGCCATGATGGCGAGCAGGCCCGGCAGCACGAACACCGTGCCGGCGAACAGGCCGCCCTTGGTCTTGTGCATCAGCCAGCCGATGTAGGTCGCGAGTTGCTGCGCCTCGGGGCCGGGCAGCAGGGTGCAGTAGTTCAACGCCTGAAGGAACCGGTTCTCGCCGATCCACTTCTTCTCCTCGACGATGATGCGATGCATCACCGCGATCTGGCCGGCCGGCCCACCGAAGGAGAGTGCCGCGACTCGCAACCAGACCCGCATCGCCTCACCGAACGAAACGCCGTGCGGCGGCACATCGTCTGTCTTGTCGGCCACCGCCTCGCTCATCGTGTCTTCTCCGCACCGGACGTCTTGAAATACTCATAGAGATCGTCGAGCACCGCGGCGCCGCGGGCCAGCCGCTGCTCGTCGTCGCGATGGGCGGCGGCGATCCCCGACATCAAGGTGCGGATGCCCGCCGTCTCGTCGCGGCCGTACTTGCCGTCCTTGAGATCGATGTCGTGGATGATCTCGCCGATGGCGGCAAGTGCCGGGTCGTCGAGGCCGGCGCGCAGCAGCAGCACCTCGAAGGTGCAGCGGTCGCCCTCATGCGTGTACTCACCCTCGAACATGTCGAAGCGCACCTCGCCGGCGCGTGGAGCATAGGCCCGCCCGGCTACGAACTTGAAGCGCGCGGCCGGATCGATGAAGCGACGGATCAGCCAGGACGACGCGATGCGATCGATCTGGACGTGCTCGCGCGTCACCCAAACCTTGCCTTCGATGGCCGACGGGTTGGCCGCTGATCCGGTCATGGCTTGGCTCCCTTCCTGCAGACGAGCTTCGAGGCGGACGATGCCCTGCTCGGCGGCTTGCCGTCCGGCGGCGGCGAAGAAATCGATGGCCGCCGTCTCGCTGAGTTGCCGGCGCAGGCGTGCGACTTGGCTGGCGATATCGCCCGGCTCGCCATCGGGCGGGCTTTGGTCGAGGCGTGCCGCGAGCGCTGCCGTCTCCTCGGTGAGCTTGGCGTAGTCCTGATTGCGCGGTGCGATGAACATCTGCCGCAGCTCGCCATCGTCCAGGCCCTCGACCAACTCGGCTTCGCACACCACCGCCTCGCCGCCCAACTCGACGATCTCGCGGGCCAGCCAGGCAAAATCCTCTTGCGTCTCCTCGTTGCTGGGCAATGCGTAAACCGCGTTCTTGACGATCACCGCACCCAGCGCCTGCAAGCGGCGCCAGACCTTGACGCGCGCGTAGGCCGGCTTGGCCGGCAGCTGATGAATCAGCAGCAGCCACGGCGCTTTGGTGACGCTTCCACCAGCATTCATGGTTCACCTGTACCACATGACTAATATTTTTTGCAACACATGTATCTTTCTTCTTGAAGCTCTTTCCAAAAAAGGATAATCAACATGAAACGGACGTATCATAAAAGATGCCAGATGGCCTTTCAGGCAAAGCCGATCGCCTTCAAGCCCGCCCGGCTGAAGGGCCTCAGTTGGAAGCTGATCCTCCGTGCGGCAATAGCCTCACAGCATCGAATCACAATCGCACGTCCAGAGGAATCCCTCAGAGAGTCAAACTCAAAGTAGGCTGGTATAAGTCGAGCGCATGAGCCAGGAACGGACGACAGCTCGGTGAATTCAAGCGCCACGTCGATCGAGGAACCTTCGCAGCAACGAAGCACACAGTGAAGCGTGCGAATAGGGCAGACCGTGCCGCGCGTGCCCGACCACGTTGAGTTCGGCGTCTGGGAGCAATCGGTGCAGCTCCGCCATGATCGGCACGGGAATGAAGGGGCTGCCGTCAGGATGCAACAACAGCGTCGGGCAACGGATTTCCTTCACGTTCCGAGAAAGGTCGGTACCCACCAACACACTCAATACATCGAGGATCGACGCACGCGACCACCTTTCCTGCTGCGCGGCAAACCAATCCCACTGATCGGGCGAAAGAGCACCGTCGTGGAAGCGATCGCGCATGAAGGTGTCCGACCACGCCTTGACGCCGCCTTGGTCGAGCTGGCGGCGCCAAACCTCGACACGTTGGATCGAGGCGCCCAGATGAGCGCCATTGCTGACGGTGAGCGTGGCGACACGGTCGGGCCGGGCGAGCGCCGCCGCGAGGGCGATGGTACCGCCGATCGATTCACCGACGAGGTGGAAGCGCTGCAGGCCGGCGGCATCGGCAACAGCGAACAGATCGTCGACCAACAGGCCGAGTGACCAGGTGAAGTCCGCCTTCGGAACATGCGAGCGGCCGCAGCCGCGCATGTCGAAGCTCACGAGACGATGTGCATCCGACAGCGCCGGAAACCAGCCCGCCCAAATCCGCGCGCTGGCGCCAATCCCGTGGTGGAACAGGATCGCTTCACGTGGCTCATGCGGGCCGACCTGATCGACTGCTTCGTAGTACAGGCTGCCGTGGCCAGTCGACGCAAGAGGCATGCGCTAGTCGGCTCGCATTCCCGCTTCCTGAATTACCTCCGCCCACTTCTTGCGATCGGCGGCGATCGTCGCCTTGAGGTCAGCCGACGAACCGATGATCGTATCCATACCATTGTCGAGAAAGCGCTTCTGCACATCGGCCTTCGCGACGGCGGCCCGCAGCGCCTTGTTCCAGAGCTCCGTGAGGTCGGCTGGCAACGCGCGTGGACCGAACACGGCGAACCAGTTGACGACCGAGTAGCCCGGCACGAACTGAGAGATCAGGGGCAGATTGGCAAACATCGGCGACTGCCGCGGCGAGCCGAAGGCGATCGGGATGAGCCCGCCGCCGCCGATCTGGCCGAGGAATTCCGGCATGTTCCCGAACATGATGTCGCAGTTGCCGGCAACGATGTCTTGAATGGCCGGCGCGCCGCCGCGATAGGGCACGTGCAGAAGATTGACGCCGGCCATCTTCTTGAACAGTTCGCCGGCCAAGTGCTGCGACGTGCCGTTGCCGGCCGAGGCATAGGAGATCTTGCCAGGGTTCTTCTTCGCCTGCTCGATCAGCTCCGGCACGGTGCGGAACGGCACGTGCTTGCCGAAGACGAGAATGTTGTAGACGCCGACGATGGCTGCGATCGGCGTCAAGTCGGTATCGACATTGATCGGCAGCTTCTGGCCCGGCATGACCGGCGCCACGCACATGGCAGCCATCGCCGCCAGCCCTATGGTGCGGCCATCAGGCGGGGCATTGGCGACCGTTTCGTTGGCGATGAAGCCCGACGCGCCCGACTTGGTTTCGACGATCACATTCTGGCCGACTTCCGGCTTGACGGCTTCGGCCAAGATGCGACACAGCAGGTCGGCCGTGCCGCCGGGCGGAAAGCCGCAAAGGAATCGAACGTCGCCGGCAATCTTCGCTTGGCCCCATGAGGCCGTTGTCGTCAATCCCACCGCAGTAGCGGCCGCACTCGCCAATACCGTCCTACGCTTCATTTGGTTTCCTCCCTGAGCGCCAAGAGCCTAGAGCGGCTTGCGCTGAATTGGAACCGCTTGCGGTTCCAATTCAGCGGAAACGCGCCGGTATCGCCAGCAATTCCACAGGGCATGGCGGGTTCGTCTGATTCCAGATGAACGCGCCATGCTCTAGCATACTTTCATGGTCTCACTTCACCGACGCACCATGCTCGCTGGCTTTTGGTCGATGCCGATTGGTGCTTTGACATCGTCGACACGAGCGCAAGCGATCGACTTTCCCGACCGGCCCCTGCGCTTGATCGTCGGCTTCCCGCCTGGCGGGCCAAACGACCTTCTTGCCCGCATCGTCGCACCCGGCATCGGCGAACGCCTCAATCGCACGATCGTCGTCGAGAACCGGGCGGGAGCGAACGGGGAGATTGCGGCCGCCTCGGTCGCCAAAGCGCCGCCCGACGGCAGCGTCTTCATGCTGGCTTCCAACGGCTCAACGACCGTGGCGCCGGCCTTCAACCGCAGTCTGCCCTACGATATCCGCACCGATTTCGTTGCCGTGGCGCCGATCGGCATCAACCCGATGCTGCTGGTGGTGCGCAACGACCTGCCAGCCACAGACATAGGCGCTCTGTTGAGGCTCGCGCGCACCCAGCCAGGCAAGCTGAACGGCGCCTCCGCCGGCGCGGGCGGCGCCACGCACCTTGCCCTCGAGCTCTTCAAGACGACGGGCAAGGTCGACATTGTCCACGTGCCCTACAAAGGAGGCGGCCCAGCCATGGCCGATTTGATGGCAGGCTTGGTGGACATCTATTTTGGCGGACTCGCGACAGCGTTGCCGCATGTCAACGCAGGCAAGTTGCGTGCCCTCGGGCAAACGTCCCTTGTTCGTTCGGTGGCCGCCCCTGAGATTCCGACCATCGCCGAGTCGGGCTTGCCAGGCTACGAAGCGGCGATCTCTTACGGCATCTTCCTGCCGGCGGGCGCTTCACGGGACCTGACCAACCGACTCCATTCGGCAGTCGACGCCACCATCCGCTCGCCTGAAGTCGCCCGAAGGTTCGCCGAACTGGGAGCCGATCCCCAGTTCGGTACGCCGACGCAGTTCGCCGCCTATGTCGCCGCCGATCTCGCCAAATGGGCCGCCTTGGCCAAGGATGCCGGCCTCAAGATGGAATGACGGACGTCGCCTCGGCCTACTTCACCGAGGAGAACGCGGTCGGCATCAGGAACTGATTCGAGACGTTGGCAACGATCGCGCCGTCTTTTTCGGTCTCTGCTCGCTTGGCCAGCCATTCGGGGTCGGCGGCAAAGGCATTCCACTTCTTTTCACGGTCGGCGAGAGATTCCCAGACCAACAGGTAGTACAGTTCTTGGTTGGACTCGCCGATCAACGTGGTCCAAAAACCGGCCTGCTTGATGCCGTGCTTGTCCCACAGCTTCAACGTGATATTGGCGAAGCGATTGAGCAGCGCCGGAAGGCGGCCTGGAACGCATTTGTAGACGCGCAGTTCGTAGATCATCTCATTCTCCCCAGGGAAGTTGTCTAGAAATCCGCGTCAAAGCGCGGGACGAAGCCATCGCCTTTGTAGTCGACGTGGCAGGTGAACGGCGCGCCGAAATGGCAAGGCATCAGTCGGGCACCCGAGCCGGCGCAATGCTCCAGCGCCGCACGGCGGCTCTTGCGGGCGCCCACTGCATCGGCACAGGCGAAGCTGTTCCATTCCGGGTGATAGACCTGCACGGCATGGTGCAGGATGTCACCGCAGAACAACGCCTTGCTCCCACGAGATTCGAACTTGATGGCGATGGTGCCCGGCGTGTGGCCGGGGGCGGGCTCGATTTCGAGATTCTCGTCGAGTCTGACAGCTCCCTCGACCATCCGAGCCAGGCCTGCCTCGACAACCGGCAACACCGAATCGCGAAACGAACCGCCATTGGCCGGTCCAGTCTTCGGATCCATGTCGACCTTCAGGTAGTGGTCGTAGTCGGCGCGACTGAAGACGTACTTGGCGTTCTTGAAGGTCGGTACCCACTGCCCATTCTCAAGCCTGGTGTT
>Ga0194131_10009238_pt1 | contig 12526 bp, 9 predicted proteins | sample TA2KigO120mmetaG_FD_148631 | JGI IMG/M metagenome (GOLD analysis project Ga0194131, IMG submission 148631) | Freshwater microbial communities from Lake Tanganyika, Tanzania - TA2015053 Kigoma Offshore 120m | ecosystem: Environmental > Aquatic > Freshwater > Lake | place: Tanzania: Lake... | reverse complement strand
CATAGGTCTTGTGGATTCCGTCAATGGCCTGGTCCAGCGCGGCCTGACGGCTGGGAGTAAGGGTCTCGTTCGGCATTGCAGTGTCCTTTCACTACGCCGGGACCCTCGCCTCGCGAAGAGTGGGGTGATACTATCGCAAGTCCCCGAGAATGTCAAGAGCGGTGGTAAAATTTGGTTAACCGCGCAGGGCGTGGTAATATTGCCGTGCAATGCGCGGTTAACCGTACAGCGAATGGTTATGTCGAGATGAATGAGTCTCAGGCGCGACGTGTCTTGAAGGCATGTGTGGCAACGATGCCTGGCGTCGGCACGGTGCATGGCCGCGGTTACAAATGGGTGCGTGACTGGCTGATCCCGGCCCTCAAGATCTTGCCGGCCGAGGCTCCTGAGGATAGACGCCTGCTTGCCGCGGGTTGGGACCTGCTCAGCGGAGTCCACTTCCTGAACGGCGGCGACAATGTCTCGCTTCGCGCCGAGGAGGAGTCGATGCGACTCGCACCAGACGATATCGACTTCCTCGGAGAATACGTTGGCGACTGTTCACATCGCGGAGCGTTCGACCGGGCGCGCAAGGCGCTTGACGAATACGAGCAGCGCTTCGGGCCGTCGCCCACCCTGTTGAAGTTGCGACAAGACCTCGAGGCCGCTTGCGTGAACCCGTGCGTACTGCGCGATCTGGCGCACTGGGAAACGCAGGTTGGCGACGCATTGGCCCGCTTCGATCCGGACGCCGCCCTCAGCGTCCTCGGGCGACGCCGCTCGGCGGCGGCACTCCAGTGGAAAGCGTGTGCTCACGGCGCGCGGGAAGACTACCCGCGATTCCACGCCGCATGGAACCGTTTGCTCGCCGGCTCCACGGCCGTTAGCCTGGAGTACCAGTTCTGGTTCTATCTGCCGGACCAGGCCTGGAACGAGCCTGATTTCTGGAAGTCACTGATCGAGCACACAGCCCGTTTCACCAAAAGCTGCCTCCTGACACAGTGCTACGTTGATGGTCTCCCTGCGCGGCCTGGGGAGAATACGTTCGTCTGGCGATTCGCCCTGTCGTGCGAATTTCAACTCGCGAGAAGCGCGAAAGACCTCGACCACATGCGAAGCCTGCACGACGAATATCCCGACTGGCCCGAAGTAGCCAGCCACCTTCGTTGGTTCGAGGAGGCCGCTACTCCCCCAGGTCGGCCTGCAAGCGGCGGGTGACGCCCCAGTCGGACTCTGCGTCGGCTTCCATTTCCAGCGCGCGGGCGAACGCTTCCTGCGACTCGCGGTCGCGGCCCGCCGCGCGGAGGATGTGCCCGTAGTGATAAAAGTGAATTGACGTGGCCATGAGCGGATTGCTTTTCGAGCGTCCCGCCTCGATGACGTTCTCGATGAGGCTCAGCGCCTGCTCGTGATTGCCCTGGCGCCAGTGCAGCCAGGCCACCGTGTCGTTCACGTGCGCGTCGAATAACTGCGGCGCCAGCTCGCGCGCCTTTTCGGTGTAAACCAGCGCGCGGTTGAGGTCGCTGCCCAGCTCCACCATGCAATAGGCCAGATCGTTGTACGCCGCGGCCTGGAACAGATGATGCGGCGTGAAACGCAACACCGCCTCGCAGTGCTCCTGGGCCTGGGCGAAATTCGACTCGCGAATGTGCAGGTTCCACAGGAAATTGTGCAGCGAGGCATTTTCCGGCATGATCGAGAGCGCCGACTCCAGCTCTCGAATCGCCCGCCCGAAGAAGCGGCGCTGGCGATACCGCTCGGCCACCCCGAAGCGGACCAGGAATTCCCGCGGATACGCGCGGCAGCGGTCCAGCGCGTTGCGCAGCGTGAACGACTCTATGATGGTGGCCCACAGCGACATCGCGAGGTTGACGGATTCCTCGGAATCCTCCTCGTCGGCTTTCACGTCCGCGCGCTTGAGCAGGGACTGGCCCTTCCGCATGCTCGCCGAGAGGAGCGCGAGCAGGCGCTGATAGGCATCCGGCGAGGCCAGCGGACGCTCCGCGATGCGCGGGCTGGCCAGCGTCGCGTGGACGTTGAGCCACTCCTCGAAAATAAACTCGAAGGGCACCGGCGGAAAACCAAGCTGCGCTTCCGGCCGGATGATTTCCGCCCGCACCTGGGCCAGCTCGTCGGCGGCATCCTCGGAGAGCCCCTCCACGGGCTCTCTCTCCGAGCGTCGGGAGAGCGGCGTGGCGCCACGCAAGAGGCGACCACTGGGACCGTAGCCTTCCAGCCAGGTGGCCTCCGGCTCGGCGGGCTCGTATTCGAAGGTTTCGCCCTCGTCCTCTTCGGAGTCTGACGGTCCCTCGTAGCAGCCGTCCCAGTAAAACGAGAGTCCGGTGAAAAATGCCAGGCGCGCGGCGGACGCGAACAGATCTTCCAGGGAGCGTCGGACCAGCGCCTGGCGCCCCAGGCCCGGGTGTTCCTCCATAAAATTCCGCACTTGCTCGGCGCGGATGATGTGCACGAGCAAGTGGTCTATTTCCGCCATGATGGCCGGTGCGAAAAGCGAGGGATTTTCGTCGACGCCGGCGCGGAATTCAGTGAGCGCGCGGTCCAGCCCGCCGTCCTCGATGGATTGCAGGCCCAGGCGGAACGAGATGTCCACCAGCGCCGGGGCGAACGCGCCGTTGAGCGACGATGCGACGCGGTACTCGCGACGGGCGAGCCGCTGGCGGCCGAGCTTCTCGTACAACATCCCCAGCGACAGGTGCATGTGCGGGTTGTCCGGCTCGAGCGTCACCGCCTTGGACACCAGCGCGTGCGCCTTCTTGAGCTGGCCGAGCCCCTCGTGGCAGAGCCCCATCTCGTACTCCACGCCGGCGCACTCGTGGCCGCCCTGGGTCGCCTTCAAGTGGCGCAGCGCCTTGCGAAGCTTCCCCTTCTCGCGATACACCGAGCCCAGGATGAGGTTGGCGTCCGCCACGTGCTGCTCAAAGTCCAGCGCTTGCTGGAGCACCGCTTCCGCGAGGTCAAGCTGGTGGAGCTGTCGGTAAAACAGTCCCAGTGCGACCAGATCCGCCTCGGCGGCTTCTTCCGTCGGCGCGGCTTCGGCGACCGTGACGCGGCCTGGCGGATCCGCCGCGAGGACCGGCGTGACGCCGTGCATCGCGCGCAATGCCCTGACCGCCTTGCCAAACGCGCCCCGCGCGCCCTCAGCGAGAATGAGGCTCTCGTGGGCGCCCAGATGGCGCGCGTCCTTCTTGAGAAGGCGGGTGAAGAGCTTCACCGACGACTCGATGTCCCCCAGGCGGATGCACGCCCAGGCCTGCTCGAAAAGCCGCCCGATTTCGGCTGGATCCCGCTTGCCGACCCGCAGCTGTTGCCGACAATCCGCACACAGGCGGACGCCGCCGTCGCTGCCCTTACACCGCACACATCTCATGGCCGACTCCAACCGAGGTGGTAGGTTTAAGGCGCACCCTCCGAAGTGGAGATGGTGCGCAGGATGCGTCGCGCGCCGGCATAGCGGCTGCTCAAGTAGGGATCGGAGAGGCGCCCCACGTTGACCCCACGCTGTTTCGAGGAGGCGTGCAGAACCTGTCCGTTTCCGATATAAAAGCCAACGTGGGAGACCACGTCAGGGAGATAGGTGTAGAAGAACACCAGATCGCCGGGCTGCAAGTTCTTGCGGTCGACGGCCACCCCGTCGCCGGCGAATTGCTGGTCAGCGTCGCGGTGGAGCTTGATGCCGCAGAAGCGGTACACGGTGTGAGTGAAGCCCGAGCAGTCGACACCCGCCGTGGACATTCCGCCCCACACGTACGGAACCCCCATGTAGAGGCGGGCGACTTTGAGAACCTCCTGAGCGGTTGGCGCAGGACGCCCCTCGATCGGGCGGACGTCCTTGCCGGGCACGACGCCCTTGCGACCGTCGGGCAGCGTCACCGCGATCCACTCGGCGTTGGGATCCTCGGCCCACAGTACGGTGGACAGGTACACCGCCAGCAGCACCTTTCCGTCCGGGGCCGCGCGGACGGCGCTGCGCGCGGCGCGCACTTCGACCGGCGTTCCCTGGGGCGTGACGCCCAGGCGGATCTCGGAAGCGCCGACCCAGCCCTCATAGCCGAACTGGTCGGGGAGCGCCACTTTCAGCCAGGCGCCCTTCCTGGCCACCACCCGCAGAGGCTCGCCGAGGAAGGCCTGGGTCACGGTCTCCGAAGTACTGCTCGGATACTTGTGCAGGGTCACCACGCCGCGCGTGAAGTAGCCCTCCGCAGCCTTCGCCGCAACTGGAGCACGGGCGGCCAGCAAGGCCACAACGAGCAAACCCAGATAGATACGGGCAAACCGCTGCATCACGACGCTTCCTAACATGCGGAAATAAGGTGTTGAGGCGTGATCTCACCTAGAATTCCCCGAGGTGGAGTTGAATCCTGCACCTCGAGGGCAGCGCTCGGATCGGCGTCGCGTCAACGTTTCTCGCGTGAAGAACCTTCAAAGGAGATCGACCCGGACGGCGGGAACTCCGCGGGGATGGAACTGAAGGAGCTAGGGTCCGATGAACTGCTTCCGGTCGCCGAGCTGAACCGGGCCATCTGGTACCCCCACACTGAAGCCGACCACTACCTGGACTTTTACCGCACCACGCTCGCCACGCCCTGGAGCCAGGCCCACGTCCGGGTCATGGGCCTTTCCCAGGGGACGAGCCTGCTCTGTTCCTTCAAGCTTTACACGCTCGACTACCGCATCGGCACAAAGACCTATCGGACCGCGGGCATCGGCGCGCTGATGACGTTCCCCGAGCATCGCCACAAAGGGTACGCCACGCACATGCTGAAGGCGGCGTTGACGGCGCTGCGCGCCTCGTATCAGATCAGCATGCTGTTTGCGGAGATCAACCCGCTGTTTTTCGCGCGCCTCGGCTTCGTGCACATCCCGACGCTGCTCCACGAGTACGACACCACCCGCAGCGCGGCGTCACTGGCCGCCATGCCGCCGCTTCCCGAGGGCCTGATCCGCCCGGCGCTGGAGATCGACCTGGAGGACGTCCTTCCGATTTACGCGGACACCGCGCCCGCCTGTCCGCTCGGGTGCGTGCGGGACATCTGGTTCTGGCGCCACCGCATGGAACTGGGGCGCCTGCACGAGCGGTTGCTCGGCATGCCGCGCGACACCTATCACCTCATCGTGTATGGCGAGCCGGGCAACGTGAACGCCTACATGTGGTTGTCTTGCCGCCCGCAGAAGTGGGAAGTCGAGGAGATCGCCGGCCGCTCAGGCACGTCCCTTGAGCACCTGCTGGAGTGGACGCTGCGCGAGGCCCGCGCCCACAAGGTGCCCCGCGTGACCTGCCAGGTGAAGGGCCACGCCCGCGCGGCCTGGGGAAACCCGCACGGCACGACCCAGAGCGAGCCGGCCTTCATGATCCATCCCCTGGCGTCTTCGCTGGACCCGGACGCGCTCGATCGCACGGAGTGCAACCTCGTCTGGAAGACGGATCGATTTTAGTCGGCGTCCCCAAAGGCGGCGATCAGCGTTCACAAACCGCCAATGGTCGCGATTTCCATCACGGACATCAAAATGTGGCCTGGCTCACAGAACATGGGCTTGAGGGTGCAGTATCATGAACACACAAGAGCTACCTGACGAGACAACCTGATACCTCCCTTCCGAAGTGGCGCCACACAACGGCGCCATTTCTGTTTCCGTGGTGTGGCTACACGGTTTTGCAGGTGGGGATCGGGGTTGTGGTGGAGCATTTCCAGCGGGTATATCGGCGCCTGCGCTTCTCAAGCGTCAGGAGGCACGGGGAGGCTGGACTCCTTGAACGCAAAGTGGCCCGCCCCCCCGATGGGAAGCGAGCCACTGGCGCGCCGGGGCGCGTTGAGATTACTGGGCCTGCACGGTCTCCGGCGTATTGCCGTTGGTGTGCGCGAGGCGCTCCTTGAACTTGGTGACGACCTGCTTCTTGGTCTTCTCGGTCCACTCGCCGAGGTCTTCCTTCAGCTCGCCCGCGTAGGAGCCAGCCTTCACCTTGGCCTCGTTGGCCTTCGCACTGATGAGCTCGCGGGTCTGCGCGCCGCTCTGGGGGGCGAGGATGATGGCCGTCGCGGCGCCGACCAGGCTGCCGACGAGGAGGCCGAACACGAAGGGAAGGGCGTTGGTCTTCGGGGTGGTGACCGGGGTGGTGGTTTCGGTGTTCTCCATCGTGGGTTCTCCTTTTTTTGCTCTTTAAGCTTCTCTGGTGGACACTTCGAAGTTTCGTCCACGCCCCAATCATAATTGAACCCATGTCGTCGCGCACTTCCCCCTCTGAGTGATTTGTAGGGGGATACTTCCCTCCCCCGATCGGGGGAGAACCCCGCGCCCCTGTGGAAAGCGGGCGCCCATGCTGGCTGATACCCGTAAGGGCGGTCTCGTGCTGTCCCCCGCCAACGCCCGCGCCTGGGGGCAGCGCGGGCGCGAAGTCATCGCCGAGGTCCTGCGCTCCCTGCCGCAGCGCGTTGCCGACCATCGCGTCGACCTCATCCTGGTGGACGGGGTGCGCCACGTCGCGGTGTGGGGCGCTTCGTGGCGCGGAAATCCACCGCTTGACGGGCAGGAGGCCCGCTTCGGCGAGGCCGCCGCCCTCCGCGAATCCTCCGCCGCCGATCTGCTGCGCGCCGCGCCGGCCCTGCGCGACCTCATTGACGCGCCGGATCTGGCGAGCACCGTCACCCTCCCCTTGCGCCGCGATCAGCAGACCATGGCGCTCCTGGTGGTGCACCCCCTCGACGGCAAGCGCCCGAGCCCGCGGGCCCTCAACGATCTTCGCCGATACGCGCGCCTCGCCGCCGCTACCCTGCAGGCCGCGCGGCAGACCGCCGAGGAAGCCCGCGAATTGGACGGCTATCGCGCCCTCTCCCACCTCCTCGACACCGGCGCGCCGCGGGACCGCAAGACGCTGGCCCGCGCCCTGGGAAAATCCCTCGCCGCGGTCATCGGGGCGCGCAATTGCCTCATCCTGGCACGCGCCAACAGCACCGCGCCTCTGTCGGTCATTGCCAGCCGGGGATATCCCGGGCGCAAGGCCTCCGGCCTCGTCTTGTGGCCCCAGGATCCGCCCTGGGCCGAAGTGCTCGGCGAGTCGGACCGACCGTTCGAGCTCGACGCCGCCTTGCTCGACAGCGGCTGGCAGGCGGTCGTCGGCGCCGGCCCCATCCTGGTCGCGCCGGTCTACTGGAAAGGCTGGCTGCGCAGCGTCATCATTTTTCCCTCCGACCTCACCCACGCCACCGGCGCTCACCTGCTGGAACCAGAGCGGCTCTCCTCAGTGGCCGCGCACGCCGGGCTGCTCTGGCAGAACGCGGAGTTGATTCAGCGCCTGCGCCGCGACGAAGAAGTGCTCCAGGGCCTCACCAAGCGCGCCGTTCAGGTCCAGGAGGAGGAGCGGCGGCGCATCGCCAGCGACATCCACGACGGCGTGACCCAGCGCATCGTGAGCATCTGGTACCGCGTGATGAATTTGAAGAAGCTGCTGCTCAAGCACCCCGAGGAAGCCGAGCAGGAGCTGGAAACCATCAAAGCCCAGCTCGACCTCGCGCTGCAAGAGGCGCGCGGCGCCATCTACAACCTGCGCCCGTCCACCCTCGACGACCTGGGCCTCATCCCCTCGCTGCGCTCGCTGGTGCACGACTTCGAGAAAGAAAGCGGCGTGGCGTGCCTCATGCAGATTCGCGGAGAGCGGAGGCTGCCCTCATATTTCGAAGTGGGGATTTATCGCATCGTGCAAGAGGCGCTGCGCAATATAAAAAAGCACGCGCAGGCCGCCACGGCGAGAGTTTCCGTACACATCGGAGAAGAGGCGGTGCGCCTCACGATCATTGACGACGGCCGCGGATTTTCCCGCAAGAAGCGCAGCGGCGATAATATCGTGAAATCCTTCGGCCTGGAATCCATGGAAGAGCGCGCCCAGATGCTGGGCGCTGATCTCTTCGTGCGGTCGCACCCCGGTGAGGGGACCCAGATCCGCGTGTCGTTCCGCGTCCCACCGGAAATGGAGCGCGAAGAATGAAACCGATCCGGATCATCATCGTGGACGACCACGCAATGGTCCGCGAGGGGCTGCGCACCATGCTGCGTCACCAGGAGACCCTGCAGATCGTGGACGAGGCTGAGACCGGCGCGAACGGCATCGAAGCGGTGGGCAAGCACCGGCCGGATGTGGTGCTGCTCGATATTCGCCTGCCGGACATGAGCGGGCTGGAAGTGTGCCGCAAAATTCACGATCAATTCCCCGAAGTCAATCCGGTGATGCTGACCGTGTACGAGGACGAGCACTACGTTTTCGAAGCGCTCCGGGCGGGCGCGCGCGGCTACCTCCTCAAGAAGGTGTCCGACGACGAGCTCACACTGGCGCTGCGCTCGGTGTGCGCCGGCGAGGTCATCGTGGATCCCAGCCTGGCCGGCCAGATGGCGCTGCGCACCGCGCAGGCCGGTGCCTCGTCGGGACTGGCGGTGAGGCTCACCGAGCGTGAGCACGAGGTGCTGGTCGCCATGGGCGAGGGGATGGCCAACAACGCCATCGCGCGCCACCTCCACATCAGCGAGGAGACAGTGAAGACGCACGTGAAGGCCGTTCTGCGCAAGCTGGGCGCGTCGGACCGAACGCAGGCCGTCTCGCTGGCCCTGCGCGCGGGAATAATCCGCTGAAGGGAGATCTGAAGGGGACCCGCGAAAAGCCGCGACGAAGAGAGGCGCCGCTTGTTGACCATTGACTCCGGCTATGAAATGGTGGTGCTGAAGGGGGAGGACAAAGGGCGTCAGCTTCCCTTGAAGTATCGCGAGATCCACCTGGGCCGCCGCTCGCAGGGCGACAGCGACGTCCACTGGATCTATTTCGCCGAGCCCACCGTTTCGCGCCACCACGCCACCCTGGTCTGGGATGAGACGCGCCGCGCCTACACCATCTACCACAAATCGCGCACCAATCCCACGCTGGTCAACGGCAAGCCGGTGCAACACTGCCCCCTGGTGCACGACGACACCGTGCAGGTCGGCCTGCTGATCTTCCGCATCCATTACGTGGGGACCATGGCGCAGACCTCCGGCGGGGGGCGCCGCGAAAAGCCGCAGCCGCCTCCGCCGCCCCCGGAGCGCACGCCTGAGCGCGAGCCCGAGTTTGAGGATTCCGAGCAGCAAGGCGTGTTGCAGAGCGGCCTGCGGCTGGCGGTCACGGCCGGTCCGGACCGTGGCAGCGTCTACGAGCTGGACAAGCCGGTGCTGTTCATCGGGCGCCGCGACGGGCTCGACGACCTGCGCGGCAGCAACGGCATCCTGCTCAACGACGACGGGCTCCCGAAAGAGCAGGTGTTGCTCGCCTGGAACGAGCGCGAGTGCACCTACGGGATTTTCCAGGCGGACACCTCACGGCTGCCCACCCGCGTGATCCGCCGCTCGGCGGGCGAGTTCCAGACCATCCACCTGGACTCGATGATGCAGACGCTGCTTCGCGTGGACGACGTGATCCAGATGGGCGAGACGGCGATGCAGCTGCAGCTCGACGCGGACGCTCCCATCGGCGCCCGCGAAGCCGAGGACCCGGGGTCGCGCCGGGGCCCGGCCTTCCAGACCATTCAGGCGGATCGCGGCAGCCTCCAGACCGTGGACCCGGACCGCGCTGCCTTCGAGGAAACGCGGATCTCGCAGCGCACCCTGGAGGGCGGGACGCGCGGGGTGCCGCCCTCGGGGAAGCTCACGCCGCCGCCCGCCTCACCGCCCTCGCCGCCGGACGACGAGCCGGCGCCGGCGCCCATGACGCCTTCGCCGCCCTGGCCGCCGGCCGAAGCCATCCATTTTCCGACGCTCGACGTCAATTTCGTGCGCAGCCTTCCCACCCGTCCGCCCGTTGCGGGGCAACCCGCCCAACGAGAGGATACGGTGGAGGGCAGGCGGTCCTACGCGCCGCCCCCGAAGCCAGAGCCGCCCACCGCGTCGAGTCTTCCGCCGGTCGAGGCGGCGCCACCGCCGCGCCGCGCGCCTTCGCCGACACCGCCTCAGGATATGCCGCCCGGAACACCCGGGCTGCCGGCCAACTACCGTCCGCCCGAGTTGTTCGAATCTGAGGACGACGACGAGCCGGCTGAGTTCGGCGAGACGTTTTCGTGGAAATATCGCGCCGACTATATCATCGGGTTCCTGGAAGGGCGCAACCGCGGCCAGAAGGTCGAGCTGCTTACCAGCCAGCTTCCCGAGGGACGGCGCATTCCGGTGGGCTCCCGCGGCGAGCGCACCAACGAGATTGAGATTGACGATCCCGGCGTTTCCAACCGGCAGGCGTCCATCACGTTCTCCTCGGGCCGTTTCACGCTGCTCAACGAGGGCGAGAAAAACAGCCTGTACGTCAATCAGCTTCCGCTGGCGCCCGGCGAGGAGATGCTGCTCAAGACCGGGGATCGCATCCACATGGGCGAGACGGTGCTGATTTTCCTGGAGCGCTCGGTGGTTCAGGCGCTCAGCAAGTTCGAGCTGAAAGTCGTGGTCGGCCTGCCCGAGGATCGCAACAAGTCCTTCGACCTTCTCAAGGAAGTCGTGGTGGTGGGACGGCTCAAGACGTGCGACATCGTGCTGTCCGATCCCGAGGTGTCACGCAAGCACCTCGCCATCACGCTGCGCGGCGGACGATTTTATCTCACGCACCTGTCAAGCAGCAATCCGACCTTCATCAACGGAGTATCGCTGCCCCGCGGCCGCGACCGCATCCTCAACGAGGGCGACAAGGTGCAGCTCAGCGACCACACCGCGGTACAGTTCCGCGCCCGCCAGACGCCTAAGCGGTCCGCGGCGCAAGTCTGATCATGTCGCGCGCCACTAAGCGGTAACGCCCTTGCGGGCCATCGCCTGCACCGCGGTGATGGCGGCCACGTCCACGATGTCGTCGGCCTTGCAGCCGCGGGAGAGGTCGTTGGCCGGGCGGTCCAGGCCCTGCAAGATGGGGCCGATGGCGGTCGCGCCGGCCAGCCGCTCGACCAGCTTGTAGCCGATGTTGCCGGCGTTGAGATCCGGAAAAACGAGCACGTTCGCGCGGCCGGCCACTTTTGAGTCGGGCGCCTTGCTCTTGCCCACCGCTTCCACCAGCGCGGCGTCGGCCTGCATCTCGCCGTCCGCCGCCAATCCCGGCGCGCGGGCGCGAAGATACTGCAACGCTTCGGTCACTTTGTCGACCTTGGGATGCTTCGCGCTCCCCTTCGTGGAGAAGCTCAGCATGGCCACCCGCGGCTCCTCCTCCAGCAGCGCGCGGCACGACTCCGCGGAAGCGATGGCGATCTCAGCCAGCTGCTGTGAGTCGGGATCGATCACCACGCCGCAGTCCGCGAAAATGAAATTGCGCTCCTCTGATTGGCCGCCCTGGCGGGCTCCCGGAACCACCATCACGAAGAAGCTGGACACCAGCTTGAGACCGTCCTGCAGCCCGATGGTCAACAGAGCCGCGCGGACCGTGTGCGCCGTGGTGTTGGTGGCGCCGGCCACGCTTCCGTCGGCTTTGCCGTCCTTCACCAGCATGTTGCCGAAGAACAGCGGATCGCGCAGCGCGTGGCGTGCCTCCTCGATGGTCGTCCCCTTGGCGCGGCGGCGCTCCTGGTAGAGGGCGGCGAGGCGCTCGAAATCGGGGGACGTGGCCGGTTCGATCACGGGGATCTTGTCGAGCGACACGCCCAGGTCCGCCGCGTGTTTCCTGACCGCGTCGGCCTTGTTGGCCAGCAGCGTGACGCGCGCGATGCGCTCGTCGCGGAGACGCGCGGCGGCCTGCACGGTGCGGGGATCGTCGCCCTCCGGCAAGACGATGTGCTGGGGGGCGGACTGGGCACGACGTCGGATCAGCTCGAGAATGTTCATGGCGACGCGGGGTTCTGGCCCGTCCCCAGGTTCTCCTTTGCCGGCTACTCACACCGCAAGTACGGATTGTTACAGAACCGAAACATTACAATGATGAAATAATTTGACTCCAGCGAAAAACCGAGGGGTATATTCATGAGTGGAGGTAACAGGTGGACGATACGCTGGTTTTCAGTCTGCACGCCCTGATGGGCCTCAGCCTCGCCGCCTGCGCGGGCCTGCGGGCCTTCATGCCGCTCTTCGTGGTCGGCCTCATGGCACGCTTCGGTGAAGTGCCGTTGGGCGCCGATTTCGGCTGGATCGGAAGCGACACGGCGCTGGTGGTCTTTGGCATGGCGACGCTCATCGAGTTGATCGGCGACAAGTTTCCGCTGGTGGACCACGCCCTCGACGCCGTCGGCACGGTGATCAAGCCGGTCGCCGCCACGCTGATCTTCGCCAGCGTGATGATTGATCTCTCGCCGCTACAGGCGACGGTCCTGGGGATCGTGTCGGCCGGCAGCACCGCCACCATCATGCACTTGAAGAAGGCGTCGCTGCGGTTGCTCGCCAGCACCGGCACGTTTGGAATGGCGAATCCGGTCGTGTCCACCCTGGAAGACGTGGCCTGCGGCGCGGGCATTGCGCTCTCCTTGCTGGCGCCGGTCCTGGCGATGGCCGCGGTCATCACGACGCTCTTGTTCGGCTTCTGGCTGGTGCGCCGCATCCGCCCGGCGCTTAAGTTTAT
>Ga0194131_10009236_pt1 | contig 12526 bp, 9 predicted proteins | sample TA2KigO120mmetaG_FD_148631 | JGI IMG/M metagenome (GOLD analysis project Ga0194131, IMG submission 148631) | Freshwater microbial communities from Lake Tanganyika, Tanzania - TA2015053 Kigoma Offshore 120m | ecosystem: Environmental > Aquatic > Freshwater > Lake | place: Tanzania: Lake... | reverse complement strand
ACATCGCGTTGACCAGGGGCGGCGCGTCGAAGGGCTCTTTCCCCTGCTTTGCCACCCACATCGGCGGGAAGCCCCACCGCATGGTGACCACCGCGCGCTCGCCGTCGGCCTCGCGGATCACCACCGGGTAGCGACCGCACATCCGCCCCTCCTGACTCCCGTTGCATGAACAGTAACCTGAACATAAAATCAGGTATGCTCGCGCTCCACCTCCCGGCCTTCCGCCTCGAGCGCTGCGGCCACGACCCGGCGGCGGCGGTGGTGCTGGTGGAGTTCGCGCGCAGCGCCGACCGGGTGCTCGCCTGCACGCCCCCGGTCGCGCGCGCGGGCGTGATGCCGGGGATGGCGCTGGCCGAGGCGCGGGCGCTGTGCCCGGAGTTGCGCGTCGAGCGCCGCGAGGGCGAGGGCGAGCGGGGCGACCTCGAGTCGCTGCGCGACATGCTGCTGCGATTCTCGCCGGCGGTGGCCGCGGTCTTCCCCGACGGGTTGCTCGCCGACGTCGCGCCCGCCGACGCCCGCCCGGTAATCGACTGGCTGTCGCGACTCGGCCACGCGGTGCAAGCGGCCTGGGCGCCCGATGCCTGGGCCGCGATCTTGTTGTCCAGGAGCGCGCCCCAGGTGGCCACCACCCCCGCCGAGGCGGCGCGCGCGCTTGCCCCCTTGCCCGTGGGCGTGCTCGGCCTGTCGCCCGATGTGCTCGAGTCGATGGCCGACGCCGGCGTGCGCACCATCGGCCAGTTCGCCCGCCTGCCGCTGGCGGCGCTCGCCGGGCGCTACGGTGCCGACGTGGCGCGGCTCCACGGGATTGCTCGCGGCGCGCCGGGCGTGCAAAGTGCGCTGGGCCAGCGCGTCATCGCCAGCCTCGACCACGCCGAGCCTGCCTCGCCCCGCGCCGACGAGCCCGTCTACATTTGCGACATCGACGACGAGATCGACGACCTCAACTCCATCTTGTTCGTTGTTCATGGCCTGTGTCGCGACTGCGAGATCGACCTCTCACGGGCCGGTCTCGCCGCCGCCCGGGTCGTGCTCCGCCTGCGGCTCGCCGAGGGCGAGCACCTCGTGCCGGTGCGCCTCGGCCAGCCGGTGCGCGGGGCCGACCGCATGTTCCGCCAGCTCCGCGCGCGGCTGGAGCGTGTCACCGTGGGCGCGCCGGTCACGGCGGTGTCGCTCACCCTGCTCGAATCCTGTCCCTGGCGCCCGCCCCAGGCGGGCCTCTTCGAGCGGGCCGACGCCGCCGAGCCCCTGCCCGAGTTGCTCGCCCGGCTGCAAGACGCGCTCGGCACCGAGTCTGTCTTTCGTCCCGCCGAGGTCGACACCTGGCGGCCCGAGGCGAGCTGGGTGCCGGTGTTGCCCGGCAAGGAGGCGCCGCGACCGGTCCCCCCGCGCAAGGCCGACCCGGCGCTGGTCCACGAGCCCGACGCCCACCGGTGGACCGCCCAGTACGAGGGCGGGAAGGTGCCTCGCCACGTGCCGCTCCCCGCGTCGCGCCCGCGGCCCGCCGTGATCCTCCCCGGCCCTCGCCCGGTCCGCGTGGCGGTGGGCCCGTCCGGTCGCCCTCGCGCGCTGATGCTCGACCGCGACACCGTGGCCATCGCCCACCTCGAGGGCCCGGAGCGCGTGCAGGGGGAGTGGTGGAAAGATCGCGCCGCCTACGCCCGCGACTACTGGATCGCTCAGCTGGCCGACGGCCGCCGGGCCTGGCTCTACAGCGAGCAGTTCTCGGCCGGGGGCGAGGGCCGTCCCGCGCTCGCCCGCCGCTGGTTCCTGCACGGCTGGGTCGAGGTCGGCACGAGTGTCAGCCCGGCTGAACCCGAGCCCCGGGCCACCGTCCTCCGCTTCCCCGGGGTTGGGCCCGCGCCGGTCCCGCGTGTCGTCCCGCGATCGGCGCCCCGCTACGCCGAGCTGCTCTGCCGCTCCAACTACTCCTTCTCCGAGGGCGCGAGCTTTCCCGAGGAGCTGGTGGAGCGAGCCGCCGCGCTGGGCCTCTCCGCCCTGGCCATCACCGACCGCGACGGTCTCTACGGCGCCGTGCGCGCCCACCGCGCCGCCAAGGCGAGCCCCGTCGCGCTGCTGCATGGCGCGCTGCTGAGCGTGGAGAACGGCGCCAGCCTCGTGGCGCTGGTGCAGAACCTCGATGGCTGGTCTACCCTCTGTCGCCTGCTGAGCGCCGAGCGCTTGCCTCCCGGGCAATCGAGTCTCGACGCCTTCTCGATCGGCATCCCCGGCGACCCTCGCCACGCCGACCCGCTCGTGCCCGATGCCGCCACCCTCGCCGCTGGCCAACACGCGGGCAAGGGCTGGCCGCGGCTGCCGCTGAGTGCCCTCCTCGCCGACAACCAGGGCCTCGTCTTGCTCGCGCGTGGCGCGTGGACCGGGCGCGATCTCGATGCCGTGCGCGACGCGGTGGGGAGCCGCCTCTACCGTGCCGTGTCGCGACGTCTCGACCCTGGCGAGAGCGACCGCATCGACGCGCTCGTGGCCCAGGATCTCCCCTGCGTGGCGGTGGGCGACGTGCTCTACCACGACCGCGGGCGCCAGCCCCTGCAAGACATCCTCGCGTGCATTCGCCTCGGACTCACGCTCGACCTGGCGGGTCGGCGGCTGCAACCCAACGCCGAGCGATCGCTTCATGGCCCCGCCGAGATGGCGCGCCGTTTCGCGCGCTGGCCCGAGTTGCTCGACCGGACGCTCGACATTGCTGGTCAATGCCAGTTCTCGCTGAAGGAGCTCACCTACCAGTACCCGCGCGAGGTGGTCCCCAGTGGCTACTCGGCGCAGGCCTGGCTGCGAGAGCTGGTGCGCCGCGGCCTGATGACCCGCTACGGCGCGGTGGTGCCCGAGAAGGTGGCGCGGCAGGTGGAGTACGAGCTCGGCGTGGTGGAGCGCCTCGGGTTCGCTGCCTATTTCCTCACGGTCAACGATCTCGTCCGCTTCGCGCGTGGCCGCGGCATCCTCTGCCAGGGGCGAGGGAGCGCCGCCAACTCGGCCGTGTGTTTCGCGCTGGGCATCACCTCGGTCGACCCGGCGCACTCCTCGTTGCTCTTCGAGCGCTTCATCTCCGAGGAGCGAGGCGAGCCGCCCGACATCGACGTGGACTTCGAGCACGAGCGCCGCGAGGAGGTGATCCAGTACTGCTACCAGAAATACGGGCGCGACCGTGCCGCGATGGTCAACGAGATCGTCAGCTACCGGGGACGTTCCGCCGTTCGCGCCGTGGGCAAGGCCTGCGGGCTCGGCCTCGACCAGGTGGATCGGCTGTGCGGCTTGCTCGACTCCTGGGGCAAGCTCGCCGAGGGCGACGAGGTGCTCAAGGAAGCCGGGCTCGACCCGGCCGGCGGCCGCGTGTCGCTGGCGATGAAGCTGGGCCGCGAGATCCAGGGCTTCCCGCGCCACACCTCGATCCACGTGGGCGGCTTCGTGATCAGCGACGGGCCGCTGGTCGATCGCGCCCCGGTGGAGCCCGCCACCATGGCCGGCCGGACGGTGATCCAGTGGGACAAGGACGACGTCGACGAGCTCGGCTTCGTGAAGGTGGACTGCCTCGCGCTCGGCATGTTGACGGCCATCCGCAAGTGTTTCGACCTGGTGCGCGCCAGCACGGGACAACACTACGATCTCGGCACCGTCCCTCGCGAAGACCCCGCGGTCTACACCATGCTCGGCGAAGCTGACAGCATCGGCGTGTTCCAGGTGGAGAGCCGGGCGCAGCAGGGCATGTTGCCGCGCCTGAAGCCGAAGAACTTCTACGACCTCGTGATCGAGGTGTCCGTCGTCCGCCCCGGCCCCATCCAGGGGGGCATGGTACACCCCTACCTGCGACGGCGACAGGGGCTGGAAGAGGTGGAGTACGCCGACCCGAGGCTGGTGCCCATCCTCGAGCGCACCCTCGGCGTGCCCATCTTCCAGGAGCAAGTCATGGCGATGGCGGTGGCCGTGGGCGGCTTCACGCCGGGCGAGGCCGACCAGCTTCGCCGCGCGATGGGCGCATGGCGCAAGCGCGGGGGCCTCGGCGAGCTCACCGAGCGGCTGATGGGGGGGCTCCTCTCCAATGGCCTGGCGCTCGAGTACGCCGAGCGCGTGTGTAAACAAATCCAGGGCTTCGCCGAGTATGGTTTTCCCGAGTCACATGCGGCGAGCTTCGCCCACCTGGTGTACGTGTCGGCCTGGCAGCGGTGTTTCTTCCCGGCGGCCTTCACCGCCGCGCTCATCAACAGCCAGCCGATGGGGTTCTACGCGCCGCGCACGCTGGTGGCCGACATCGAGCGGCACGGGGTGGAGGTGCGCCCGGTGGATGTGACCGTGTCGGACTGGGACTGCACGATCGAGCCCGGCGCCGACGGCCCCGCCATCCGGCTTGGACTGCGCCTGGTGAAGGGCCTGGGCGAAACCGATGCTCGCCTCGTGGTGAAGGCCCGCGGCGAGCGTCCATTCGACAGCCTCCCCGATCTCGCGGTGCGGACGGGGATCGACCGCGGCGCCCTGCGCGCGCTGGCCCGGGCCGACGCCCTGCGCTGGTTGCCCGTCATCGCCGGCGTGGTGGATCGTCCGGTGGATCCCCAGCCACGCCGGGCCATGGCCTTCGCCGCCGATGGCCTCTGGCCGGGCATGTTCGCGCGCCTCTCGCGCGGATCCGACGCCGAGATGCCCGAGGCCACGCCCGCCGAGGAGCTCCAGTCGGACTATGCCACCGTGGGGCTCAAGCCGGGCACGCACCCGCTCGCCCTGGCCCGCCCGGCGCTCGATCGCGACCAGGTGGTGCCTCTCTCGCGGCTCTACGAGCTGCCCGACGGCGCCCCGGTGGTGATCGCGGGGCTGGTGGGCGTCCGCCAGCGGCCCGACACCTCGTCCGGTGTCATCTTCCTGATGCTCGAAGACGAGACCGGCACCGCCAACGTGGTGGTTTGGCCGAAGCTCTACAAGCGCCAGCGCACCACCATCCGCACCGAGCGACTGCTCCGCGTCTGGGGCGTGCTCCAGCGCATGGACGGGGCGATCAGCATCGTGGCGAGGCACGTCCGCCCGATGACGATCGGCGCCGACATCGTGGCTCGCAGTAGGGACTTTCAATAGATTTGGCCGATGGCCACCCTCTCCCGCTACGCCCTCGTCGCTCACCTCCGCGCCGAGCCCAACCAGTACATCCTCCACTTCAAGAACGGCGCCCTCGCGGCGCAGGGAGCCGGGCTCGCCTACTGGTTCTTGCCGCTCTCCGCCTCGGTGGCGCAGGTGCCGGTGGAAGACATCGAGACCACCTTCATGGTGGTGGAGCGCACCGCCGACTTCCAGGAGGTGAGCGTCCAGATCACGGTGCGCTACCGCTGCGAGAAGCCGGAAGAGTCGGCCAAGCGCGTGAATTTCGCCATCGAGCTGGCGCGGGGCACCTGGCAGGAGGAGCCACTGCAGAAGCTCGCCAGCTTCTGGGCGCAGCGGGCCGCCGCCCCGGCGCGCGCCGTGCTCACCGGGATGACCGTGGCCGAGGCGGCGCAGTCGGGCGCCGAGGCGCTCGGCCGCAAGGTGGAGGCGGCCCTGCGCGCCGACGCCGAGATCACGGAGATGGGCTTGCTCACGGTGAGCGTACACGTGGTGCGCGTGGCGCCCACCGCCGAGGTGGAAAAGGCGCTGCAAACGCCCACCCGCGAGGCGATCCAGACCAAGGCCGACGAGGCCACCTTCGTCCGGCGCGCGCTCGCGGTGGAGAAGGAGCGCGCCATCAAGGAAAACGAGCTCAACAACCAGATCGAGCTCGCCCGCAAGGAGGAGCAGCTCATCACGCAGACGGGCGCCAACGCGCTCGCGCGGGTGCGTCACGAGGCGGAGTCGGAGCGGGCCCGGGCCGAGGGGCAGGCCGAGCGCGATCGCATCGCCGCCGACTCCATGGCGCACGCGGTGGAGTCGAAGGCGCGCGCCGAGGCCCAGGGCAAGCAGGCCCTGTGGCAAGTCGACATCGACGCCGAGGCACGTCGCCTCTCGCTCTACGAGAACCTGCCCGCCTCGGTGGGCGCGGTGCTGGCGGCGCAGCAGCTCGCGGGCAAGATCCAGTCGATCAACCACCTCAACGTGAGCCCCGATCTCCTCGGGAGCAGCTTTACCGAGATGCTGAGGCGGGTGGCCGACAAGTGAAGCGCGATTTTCGCGTCGTCGTCGTCACCCGCAAGACGCCGCTCGATCACCTCGTGGCCCGCCACGGCACCGTGGGACAGGCCGACTTCTTCCTCCGTGGCCAGGGCCTCGAGATCGCGGGCTTCGAGGCGGTGGCCAGGGCGCAGCGGGTAGCAGTGGCGGCGTCGCTGTCTCACTTCGGCGCCGAGGTGCGCCGCGTGCACATCGACCGCGACGAGCTCGACCGCTTCGTGTTTCACCCTGACGACGTGATCCTCGCCGTGGGGCAGGACGGGCTGGTGGCCAACGTGGCGAAGTACCTCGACGGGCAGCCGGTGGTGGGTATCAACCCCGACCCGCGGCGCTACGATGGCGTGCTCTGCTCGCTCAGCGCCGGTCACGCGGCGGGCGCGGTCCACTTCGCGCTCTCGGGCGAGCCTGCCAACGCCACCTACGCCCGCCAGATGCGCACCCTGGCGGAGGCTCGCCGCGGCGACGGGCTTCTGATCCGTGCGCTCAACGAGGTGTTCATCGGGCACAAGACCCACCAGTCGGCGGTGTACACCCTCGCCGTGGGCGGCGCGTCGGAGCGGCAGTCCTCCTCCGGGGTGATCGTGTCCACTGGCACCGGGTGTACCGGCTGGGGTCGATCGATCGCCACCCAGCGGGGCCTGGCCGACTTGCCCGCCATCGACGAGCCCTCGCTCGCGTGGTTCGTGCGCGAGCCCTTCCCCTCGGTTTCTACTGGATGCAATATGAACTTTGGACGCATCGGGCCAGGCGAGAGCCTGCGACTGGGCTCTGAGATGGGCACCGGCGGCACCGCCTTCGGCGATGGCATCGAGGCCGACAACCTCGACCTTCCTTCCGGCCAGTCGGTCGAGGTCACGGTTTGTAGGCGTCGCCTCGCCCTGGTGGGTGCGCCCGTTCGCCGCCCGGCGCGGACCCGTTAGTTACCCCGGGACTCACGGGGATCCACGATGGCCGCCACGGGCCTCATCGCGCTGCTCGACGACATCGCCTCGATCGCCGACGACGTGGCCACGCTCACGGCGATGGCGGCGAAGAAGTCCGCGGGGATCGTCACCGACGACATGGCGGTGACCGCCGAGCAGGCCGTGGGGATCAAGCGCGAGCGCGAGATCCCGGTGGTGCTGGCCGTGGCGCGCGGATCCTTCTTCAACAAGGCGGTCATCCTCGCCCCCTCGGCCCTGGCGCTCAACGCCGTCGCGCCCTGGTCGATCACGCCCATCCTGATGTTCGGCGGCGCCTTCCTCGCCTACGAGGGGGCCGAGAAGGTGCTCCACAAGCTGCGCCCGCCCGACGGCGACGAGGACGACGACGGCAAGCTCGTCGCCGACGACCCGGTGGCCTTCGAGGCGATGCGGGTGAAGGGCGCGATCCGCACCGACCTGGTGCTCTCGGCCGAGATCCTCGCGCTCACGCTGGCGCAGATCAAGGCCGAGCCGCTGCTCACCCAGGTGGGCGTGATGTACACCATCTCGGTGGTGATGACGGTGGGGGTGTACGGCATCGTCGCCGGCCTCATCAAGCTCGACGACCTGGGCGAGTACCTCGCGATCCGGGGCAAGAAGCGAGCCTGGCTGGGGCGCTTCATCCTGCGCTTCGCGCCCACGCTGATGCACGCGATCTCCGTCATCGGCACCGCCGCGATGCTGGTGGTGGGCGGCGGCATCCTCGTGGAAGGCATCCCCGGGGCACACCACGCGGTGGAGCACGCTCTGGCGGGGCTGCCGCTCCACGGGCTCTTGATGGTGCTGGCGCAGTTCCTGTCGGGACTCGTTGTCGGCATCGCCCTCATCGGGCTGTTATCAGTGTTAAAGGCTGCGAAAGCGCGTATTCGTCGCTAGGGGTAGGCTTCCTCGTTCCACGCCTCGACGTTGTTGGTCTCGTCGCACTCGCGCGCGGTGCCCTCCACCTCCACGCGCAGCCCGTTGCTGCCGATGTCGCCCACGAGGGTGCCGAACTCGATGGGCGCGGTGCGGCAGCCCGGCCACCCGGTTGCCGGTGTCCTTGGCCTCGTCGGTCTCGATCGGCGCATCGCAGGCGAAGGCGAGGAAGAGGGCGAGCATCCCTTCACCCTAGCGAGCGACTCGCTCGGGCGATGGCGCCACGAGCACCGCGAGGCCGCCGCTCATCGCGAGGTCGGCCGCCCCCGGGCCGCCAATCGTCGTGTCGCCGGATCGCACGAAGGGAAAGTAGAAGGCAACCTGCGGCAGCAGGGTCACCTCCTTGGTGGCCTCCCAGGCGTAGCCCACGGCGGCGGTGGCGCCGAGGCTCCACAACGAGTCGTGGTCGCGCGGGCGCCCTTGCAGGTGGGTGAGGAGCCCGCCGGCCAGCTGCACCTCGTGTCCCTCCACCAGCGGGATGCCCACGAGCACCGGCGCGTGGAGGGCGCCGTACGCGGTGGACAGCTCCTCGGTGTCCACGAAGGCCCCGCTGGCGCTCGGCGCGATCGACACCGACACGTCGGCGTAGCGCGGGTCGGTGAAGCCGAGCTTCATGACGAGCTCGACGCCGCTCGAACCGGCTCGCACCCCGAGGTCGGTCTGCTCGCCGACGCCGTAGCGGAAGGCCACGTCGAGGGTGGGCGACCCCTGCCCGCCGCGCTCGGCGATGTTTCCCGTTCCACCCGTCTCGATACCGAGCTCCCAGTTGCCATAGCCGAGCGCCTGGGCGCGGTGGTACGGGGCGAGCGGCGCGCAGCCGAGCACGACGAGGACAAGCACGGTCGGGAGCCTACCCCAGATCGCGACACCTCCTGGCATCAGCGGGGGCAGGCCGCTCCACGCGGTGGGTTATCGTTCGGGCCCAGCGCTGCATGATCGTGCTCGTTCTTCACGCGTGTTCTCTGGACTCGGCGCCGTCGCCTGGCACCGAGGCGCCTCCCGCCGCGGCGGGGCAGGGCGCGGCGCCAACTGCGCTGCCGGCGCAGTTGCCCGGCGAGCTGCCCCGGGGTGCCGATGCCACCGCCACCCCGGCCAGCGTGATCCGGCTGGCCGAGGGCAACGTCTACGTGCCCAACCGCCACCTCGAGGTGCGGGTGGACTTCGACCAGGCCGACTTCGCCCTCGTGCACGATGCCCTGGTGCGCTGGGGCTTCACCGTGGAAGACGGCGACGGCGCCTCGCTTCGCGTCCACGCTCCCCCGGGCGACGACTGGCCAGAGCGCCTCGAGCCGCTCCCCGCGCTCGGCCGGGTGACGGAAACGCTCGGTCAGGACACCCTGCCGAGCGGCGCGGCACGCGGAGGAAGCGCCCGCTTCGGGGCCTCGCTGGTTCACACGTGGGAGATCCGCGAGGGTGGCGTCCAGGAACGAATGGAAGGGGGGCCGCTGCCCGCGAAGCTCGAGATCCCGCGCAGCCTCCCGGCGGCGGTGGTGCGTTGCCTCGCGCCGGTGCGCATGGCGATGGTGGATGGCGAGTCGGAGGGGCCGGGCTGGGAGCGCGCGGTGCAGGCCGATCCCCTGGCCTGGGTGGTGGTGCTCGACCAGTACGGCGCCTGCGGGGCCGGGGGCTGGTTCGTGGCCCGGGCCGACGCGCAGGTCGACAACGTCACCGTGGCCGGGCAGCCGGTGAAGGCGCTCTCCGAGGAGGCGCTCTTCACCACCGCGATCACCTTCCTGTCCACGCCGCGCGCGGGCAACGACGACTCGGCCATCGCCGCCGTCGACATCCTCCGTCGCGCCCCGGGCGACGTGGTGGAGCGCGCGCTCGCCGCCGTGGCCCCGGGCGCCCACCAGGAGCGGCTCCTGCTCGCCTACGCCGAGCGCGACGAGCAGAAAGCCATCGCCTTCGCCCGTACGAGCGGGTCTACCACCGTCCAGGCCTGGGCGGCCGGGGTCGATGCCGACACCCGGGCCGCCGTGCTGGCCCGTCCCGACGCCGGGGCCGACGCGCTGGTGTCGGCGATGAGCGCGTGGCGTCCCGAGCTTCCCGCCGACCAGCCAACGCTGTCGCGACTCCAGGCTCACGCCGATCCTCGGGTGCGCATGCGGGCCAACGAGCTTGGGATCGACGCCGGCAACTCGGCTTGCACGGCCAAGATCCCCAGCGCGAAGACCCTCGACCTCGCCGGCGCCCGGGCGCTCTACGCCGGGTGCCCACAGCAGCCGGTGCGACTCCAGGCCTTCAGTCGCCTCGCGCAGCTCGACAAGGCGGAGGCGGCCACCGCGGTGAGCGTGACCCTGGGTGCTCCCGAGACGGTGCGCACCGGCATCGCCGCCGTGCGCGCCGCCAACGGGCTCGAGCGCGACGATCTGCTCGAGGCCCTGGTCCCCGACCCCTCGGGCGACCGCGACGTGCGCGCCGAGGCGCTTCGTACCCTGCTCCGGGTGGGCCGCTCGGCAGCGGCGGCCTCGCTCGCGGAGAAACACGGCGCTTTCCTGGGCGTCAAGCCGCCACCCGCGAAGGCGGTAGCGGGCGACAAGTGATCCTCACCCCGCCTTACTGGCTCGACGCCGCGCGGCCGCTGTCCTCCCCGCTGTCGGGCCGGGTGGAGGTCGACGTTGCGGTGGTGGGCGCGGGGCTCTGCGGCGCCGCGGCGGCGCTGGCCCTGGCCGAGGCCGGCGTGAGCGTCGGCTGGGTGGACCGGGGGCTGGTGGCTCACGGTGCTTCCGGTCGCAACGCCGGTTTCCTCCTGCAGGGGACGGCCGAGCGCTACAGCCGGGCGGTGGCGGTGATGGGGCGCGATCGCGCGCGGCTGGTCCACCAGGTGAGCCGCCACAACCACTCGGCGATGAAGGCGGCGATCGACCGCCTCGGCATCGACTGCGGCTACATGCGGCGAGGCGCCCTGCAGCTGGCCTGCTCGCCCGAGGAAGAGGCCGACCTGCTCGAATCGGCGGCCATGCTCCGCGCCGACGGCTTCTCCGCCGAGCTGCGCGAGGGCGCGGCCCTCGACGCGGTGTACCGCGAGGCTGGCTTCACCGTGGGCGTGCACATCACCGACGACGGCGAGCTCGACCCGGCGCGCTTCGTGCGCGGCCTCGTCGAGGCCAGCATCGCGCGGGGAGCGCGCCTCTTCGAGGCCTCGCCCGTGCGCGCGATCGAGGCGCCGTCCCCCGGCGACGCGCGGGTGTACACCGAGGGAGGCGAGCTGCACGCCCAGTTCGTGCTGCTGTGTGTCAACGCCTGGGCCGGTGACATCGTCCCCTTCTACAAGGGCAAGGTCGATCCGGTACGCGGCCAGATGCTCGCCACCGCGCCAGCGCCGCCCCTGTTTGGCTGCCCGGTCTACGCCGACCACGGTTTTGACTACTGGCGCCAGGACGAGCACGGCCGGGTGGTGCTCGGCGGCTGGCGCAACCTGGACACCGAGGGCGAGGTGGGCACGGCGGACGTGCTCCACCCGGTGATCCAGGCCCGCATGGAGGCCTTCCTTCACCGGTTCCCCGCGATGCGGGCGGTGCCGGTGACGCACCGCTGGTCGGGCACGATGGGCTTCTCGGTGGATGGCCTGCCGATCGTCGGGCCCGTCGCGGGCCTCCCGGGGGCGCTGGGCGCGGTGGGCTTCACGGGGCACGGTTTTGGCTTCGCCTACGCCTGCGGCCAGGCCCTGGCCGAGCTGGTCACCGAGGGAAGCAGCCCGGTGGCCGAGGTGTTCTCATCGAGACGCTTCTCTGCCTGAGAAGGGACCTGAATCGCGCGTGCCGCTCGCGCGTTGGATACGTCGCCCCGATGTTCCTCCTTCTCGCGCTTGCCTGTGCCCACGGCCCGGCTGACAAGCCGGCCGCCCCGCCGCCGCCCCCGCCGCCCCCACCGGTGATCCTCGGCGAGGCCGACGCCCAGGGCAATCCCACCGTGCTGGGCGACCCGGCCACCCCCGGGATCACCGCGGTTGCGTCCGACCCGCGGGCCCTGTACCAGGCCTGTCGCGAGCGCGTGGAGGGCGTGGAGGCCGACGGCGAGTGTGCCGCCGACACGGACTGCACCGCCGGCGGCTGCTCCGGCGAGGTGTGCGTGCCCCTGGCCCAGGCCGCGACGCTCAACACCACGTGTGACAAGCTCCCCTGTTTCGCCGTCCTCAAGACCTGTGGCTGCATCGAGGGCCACTGCTCCTGGACGGTCAACGCCACCCCCTGAACCCCGGACCGCCCATGCGCCTCATTCTGGCCTTCGGAATCCTATTCTCGCTCGCCTGCTCCGGCCTCGTGCCCACCGAAGACGCGGCCCTGCCTCCGCCGCCTCCGCCGCCCGAGTCCGACATCAGCGTGGTGCCCAACACCGCGAAGGCCACCGCGCGCAGCTCGCCGGTGGAGTTCCCCGAGGCTGTCCCCGGGCGCTACGTGGTGAAGTTCCGCGACGAGGAGAAGGTCAGCGTCGACGAGAACGGCAAGCTGCACGTCGTCGGCCTCTTCGACGAGGCCAACGCGGGCACGATCACCGCGGCCAGGGCGGTCAGC
>Ga0194131_10009231_pt1 | contig 12533 bp, 9 predicted proteins | sample TA2KigO120mmetaG_FD_148631 | JGI IMG/M metagenome (GOLD analysis project Ga0194131, IMG submission 148631) | Freshwater microbial communities from Lake Tanganyika, Tanzania - TA2015053 Kigoma Offshore 120m | ecosystem: Environmental > Aquatic > Freshwater > Lake | place: Tanzania: Lake... | reverse complement strand
TATCGATTTTACGCGCATGTATCTGGCGCTTTGTGGAAATGGCTTCGATGATCCAGGAGAGGAATGCGATGACGGTAATGTCCGCGACAACGATGGTTGTAGTTCTTCGTGCGCTACCGAAACCAAAGCAGTCCTCATCACCGCCGCATCTGAAGAACCTCTGGTTCAGCAACCAACAACGCAACAGCTAAACAGCCCGCCGCCTCTCGTCGCAGCCGCATCTCTCTGTGGCAACGGTATCCTGGAACCACCCGAAGAGTGTGACGACAGCAATCGCAGATCCTCCGATGGCTGCAATGACAGCTGTCTCCTCGAACTTGGTATTTGCGGCGATGGAAAGTTACAACAATTACTTGGTGAACAGTGTGAACAGGCAACCCATAATAAAGATCTTCCATATACATGTATCAACTGCCGCTTTGTCTCCGCATCGTGTGGAGATTCTCAATTGGATCTCGGAGAAGAGTGCGACAGAGGAAATCTAAATTCCACATCTCCCGATGCAGACTGCCGTCCCGACTGTTCCCTCTCACGCTGCGGCGACAGCATTCTCGATTCCACAGAACTCTGTGACGACGGTAACCGCAGAGCAGGCGACGGATGCGATGCGTACTGCAGAACGGAGACGAAGGTTCTTGCGGAAAATGACAAGAGACAAGAGACAAGTGCTCCAGCACAGCTACCAACAGCTCAACAACTCAACAACCAACAGCTCATCCAATTCCCCTACGCCCAACCCCAGATGCCCTACTACCAGCCACTCCCTTTCGCTTCACTGCAGCCTTTGATTCAACAAGCGCCTCAGACCACACAGTCCGGACCGGCGGCAGTAGCGGCGATCGGAGCGGGAGCGGCGGCAGGGTGGTCATGGATGCGTCGGAAGAGGAAGTAGTGTTCTGTTGAGCAGTGGAACGGGGGATTTGGCTTGAGGATGGGTGTTATATGTGATTCGTGATTCGGGATTCGTGATCCGGTATATGCGATGACATTCAATATGCATAGTGTTTTGCCATGTCTGCAGTCCTATCCCTCTATGAACTTGAAGCATGGAAAACCGCCCGAATGCTGCGCATTCGTATTGCAGAGATTGCAAAGAAATTTCCCTCTGATGAACGATATCGTTTAAATGATCAAATATTGCGATCTTCCAGATCCGTTGTCGCAAACATTGCCGAAGGATTTGGGCGTTATTATTTTAAAGAAGCGATGCAATATTTCAGGCAAGCAAGAGGTTCGCTTACCGAGACTATGGAGCACATTTCCTGTGCTTTTGACGAGGGGTATATCAATGCTGAGGTTGAGCAAGAGTTCCAAAGGTTGATGAGTCGTTGCGGTCAATTGATCAATGGTCTTATTCGTTCTCAAATGCGCAATGTCAGGGAATAGAGACAGTACTTTGGCCGAATCACGCCCGCCTGCCGGACGGGCAGGGATCACGAATCACGGATACACTCGTTTCCTCCTTCTCCCGACTCTCACATTCTCTCTTTCCTTCGGTTATCTTCACGGAAGGTTTCTCTCCATACCATCCGCACGTATGTCTCTGCGACCGGAAACGCGTCCGCCAGTTTGCACGGTAGTCCTCGAAGGGATTTACAATGGCAATGTAGAAGGAAAGGTCATCGGTGCAGGTCGTCTCATTCTTGGTAAAACACCTGTCATCGGCAGTGGCAGTTTTTCGATTCCTGCGGGAACGTTGCTTTCCAATATCATCACGATCGATATTCCCGATGGTGCTGTGTTTGTCGCATCCAAGCGCGGGAAAAAGTATTACACCGTCGATTCCGCATCCGCAAAAAGTCTCTCGCCGCAGAATCGTGTGTATTTTCGCAGCGCTGCGGATGCCGAAGCAGCTGGTTATACGCGATGATTCACTGAACGACTGCTCAGACGTCGTGCGTGGTGTAGAGTCAGCTGCAGGAACGAACGGTGTTCCGGAAGAGAGCGGTGATATGCACGAATGTGGATGCAGATGTATACGAAAACAAGTATCTGCAGCGTGGAGATAATGACGGGTACAGTTTTGAATGCGTCCTGCACGATCCACTTGTCGTAATCAGTGAACGCAACAATGGAAACCAGGTTCAGCGTGAAGAGCGCGGAGGCGCATAGGTAGAGAATGATACCGCGTCTTCCGGTGAAGAGGAGAGGCAATCCCAGACTCATAGCAGGGAAGAGGTAGCGTTCATGCATTTCTGCGTTGAAGAGGAAGAATCCATAGGCGATGACGGCGGCGGAAAGCATGAACATACCTGTGGTTCCGCCGGATGCGATGTCTCTGTGAATGGCGCCGAAGTACGCATTGAGGGTGAGTGCGATGACGGAGACCCAAAGCAAAAGTCCGATGTTCCGGTAGGAGAGGAATCCCCACACGATGTCGCCGGAAGCCAGGCCTGTGTCGCGTGTGTAGAGCATGACCCACAAGTTATATGCGTTGGAGCTCAGGCTCGAGTAGAAGCCGACGGAGTGTGCGTAGACATGGGAGACATCATCAATCGCATCGCCGAGTGCGAAAGGCAGAAGAACGGGGATCGTGAAGATGGCTGCGCCAATGGCGACGAGCAGCCATTGCTTTGTGCGCGGCAGAAGCGCTGCAGCCACGACAGGCAGTACAATGATCGCCTGCATCTTGAGGAGCATCGCTCCGGAGAAGGAAGCGCCGGCAGCTATCCAGCGGTTTCTGTACATACAGAGGAAGGTCAGCAGGACGAAGAGCGAAAACAGTGCGTCTGTCTGGCCCCAGATGGAAGAATTGTGGATGATCGCAGGATGCAAGGCATAGAGCGCAGCGGCGATCAATGCTCCACGCCTCTTTCCAACCGGAATCAGGAGAGCGTAGATGACGATGATGGTCAGCAGATCCGCCAGCATCGCCGGAAGTTTGATGACGATATGATAGAGCGGATGATCAACGTCGTACTCTGGTGATACGAATGCTTTGTACACATGTCCGATGCTTCCGAAAACGAGCATGCTGAGCGGAGGATAGTTCGGCAGCATCACTTCAGGATCAACCTGCTTCGTGTACGCCGCTGCCGGGCCGAATGCGACGACGCTCTGCGCCCACTTGCGGTTCATATTGATGTCGCCTCCGAATCCGCCGTGCCACGCAAGACCCAGCCTGATGAGCAGTGCAGCCACAAGAATCATCGGCAGCCATGACGCTTCTTCGCTGCCGCCGAACAGTTTGATGATTCTGCGTCCCGTCCAGGCCATGGCGCAGACGAGGAGCGCGAGTATCGCGATGAAGACGGGATCGCGCCATGACGCGCGCATCTGCATGCCGCCGGTCCCGCCGGTATCGCGGATACGGATGCGCATGGTATTTTCGTCACGGAGGTTCGTCAGGTGGATGCGGTGTCCCGGATGCATGTTGCAGACGCCATTCACACCGGCGACATCCTGTCCGTTCACCGTAAGCTGCTCGATACAGTCATCCGGACCGATGATGAAGTCCGACACATGCAGTGGGTTCAGCGAAAAGGAGATATCGACCGTGAGGAAATCACTACGCTTGTCCACCGCGAAGGGAATGGTCGTCGTTTGTGGCTCATCACCTTCGTAGAAGTATGAAGCGCTGATATTCTGCATACCTAGCGATGGCAGCAGCGCCAAGAGAACAATCGTAATGACGGATCCAGCGATCACCTCCAGGCCGGTGGTGCGGAGATCCGTATTCTTCATGACGCGACAGGGAATGCGACGGCATAATCGGTGAAATCCACGATGCGGTATTGGTCGGATTCGTAGAGATGGCGCTCTTCACGACTGTTCAGGACGTATGCGCCGTAGGTTTTCTCCGTGCAGCGGCTCAGACCGAACGTGTACCGTCCGAAGTGTGACACAAATTGAAATTGATTGCCGGGATTCGTCACTACGGCGGTGTTCACAAACTCATGTGGAGGCAACTCTTCTGCAAAGAGCGCATAGATGTAGGGCATGTTTGCGCCTTCGGTCACGCAGATAGGCTTCTCGGTTGCTTCCGAAGCCGCGGCGATTGCATCAGGAAGTCCAACGAAGAAATCTTCCCGCGCTTTCCCGGAAAAATGGACGAAGTACGCCGGTGCGAATTGTGTGAAGAACAGAAAGAAGACCGAGACGATTCCCGCCAGCGCAACCTTCGATGTTTTGGTCGCTGCGTACACACCGTATGCGGTGAAGAAGACGAGCGGAATGAAGATGATGTTGATGCGGTTGATATTCACTCGCTGGAACAACGATAGGACTATGCAACAGAGGATCCAGAGTAACGGAAAGAGAAGCGGATGTTTGCCGGCACTCTTCTTCACCGTTCCGATTGCACTGAATATACCGAGCAGCGCGAAGGGAAGTCCGATCGGATAGAGCGTTCCGTACGGAAGTATCCGGTTCCACCCGAGTCCGTCGTCCTGCCGCAGCAGCAGATCCCAGAGAATCGTCAGGTTCCTCCACAGGTCATACCACTGTCCGCCGTACACCGTCGACACCGTCTGAAATCTCGCCGGACCGGTCATGCGGGGAATACTCAGGAATGGCAGCTCGATGGATGTTCCGTGAAATTGATTGATGAAAATATAGAGGAGCATCGGCATGCAGAGTGCCGTGACGATGCCGCCGCTGAGCATGAGTGTCGCGGAAGAAAACTTCCACCACCGGCGGAGTGCGAGACCGGAGAGAACCAAAAAGACCGGCACTATGACGTATGCTGTTCCGTATGTGTACGTGCAGAGTGCGAAGAAAACCGCTGCAAGGGGGAGCAGTTTCTGTTTTTTCAGGGAAGCGGTCAGAAGCAGTACTGCAATGAGAAACAGTCCCGGAAAAACATTCGAATCCAGTCCCCACCGCGACACCATGATGTGCCAGGGGTTGATGGCGAGGAAAAACGCCGCGATCAGCGCGAATTTCCGGTCGATGCAGCGCAGTGCAAGGCCGTAGACTGCTACGATCGAAAGAATGCCGAGCACAAGATGCGGCATGCGCACGGTGATGACGTTCAGTCCTCCGATGAGCATGAACGGCCATGCGAGGTAACCGCTGAGGGCGTACATTCCCGACCCCCACGAGACGAACATCATCGGGAACCGGAAGCCGTTTCTGTCTATGCCGTAGTGCAGCACCGACCAGGCGTCGTATCCCGTCGAAGCTTCATCCTGATTGAGGCCGGGAGGGAAGGAGCCGAACTCCCATGTCCGGATGGCAATGCCGATGGTGAGAATCAGCAGCAGTACCCAGTGCCTCCGTATCCCGTTCTCGGCACGCTGCAATACTCCCTCGCGCAGCGGGACACTCTTTTTTTTCGTCACGCGTCCCGTGCGGGCGCGCCTGGATGGTACATTTGGCACGGAGACTATCGTATTGCAGGATGAAGCGTTCGTACAGTCTGCTATTCGGGTGACAAGTGCATCTCCCGTCATTATCATGCCCGCAATGATGAGAATTTCGGTAGTTTTGCCGTGCTATAACGAAGAAGAGAACATTGCCATAGCGGTGAGAGAGACTCTTGCGTGGCTGGATGCCGCCGGCATCGGCGGTGAAGTCATCGTCGTGAACGACGGCTCAAAGGACGGTTCGGCAGATGTGATCGGGAAGTTCTGCAAGGAGGATGCCCGTGTGCGCGTGGTCACCCATGAACAGAACAGGGGATACGGTGTCGCCGTGCGTTCGGGTTGCGACGCAGCAAAAGAAGAGAGTATCGCGTTTGTCGACAGCGACCGTCAGTTTCACCCTGCGGATCTCTCACTGCTGTTGCCTCATCTCGAAAAATTTCCAGTCGTGGTTGGCAGACGCCGCAAGCGTGCGGATCCTTTTATGCGCAACGTGTTCGGCAAAGTCCTCGGTTGTCTGATCTTCGTCGTGTTCGGTATCTGGATACGCGACGTCAACTGCGGCATGAAGGTGTTCCGGAAGTCGGTCTGGCCGAAGATCCGTCCCGAGCACGGAACGGAGAAATTCTTCAATGCGGAGCTCTTTCTGCGCATGCGAAGGGAAAAAATCATCTGGAGGCAAATTGATGTACCGCATTACCCGCGCCTCGCGGGAAATCCCACAGGCGGAAGCATGCGTGTCATCGTGAATATGTTCCGCGAAATCTGGAACTTGAAGAAGGCCATGCATGCGAATACGTAGTGGACACTCATCAATCATCAACGATCAGTTGCCTTCTCCTTCAATCGGAACCGCGTACATGCTTTCACGTTCGCAGTGCACGCACTTGAGTTCCCACAGCGGGAAGATCATGCGACGCTTGAATGCTTCGTCGGAAATGAGCTCGTAGTACGTGAAGGGGCGGTACACGTGGAATGCCGCGAAGATCAGTGCCCCGCAACCCAGGAGCATCCAGCTTTTGGCGATCTCAGAGAGTTTCACGATGCCGATTTGCTTCACTTCCATCATGACGTAGCCGAACAGGATGAACGAGAAGATCAGCGGGATGAAGTAGTGGTACAGGTACATCACACGGTCGATTTGCGAGACGGCGAGCATGTACGCAAGCCAGAGACCGAACCACAGTGCGATTTCTTTCCTGTACGTCATCTGCGATGCAGCGCTTGGAACAATCACAGAGGAGAGCAACATGGCGAATGCCGTGAGGAGTCCCATCAGCGCCAGTCCCCAGATCACGGGATTCACTTGCAGATAGATGTATCGATACGTGCCGCCGTCCGGAGTTTCCCATCGGTAGCTGATGGAGCGCGCACCGAAAGGCCAGAGGAAGAACGGCGAACCGTTCTCGTCGCTCTTGCAGAGGTTCAGTGTCGGCACGCCCGTCGCGTAGTGGTTGAGGAAATGCAGGTGATCGCGGAGCATCAGCGGGAAATTCGTTTTTCCGCTATCCAGCAGAGCCTTATGAGCATCGGAAGCCTGGTAGTACCCATTGTCCGGCAGTGACGGGATGATCTTTTTGCCAAGCGAGAAGTGGATTTGCCAGATTGCGCAGTAGACGATGATGAAGCCGGAGACGGAGAGAGTGAAGAATTGGGCGATTTTGGGCCAGTGGAGGGAGCAAGAATGATGGTGGATGAGCTGGAAACATTGTCGGAAGATATTCGTGATTCGTAATCCCTGCCCGTCCGGCAGGCGGGCGTGATTCGTGATTCGTTGAGTCTTCCGGAGCTGAAGAATCAGCACCGGGAACAGGAGTACCAGGATGAGTCCCAGCGCCTTCGTCGTCATGATGCAGGCAAATGTCACACCGAAGAGCAGCGAGAAGAATGGAAAGAGATTTCTGTGATTTCGATACTCGAGAATGAGGAAGTACAGCGCGATCTGTGCTGCACAGAAGAAGAGCAGCGTGCTGTCGAGCATCGCGGCGCGACTGTGCGTGATGAGTGCATTATCAAAAATATACAGAAATGACAGCAGAAACGCCCATTGGGTTTTCCGCGTTGCCAAGAGGAATATCAAATAGATCAACGGTGCCGTGAGCCAACCGAGGAGAACGGGGAAGAAGCGGTACCCCATGAAGGAAAATCCTGTCGAGAGGTCCTTTGCGTAGTCCGTCCCGATGAATTGGTCATCTTCCTCGTTGCTGTTCAAAATTTTCTCACCCGCGGCGATCAGGAGTTTCCCGAGTGGCGGGTGCGGCTCCATGAAGTACACGCCGTTCAAGTATTTCTGTGCCGACGCGATGTGGTAGTTCTCGTCCCAGTACAAGTACGGAGGATTCGTGTAGTTCCAGAAGTACGTGAAGAAGGAAAATGCCAGCACAACGATGCCGAAGAGGACTTCGGGACGCCGGAATGCGGAGAGTTTCATGCTGGTCATAGCGCGGAGTGTAGCGGGGGAGTGGGTTATGGGCAATTTGGGTTTGTGTGTATTCTTGAGCATGGGAGACGGAAGGAGGTCTGCGAGGTCTGCGAGTTCTGCGAGGTCTGCGAGGTCTGCAAGGATTACGACGTTGTAAGATGAGCCCGTCAACCGGCACTTCGCAAACCTCGCAGACGTTGCAAACCTCATAATTTTCATGACTCCTCTCCCTTTTCCCGCTACCATATCGCGCACATGACTCCCGTTCGTACACGACCGCCGAGCAACAGGGGATGGCTGCTGAGCCTCGTTCTCTTCTCGTTGCTCATAGCCATGTCACTCTTTTCGATGACGCATCCCGTGCGCCAGAATGACGCCAAGTATGCCGATGCGAAGGAAGTTCCGGTGAGCGCCATTACGAGGGGGTACGAGCAGAAAATGTTCAGCAAGATCGTCGTTCGCGACAACAAAGTCTTCGCGGAGACGGCGACGGGCATGATTCTCCAGTCCTATAAGGAGGCGGGAGACACCGTGTCAGAACTCGGATGGAACGATCCGGAGAACCCTACGGTCGTTGAAGTCGAAAATCGCGAAGCGACGAACATGCTCATCGCAGTCCTGCCAGATCTTCTCTTCCTGCTCCTGCTCGTCGGTGGGCTCATTTGGCTCTTCCGGGGCATTGCCCGCAGTCAGTCTACGGCTATGTCCTTCGGCAAGTCCCGCGCGCGTGTTGCAGACATGCGCCAGGTGAAGACCCGCTTCAAGGATGTCGCCGGTGTGGAGGAAGCGAAGGAGGATCTGGAGGAAGTCGTCGACTTCCTGAAGAATCCGAAGAAGTACACCAGCATCGGAGCCAAAATCCCGCGCGGTGTCCTCCTCGTCGGCGCTCCGGGAACAGGAAAAACCCTTCTTGCCCGTGCTGTTGCAGGCGAGGCAGGAGTGCCGTTCTTCTCCATCGCGGGTTCCGAATTCGTCGAGATGTTCGTCGGCGTCGGTGCGTCGCGCGTCCGTGATCTTTTCATGAAAGCGAAGCGCAACGCTCCGTGTCTTCATCGATGAAATTGATGCTGTCGGTCGCCAGCGCGGCGGCGCAGGTTTCGGTGGAGGACACGACGAGCGTGAGCAGACCCTGAACCAGATCCTCACGGAGATGGACGGCTTTGAGCAGGATACGAATGTCATCGTCATGGCAGCCACCAACCGCCCGGATGTTCTCGACAGGGCGCTACTGCGTCCGGGGCGTTTCGACCGCCGTATTTTCCTCGACAAGCCCGATCTGGAAGCCAGAAAGAAGATTCTCGAGGTCCACGGCGTTCGGAAGAAGATGGCGAAGGGTGTCGATTACACTCCAATCGCGAAGAAGACGGTCGGTCTCGCCGGTGCGGACCTGGAAAACATCATGAATGAAGCGGCGATCTTCGCGGCGAAGAGGAAGCACAAGACCATCATGCAGGAGGATATGGATGATGTCGAGAAAGTGGCTCTGGGACCCGAGAAAAAGTCCCGCAAGCTCACGGAGAAGGAGAAGAAAATTACGGCATACCACGAGCTCGGACACGCGATTGTCGGACACCTGTGTCCGGAGAGTGATGCGCTGCACAAAATTTCGATTGTCTCGAGAGGTTCTGCCCTCGGCGTCACATGGTTTTTGCCGTCGGAGGACCAGTACACGACGAGCAAGACGAAGTTCCTGGATGAAATCTGCGGATTGCTTGGAGGTCGCGCAGCGGAGAAATTGATCTTCGACGAAATGACGACCGGTGCGAGCAATGATATCGAACGTGCGTCCCAGATCGCCCGTTCCATGGCCATGCGCTTCGGCATGGGTGACGACAAGCTCGGTCCCGTTGCCTACGGAGAGAAAGAGGGGACCATGTTCCTGGGCGTGGACCCGACCATGGCCAGGAACTACAGCGAGGAGACCGCCCGCACAATCGACGACTTCGTCCGCAAAACCGTCGAAGAGCAGTATCAGCGTGCACTCGGTATTCTGAAGAAGCACAGAGAGAAGCTCGAAGAACTTGTCGTTATTCTCCTGAAGCAGGAAACCATGAGTGTGGAGGAGTTCAAGGTGGTATTTGAGGGAAAGACTGCTGCTTGAGGTTTACGATGTTGAAGTTTGTAAGAGAATGAATGGTTATTGATCATTTAGCATTTAGCATTTATCATTTAGCATTTATAGCATTAATCATTTTCTGCTCAATGCTCAATGCTCAATGAGCATTATGCTGCTACACTGTACACAAATGCCTTCCATGCTTTCCCCTTTAGATGGTCGTTACCGCACGTCGGTTGAAGTCCTTTTGCCCTATTTCAGCGAAGAGGCATTGCATGGTGCACGCGTCGAGGTGGAAGTGCGGTACTTCATTGCGCTGAGCAGAGCAGGACTGAAGGAGTTTCCCGCTGTGACGGCAAAGCAGGAGAAAGAGCTGCTTGCGATTGCGAAGAATTTTGACGAGAAGAGTGCGGCAGAAATCCGCGCCATCGAGAACGCCACGAATCACGACGTGAAAGCTGTGGAATATTGGCTCAAAGATGCCGTCTCTCAAGTTTCCAATCTCAAGTCTTCGACAGAGTTTATCCACTTCGGTCTTACGAGCGAAGATGTGAACAATCTCGCCTACGGCATCCTCATCATGCGTGCACTGAAGGATGTTCTCGTTCCTGCTCTGCAATCCGTGACGAAGGACATTCATGCTCTCGCTGCAGCCAACGGCAAGACGCAGCTTCTCAGTCTCACGCACGGGCAGCCGGCCACGCCGACGACACTCGGAAAGGAAATGATGGTTTTCGAGGGCAGGTTAGAGCGACAGTTGGCGCAGGTCAGGCAGCACAAAATGGGCGGGAAGCTCGGAGGTGCCGTCGGAAACTTCAGCGCGCATCTTGCCGCGTACCCGAAGGTTGACTGGGAAGAATTCAGTAGAACATTCATCGTGTCGCTCGGTCTGGAGCCGATCCGGTACACCACGCAGATCAATCCGCACGATGATCTTGCCGAACTCAGTCATGTGTTCAGCAGAGTGAATACGATCGGTGTCGGTTTCTGCCGCGATGTGTGGACGTATATTTCCCGCGGTGTTTTCCGCCAGAAGCTCGTCAAAGGCGAAGTCGGCTCCTCCACCATGCCCCACAAAGTGAACCCCATCGATTTCGAGAATGCCGAGGGAAACTTCGGGTTGAGTACGGCGCTGTTCTCCCACTTCGCCGAAAAACTGCCCATCAGCCGTCTGCAGAGGGACCTTTCGGATTCCACCGTGCAGCGCAGTATCGGCGTTGCATTCGGATACCACCTTCTCGCACTGCAGTCGCTGCGCAAAGGTCTTTCGAAATTGCAGGTGGATGCGAAGGCGATTGCCGCCGAACTCGACGCGCATCCGGAAGTGCATGCGGAAGCCATTCAAACGGTTCTCCGTAAGAACGGCGTGCAGGGGGCGTACGAAAAACTCAAGGCACTCACGCGCGGGGAGAAGGTGACGAAGGAGGGATTGCGAAAATTCGTCGACAATCTCAAGATTCCTGAAGCGGATAAGAAGGCACTTCTGCAGATCCTTCGATAAAACCCTCTCCCCGTGAAGAGAGAGGGCTTCATGCACTTTTTTACGGCTGCGTATTGACCAGCTCCGCGCGGATGCAGGCGTTCCTGCGGTAGTCGTTATTGCTGTACTGCTTGCAGGCTTCCATCGCTCTCAGAAGTCGTTCCTGATGCACTTTGCCGTCCACTTCTCGCCAGGCTTTCGTGCTCACTTCGGCATCGCTCTGAATTGCTCTGCGGGACGGGCGGTTCTGCGGGGCGCTGTAGATGGGCGCTTCGTTGTCGCGGTACATCGCATTCCACCTATTCTGACGTTCGGCGGCTGTTTCCGGCGTACCGACGACGCGGTAGTTGATAGCGCGGCTGTTGCGGGTCAGGCGCTCCATGACATCCTCGACACGCAGCTTGTTGCGGAGGTTCCTGTCTATGCTCAGACGCAGTGCTTCACGCTGGCGCACACAGGTGTCGATACGGATCTTGTACGATCCCGTCTCCGCCAGTTCCGGCGTCAGTTTGAGCGCGAGAATACATGCCTCTTTGTCCGTGGCGCTGCTTGCGGTGGTTTCAGCGAACATCAGGATCGGGCCGGTGATGAGAACGAAGGCGAGGGAAATCGCCGCGGGGTGCTTGAGAGTCATAGGGGGTCATTGTGCATGGCCGAGGAGAGATGTCAAAGAGATTGAACACATCCTTATTACACGTGTTCCGTTCGCATCCGGAACGGAAATATCCTCTTCGGGAAGGCAAAAAATCACATGATTGTCTTTCGTATTCAGGCGGCTCTTGAGCAGCGGCAGTTTCATGCGTACCATACGGAGTCTCATGGCACAGAAGGGCGTTACATTGGCGGTCGTGCTGGACCACGTAAAGGGTTTGGGGTACGGCGTGCATACCCTTGAACGGAGATTTAATTCTCTGGAAAAGAGAATGGGTGGAATGGAAGCAAGAATGGATCGTCTGGAGAAAAAGATGGATGAGGGGTTTGCCAGAGTCTGGCGGAGATTTGACTGGGTCGGTGTCAGTCTTTGTCATATCGATGACCGTCTCGATTCCATGGAAATTCAGCGCTTGTCGCATCGTGTGAACAAGATCGAGAAAAAGGTCTTTGCAGGTGCGGATTCGTAAGTGTATTCGACGAAATATCTCGATTGGCAAGTACCCCTTTCTTAAGACACATTGCTAGGAATGAGGAATCGTGTCGTTTCGTAGCGTAGGGTAAACGTCTGCGGTGGCATCCTGAGCGCGGTGTGGATACGGTCGGTGTTGTAGGAATGGA
>Ga0194131_10009230_pt1 | contig 12535 bp, 10 predicted proteins | sample TA2KigO120mmetaG_FD_148631 | JGI IMG/M metagenome (GOLD analysis project Ga0194131, IMG submission 148631) | Freshwater microbial communities from Lake Tanganyika, Tanzania - TA2015053 Kigoma Offshore 120m | ecosystem: Environmental > Aquatic > Freshwater > Lake | place: Tanzania: Lake... | reverse complement strand
GCTTTCATCAATGCAATAGTTATGAACGGGGTATAGCCCGAGGCGGTTCGGGTGTCGAACATAGCGTATGCGGGGATCGGTCCTCGCCAATGCCCGGCAGAGTTGCTCCGTTTCATCGGTCGAAGCATCGTCGCTGATCAAGATTTCGAGCGGGGAGTAATCCTGGGCGCAGATGGTCTTCAGACTTTCGCGCAAGAGCACGGCCCGGTTTCTCGTTGGGAGACAAATGGAAACGAGAGGTTTGTTCATGGTGAGAACGTCCGCATGCTCCTGGCTATCTGACCACGGCAACGATTCCGTCTGTGTCCTGACGGCTGACCGGATTATGGGTGATGCCGCCGCTCACTAAAGAATGACTTGTACCATGTAATCGTTTCCTGCAGCCCTTCCTCGAGACTGTACTGCGCCTTCCAGCCAAAATGGATACGGGCCTTCTCGGCATTCAGGTATTGATGCGGGATCTCATTCGTCGCCTCGTTCAGAACGACGGGCTTCAGGTCCGGTCTGTCCATCAGACTGGTGATTAAGCCTACCAAGTCCAAGACAGTGACTTGCAATTCATTGCTAAAGTTGAAGGCTTCGCCGCTGGCCTTTCCGGCCAGGAGGGCTTCGCCCAACAGCACATAGGCGATGACGGCGTCTTTGATGTAAAAGTAGTCTCTTACGTATGTTCCATCGCTTCTGATGATCGGACGCTCGCCATTGAGTACTGAACGGATGGTCCCGGGAACGATACGATTGAAGTTGAGATCGCCTCCGCCGTAGAAATTGCCGCAACGGGTGATGGCCACCGGGGAACCATAAGTGTGACTGTACATCTGACCAATGAGGTCGGCGCAGCTTTTGGACACATCGTAGGGATGGCGGCCAACGAGGGGAGCCTCCTCCCGGTATGGGAGCACGGTCTGCGTCCCGTAGGCCTTGTCACTGGACGCAAGCACGATTGCTTTGACGCGGCGTGCCCGTCGGCCAGTTTCCAGGATATTCCAGGTCCCCGTGATGTTGGCTGAAAACGTGGACCGCGGATTTTCATTGGCAATGCCGACCAACGTCTGGGCCGCAAGGTGGAAGACGACTTCCACTTCATATTCGTTCAGGATCCGCTCGATGAGATCATAGTCCTCGATCGGGCCCTCGACCGTCACCATCCGCTTATCAAGACCCAACCGGTAAAAATTCGAGTCAGGGACACGATCCCGGACAAGACCAACCACGTCCGCTTGGTTGCTGGTCAGCCAGTCGGTCAGCCAGGCTCCCAGGAGCCCGGTGCAGCCAGTGACCAACACCCGCCGCTGGCGCCACACACTTGTATTCATGTCAACCTTCTCCGAAGGGCGTAATGATCACGCGTCGCATTTTCCACCGTCACATCTAAGAAGAAGCTGTCGGAATACAGACGGACCTTCTGTCTCCTTCTCAGGACCGGCGATCTCCTACCAAGTTCAAACCGGGATTATGCAGCCGCCGAATTCCGATCACTCCACCGGCTCTCAACGCCCGCTCCCCTTCTGCTTGGGTAAGGGGATGGTCATATTCCGGAGTGAGCATGTCAAACGTATCCAGGATCGCCCACTCATATCGTTGCCTCAATGTCAGGTCGGGCATATGCACATAATTGGCTATCGGAATGATGAAGGCAAACAAACGCTTCAGATAGGGAATCCGGAAGAGAATCTCCGTGAGGGGAAACAGGAAGGGCATCAGGGCTTTAATGGCCATGAGGACCGTCCGCTTGTCGAGTTTCTTGATCAGTGGCCTCATGAGATACTTGCCATTCCAAAGAGTCCTGAGTTTTCGTTCGTAGATGGTGACCGCGATTTGCCCTCCCGGCTTCAAGATTCGGGGCAAGGAGGCAAGGGCCTTCTCCGGATCAGGAGTGTGTTGGATCACTCCGATGCAATAGCACGCGTCAAACGCGCCGCTCACAAACGGCAACTGATACAGGTCGGCCTGCACGAGGTGAACGTTGTGCCGCCCATGCATCGTAACCGCGGATGCATCTACCGCCTCGCTGAGATCTACGCCCACAACGTCGCAATCGTACCGAAGATGACGTCAAGAAAGCGCCCCGCACCGCATCCGATCTCAATCACCCATTTCCCCTTGAGCCATTCACTCGTCCATCCGGTCTCCGAGCACCACCGCTTCTCTGACAGCTTGGTGGCGTTCCAGGAGTCCAGTTGCGCGTACTTGAAGCGGTTCCATTGATACCCGAACGACAATGCATAGTTCTCTCTTTCGACGAATCGTGGAATACCGGATTCAACGGGATACTTTGCCCCGCAGCCCATGCATTTCAGAGCGCCAGCCATGATCATGCCATGGTCGTCGAGCGCCGACGGAACGCAAGACAACGCCCTCAAACACGCCGGGCACGCAATCAGATCAAGCAATCGAGGATGCATCTTCCCCTCCCTCTCGTCCGTTCTCTGCCTCCTTGGCATCGTCAGGAGGGCCGATACAGGCGGCTTGGCCCTTCTGATAGAGCCGAATAGGGCTTTAGGTTATAGATAACGGAGCCACGGAATTGAAAGAATGGCTCACCCAGTTCGAGGATCAGCAGCTGGTGATTATCTTTCGAATAGGGCATCAGCTTTTCGCTCTCGAACGAATGAGACCAGACTCGCGTATCCTTGTAGCCTAATCTCCACGTTCCATTTTCCCCATACAACCGAAAGGGCTCTTCCTGCTTATACACGGGGACGGTTTGCTTTGCCCACAGGGCGGCATATCCGTCAAAGGTCTGATAGGCGGAATCTGGACAGCATCCAAAGAGAAAGATTCCATTGAGGTGAAAGCTCGTACTGAGAACTTCTCGACGGAAATATCGCTCAAAGAGAAATCCCATGATCTTCTCAGCCCGCCTGGTGATCTCCGGCTCCTCGAGAGCAGCTTTCATCTCCGTTCGTGGATAGACGACTTTTGTCGCTCTGTCGATCAAGATGATGGGCGACTTGCCTTTGCGACGCACTTCGTCTCCAGCCGCCAGCACGATCCTGGCGACATCCTGTTCCTTTCGATATGCCTCGACAAAGTGTTCTCTTTGCAGGTACAGATTGAGAAACAGCATGCCTGTGAGCACGGAGACACTTGCATAAAACATCGCGCGACTAACACGTGTAGCATGTCGAAGCGAAAGCGCTGCCATATGCAAGAGTGTCCCGACAACTATTGCCACTCCGCAGGCCGCCAGGATATTCACACGATCCGCCATGAGCCCGACCGTGCGCGGATAGCCGAATGACATCGCAAAAGGCAAATAGGACAACACCGCCCAGGCCACGCCAACAATCAGTAGGAACCTTCTATTACGGACGTCATCTTTCCCCTCGCTGGAATCCTTCCCCGCACGAACCGAAAACAGTACTCCTCCGACGACCAAACCGGACAGACCGAGAAGGCCGGGAAGGAGCCACGGAACATCCTGCAATATTGTCCGGTTCTCCCATCCCATCATGAAGGGAAACAGAAGCAGTCCGACCGTATTCGTGAACAGGGCGGAGGCGTAAAACAGCGCGGCATTGATTACGGCTGTCATGCCCGGCACAACCCACGGAGCGAGATGCAGCATTGTCGCGAGTTCCTGAAAGCGCACCGAATAGACCAGCAACGAGGGGACGTCCCGGACCAAGAAAAGAAACGCTATCATGCTTGCGGCAACATAGGCCAACCCGATGGCTACAGAGGGGGTCCTCCATTGTGAAAACCGCCATAGAGTCGTCCGGCCATGGCTCTCATACAACGCGATGTACAAAAATACTGGACTCAGGAAGAGGGCGTATTCGTGATTGAATAGGGACAGCCAGAAGCAGGCCAGACTCGCGAGCGCACGAATAATCATGGCTTGTGACAACCGAGAGGATGACAAGTCAATTGTCAGGAAGAGGCCAAGCGAGAGAAGCAAGAAGGTTCCTGCCAGATTATTCACCAAGATGACCTGCCAGAAATGGATGCCAGCCGCGAAAGGATAGAGACTGTAGAGGACCGTGGCGGGGAACACGAGCGCGGGGTCGGCCAGCTTCCAGATGACAAGAGAAAACAACAGCAGGTTCGCTCCCAGGATCAGCAGGCCCATGCCATTTATGAAGACCACACGATCACCGAAAGCCAAATAATCAAGCAGCCAATATATGATGGGCACAAGGCCTCTCCTGGAATGCAGAAAAGACCAGTCCACTCTCTGTGTCTCCGGATCGAAGAGAAAGGGCTTGGACCCGGCAGCCGCCTCCCCGGCATCGCCGTATCCGAAAAACTTAAATTGTCGCACTTCATTGAAATGTAGCCCCCAGCTCTCGTTGATAATCATCCCATTGAATGGGTAACCCCAATAGAGGAGCGTAAGAAGGACCAGGAGGTAGGCGATAGACAATAACCAAATCCGCATGGTCGGACAGAGACTATCGATTGACCTCATCCATGACGGGAAATTCGGCTCCGTTCAGACTCCTATACAGCGAGCAGTATTTGTTGACGCCCATTTTGGCGTCGAAATACTCTTGAGCCGTATACCGACACCGTTCCGCAATATGAGGATCATTGAGCATCTGACGAACCGCCGGAAGTGACTGTTCGAAGTCTGCCTGGGTGACGTCCGTAAGAACCACCCCGACACGATGGGCTTTGACTATTTCTCCCGTATCCCCTACCCCGTCGTTAATGATGACGGGCACACCGCAAGCCAAAAACTCGCCAAGCTTGGTCGGGCACGACCCCTTCTTGCCGAAGCAGGCCTTGATGAAGAACACGCCCACGTCCATGAGCCGCACGTAATCAGGCATCACCTCAAAGCTGCTCTCCGTGAGAACGAGCTTCTCGAGCGGAATATCGGCCCTTATCGCATCCTCTCGCAGCCGTTCGTGGTTTTCCTTGGTGACCATGAGGATCACCGCGTTGTCCAGGTGTTCCAGGAGATAGCTGAGATACTGCAGCATCGGCCGGCGGAGATACCAGTTGCTGATGGTCCCCACGCAGCCAAGCACGAGCTTCCCTTCCAGCCCCAACCGGGAGGCTAAGGCCTCGTTCCTGGCGGCGGGTTTGAACCGCTCGAGATCCGTGCAGGTGGGGATGACCTCGATCGGCGTGGTGGACGGCACCGCATAACCCAGGCCAGGAATGGCCTCGGCGCCGACGACCGTCAGCGAGACGATCGCATCCGCCGATTCGAACAATATTTTCTCGCAGCGCTTCGTGATCTTGTAGATCATGCTCCCATCGGACCAGTGCTCGCCTGCCACCTTCTCGTCGGCCCAGAATCCTTCCATGGCAAACAGCACCTTGAATCGTCGATCCGTTTCAGATATCTGGGGCATCTGCAGCTGCTTCTTCGCCTCCATCTTCTCGTCTGCCCAGAAACCACGCATGCCGAACAGAAACTTCGGCCCGTTGATCTTCTTGATCATATACGCCATCAGCGCAGGGACGTATCCCCGGGCGTGCACGATCTTGATCGGCGTATGCCGACACACGTTAAGGCCGACAAGCACGCCGATGATGCCGTCCCAGAGCGTGGACAGAATCGGCGGCCTTTTGTGATACCGCAGCCGGATCCACCGGATCCCATGTGAAGAGAGCAGCACCTCCGTCTCATGCACTCGGCCTTGTTGCTTTAGGTCTTGCGGCTTCTCGAACGTGAGCAAAGTCTGTTGGAAGCCCTGCGAGAAGCCAAGGACATAGGTGATAATTTGGGAATGGCCCAATGGTTCCAAAATGCCGTCGTAGGAGATATAGAGGGTCTTCACGGAATCTGTCTAACTCGGGTGAGCGCTGCGTGGGAACGGCACGAACTAGACTGCTTCAGATGAGGCGGGACCTCACAGAATCCACGCCATTCCAGGCGATGCCGGCGTCCACTGCCACACGAACCCGACCGTCGAGGCTCTTAGGAAGCTCCGACGATCTTGAACTCGGGAAGGGGAAAAATGAGTTTTCCGCCAGCCCTCAGGAAATCCTTTTCCTGCTTTTGTATTTCCTTGTGGAAATGCCATGGCAGGACGAGAAGGTAGTCCGGCTTGTCCCGTCGATACTGCTCGATGGAGACAATGGGAATAAGCGAGCCTACGGTTTTTTTGCCCCACTTGTCCGGATTCTTATCCGTTGCTGCCTTAATGAGACGGGAATCCAGGCCGAAGTACTGCAGAAGCACATTGCCCTTCGTGGAGGCACCGTAGATATAGACGACCTTGCCCCGACTTGTCTCCTGCTTGATGAAGCCCACGACTCGGTTCCGGAGGTCATTAACCCGGTTCGTAAACTCATTATAGGCCTTGATGTCATCCAACCCCATCAGACTTTCGAGGGCCTCCAGATCCTTGATCCGTTGCTCTGCACCGGGGAACGGACGAATCGCGTTTGACTGGGCGTGCTTGATATAGACGCGATAACTGCCCCCGTTCACATCGTTCAACTCGACATCGAAGATACGCAGCCCATGCCGATCGAGAAGATTCTTCAAGGAGAGCAGCGAATAATACTGCAGATGCTCGTGGCAGATGTTGTCGAAGGCATTGACCTCCAACATGGTCGGCAGATAGCACATCTGAATGATATAGAGCCCATCTTTGCCCAGGCACTGCGTGATGTCGTTCACAAACTGATTGGGCTGCTCCAGGTCGTAGAACATCGCGATGCTCGTAATGATCCTGGCCGTGGCTGCGTTGAACTCTCGCTGAAAGGGCGCATAATGAAAATAATCGTTGAAGATTTTCGTCGTCCCGACCGCGGCCAGCGGAGCCAAGTTTTTGGCCGGTTCAAAGCCCACCAGCTTCAGATTCTTGTGTCGGTAGGACCTGAGCAGGGTTCCATCGTTCGGTCCGGTATCAATGACAATATCACCGTCCTTGAGCGCGACCAACCTTTCGGCCTTCTCGGTGATGTCCGACAGGGCTGTAACCATCGTCGGGCTGATGCCGGATTTGTACCAGTACTGTTTGTACATGAGGTCCGGCGGCGTGGTATGTCGCAACTGGAGCAGCTTGCAATCATGGCAAAGGACCAATTCGAGGGGAATCCTGTCCCCCTGCTCCTCCAGAGAGCTCACGAAGTTCGTGACATATTGGTCCCCCAGGGACATGATCGGGGCAAGATCCTTGGAATCGCATGTTCTGCATGTTGTTCTGACGATCACCCGCATGAGACCAACTTGCTCCTTTTTGTTTGAATGGACTTTGAGCCGCTTCCGAATGGGTTAATAGACCGGGCAGACTTGCACATCTGGTTTCAGTCGAAGGGTCCTCAGGCTAGCCTCAACCCTTGTGCCAGTCAAGAGAATTTTCTCGAACTGTTCAACCACAATAGAAATGTCCTCGTCTCTCCACTTTAGAACTGTCCTCCTCGTGCGGCGTGCGGCTGCTTGGGCCGCCGAGCGAAGTGCCCATACGCGTTCCACGGATGGGTGGGCGCCGGCCTCACGTGACGAGGCGTGGGCCGCACCGATGGAGCGGGTTCCGGCTGCGGAGGCCGCACGAGGATCTGCCCGTAGCGCAACGCGCGCCCCTGATAGGTGAACCGGAGCGAGCCATCTAGCCGTTCTTCTGCCACCACCTGCGCCGCCCGCACCCGGTCGTGGATTTGATAGAGCGCGCCGCCATGCGCCACGGTCCAGTCCCGGCGCAGCACCCGCGAGGTCTTGACCGCCAAGAGGGCGGCCAGATCCACCCCCGCAGGCAGCGGCCGATGCACATCGACGCCGGGGCCGGCCGGACCGCAAAGCGCCGGTTGAACTGCGGCAGATAGGCCGCTAAGAAGCGATTGGCCTCGGGCAGGGTCGCAATGCCGGCCAACCGCAGCTCTTTGACCAGCCGATCCTGCAAGGTCTTAAAGAGCCGCTCCACGCGCCCCTTGGCCTGTGGGGAGTGGGCATAGACCAGCTCGGTGCCCACGGCCGCCAGACAGCGGCCAAACTGGCTTTGCGGCCGTCGGCCCTCGAGCTGCTCCGCCACGCTGGGTTCGGCCGGGGACTTGTACGTGGTGTGCCGATCGGCATACAGCTTCAACGGCACCCCATAGCGCCACACGTAGCGGCGGAAGCTATCTACGGCCGGCCAGGTCCCTTCATACGGATAGAAGCGGCCCCAGACGCGACTGGAGGCATCATCGATATAGGCGAGCAGCACGCAGCGCGGCCCGCGCCCTTCCAACCAATCGTGGTGCGAGCCATCCAGTTGCACAAGCGCCCCCACCGCCGCTTCGCGCGCCCGCCAGGCCCGGTGCGGCCGGGGCCGCCGCGCAAAATGTGCCACGCCCTGGGCCCGCAGCCACCGGCGCAGCGTCTCGGCACTGAAGCGGATCCCGTGGCGCTCGGCCAATTTCTCCGCCGCCAAGGTCGGCCCAAAATCGCCATAGTGCTGCGCGTAGAGCTGGAGCACCCGGGTCTTCAACGCTGGCGCGGGCCGCCGGTTCGAGGGCCGGCCGCGAGCCCGATGGCGCAACTCCCGCTCGCCTTCGCGCCGCACTCGGCGCACCAGGCGCCGCACCTGCCGCACGCTCAGCCCCAGCAGTACCGCCGCTTGCCGCTGTGTCACTCGGCGCTCGATCGCCTGGCGCACCACGGCCAGCCGCCGCAGTTCCTTGACGCTCATCACCACGGTGTCCTCTCTGCGCATCCTGCCCTCCTCGTCCGGGCAGGGAGTCTACTAAAGAGGACATTTCTATTGTGGTAGAAGCGGACATTATCATTGTGGGATTACAGAGAATTTTCTCGAACCTGCCGTCGCATGGGAAATTGCCATGGCATCGCGTCTGGCCAGGTACTGACTGGCATGCCGCACCGGCCATAGGAGCACTTGTCCGAGACGGTTTGCAAAGAGTCGTGCCACCACGACGTACACCCAGGGCCACCCACGCCGGCCGAATGATTGCAGAATCCTGATGTAGTCATGCGCTCGGGCAAAATCACCCCAGGAAGACGCCTGCATTGACTCCATGAAAAATCTCCGGCTCTGTACCATACAGGCCTGGCTTGCAAGACGCTCCTCGTCTTGCACAATCCAGGGAAACGCGGCTTTGGCTTCCTTACAGGCCTCTTGAAAAATATCCAGAAATTCCCGATACCATCTGTCAGCGGTTATACTGGTCGTGACTCTTTCTCCATGAATGCGTATCCCCACGAGTGGCTCAGCGATATACGCGATGTCATATCGCAAAGCCAGCCGGAGCCACATCAACCAATCCCAACACATGTAGCGCATGTCGCAGCGGCCCATCTCGTCATATATCCGCCTGGGCATCATGACCGTCGAGCAGCAGACATTATGCGCTTTGAGGTATTCAAGGAATTCACGCTTTCCATCCAAGATGCATGTCGTAGGATAGGCTCTGATCAATCGCTTTACGTTCGTATGTTCATCAATCTCGCAGGCCGCACAATGCACCATGCCGACTTTGGGGTTCCGGTCGAGCATGTCAACCGCGCGTGTCAAGAATTCACGGCTATATAGATCATCATCGTGCGCGATAACGACATACTCTCCACGCGCTAGCTCCAGACAGCGATTCATATTGCCAATGGGACCGATATTGGTCTCGTTGCGTGAAGATCGCACACGAACGTCGGTGCAAGAACGGAGCACGTCCGGTGTGGAGTCGATGGAGCAGTTGTCGGATACGACGACCTCGAAGTCCTGAAATGACTGATTTAAAATGCTCGTGAGGCAGTCCTGGAGATATCCGGCCCTGTTGTACGTGGGGAGACATACGGTGACTTTGGGATGAATCGACATGTTCCCCCTTACGTTGCCAAGCTCGAACGCATCCGGACCGCGCACGACTCATGGGTCTTATACCAGGCTATTGTTGCCTCTAAGCCGCTGCATAGATCGGTCAGCGGTTTCCAGTTCAGCAGTCGACGTGCCTTGTCGGTGTTGGCCATGAGGGTTTTCAATTCATCTGGCCGATAGGGTCGAGCGCCCCATCGTAAGAGTGACTGTGCATTCATCAGCTCGCCGATCAAGTCGCCGATCTCCCGCAGGCAAACGGGACTGCCGGAAGCCAGGTTCACAATCTCGCCGGCCGGAAAGTCCCGGGCTTGGACCAATCGAACAAACATGCTGACCGCATCCTCAGAATAGGTATAGTCACGCACCTGCTCACCGCCCGTGAGATCTATCGGGGTCCCGGACAGGCAGGCGCGGATGACTTGTGGGACGAACTTATCATCCCTGTCGTAGGGACCATACAGTCCAAATGGGCGCACCACCACAGCCGGCAGACCAAGCGCTCTTGATTGCTGGAGAGTTAGCAGGGTGGCGGCCGCCTTGGTCGCTCCATACATACTGAGGGGTTCGAGAAGATCCCTCTCCGAGACGGGCTCAGACTTGTCGCCGTACTCAAAGCAAGACCCGACATGGATGAAACGGCGAACCCCGACCTCCGCGGCCTTCTCCAAGAGAGACTGGGTACCATGCACATTGATGCTCAGGGCCTCATTCAGCGACTGTTCCGAATAATCCATCCCATACGCGGCACAATGCACGACCATGTCAGGTTTCGTCAGGCCGAGCGCCTCCGCAATGGACCGCGGGGCCGACAGATCAATAGCCATCCACCGGATCCGGTCAGCCTGATCCTTCAGACGCCACGGATTTGATTGTGAGCGGGTCGTGGCAACGACTTCGTACCGCGCCCTCACCAGGGCCCGGACAATGTGCGAACCAAGAAAGCCAGTGGCCCCTGTCACGAAAATACGCATACTACCTGCCGCAGGTCATTCGGTCCTTGAGCCGGACGGCGAACCTCACCACACCTTCCAAGGGGCCTTACCCGACTCCCATAATGATTGAAGGTAGAGCTTTTCCCTCAGGGTATCCATAGGAGCCCAGAAACCTTCGTGCCGAAAAGCCATCAATTGGCCGGCGGCAGTCAATTGGGCGAGGGGCTCCAACTCCCAGGCAGTTCCATCATCACGGACATAATCGAGGACGCCGGGCTCAAGCACAAAAAAACCGCCATTGATCCACCCCTCCTCGGTCTGATGGGTGGCAGGCTTCTCCTTGAACTCCACGACTTGGTCCTTGTCCAGCAGTAACCCCCCGAATCGGGATGGAGGCCGGACCGCGGTGATAGTCGCCAGCCGTCCATGGACTTTGTGAAAGGCCACCAACGCTTTGAGGTCAATATTGCTGACGCCGTCTGCGTACGTCATCATGAAGGTATCGTTCCCGATCCAGGAGCGCAGTCGCTTGAGGCGCCCGCCGGTTTGAGTTTGCAACCCCGTGTCTACCAAGCTGATCTTCCAGTCCGGCGCCTTGTTGTTTGAATACTGTACCTGGCCCGTGGATAAATGAACTGTGACATCACTTGCGTGGGGATGATAATCAAGAAAGTATTCCTTAATAACCTCGCCCTTGTACCCCACAGCCACCACAAACTCCCTGAAACTCGCCGCCGCAAAAATGTTCATGATATGCCAGAGGACCGGATATCCTCCGATTTCCACCATCGGCTTCGGCCTAATCTCCGTCTCTTCGGACAATCTCGTTCCCTGTCCCCCAGCCAAAAGAAGGACTTTCATATGCGTTACATCCTTTCAGATTGCAGCCAGCCGCTCGACACCGGAACACTTCTTCTAGGTGGTCCTCGTCGAAAAGACTTTGCTCAGACCGGACTTGATGCCGAGTGGCATGTCGAGGCTGGCCAGGATGGCCAGGTCCTCCTTGGTAAAGAGACCGATCGCTGCGATTAAGACCAGGGTGCTGACGATGAGACCTCCCAGACCTGCTGCATAGAACACAATGCCATGCAGCCACTGGGCTGACAACACGACGATCAACACCGGCGCGCTCAAGGTCGCAAAGCGGAGCGTAGCGACTCGAAGACGCGTTTGGATGACCCACAGCATCATCACCGCCGCGGTCATGTATCCCAGAACTGTTGCGAGCGCCGCGCCGGTGATCCCATAACGAGGCACGAAGAGAAGCGCCGCAGCGAGGTTGGCCACGGCGGAGCCGAATGTAATCCAGGTCAGGACCCAGGTCGAGCCATACGCACTCACGAGTGGCATGAAGGTGTTGAAGAAGGCCAGGCTCATCGTCGCCATCATCAGCAGGAGAAAGGGCTGTACCGCCCCGGAAAAGCCGGCCCCGAAAATCAGCGGAACGGCTGCCCCTGCCAGGAGCGAGCACACACCCAGCGCCAGAGAAAATCCAAGAAACCAGTATGGCGTGACCCGCTCGATCAGCGCCCTGATTTCAGCCTCTTGTTGGTTCGCTACCATCACGGAGAAGTGCGGCAGGAGAAGCGAGGACGAAATGATCGTGATCTGTTGGACGACGCCGGCGATCTGGCTTGCCAGGGAATACAGCCCCAGGTCGGAAAACGGGAGATAGTGCTTGATGATGGCATACATGATCCACTGCGTCCCAACGATTCCGATCCATGTGGAGGCAATCATCGGAACCGAAAATGTCCACAGACTGGAGATTACTTCTCGGTTCACCCGGATCGGCAGCAATATCGGTCCGAGCTTGGCCATCACCCAGCTGGACACCAGCAAACAGCTTACCGCATAGCATCCGATCACCAGCACGGGATCGGCTACGTG
>Ga0194131_10009229_pt1 | contig 12537 bp, 12 predicted proteins | sample TA2KigO120mmetaG_FD_148631 | JGI IMG/M metagenome (GOLD analysis project Ga0194131, IMG submission 148631) | Freshwater microbial communities from Lake Tanganyika, Tanzania - TA2015053 Kigoma Offshore 120m | ecosystem: Environmental > Aquatic > Freshwater > Lake | place: Tanzania: Lake... | reverse complement strand
AGAGCAGGGCAGGTCGCGCTACGCTGAAACCCTTAAAGTAGCCCTGCCCCCACTGATAGTGACTCCCGAAGATGTATGGGCTTTTGAGTGGCCCGAGACATCGCCAAATTTTGTAACTCAGAAATGTGTTACCGCACCGGTGGTAACGGGTAACGCGCGAGACGCATTGGCAGGGAAAATTGTTTGTATCCCTAGCGCGGATCCGGGCTACGACTGGTTGTTTTCATATCCCATCGCGGGACTGGTCACCGCCTGGGGAGGTGCTAATTCGCACATGGCTATTCGTGCTGGCGAATTGGGGTTACCCGCCGTCATAGGTGTGGGTGAAGTTCTTTATCGCCGATTGTCAAGCGCGCAACGCCTTCACGTCGATTGTGCTGGTCATCGGGTCGAGGTTTTGGCTTGAAACTAGTTGCCGTTAGTCAACGGATAGACAAACACCCAGATCGATCTGAGATTCGAGACGGTCTTGATCAGCGGTTGTCGGCGTTCCTTGCAGATGCGGGTTACGCGGCGGCGCCTGTGCCGAACGCTCTCGGTGAAGTGTTGGTTAATTGGTTGGCGCTTGTCCGACCCGCTGCAATGCTACTGTCGGGGGGGAACGATATTGGAACCTACCCCGCGCGCGACGTGACAGAGAGCATGATTCTCGACTATGCGCAACAACAGGAGGTGCCCTTACTTGGCATTTGCCGAGGCATGCAGATGATGGGGTCCTGGGCCGGAGCAGACCTGCGGTCTGTTGACAGTCATGTGCGAGCTCGGCACGAGATTTTTGGCGACATAACAGGTGAGGTGAATAGTTATCACCGATTGTCGCTGTCTTCCTGTCCAATTGGTTTTACGGTCCTCGCACGAAGCGGTGACTCTGAGATTGAGGCCATAAGTCACACTTCGCTCCCGTGGGAGGGTTGGATGTGGCACCCGGAGCGCGAGATGCGATGGCGCCCACATGACGTTCAAAGACTCCAAGCTCTTTTCGGATGAAAGCGATAATCCTAGCAGCCGGTCGCGGCAGCCGAATGAAGAGTTTGACTGATCATCAACCCAAATGTCTTGTAAAAGTACACGGGAAATCTTTGTTAGATTGTCAGTTAGACGCTTTACGGGAATCCGGTATCAACGAGATCGCTATCGTTACAGGCTACAAGCGGGACTTACTCTCAAATCGGGGACTTGTGGAGTTCCACAACAAGCGCTGGGATGAAACCAATATGGTGTCATCTCTAGCCTGCGCCGAGCAGTGGTTACGGACCGGTCCTTGTATTGTCAGTTACTCTGACATCTTCTACAAGCCCCCCGCCATTCAGTCTTTAATGGCTTGTCGATCTTTGCTGGCCATTGCGTTCGATCCGAACTGGCGTGTGCTTTGGAGTCGGCGTTTTGCTGATCCTCTCTTGGACGCAGAAACTTTCCGGGTGACGTCGGATTTGAAGGTAACCGAAATTGGAAATAAGCCCCGTTCATTAGATCAAGTGCAAGGGCAATACATGGGCTTGTTGCGATTTACTCCTTCTGGATGGGCTGAGGTTGACCGTGTTCGCGCTGAGCTAACCCCAGAGTGTCGCGATAAATTGCACATGACGGGTATACTTCAAAAAGTTATTGAGGTTGGCGTTATTGAGGTCGAGGCGATACCTTATCTCGGAGACTGGGGTGAAGTCGATTCCGCAGAGGATTTGGCTAGCTACGAATGATTGCACTCAAGACGGTGTAGCAACCCACTGATTTCCTGCTCAAGTGTCAGGTTCTTGACGGAGATAGCACAAGAGTATCGAGATGGACGAAGAGATCCAGCGCTGGACGGCGCGTCGGAAGTCGGCTCTGGTTCTGGATATCATTCTACGGAAAGACGATCGTTAGTGAGTCGTCCCGTCAGTTCGATCCTCCGCCTTCGGAGATCGAGTCCTGGATTGACCAAGCCAAAGCCGGGATGGAAAACGCCCTGAAGGTTAAACCGGACGACATTCGCGAACAGCACGGGATGCGGCTTAAAGCGCTACAGGAAGCGTACGGTGAAGCGATGTTGGAGCTACGTGCCCGAAAAAAATGGGACGCCCTGCTGGCGAAGAAGGACGAAGCATGATCCTTCAAATCCAGCGGGCCTGGAAAGATAAGAGAATCAGCGTCCCGATCACCAAGCTTTGCGCATGGTTCGCTGTTCCTCGCCGCACGGTGTACTACAAACCCGTGAAATCTACGCCAAAGATCCAAGAGCGATTTGCCGCACCGATCAAGCACATGATCGAGGCCGAGCCCTCGTTTGGCTATCGGACCGTGGCGAGCTTGCTGCAGTTCAACAAGAGCACGGTCCAGCGGATCTTCCAGCTCAAAGGCTGGCAGGTTCGAAAGCGAGCCATCGGTCACCGTCCGCGGATCGAAGCATTACCTTCGGTGGCGGTCTCGTCGAACGAACGCTAGGCGACAGATCTCTGCCGCATCTGGGCGGGCCGTGATGGTTGGCAGACCTTGGCGCTGGTCATCGATTGCCACACGCGAGAACTCCTTGGCTGGCAGCTCTCGAGAAGCGGCAGAGCCACTACCGCTATGGCGGCGCTCGAGCAAGCGCTGATCGCGAGGTTCGGGACGTTGGGACGCGTTCCTACACCGCTCCTGCTGAGGTCGGACAACGGGCTCGTTTTTACCTCTCGGGCCTACACGCGCCTCGTGCGCAGTTAGGGCCTCAAGCAGGAGTCCATCACACCGCACTACCCGCAGCAGAATGGAATGATCGAACGCGTCATCCGCACTTTGAAAGAGCGATGCGTCCATCGTCATCGCTTTGAAACTCAACGACACGCCTCGCGTGTCATCGGAGAGTGGATCCGCCTCTACAACACCCGTCGGCCCCACCAGGCACTCGGCATGAAAACCCCCGCTATGGCGTATGCTTTAGCGGCCTGACCTGTGCAGAAAACGGTGGGTCGGTACAGCTGCTCCGCTGGATCGCACTTTTTTGGGCCTCGATTTTGTACCTTGTGGCAGAGATCTTTGCTCTGCCAAACCGAGAAATCGGGATGCAGGCAGCGTGAACATGAAATGTTCAGGAACGACGAGATACGAATGGCTCGCGCAGTATTGCTTCGATGTGATCAGTGAAGTCCAAGACTTCGCAACACGATGGATCTGGAACTACAACCACGAACGCCCAAACATGGCCTTGGGCGGGATCACCCCAAAACAGCGGCTGGCCATGGCTGCGTAACGTCTACTTCTCAGTCCCACCAAAAATGGGAGGATTACCCTTTCGGGCCGGTTTGGAAAAAATAAAAATCCCGTCCATGGGATTTCTTGATTGGTAGTCTGGTCGAATCTTTGTAAGCATCGGCGCTAGTGACCAGTGGAATCGAGGCGAAATTCCATCAAACCACTGAAATATCTGCCACTCCCGAGATTGCTTTCTGCTCATATACAGCTGTTGAGCGACAATATTTCCGTAGAAATCATCAACTTCGCACCAGGCGTCAACTTCGTCCGAAGTGCTTTCCACCAACTTGAAGGTGACGTCGTGGGGCAGCTCGCGAATTAACTGATTAAAATTCCGTCTGCCATCAAATGCCGGCGGATAAACATAAATCAGTACATGCCCGCCAGGTTTTACGATTCGGATCAGTTCGTCGAGAGTTTTTTCAGGCCTGTCGGTGTGGTGCATCACGCCCCAGCAGATCGCGACATCAACTGATCCATCCTCTAAAGGTAAGTCAGTCGCAGACGCTCGAACCAGCGTGACGTTTTCAAAGCCCTCGATGTACGTCGGGAATGCGGTGAGCGAATCCGACATATCAAGGCCGACATACTTTTGGCAATCGCGAACAATGAGTCGGCCGATTCGGCCATTACCGCACCCGATATCTGCAACTACCTTTCCCCGGAGAAAGTCCGCCGGCAACTGAAACCTGCCGTAAAGATGGCCGTGGGACATGGTCTCTTTTCCGACGAAGCCATCGATCTTCGTCCACTCGAATCCAAAACTCGACGTGTATTCGGTCTCTGATGGCAAGGCAGGGTCGACGAGAATATGTGGGGTGGCCGGGTGTGGGGAAAGCGGACGCTTAAACACGCAAAGCTCCTTGGTACTGGATCTGTATCGTCCCCGGGTGTGCAATGTCAATGGCGCAGTTTTTCAAACTGTTGCCCTCATTCAGCATGGTCCGCACGGCGGCTGCGAGGTTTGGCGTCAAAACGTCTGATAGCGTCAGGCTGCGATTTTCAATGTCGAGAGCTACGAGGCGTTCACCGTCGCTCAGGGACAGTTTGCGCAAGTCGTTAATGCCTTCAGCAATAAACTGGTGACGAGTTGACGCGGTCTCGATCCAAAGTTCAGAGCGATCACCGGCGTGTTCGATCTTCGATACGACAAAGGCAGCGCGGCGTGCAGCGTAGTCCATGATTCGACAAGCGAATGCAGCCGTTGAGCCGTCAATCGAGAAGGGTTTGCCGGTATGGGCGAAACGAAAGAGGGGCCAATAAGTCAGCGTGACCTCCCAAATGTCTACTAAAGTCTCCGGTAACTGCAGAGCCAGCGTTTTTTGATTATCGCCAGCGGGTTTCACCTGTTTGGGCAGCGGAAGGTCGCGAAGCTTGGAATACAACTGGCCGGCGCCCGCGTTAAGAATGCCCTGATCGTGTGGAAGCCAGTTTGGGAGATTGAAAATGGCTATTCGGTTTTCGACCCTTGCCGAGAATGTCTGAGGAAATCTTAATAAATCGAGCGGCGCGAAATCATTGGTGTAGCAAGAGGACGTGAACACGCCGAGCCCAATGAAACCCCACTTTTCGAGAGTATCGGTGAGATCGTTTTCCATCACATCATCCACAAAGGCAGCCGCTGCTGCCGCGATACTTGAATCAGTTTAGTTGGCAAAAGCACCGCTAAACAATGCGACTTGGACCAGCCGTCGGACAGTGTGGCGGGTGGGGCGAGCAGCATCAAATCCGGGAAGGCATTTCGCAACTTCAGCGCATTATCAACGCCTTTCTCCACGCCCTCGAAATCATCGATCAAAAAAACGCTACGGTCGTGTCTGAGGCTGCTGATCAGTTGCAGGTCCTCGTTTTGAAGCCTGCCATCGAGCAAGAACATGTCGACTTGGGTGCGACCCACCAAGGCCTTCATCATGTCGGTGGACGAGGTTTTGCCGAAGTACTGAATCTTGGAAGCGTCCTCCGCGGTCGGCGGCTTCCACGTATCAAAGCTCATGTCGCAGGTAAAAATGCCCCGTAGCGAGTCACCTGCACCGCGCGCCATGGCCAGCGTCGATCGACCGATGTAGGTGCCAACCTCGACAATGACCCCGGGCTGAAAATACCTCGCCAAGAGCCACACGGTTTTGATCGACTGCAGCGAAATGGAACCCGTACGAGAGGGAAATCGGGCCTCGATCTCTCGGCTGTCTGCCAGTATTTGCTTGGCTTCCTCCTCTGCTCGGTCATCGACGAGCGACGATCCGAGCTCCTCCCAAAAGCTGCGGGCGATCATTCCTTCTGAGAGGTGCAGGGTCATGGTGAAATCCGGGCAGTGGCAATCAATACCCCCTGATTCTACTGCCGTTTGCCGCACTCAAGCGATTCCCGGATAATCCAACGCTGTTTTCTTCAGGCTGGACGACGAATCATGTGCGGTGTCGCAGGGATCGTGTTGGCATCGCCTCAATCGGCTGAACACTCGGTCAGTGTGTCTGTCCCCCGCATTCTCGAGGCCCAACATCACCGCGGGCCGGATGCTCGAGGGCTCTGGCAAGACCCTGACGGCGGCGCGGTACTCGGCCACAACCGTCTCGCGATCGTTGATCTGACCGACACCGGCGCTCAGCCCATGCACGATGACGAGGGCAGATTCGTCATCGTCTATAACGGCGAACTCTACAACTACAAGGCGCTTCGCAAGTACCTTGAGACGAGGTTCGCTGTCGGGTTCCGCGGCGCGAGCGATACCGAAGTGTTCTTGTATGGCATCAAGCACTTGGGGGTCGATCGGTTTTTGGGTGAAGCCGAAGGTATGTTCGCGGCCGCAATCTACGACCGTCGCGATCGACGCCTGATACTTGTCCGCGACCGCGCAGGCGAGAAACCGCTCTGCTACGCCTTGAGGCCCGAGGGCTTGGTTTTTGCCTCGGAGGTCAAGGCCCTGGCTGGGGGGCTCGGGGCCCCGCCGACCTTGGACGATAGCGCCTTGTACCTTTATTTTTTGCTTCGCTACGTGCCAGCGCCGTCCACGCTTTTTGCCGGCATCAAAAAAGTTCCGGCAGGGCATTATTTGATCTGGGAGCCCGGCAAGGCTCCGGATGTGAGGCCGTACTTTTCTTGGGACCAGGGCGCCAATGAAATTGCGCCCTCACAGAGCAACTTCGATGCGGTCGTCAACAAGGTCGAGCAGCACCTCGTTGAGAGTTTGAATGGTTGTCTGATGTCCGATGTGCCGCTCGGCTTTTTTCTGTCGGGCGGAATCGACTCGAGTCTGGTGGCGGCGCTCGCGCGACGGCACTTCGGGCTCTCTATCAATACCTACACGGTGGGTTTCGAGGGCGACCCCGAATCCGAAACCCAGATTTCGGAGCAGACGGCGAAGATCATCGGGTCTCGACATGTGAGTCGTACCCTGAAGTCAGCGGATTTAGGCACGCTCTCACGCAGTCTGATCGAGCGCATGGATGAGCCTAACGGTGATCGGAGCTGCGTGCCCACTTTTCTTCTTTGTCAGCATGCCCGAAGCGAAGTGACCGTGGCGCTTGGCGGTGACGGGGGCGATGAACTCTTCGGCGGCTATGGCCGCTACCCGGGCTTAAGGCACTCGTTGCCCGAGGGTCTCTTTCCACGGGGCCGCGACGCGGCGCTCGCCTACTTTCAAGCCAGCTTGCCGGTCTTTGGCGCGCCGGCGCTTGCCAAGGTAGGCGTTATGCCGACAAGGGAGGTAGACGACTGGTTGGCCTCTGCCTCGACGTCTTTGCTGCCTCCCCGAAACGCGGAAGTGGCGATCCGATACTTTGATTTTGCAACTTACCTGCCGGGTGCGGTGCTCTCGAAGGTGGATCGGATGGCGATGCAGGTGTCACTCGAAGTGCGCACCCCTTTCTTCTCGCGCGCACTCTTGGGCTGGTCTTCGGTATTGCCCCATGAGTTTTTGATCAATGGCGCGACGCTCAAGCCCGTTTTGCGGGGCATGGCGCAGAAGCTCGGGCTCGGACACATCGTCAAATTGCCGAAAAAAGGTTTCGGGATGCCAGGAGGCTTTTTGAAGGCGAACGCGGCGGAGCTGTCCACGCGAGGCGCTGCAGCCCTCGATGTGTTGAACACCCATCCTTTGTTATCGCCGCAGATGAGAGGTCTCGGCGATCGGCTGCGTCCCATCGTGGGGGCGAACGCCAATTCGCTCTGGGCGACGATTGTGCTGGGCGAGTGGTTGCGCGCACTTCCTGCGAGATAAGTCATGAGCGAATCAGACTCAGACTCAGACAAACTGCTCAGGACCGTCTCCGCTGTGATCGGGGCAGCCCGAGAGAGCGTACGGGATGATCTCCCCCTCGATTGGCAGCAGCGAGTGACTGAGCGTGCGGTCAAGTTCGCATCGGCTACTCAATCGTCACGGCTGAATATCTTTCTTTTTCACCAGTCGGTCTCTAGGCAGGCCGAGACCATCAACACCGTTGATATCAAGGGGCTTGATCACAGTCGCTTCGATTACGACCACTTGATCCGGCGCAATATCTCGATCGCGCTGTGGTCGAATCCGGGCAGCCGGATCATCTTGGTGACCGATGACGCCTTCATGGCCCAAGGCATTGCGGACCCCAGAGTCTCGATCGTCCGACTCGATTTGGCTGACGGCGAGCCCATGTTTGAGCGCGTTGTTGCGATGCTCGCGTACGTCGAATCTTCAGCTTTCACGGCGCCAACGATTTTTCTCGATAGTGACGCCTTCTTGATCCGTCACTGTGCGGGATTCTTCGTCAACGATTTTGATGTCGCCGTCACTTACCGGGATATTGGCGGACAAATGCCGATTAACGAGGGCGTGATTATCGTGAATGATCGCCATCGCGATAGCGTTCGGCGATTCTTCAGGCGATATCTCGCGACCTATTTGACCTTGGAGCACCACCCCGTCGTTCTCGAAACCTATGGAAAGGTACGCCGGTGGCGGGGTGGGCAATTATCGATTAACGCAATCTCGGGCGGTTGGCAGCGATATTCTGCGGCAATCATCAGCACGGATTTCGGCGCGAGGTTCGCCTACCTACCTTGTTCACGCTACAACTACTCTCCGGATCAGGAGGGTGAGATCAACGCTGCCATGCTCGCCAGGGCGTTGGTATTGCACCTCAAAGGAAGTCGGAAGCCTTGGCTTGATCGGATGGTGACGGTATTGGAGGGCTTTGGATTTTCGGAGACCGTGTTGCGCTAAGCGCGCTACATCGAGTGCCTGCGAGTATCATTTAGGTTTAGGGTTGACAATAAAAAATTTTACAAATTTTAAATACTAAATAAAAAAACTCTCAGGTCGTTGAATTTATCCCGAAGGTTAATTAATCTGCGGTTTGAGCGCTTTCGCAAAACCGCCATTCCTGTCCCCGGCACGAAGCGCGAAGGGAAAAATATGCGCTACAGGAGTGCGCATGACTATTTTTGGCGCAGAAGTAAGCTGGATTAATGGGGCACAGGGATCGGGTCCGACGTCGGATGAGGGTAAAAGTCGGTCGTCGCAAAATGCCCTCAAGCAAAGGCTGTTCTCAAAGCGGCGATTTATCGGAGATGAAAATCCAGTCGAATTCGAATCGCTCTTAAACTCGATTGCTACGACTTATCAACCGGCCACAGCTACCGAGTGGATCCTAATCGATCGGATGGTCATGGCTCGTTGGCGATTGGGCCGACTTGAACGCGCCGAGGCTGCCCAGATTCAAATGGAGCGCAATCGTTACCTCTTTGCCTCCGAGTCCGATAAGTGGGAACGTTATGGCGGGCGGAACCTGACGATCAGATTGCCACAAATTTCGGAGGAGAAACTCAAAGCGGCAGCCGCTGACCGCGACGGATTGATCGAACGCTCGTTGAGCGCTCCCGTTGATTTCGACAAGTATGTGAGGTTATCAGCTGCGTTGAATCGCGAATTCGATACAGCGTTGCGTCAGCTTGAAGAAGAGCAGGAGCGTAGAATCAAGACGTTGGATGTTCAGCCGCTCCGTCAAGCGGACCCATCGTCTGCAGGTGAGACGGCTAAGGCACATCATGAATCTGGATTTGAATACAGTGAGGGGGGCCTCTACACCGAAGTCCGAACGGAACCCCCCCGATTTAAAAAAACGAACCCAAGATCCCTGCAGAAACTTTTAAACAGACGATGAAAACCGTATTTGTCTCTGGCCGATTCAACGTGCTCCATCCGGGGCACGTCCGTCTTCTGCAATTCGCGCGCGAATGTGGCGACAGACTGGTGGTTGGACTTGAGCCTGACTCGTTAGCGGGTCACGACGCCCATGTTCCCGAGCTACTACGTCTTGAGGGGGTGCGCAGTTGCTCGTATGTGGATGAAGCCTTTGTCTTGAAGGGTTCGGTCGTCGAGACCATCCTCGCGATGCAACCCGCGATCGTGGTGAAAGGGCGTGAGCACGAGCATCGCCAGAACGATGAGAAACCGGCGGTCGAGTCCTATGGTGGCAAGTTGCTGTTCAGCTCGGGCGAGGTGGTGTTCACATCGCGCGATTTGATTCGTCGCGAGTTTTCATCCTCGAGTGCGCGCACGTGGAGCGCGCCTGTGGCTTTCATGGCAAGGCACGGGATTTCCTTCGAAAGACTTCGGGAACTCTTGAAACAATTCAGTGGCCTTAGGGTGTTGGTCGTTGGTGATCTGATCATCGATGAATACATTTCCTGTGACCCACTTGGTATGTCTCAGGAGGACCCCACGCTCGTTGTCAAACCTATTGACAGCAAGCGGTTCGTTGGGGGTGCGGGCATTGTCGCCGCCCACGCGGTCGGGCTCGGCGCCGGCGCTGCCTTGCTGTCTGTGGTTGGCGATGATCACGAGGCGAACTTCGCGCGAGAGGTTTTAACACAAGCGCGTGTCAAATCAAGCTTTGTCGAAGACCGTACTCGACCGACCACCCTCAAAACGCGCTATCGCTGTCAGGGTAAGACGTTACTGCGTGTCAGTCGACTTCATCAGGCAGCAGTTGCCGCCGAATTAGCCGATCAAATCGTCCGCCATGCGCACTCGCTGCAGTCGAGCACCGACCTGTTGATTTTTTCGGACTTCAACTACGGTGTGCTGCCGCAGGACGTGGTCAATGAAATCACCGTTGTATTTCGTGCGGCCGGAGCGACGCTGTGCGCCGATAGTCAGTCATCGTCTCAAGTCGGCGATGTGGCCCGATTCAAAGGCATGGATCTGTTGACGCCGACCGAGCGCGAAGCGCGATTGAGTGTCCGTAATACCGGTGACGGTCTGAATATGCTTGCCGAGACCTTGCGTTCGATGGCCGGCGCAAAGCACGTGCTGCTGAAGCTTGGCCAGGAGGGCGCCTTCGTTTGTCCCCTGAGTGGGCCGAACCAACCTTCGTCGCCCGATCAAATCGAAGCTCTTAACCCAGTGCCCAAAGACGTGGCCGGGGCGGGCGATTCTATGTTGATCGCCGCCGGTATGGCCCTGGCGGTGGGGGCGAACATTTGGGAGGCGGCCTGTCTGGGCTCCATCGCTGCAGCCATTCAGGTCGGCCGGGTCGGAAATACCCCGATTTCGCTCGCCGAGATTCGTGAGGTTCTTGCGGGCTAGAAATTGGTTTTTCCGCCCCCAGAGCCTAAACTTGCGCCCCCGAAGTTGATAACCCTCGGGCCAGGGCTGGACGATGCTGCAGAAAATAACCGACAAGATGAAGTCCGGATCGATTGCCGCCATTATTGTGGCCGTTCTGGGTTTCGCGCTCGCCTGGACTGGAAAGGGGGCAAGCGATCGGTTCGAGATCAGCTTCGGCCCCGAACAGGCGGCCACGGTGGATGGCACCCCAGTTGAAACCAAGCGCGCACTCGATGCCTGGCGCGATCTGCAACTCGAGCTTGAGCGCGCCGGGACCACGCCCACGGACGAGGAAGCCAAGCGCTATCAGGACGAAGTGCTCGAGCGTCTCGTGCTTTCGCAGTTGGTGGCGGATCGCGCGCGGAACCTCGGGTATCGAGTCGACGGCGGGCGCGTCAAGACAGAGATCGGCTCAGAGCCTGCTTTTCAGGTGGAGGGGGTCTATAACGAAACTCTCGCGCTGTCGCGTCTCGCCCAGCTCGGGATCACGGCAGACCAGTACCGCAGCGATATTCTGAAGCGCCTCGAAGCACGTGAAGTCCAGCAAACGACGGCCATCTCCGAGTTCGTGACGCCTGTGGAATACGGCCGCCGGGTGGCGCTCGAAGATGAGCAACGCAAAGTCGCGGTGCTCGACTATCCGCGCGACAAATACCGTGCATGGGTTGATAAATCTGAGCCCAAGCTTCCAGCGTGGTATGCCGCCAACGGCAAGCGTTTTACGACCACCGAGTCGGTGACTCTGCAATTGATCTCGGCCTCGGTGCCCGACCTTCTTGCCGCAATCACGGTGTCTGAAGACGAACTCAAAGCGGCTTATGCCAAGAACCTTGACCGCTATCAGCAGGCCGAGCGTCGGCAGGTTCGCCACATTCTGCTTAAAGATGAAAAGACCGCAAACGAAGTGCTCGCCAAGCTTCGGGGTGGCGCTGACTTTGCAGCGGTAGCCCAGACCTCATCGACTGATACCGTCTCTGCCGCGGCAGGAGGAGATCTCGGGCTCTCTGAAAAGGGCGCTTTCGTGCCTGCCTTTGCGGACGTGGCTTTTACAGCGTCGGTGGGCGAACTTCGGGGTCCGGTCAAAACCGAGTTCGGCTTTCACATCATTAAAGTCGACTCGATCGAAACGGGCCGCAGCAAGACCTTCGACGAAGTGCGTGGCGAGCTCGAGGGCGAGCTTAAGCGCGAGATCGCCTCGCAACGGCTGGCCAATCAAGAAGATGAGATCCAAAAGTTGGTGACCGCACCGGGCGCTGATCTCGACAAAATCGCGACTCAATATGGTCTCAAGAGCCGCACGGTGCAGCCCTTTCTGCGCGGCACGGGCGGCGGTGATCTCTCGGGTGAAGCCGCGCTGATCGAAGCAGCATTCTCCGACGAGGCGCTCGTTCAGCGGCGGGTTGTGGGCCCGGTCGCTTTCGGGTCCGAGGGCTTCGCGGTCATTAAAGTGCTCGATCACCAAAAGCCGCAGGTACCGCCGTTGGCGGCCATCAGAGATGCGGTCCTGAGCGCCTATGTGACCGAACAGGCCGATGCGCTGGCGCTGGCCGCGGCGAAAGAGGTGGCTGAGAAGGTCACCCAGGGCGAGTTTCGTGCGCCGGTGGCGGGGCGTTTCGTAGATCGTCGCGACCCGAGTCTCGCTGCGCCGCAGCGCCAGGCAGCGTTTGATCTGGCTCGCCCCGTCGCGGGTCGCCCTTTGGCGGCGGCCGTCAAAAACGAGGCAGGTGGTGCGTCGGTCGTGATCGTCA
>Ga0194131_10009228_pt1 | contig 12537 bp, 12 predicted proteins | sample TA2KigO120mmetaG_FD_148631 | JGI IMG/M metagenome (GOLD analysis project Ga0194131, IMG submission 148631) | Freshwater microbial communities from Lake Tanganyika, Tanzania - TA2015053 Kigoma Offshore 120m | ecosystem: Environmental > Aquatic > Freshwater > Lake | place: Tanzania: Lake... | reverse complement strand
GTCGCTTCCCAAGAGCCCACTGCGGCTCGGCGCCCCTGCGGGAGTGAAGGTCGCACCGACGCGCCTGCGGCAGGCGGCGTCCGAAGGATGAGCGATCGCCTCACGGAGGCGCCCGGCGAGGCGCGAAGGAAGAAGCCGCCGCCAGCGACATCGCCCCTGCCCGCAACGGCGGCGCCTCGCGGGCGCCGATGGCTCGCGAGTCACGCGGGCGAATCGACCACGGCCCGCCGCGTGCACGTCCACCCCTTCCGCCACGGTCGCGATATTCTCCCCGCGATCCCTCGCCGGCGACGCCGGCGGGCATCGCCCGGGAGACCCCACGCATGGCTTCGAAACCCGTCCGAAGGCGGCCGCCTCGCGTCACCGAGGCGCTTGAGGAGAAGCTCCGCGAGTTCCTCGACCGTCCCGGCTGCCCCGACTGCATCTCGCACAGCTACGACTGCGATGGTATCGGCGGCGGCTACGACGTGGTCTTCCTCTGGAAGGGCTGGTACGTCGCCTTCGTCATGGAGGAAGGCCCGGTGATCTTCAGCACCTTCGAGGAGGCGGTGCTGAAGTCGGGCGTGGCGCTCATCGGATCCGGTGCGTTCGAGCATTCGATCTGTAGCGAACTCGAGCCCGACGCGTTGCGGCCGCTGCTCGAGCGGGCGAACGCGCCGAGCGAGAACCTCAACACCGTGCCGGTCCCGTTCAATCTCAATGGCGAGCCGCATCTGCTGTTGCCGGGCGGACGCATCGTGCCGGGCGAGTTCACGATCTTCAGCCGCGAGCCGTCGGTCGCCGGTCGACGTCGCGAGCGCGTGATCGAGTCGGTGGTGCGGCTTCCCGACCTGACGTATCTCCTTCGCCGGACGACCGGGCTGTTCGGCGAGACGACCGAGTCGTCCCATCAGCTCGAGCTCGAGCAGATCGGCGAGTGGCTGCTGAAGGGCGCGAAGCGCAGCAAGGCGGCGATGCGCGATCGTCTCGACGGTCTTCGCCGCTATGCCGAGTCGATGCACGATGCCGACCTGCTTCAGGAACTCGACCGCGTCGCCCGAACGCTCGAGCAGAAGGGCTAGGGCGAACGGATCGAACACCGACGTTCAGCCGACCGCCGCGTGATCGCACCCGCATGACGTCGTCGGTGGCGCCTCCGCGGCGAACGACGCAGTGGCAGGCTCGACGCCCCCGGGTCGGCGCGGTCGAGTCCTGCCCCGCATTGACGCCCCGGTTGGAGAATGCGGGCTCGCCGCCCGCGGTCTGCAAGACCCCCCGGTCCAACACGAGGCGATCACGGTCCGGCTCGCGGCGACGAATCGATCCGCCGTGAGGAGACCTCGCGAGGGCGACTCCTCCAGAAGGAAAGGGGGATGACTTCGCCGGCACCACTCGGTACCATCCCGCTCTCGTCACAGAGACGGGCGATTAGCTCAGTTGGCTAGAGCGCACGGATCACACCCGTGAGGTCGAAGGTTCGAGTCCTTTATCGCCCACTGTTCACAACCCGAAGCGAGACCCCGACTTCGAGGTCACCCGCCGGGCTCCGGCGGCGCGCGAAACGCCCTCTCTTCTGCGGTCCAAGACCTCAAGGTCCACCGCAGAGGACCGCCGAGGACCTCGCGTGCCGACCGCCACCAGGACATCCCAGTTCTCATCGAGGCTTCCGTCGCTGCACTGCAAGAAGGGTCGCGGCGTCGTCACGCTCACCGATCCCATCTCCGAGGAGCGAAGGGAGTTCTGGCTCGGTCCCCAAGGCGAGCCCGAGACCCTCGAGGCCTACCACCGCCTGCTTGCCGAGTGGGAGGCGAACCACCGACGCCTCTTCCGCCTGTCCGTGAGGTCGACGGAAAGATCTTGGGCGATCACGGTGCCGTCGCCATTCAGGTCGGCCGCGGTCACCCGGTGAACCTACGGGCAGGTGCCCCACGAGGCGAGCAGGTAGGAGAGATCGGACCCGTTCACCACGCCATCATCATCGAAGTCGCCGGGGCAGCCTCCCTTCGGCGGGCAGGTGCCCCACGAGGCGAGCAGGGAGGAGAGATCGGACCCGTTCACCACGCCATCGTCGTTGAGGTCCGCTGGGCAGGGGATCTCGGTGAAGGCGACGTAGGAGAAGACGCTCGGATTGGACGAGGTGAAGTAGATGCCCATGCCGACTCCATCGATCACGGTGTTGCCGGTCGCGAAGCTTGCTCCGGGGTAGGCGAGCGGCGTCCACTGACCAGCGCTGAAGGAGCCGTTGGGGAGGCGGACCACGCAGATCAGGTCGACTCCGATCGGGACCTCGGAGGCGTTCAGGGTCATGGCGATGAGGCTGTAGCGACCATCTCCAAGCCCCGAGATCCCCTCGAAGTGGGAGAGAATCGTCGGTCCCTCGCCGCGGGGCGCGTAGTAGGTCGGGGTTCCGAAGGTGCTGGAGGACGCATCGAAGTCCACGATCATCGCGAGGTTGATGGTCGGGGACGGGCGCGAGCCGCCCACGAGGGTGTAGATCGAGCTGCCGGGTCCGTTCTGCCACACGCCGTAGAGGGAGGTCAGGTTCTGGGTGCCGCCGAAGTTGAGGATGACGTAGGTGTCTGTCTGGATGTTGTAGATGAAGGCGTTGCCGGAGGCGGGCACGCCGACGAGGTCGTAGTTACCCACCACGAGATCGCCCATCACGCTGTGAGGGATGACGTTTGCCACGGTCGCGTCGACGACGGCGGGCTGGGGATTGAGGCTCTTCCACGTGCCGCCCTTGCCATCGAGCGGCCCGACTTAGAGGAGTCCGACGTTCAGGTCCGGGGTCGGTGACTCGGCGTACTTGTAGGAGCCGACGATCTGAATGTTGGTTCCGAGGGCGGGGTTCACGAACGCGGTGTTCGGTCCGTAAAAGACCGAGGAAGTCACGGTCTGCCCGGCAAGCTGCGGGACGATCTTGTACGCGGTCCCGACGCCGGTCGCGAGCGAGCCGGTCCACCACATGCCTTGGGTCGGGTCATCGTTCTCGGTGTAGCTGCACGCAAGCAGCACCTCGTCGGCGCTCAGACGACGGACGCCCTCGATCGACTGATTCTCCGAGGAGTCGAGAATCGTCGCATAGGTCTGCGCGACGCTCGTCCGAGCGATGACCATGGTCGCTGCGGCGAGGGCAAGTCCGGCGAGCGGGCGAGCGAGGGTGGCGCGATCGCGAAGGACCGGCGAGCAGCATCGAACGAGCAGGTCGCCGAGGGCAACGCCCATCCTGCGAGTATCGATCCGACGCAAAGGATGGCGGAGACCCTCCGCAAGGACGCCAGGCGTGGCTCCGCTCGAGGGGACCCCGTGACGAACGGTGCGGTCGGGCATGGATGCTCCCATCTTGACACTCCACCGAGTGCGAGGCGAGGGTGTTGCGATACCGAGGGGGAGCGCGAAACCGACGTCGATCGATCGAAGCATGGACTACTCCTCTGGGGTCCACCGAAATGCTGGGAGATGCATCGTCCGGGACTCCGTCAAGTCCGCACTGATGACGTCCCCGCCGCCGCCGTAGACGGTGGTGAACTGTTGCGTGCTCAGCCGCGAGGTGAGCGACTGGGCATGGACCGAGGACGCCGCGAGGATCACGCAGACCCCTGCCAGCCGCGATGCGACTCCGACCACCATGCTCGTCTCCTCCGTGCCTTCTCCCAGGTCTCGTTCAACTCCGAAACCTACTCCGGCTCCGACCTGCGGCAATCGCGGATGGGCATGAGTTGCCCAAGTCACCCCGACGCCACGTCAAGACAGGGCGTTCGGAATCGACGGACGTCGCAGCGTCGGGGAGGCTCCGCCGCCGCGTCCAGCGCCAGATCCCCCCGGGACCGGGTCTTCCCTCGACCGAGCCTCAGCCCCAGTTCGCGAGGAGGATCGTGAGGTCCGCCCCGTTCACCACGCCGTCCTGGTTGAGGTCCGCGGCGCAGCCCGGGCACTTGCCCCACGCGCTCAGGAGGATCGTGAGGTCCGCCCCGTTCACCACGCCGTCGCAGTTGAGGTCCGCGGCGATGCAGCCCGGATCGCGGTAGCAGGTGAGGCTCGTGCCGACGCCCGCGACGAGGAGCGACCCATCGCCCGCGAGCACCGGACCGCCTTGATTGAGGTTCGGGACCTCGATCGACCAGCGGAGAGAGAGGTCCGGCTCGAAGCAGGAGATGGTGCCGGGGAATCCGCCGTTCCCGTAGTAGATCGTGCCGTTCGCGTCGACCGCGACGTGCGACTGGTTGATCGGGGCGTTCACGCTCGTCGCGCTCTGGTGGCGGAGCTCGCCGGTCTCCTGGTCGCGGATCTCGAGCCTGCCATCGAGGTTCACCATCACCACGCCGCCGTCGGGGGTGATGCCGTGCTGGCTACCGGCGCCCGCGAGGCAGGGCGCGGTCCAGAGCAACTGGAACGCCGTGCCGGTGTCGCGGAAGGCGTAGAGGAGGTCGGTCGAGGGATTCCCCTGCGTGCGCGGATAGAAGACCATCCCGTTCGCGCCGCAGAAGGGCGTGTTCTGCGAGAGGAAGCCGGGCATGGTCTGCGACTGGTAGAGGCGGTTGCCGGTGGCGAGGTCGAAGCGGGAGAGCCGCTGTCCGCCGCCCGCGGTCTCGTCGAGATAGAGGGAGTTGCCCGAGCGGGCGGGACCGCAGTCGCCGCTCACGCTGCAGGAGCGGGACTTCGCCCAGACGCCCGCGCCGGTGTTCCAGTCGAGGCGCCGCACCACGAGATGCGTCGCGAAGATCGGATCGCCGTCCTCGGCGAAGACGACGCCGTCGTAGGCACCGGTCGCGACCTCGATGGCGGAGGTCCAGATCACCTGCCCGGTCGAGGCGTCGAGGCAGTAGACCGGCGCCGACGCGCTCGAGCCGTTGCCGCCCCGTCCGACGAAGACCCTTCCTTGATTGATGCCGTAGAGGACCGTCGTCCAGTCGCCAGTGACGTACGGGCAGTCGAAGCTCCAGAGGATCGCGCCGGTGTCGAGGTCGAAGCAGTAGACGATCGAATCGCCCGGCGGCGGGTTGAACGGCGCCTGCGCATACGTCTGGCGAACGAGGAACACGCGGTTCCCCTCGACGAGCGGCGTCCAGGCGATCAGGCTCTCGGGTGCGCCCTGCCAGGCGATCTTCGGCGTGACCGGACCGACCGAGGAGACGAGTCCGTTCCGTCCCATCGTGCCCCCGAGGACGGTCCAGTCCGCGGACGCTGCGCCCGCGACGAGCGAGGAGGCGAGGAGCCCGACCGACGCGGAAAGCAGGTGTGGCATGGGCATGGCAGGCAGAGCATGCACGACTGCCCGGGCGGACGCCACGGCGGACCCCAGATTTCGCGGCGAAATCGCCCGACGTCCCCCTCTCCGGGGCACGGCTCCATGGAGCGAGAAGCGACTCCGCTCCGCGGCGAGGCGGATCCCGAGCGTCCGGGGAGGCGCTTGCAGCGCGTGCCGACGGTCAGCACCGAGATGCCGAGCCGCCGCGCGAGCTCCACTGCGTCGGTCGGTCGTCGACGCCGGCGGCGGCACTCCCAGATGGCGAGCCTCTCCGGATCGCGCCACGTCGACGAGTCACGATCGCGAGAGGTCGAGGTCTTCGGAGGTCATGGGCGTTGAGGACGACGTGGCATCGACCACGCCGCGGGATCGCCGCCGGGATCGCCGCCGCTCGGCTCGCAGTTTCCGGCCGGCATGAGCCTCACGGTCGCCGAGAGCGTCGCCCCGTCGACGCGGCGGTCCTGCCGGTCTCGACCAGCCGCGACCACGAGGAGTCGGAGCTGGCACCTCGGCGGCTCCGCGTCGAGGCAGGATCACACGCCGAATGAACGCTGAGGTCCCAACCACCGCGACTTCGAAGGTCCAAGGGGGGACAGACCCCGTTTCTGCGGCTATCGTCCACCGGCTCGCACGGGCGACGAGTTCGTCCACGGCATGACCGGCGTCCGGATCACCCCGGCCGGCGTGACCCGATGCCCCGCCCACCGGCTGCCACGACCCGCGCGACGCACCCTCCACGCTCCCCTCCCCCCAGACCCAACCACGCACCCGGTGCCCGCAGGACCGTGGGCAACCGAGTTCGCCCCGGTCGATCCGCGACCGGTCGATCCACGGAAGGACCGCTCATCCAACCCATCCCCCACGCCGCCCTCCGGCTCGAGCGTCCGCGGACGACCCGCCCGACGGTGCTCCTCGGTCGCTACGCGGTGCCGATCGTCGCGCTCCACCTGTTGGGGCTGCTCGCGGTGCTGCCGTCGCTCTTCACCTGGACCGGCGTCGTCGCGTGCCTCGTCGGCGTGCACCTCTTCGGGCAGGCGATCACGATGGGCTACCACCGGCTGCTCGCCCACCGGAGCTTCGAGTGCCCGCGCTGGTTCGAGCGGCTCCTCGTGGTGATGGCGCTCTGCTCGCTCGAGGACTCTCCGGCACGATGGGTCGCGACCCACCGCCTGCATCACGCCCACAGCGACGAGCACGAGGATCCCCATAGCCCGCTCGTCGATGCCTTCTGGGGGCACATGGGCTGGCTGTTCGTGCGGAACGGCTCGATCCACACCTCGGCGAGCTACGACCGCTATGCCCGCGACGTGATGCGCGATCCCTTCTACCGCTGGCTCGAGCGGCGACCTTGGCGCCCCGGCGTGATCTACCTCCTGCATGCGATCGCGTTCTTCCTCGCGGGTCTCCTCGCGGGCGGGGCGATCTGGGGATGGAGCGAGGGACTCTGGTTCGGGGCGAGCCTCGTGGTCTGGGGCGTGGTCGTGCGCACGCTGCTCGTCTGGCACATCACCTGGAGCGTGAACAGCCTCACGCACCTCTTCGGCTACCGAAACCATGCGACCGAGGAGAACAGCCGCAACAACTGGCTCGTCGCGATCGTCGCGGCGGGCGAGGGCTGGCACAACAACCACCACCACGACCCCGCCTGCTGCAGCGTCTCGCACCGCTGGTGGGAGCTCGACGTCACCTACCTCGAGATCTGTCTGCTCCACCGCCTCGGCATCGTGACCTCCATCGTCCCTCGGCGCGAGGCGCGGCGGGCGGTGGTGCTTGGGGCGGGTGACGCGGTCGGGGCGGGCGCGACCTGATCGCGGTCGTCGCGACGGCGCTTCCGGCGCGCGACGAAGGGACGAGCGCGAGGCGCCCGTCCCTTCGCGAGGGACCACGAAGATGCCGCGGGGAGGTCGAGTCGCGGCGGCGGTCCGCGCCGCTCGACCGTTCCGTCAGTCGCCGCCCGAGGGCTGGCTCTGCAGGTCGGCGCGGATCTCGTCGAGCCGCTGCCGAGTGAGGAGCGAGGTGTCGAGGACGAGCTCGGCGTAGACCGCAGGATCCGTCCAGCTGAGGGGCGTCACGCCGCCGAGGAAGTCACGGGTGAAGGCGTAGCGTGCCTCCTGCTGGCTCGCGCCGAGGTCCTGGGCGCTGCACGCCGCGCGGGTGTAGTAGCTGAAGCCGGTCCAGAACCCCACGCCGCTCGCGCCCTCGGCGATGAGCGGTCGGACCTGGTCGCGGAGGATCTCCTCTAGGGGCCGATCGCTCGATGGCTTCCGGAGGACGCGGCGACGGCTCGCCTCCCGCTCGCGCTGCGCCGACTCGCGGGCCGCCACCTCGACGTCGCCTCAACGCACGACCGCCCGCCGGGTGAGGGCGGGCGGTCGGTGCAGGTCCAGAAGCACGAGGATCGGACCGCGCGAGGTCCGATCGAGGCGACGATCAACCGCGTCGGCGGCGACCCGCGAGACCCGCGAGCCCGAGCAGGGCGATCGCGCCCGGCGCGGGAACGTAGCTCACGTTGTCGATGCCGATGGAGTCGGAGTTGTTGCCGGAGGGACCGCCACCGGGCACGTCGTAGAGGAACGCGAGGCGACCCGCGACGGGCGAAGCCAGACCGCTCGGCGTCACCGAGAACTGGGTCCATGTCAGGGCGCGGCGGATCGACTTGACTTCCCCTCGCGGAGCGTCGAGGTCGGCGAGGGCATCATCTCCCCCGCCTTGACCGCGATCGGCAGCCGGTTCCGGGCGGGCGGCATGGGGCAGGTCGCGAAGGGCGTGAAGGCGCAGGGCGGGTTGAAGGCGCGGTTGAAGTCGATGGTCACCCGGCCACCCTCCGGTGCCGGCAGGTCGAGGAACCGCCCGCCGCCGTAGCTCTCGCGACCGTTGGTCGCGTCGCCGAAGACGACGAAGAGCCGCCCGTTCGCCCCTGGACTCGCGACGAGCGTGCGGGGCTCGCCCTCGAGCAGGAAGCGGAGCTCCGCCGCGACCGGCTGCGCCTCGACGAACCCGGTGACGTTCGTGATGGGGATGGTGCGATCGGCGGGTGCCGGCACCACCGCCGCCTCGACGACGAGCGCCGGCTCGAAGGGCATGAGGCGCACGCCCTTGAACTCGGTGCGCACGGGACTCGCCGAGTCGCGCACCCGCAGGGCGAGGCGACCATTCCGCCTGACGAGGGTGAAGGAGACCGTTCCGCTGCGGACGACCGATGGCGAGCCCGCGTCGTCGGCTCGCAGCACGCCGTCCTCCTCGCCCTGCTCGACCACCACCGTCGCGCCGGGCGCCGCGACGAAGCGCACGCGGTCCCCCGCCACCTCGAAGCGACCGACCTCCGCGTCGGCGCAGCCCGCGTAGGCAAGCGCGACGCCCGGACCTCGACCGACCGCATGAGCGCCCTCGGAGAGAAAGTCGAGCCCGACGAGGGAGAGCCAGCCGTCCGGCGCCGCGAGCGCCGCGAGGCGACGGACGTGCCACTCCTCCCGCGACGCGGCGGTAGACTCCTCGCGACCGGCGCGCGGGAGGGGCGAGGTCGCCGCGAACGCGACGACCGGCGCGATGGCGAGCAACGAGGTCACGACGAGGATCGATGGCGTCATGGCGGGGAATCCTGAGGGCGTCGCCGCTCGCCCGAACGGTCCGCCGACCCGCGCCACCTCTCGTCCGCGCGAGACCCGATCGAATCTACCATGCGCGCCCCTCGCGAACCCTCGCCGCCCGCCCTCAGGCTCCCCGCATGCACCACCTCGCGCTTCTCGCCGCCGAGACCGCCTCCCATCCCGCGAAGCTCTGGGCGTACCTCATCTTCTTCGCGGTCGTCGTGGTGTTCCTCGCGGTCGACCTCGGGCTCATCCATCGCGAGTCGAAGGAGATCTCCTTCAAGGAGGCGTCGCTCTGGTCGGTCTTCTGGCTCGTCTGCGGGCTCTCCTTCGGCGGGCTCGTGAAGGTCGCGTACGACCGCCATTGGCTCGACCTCGGTCTCGACACGCCGCGCTACAACACCCACGAACTCGCCGGCAAGAGCCCGGACCAGCCGCTCGTCGTCCTCGGCGAGGTGACCGGCACCGACGCCGCCACGCAGTACGTGACCGGCTACGTCGTCGAGAAGTCGCTCGCGATGGACAACATCTTCGTCATCGCGCTGGTCTTCGCGTTCTTCGCGATCCCCGCGAAGTACCAGTACCGCGTGCTCTTCTGGGGCATCCTCGGCGCGATCATCATGCGCGGGACGATGATCTTCGTCGGCTCCGCCCTGATCGAGCGATACCAGTGGATCCTGATCGTCTTCGGGGCGTTCCTGGTGCTCACCGCCCTCAAGATGGCGCTCATCAAGGGGAACGACGACCCCTCGCAGAACATCGCGGTGCGGATCATCAAGCGGTTCCTCCCCGCGGTCGACTTCCTCGACGGGCAGAGGTTCTTCACCCGACGCACCCTCGCCCCGACCTACGCGCCCGACCCCGTCACCGGGACGCCGGTGCAGCAGCCGCCCCCGCCGGGCTCGCTCGGGGCGAAGTGGAAGATGACGCCGCTCTTCATCGCGCTGATCCTCGTCGAGGTCACCGACCTCGTCTTCGCGGTCGACTCGATCCCGGCGATCTTCGCGATCACCCCCGACCCGTTCATCGTGCTCACGAGCAACATCTTCGCGATCCTCGGCCTGCGGGCGCTCTACTTCTGCCTCGCGGCGCTCATCGCGAAGTTCCGCTTCCTGAAGCCGGCGCTGATCCTGATCCTCGCGTTCGTGGGCGTGAAGCTCCTGCTCCTCGCGGTGCCGCCCTACCTGCCGGTGGTCGGGCTCGAGGCGGAGTCTCCGATCAAGGTGAGCCTCAACCTCTCGCTCGGCGTGGTGCTCGGCACGCTCGCGCTCGCGACGGTCCTCAGCATCCTCTTCCCGCCCCGGGCGGCGCACGGGCACTCGCTGCACTCCGGATCGCCCGATCGCCGATGACCGACCCGCGGGCGCGGTCCCGCGCCCCGCGAGAGCGACGATGGAAGCGTTCCTCCACGACCTGTGGCAGCTGATCACCGAGCCCGGGCAGCTGCGCGAGAACCTCGCGCAGATCGTCGAGACCCTCGGCGGTCCGGCGACCTACGCGATGCTCGGGCTCATCGTGTTCGCGGAGACGGGGCTCGTGGTGACGCCATTCCTTCCGGGCGACAGCCTCCTCTTCGCCACCGGTGCGGTCGCCGCGACCGTCGAGAGCGTCGCCCGCGAGCGGGGCGTCGAGCCCGCGATCAACGTCTGGACGATGTCGCTGGTCCTCTTCGTCGCCGCGGTCGTCGGGGACGCGGTCAACTACCACGTGGGTCGCTTCATCGGACCGGTCGCCTTCGACGGTCGCTTCCGCTGGCTCAAGAAGCAGCACCTCGAGCGCACCCACGCCTTCTTCGAGAAGCATGGCGGTCGCGCCGTCGTCATCGCCCGCTTCGTCCCGATCGTGCGGACCTTTGCGCCCTTCGTCGCGGGGATCGGGTCGATGACCTACTCGCGGTTCGCCTTCTACAACGTCTTCGGGGCGTTCCTGTGGGTGGGCTCGCTCGTGACCGCGGGCTACCTGCTCGGCGGGCTTCCCTTCGTGCAGCAGCACTTCGAGAAGGTGGTCCTCGGGATCATCATCGTCAGCGTGATGCCGATCGCCTGGGAGTGGTGGAAGGTCCGCCGCGAGAAGAAGCGGAGCGAGAAGGCGACCGCGGCGGGCTGAGCCGCGCGGGCGGCGCCGCCGACCTCGCCGGGTCGCGGCGGTACATTCCTGCCCATGCCACGGATCCCGCCAAGAACCTCGCCACGGACCTCCCGCCGCGCGGCGCTGCCGACCCTCGAGTTCATCGCCCGCCACTACCGGAACTTCAACGCCCGCGCGACGCGGGACGCGCTCTACGCCTATTGGGACCACGTCCGCGCCGGCGGACGCATGTACTGGGCGGTCGCGGGGGCGATGAGCTCGGCGCAGCTTGGGATCTCCCTCGCGCCGGCGATCCGCGCCGGGCTCGTGCACGGGCTCTCCGTCACCGGGGCGAACCTCGAGGAGTCGCTCTTCCGGCTCGTCGCCCACGAGCACTACCGGGACTTCCCCGAGTACCGCTACTTCACCAAGCAGGACGACACCCGGATCCTCACGCAGCGGATGCGCCGCGTGACCGACACGAGCATCCCCGAGGACGAGGCGTTCCGCGCGGTCGAGAAGATCCTCGTCCCCATGTGGACCCGCGCGAGCGCCCGCGGCGAGCGCCGCTTCTGGCACGAGTACTTCTACGAGCTCGTGCAGGCGCTGCCCCGCCGCCGCATGCAGGGCAGACCGGAGGAGTGCTGGCTCCTCGCCGCCGCCGAGAAGAACCTGCCGATCGTCGTTCCCGGGCACGAGGACTCGACCTTCGGGAACATCTTCGCCTCGCACGTGAAGCTCGGGGAGGTGAGCGCGTCGATCGTCAAGAGCGGCATCGAGTACATGGCGGGGTTCTACGACGACTACCGCGTGCTCTCGAAGGGTCGCGGCGTCGGCTTCTTCCAGATCGGCGGCGGCATCGCGGGCGACTTCCCGATCTGCGTCGTGCCGAGCATCAAGTACGACCTGCAGGAGGCGGTCCGACCGTGGGCGTACTTCTGCCAGATCTCCGACTCGACCACCTCCTACGGCTCCTACTCGGGCGCCACGCCCAACGAGAAGATCACCTGGGACAAGCTCACCGAGGAGACGCCGATGTTCGTGATCGAGTCGGACGCGACGATCGTCGCGCCGCTCATGCTCTCGGCGCTCCTCGAGGCGACCGCGGACCCGCGCGGCGCCGACGCGATCATCAAGGCGTCCCGCGCGGAGGTCCGCCGCTTCCGCGCGAAGGTGCGGTGAGCCGCGCCTCGCCCGAGGCGAGGACTCCGATGCAGGGACTCCGCGGCGGACGTTGATCGAATCGGCGACGGCGGACTCGTCCCGCGCCGGTCAGTCGAGGAACCGCACCTCGCCGGTCTCGACGTCGTAGACCGCCATCAGCATGTCGAGCCGTCCCGCCGCGACCGCCTCCCGCAGGATCTCGCTCCGCTCGAGGAGCCTCGCCTGCTGCCAGCGGACGTTCGCCTCGACCGCGGCGTCGAGGTTCGAGGGATGCGATCCGTCGAGCGCCGGGCGGATCACCCGCGTGAAGGCGCTCATGTTGCCGGGCAGGTCCTTCTGGTTGAACGCCGCCTCGACCGCGCCGCACTTGGTGTGCCCAAGGACGAGGATCGAGTGCACGCCGAGCGCGCTCACCCCGTACTCGAAGGAGCCCGCGGCGGTCTCGCTCTCCGAGTTCCCCGCGACGCGGACGACGAAGAGGTCGCCCACGCC
>Ga0194131_10009223_pt1 | contig 12544 bp, 13 predicted proteins | sample TA2KigO120mmetaG_FD_148631 | JGI IMG/M metagenome (GOLD analysis project Ga0194131, IMG submission 148631) | Freshwater microbial communities from Lake Tanganyika, Tanzania - TA2015053 Kigoma Offshore 120m | ecosystem: Environmental > Aquatic > Freshwater > Lake | place: Tanzania: Lake... | reverse complement strand
CGGCGGCAGGACGCCCGACGAGGTCTATGATATCGACATGGAGCCAGAAAAATTGGCGGCGTAATCAAACCCAGAATCCATCTTAGCCAAGCCGCCAAACTGTCCCGGAAACCGGGACCATCTCTGGTTGGACCCCGGGGCTCCGCCCTTCTTAGGAAGGAATTGTGTGAGCGCGGTTTGCGATCCTCTCCTCGATCCAGGCTTCCACTTCTTCCGCTACCCACGCCACTCGGCAGGCGCCAAGCTGGACCCGCTTGGGGAATTGGCCGGCGCCTTCCAGTCGCGCGATGTGCGCGAAGCAGTAGGGGATGCCGTAGGTCGATTTGAGTTCCTTCTTCGATACGAGCTTCCGATTCATCGCAAGTCCCTCTGTGAGAGGGGCATCGCGATGCCCGGTTAGCCCTGGGCACTGGGAAGCATAGAGCCAGATACCGGACGCGACAATGTGCACATGGCTGCGCATGGTGTCTCATTTTCGTTGTCGACGACCGTGCGTTAATGTAGTGTTTGGCATTGAAAAATTCGGCGCGCCGGGAATCGAACCACCGCGCAAAAGTTTTTTGCGGGTACGTTCGCGGGTACTAGGCAAAAATGCCGAATGACTTCCGAAATTCCATCAAAATCTTATCGTGCCAGTATGCTTCCGCCCCTGGCACCATTTCTCTTTCAACCAACACCGCCTCTACATCACCCGCTCCCAGGCCAGTTCCTGGTGCTGCATGAAGCCGGCATAGAGCCGCCGCGGCGGAGCCAGCACCATCAGGCCGTTCTCGAACCGCACCGTCCGCACCTGGTCGCCGCCGACGCGGCTTGCCTCCGACGAGGCGTCGACCCGCGTCGACAGCGTCGTGCCGTCGAAGGTGTAGTTGCCTGCATACGACATGAACTGACGCGGCGCGCCGTTCGGCAGCGCCTTTCGGCCGTCGCACAGCACGGCCATCATCCGGCCGTCCGGCTGAAACACGACCAGTCCCATGGCGAGCGGCCCGTAGGGCGGTTCGAGCTCCTTACCGGCGTCGTCGCGGCCAAGGGTGGATTTGAGCCGCCAGGTTCCGACGATGCGGCTGTCGATTGCGGACATGCTGATTCCTTCGCCTGGGCAAGTTACGGCAGCACCTTACCGCAACGGCCTGGGACCGGAAGCGCGCGCCGGCTCAGCGCAGGATCAGCGTGATGGGAATCATCAGCGCGAGGACCCACATGACAATGGCGATCATCGAGGTCCAGAGCGCAAACCGGAGATAGGTCTCGCGCAGCACCGTGGCGCTGGCCCATTGCGCGTAGGCCGCGGGCGGCCGCTGATGCTTCTCCAGGTAAAGCCACATCTCGGTGCGGCGATAGTCCTTGGTGCGGGCCTCGTAGGCCTTCAGCATCAGGATCGCGGACATCAGGATGGTCAGGATGCCACCGGCCTGAAACGCCAGCTTCGGCTGGAACGACATTCCGATCATGACGCAGAAGATCGCGAGCGAGGCAAAGCCGCACGCGCGCAACACGGTTTCATACGCGACGCGGCGCATATGCTCCATGGCGAGGGCCCTTCGACTTGCCGCCGCGGTCGTTGCCGCGCAGCCATCCGCTTCCCCGGCGAGGCCGAGACTACCCCGCGGCCGGTTCGGCCACAATCGAGCGGCGGCGCCTCAAAGGCCGGTGGCCAGGAATCCGCCTATCGCCGGGATCGTGAGAACGGCGGTCGCGGCAAGCCAGATCCAAAGCGACGTAACGGTCGAGTCTTCGGTCACCCCGGCGTAACGCTCGTAGATCGCCGCGGGAATGCCGCCCAGGATCACGGTCGCAGTCGAAAGCATCAGCGACGACATGTAGAAAACCAGCGACTCGCTGCCGAACAGCGTCACCGACATGAAGGTGTTGGTGAACACGTACGAGACGATGCGCAACGGGTTGAACATGCCGTTGACCATCCCGAAGAAGGCGATGCCGATGTAGTACCATTGCCGTTCCATGGCGCGCTCAGCTCGCTCTCGGACCGGCGTGGGTCAGCACGAACAGGTACAGAAGCCCGGCGCGCAGCCAGAACAGCCACACCACACCGAACAGCCAGATCACCACCGGCGCCGCGGCCTTGGGTGTGACGATGGCGACCACGGCGACCACCGGATCGGTGAGCCGGCAGAACGCGCGCCATATGTAATTTTCGGATTCCGGCTGGAAGATCAGGCCGAGGATGGCGCGGCCGAGCAGCGTGTACATCAGCACCGCCAGCGCATAGTCCGGCAGGTGGTAGTACCAGTGCGTGAGAAACGAGCCGCCGACGTTCACGAAACCAAAGCCCCCCGCTGCGGGCCCGAGCCCCGCAGCTGCGGTCCGCAGAGTAGCGGGTCGGGCCGGACGCGTCACGTCCCGGGATGCCGGCCCGCGCGCGAAAAAAAGAACGGGGCCCGAAGGCCCCGTTCCATCTCGATGCGAAGGATCGGACCGGTCAGGTCTTCTCCTCCAGGATCATCTTGCCGCGCGGCTTGCGGATCTCGTCGACGAAGGCCTGCATTTCCTTCGACGGTTCCGGCGTCATCAGGCTGACGACATACATCACCAGGAAGCCGAGCGGCATGCCCAGCAATCCGCAGTTGATGTTGTTCAGCCCGAACCAGCCTACCCTGGACTGCATCGGGTTGGCCGCGCTCGCCGGGACGTCCGCCACCCACTTCGGATCGGCCATCAACTTGGCCACGTCGACCAGCGCAGCGCCGGTTTGCGGGTTGGTCAGCGAGGACATGCCGAAGTACGACACGCCAGCCTGCGGGTAATACCGGGTGGTGACCAGGTAGAACAGGCACAGTCCGAAGCCCGCGATGATGCCGGCGACCGCGCCGGTCGTCGTGCACCGCTTCCACCAGATGCCCATCACCAGCGCCGGGAAGTTGCCGGCCATGGCGAGCGAGAACGCCCACCCCACCATGGCCAGAATATCGCCCGGTTTGGTCGATGCCAGGTATGCCGCGCAGACCGCCACGACGAACAACAGGACGCGTGCGACCGTGAGACGCCGGATGGTCGGCGCGTTCGGATCGAGCATCTTGTAGTAGACGTCATGGCTGAGTGCGTTGGCGATGGCGAGCAGGAGTCCGTCCGCCGTCGACAGCGCCGCCGCGAGACCGCCGGCCGCAACCAAGCCGGAGATCACGTAGGGCAGGCCGGCGATTTCCGGTGTGGAGAGCACGACGACGTCGGTGTTGATGACGAAGTCCTGCAACCGGATGACGCCGGCGTGACCGGCGATCGCCTTACACGCCGCCACCGCGTCTGCGACGTTGGCGACAGCCTTGCCGCAGATTTGGATCAGACCGAGCTGGCCCCAGGTGAACAGCCACGGTTTGATCTCACTGACGTTGGAGCCAATGATGTTGGTGTAGACTTCCAGCTTGGAGAACGCCGCGTAGGCCGGCGCCGAGAAGTACAGCAGGAAGATGAAGAACAGCGACCACGCCACGGACTGCCGCGCTTCGCGCACGGTCGGCGTGGTGAAGTAGCGCATCAGGATGTGCGGCAGCGACGCGGTGCCGACCATCATGCAGAAGATGATGCCGAAGAAGTTCAGCGGGCTATAGGACAGGAACGGCTGAACGTGCGGCTTGAGATTTGCCGTCGTCGCCAGTCCCTGAGCGATCATCTGCTGTTCGCGCGCCGTGATGTCCTGGACTGCCAAGCCGTAGGTGAGTTCGGGGATCGGGAACCCGTACTTGGCCGTCGATAGGATCACGATCGGCGTCAGATAGGCGATGATGAGCACGATGTACTGGGCAATCTGTGTCCAGGTCACCGCGCGCATGCCGCCGAGCATCGAGCAGAGCAGGATGCCGGCGAGCCCCGCGAACACCGCCCATTCGAACGGCATACCGAGGAACCGCGAGGCGATGATGCCGGTGCCGAAGACCTGCGCCGTCACATACGTGAAGGAGCAGCACACCAGCACGATCACGCCCAGGAAGCGGGCGAAGTTGCCGCCGAAGCGGAACGCCAGGAAGTCCGGAACGGTGTAGGCGCCGAACTTGCGCAGGTACGGACCGACCAGGATCGACACCAGCACGTAGCCGCCGGTCCAGCCGAGCACCCAGGCGATGCCGTCGTAGCCGAGCAGGAACAGCGAACCGGCCATGCCCACGAACGAGGCCGCGGACATCCAGTCGGCGCCGGTCGCCATGCCGTTGTAGAAGGCCGGCACTCTTCGGCCGGCGACGTAATATTCGGAGACCTGCGCCGTACGGGTCATGACGCCGATGATGGCGTAGACCGCGATGGTGAAGCCCACGAACATATAGCCCAGCACCCGGTTTGGGACGCCGAGCTTTTCGATGATGGCGATCAGGATGATGAACGCGATGAAGGCGCCCGTGTAGGTGCCGTACATCCGGCCGAGCTGCTTATAGAAGTCGGCCTTTTCTGCGCTTTGCATGGACATGGCGCGCCCCCTATTGATCGTCTTCGGCGTAGCCGTGATCGCGGTCGATCTTGTCCTGCTGTCGCGCAAACATGAACAGCATGACCACGAACGCGATCAGCGAGCCCTGCGCGGCCATGTAGAAGCCGAGCGGGAAGCCGAGCACCGGAATGACGATCTTGTTGAGTGGAACGACGAACATGTGAACGACGTATCCGAAGAAGAACCAAACACCGAGATGCGTCCACATGAGCTTTGACGTCTTGCGCCAATGCTCTTCCTGATTGGCCTGATTATCGGGCTGTGCCATGGATCGGTTACCCCCTGCCTTGCCACGGACCGCAACAGTCGGCCGAAACGACGATTGAGGGGGTGCCGCTGCCACCTGCGCCGGTCACGGCGTCTCCCCCGTCATCGAACGGCCTGCACTTCTTGCTGATGCAGGTCCCGGCATTAAGTATAGGCAGCGCGGAAATGGCCTCCCTATACGACTTTTGGCTAGAACTGCGTCTCCTGTGCATGGGAGACTTGCACCGCGCTGGCTCGTGACCGACGCTGGTCGCCTTGGGGAAGACCGAGCATGGACCTGGGCGCATTGTTTCGCCGTCGGCCGCCGCGCATCGCCGACCGGGCCGCGCTCGCCGAATTCATCGACCGCAACGCAGCATTCCTGGTGCAGAAGGGCATCTATGAATATGCCCGCGCTCGCGCGGGCCACTTTTCCAAGGTGATGTTCGGCGAGGCGGGCTTCCAGGAGGCGGTCGAAATTTCGCGATGGCGGGCCTACCCGCTGGGGCTTGCTATGGTGGGCGAGCTTGCCGAGGGAATGCTGCGTCCGGCGTGGGGCGACGATAGGATTGTGCAACGCGAAGCGTTTCTGGCGACCGTCATGTCGATCTTCGATCGCTATCCGGTGCCCACTGTGCTCGGCGAAACGGTGTGGGCAGAGCTTCGCGCCGAACTGGCGCGCCGCCTGCATCAGGTCGGCCTGCATGCGCCCAAGCGTGCCATCGACATTCCGGAAATCTATGCGCAGGAGTATTTCGACCTGTTTCCGATCCACGCCAAACTGCGCAGCGCGGAATTTGGGACCACCCGGAACTACTTGCGCATCACCATGGCCAACATTTTCGACGAGTTGGAAAAGCGCCTCGACGTTGCCGCCGTTGCCGGATCGCCGGCTGCGCCGCCGGCTTGAACGGGGCCGCTGGGGCGCTGCGGAGACGCGGATATGGGGGACATTGTCAGCGCCACCCCTCTGATCGCCCTCGACGCGTTGACCATCGATACCGAGACGACCGGCCTCGACGCCGCGAAGGCATGGGTGGTTGAAATCGCAGCAGCGCGTTTGAGTGGAGGCAAGCTGGCGCCGGACGCCGTACTTTTGCGGCGCTTGCGCCCCGGCGAGCCGATTCCGGCAGCGGCGACGGCCATTCACGGCATCGACGACCGTGCGGTGGCCAACGCACCGACGTTTGCTGACGTCGCGTCGGACATTGCCGAGGCGCTCGCGGGCCGGGTCCTGATCGGCCATGCCGTCGGTTTCGATCTCGCGGTCCTCAAGCGGGAGTTCGCCCGGGCCGGCCGGTCGTGGACGCCGCCGCGGGCGCTGGATACGCGGCTGCTGGCCGAGATTGCGGCGCCGGGTCTCGCAGGCTATTCGCTGGAGAGCCTCGCGGCTTGGCTCGAGGTCGAGGTGTCCGGCCGTCATTCCGCGCGCGGCGATGCGGAAACTGCCGGGCGGGTGTTCCTCGCGCTGGTCCCCAAGCTCCGTGCCGTGGGCGTCCGCACGCTGGCCGAGGCCGAGCGCGCCTGCCGCGCCCTGACCGACGCGCTCGACAGCCAGCATCGCGCCGGCTGGGTCGAGCCCGCAGCGCCCGGCGAGCCGTCCGAGCCCTACGCGGGCCGCCGCATCGACAGCCAGCCGTATCGCCACCGGGTCGGCGAGATCATGCGCGCGCCGGCCCGCTTCATCGCGCCCGATGCAACGGCCGGGGCGGCGCTCGAACGGCTGATGCGCGAACGGATTTCATCGCTCTATGTGCACCGCGACGCCGGCCACAATCCGGCGCTGCCGTATGAAACCGGCATCGTGACCGAGCGCGACATCCTGCGCGCGGTTGCGCGCGACGGCGCGGCCGCCTTGCAGACGCCGGTTTCGGCGTTTGCGAGCCATCCGTTGTCGACGGTGCCGGCGGATGCCTTCGCCTTCCTGGCGGTGGCGCGAATGAACCGGCTGGGAGTTCGCCATCTCGGTGTGACCGACGCGTCGGGGCGCGTGGCCGGCGCCCTGTCGGCGCGCGATCTGCTTCGTCTGCGGGCCGAGGGCGCAGCCTCGCTGGGCGACGAAATCGACGACGCGCCCGATGTCCCGGCTCTGGGCCGCGCCTGGTCGCGCCTGCCGCGCGTTGCCGCGGCCCTGCTCGGCGAGGACATGTCCGGACGCCAGGTCGCCGCCGTCGTGTCGCGTCAATTGTGTGCGCTGACCGAGCGCGCCGCCGTACTCGCCGAACAACGCATGCGCGAAAGCGGGCAGGGCGGCCCGCCCTGCGCCTATGCGCTCACGGTGCTTGGCTCCGCCGGGCGCGGCGAAAGCCTGCTCGCCATGGATCAGGACAATGCGCTAGTGTTCGCCGAAGGCGCGCCGGACGGGCCCGAGGACGCCTGGTTCGAGCAACTCGGCCGTCACGTCGCGGACATTCTGCACGAGGTCGGCGTGCCCTACTGCAAGGGCGGCGTTATGGCGCGCAACCCGCAGTGGCGCGGATCGGTCGCAACTTGGCGCGCGCGGATCGGCCATTGGATCGGGCGCTCCAATCCGCAGGATCTGCTCTCCGTCGACATCTTCTTCGACATGCTCGGCGTGCACGGCGATGCGGCGCTCAGCCAGTCGATCTGGCGCGCCGCCTTCGACACTGCCCGCGGGCAGGTCGCCTTCGCCAAGCTTCTGGTTGAGACCGCCGGCACGGTCGAGCCCGGCCTGACGCTGCTGCGGACGTTCCGGACCGAGCAGGGGCGGATCGACCTGAAGAAGACCGGCCTGTTCGGCATCGTCAGCGCGGCGCGCGCGCTCGCGATTTGCCATCACGTCCTGGAGCATTCGACGCCGGCACGGATCTCCGGCATCAAGTCGCTCGGCATCGGCGGCGCGTCCGACCTCGATGCGCTTGCGGAGGCGCAGGCGACGTTCCTCGACCTTCTGCTGGCGCAGCAGATCGAGGACACCGAGCAAGGTATTCCGCCGTCGAATTCCGTCGTCGTAAAGCGCCTGTCGCGCCGCGACCGCGAGCGGCTGCGGGATGCGTTCAACGCAGTCGCGCCGGTCGGCGACCTGACGCGCGACTTGCTGTTCAAAGGGTAGCGGGCGGCTTCCACACGTTCGATTCGTCGACCGTGCTTACGTGGGCCGCCACGACATGCCAGCCGTCGGGAAACTTCACCCAGGTCTGCATCTGCCGCCCGACCTTGCCCGGCATGCTTTCGCGGTGGAATAGCGTCGAGGCGACGGCGAACTCCTGGCCGTAGGTGGTAATCACGGTGCGCGAAATGGTGCGCGCGAGCCCAACCGGCGAACGGGCGGCGCGGAAGGCAGCGATCTCATGGTGGCCGTAGAGGATCTCGCCCATGCCGTAGCGGATGGTGCGCGGGTCGATGCGGAACGTGTCGTCGAGCACCGCGACGTCGTTCTCGCCCAGTGCCTTTTCGTAGCGGTCGAAGGCGGCGCGCACCTCGGCGAGCACCTCCGGCAGATCGACATCCATTGATAGCTCCCCGTCAGAGTTCGGGGGGCTTATACGGCAGCTTGAGCGCCTCGGCCACGGCCGAATGGGTGATGTTGCCGTCCAGCACGTTGAGCCCGTTACGTAGATGGCTGTTCTCCGCCAGCGCCTTGCGCCAGCCCTTGTCGGCGAGCGCCAGCACAAACGGCCGGGTGGCGTTGGTCAGCGCGAACGTAGAGGTGCGGGGCACGGCGCCCGGCATGTTTGTGACGCAATAGTGGACCACGCCGTGCTCTATGTAGGTCGGATGCGAATGCGTGGTCGGGCGCGAGGTCTCGGCGTTGCCGCCCTGGTCGATCGCGACGTCCACGATGACCGCACCGCGCTTCATCGTCTTGACGGTTTCCGCCTTGACCACCTTGGGCGCGGTGGCGCCCGGCACCAGTGCCGCGCCGATCACCAGATCGGCCCGGCGGCACAGCGCGTCGACCGTATCGGGCGTCGACACGAGCGTGCGGACTGCGGTGCCGAACCGGGCCGCGATCGGGCGCAGAAAATCGGGATCGGGCGCGATTACGGTCACCACCGCGCCCATGCCGCTTGCGATCAGCGCCGCGTTGCCGCCGACCGTGCCCGAGCCGATCACCAGCACCTCCGCCGGCATTACGCCCGGGACGCCGCCGAGCAGAATGCCGCGCCCGCCGTGCGGTCGTTCCAGATATTGCGCGCCGATTTGGGCCGCCATGCGCCCCGCCACCTCCGACATCGGCGTAAGCAGCGGCAGCCGGCCATCGCGGTCGGTGACCGTCTCGTAGGCAATGGCGACCACGCCGGATTCCATCAAGGCCTTGGTCTGCTCGGGATCGGGGGCGAGATGCAGATAGGTGAATAGGACCTGGCCGCGCCGGAGCAGTTTGCGCTCCGTGGTCAGCGGCTCCTTGACCTTCACGATCAGCTCGGCCTGGCTAAAGATCGAGTCCGCCCGATCTGCGATTTCAGCTCCCGCGTTGCGATAATCGTCGTCGGAAAATCCCGCGCCGGCGCCGGCTTGCCTTTCGACGGTGACGCGGTGGCCGCGCGCCACCAGCTCACCCGTGATCGACGGCGTCAGCCCGACCCGGAATTCGTTGTCCTTGATTTCCTTCGGCACACCCACGTGCATGGCGGTCTCCGGCAATGTCTGCGGCGTTGTTCGTCGGCTGATAGTCTAATGCCCAGGGTTCAGAGTGCGAGTTGAGCGCGGTCAAATCCCCGGCAAAGCGCGGGCGTAAGGTTCGTCTCAATGAGCGGTCAAACCATGCGTGCGATGGTGCTGGCCCGGCCGGGCGAGCCGCTGCGGATGGAGGAGCGCCCCGTTCCGGAGCCGGGGCCAGGCAAGCTTCGGCTGCGGGTTGCTGCCTGCGGCGTGTGCCGGACCGATCTGCATGTGGTCGATGGCGAATTGCTGGAACCCAGGCTCCCCATCGTGCCCGGCCACGAGATCGTCGGCTATGTCGACGCGCTGGGGTCCGGCGTATCGCAGTTCCGCATCGGCGACCGCGTCGGGGTGCCTTGGCTCGGCCACACATGCGGTGCCTGCGATTATTGCACCGGCGGGCGTGAGAACCTCTGCGACCGGCCGCTGTTCACCGGCTACACTCGCGACGGCGGCTATGCCTCCCATGTACTGGCCGACGCACGTTACACGTTTGCGCTCGGCCCCGACGGCGGCGACGCGGAACTGGCGCCGCTCCTGTGCGCCGGACTGATCGGGTGGCGCGCGCTGGCATTCGCCGGAGACGCGAGGCGCGTGGGCCTCTACGGCTTCGGTGCTGCGGCCCATATCGTCTGCCAGGTTGCGAGATGGCAGGGGCGCGATGTCTACGCCTTCGTGCGTCCGGGCGATCAGGCCGGAATGGCGTTTGCGCGCCGGCTCGGCGCTCGCTGGGCCGGGCCGTCCGATCGCGCGCCGCCCGAGCCGCTCGACGCCGCCATCGTCTTTGCGCCGGTCGGGGCGCTCGTGCCGCAGGCGCTGGCCGCGCTCCGCAAGGGCGGGTGCGTGGTCTGCGCCGGCATTCACATGAGCGACATCCCCGCGTTCCCTTATCGCCTGCTTTGGCAGGAGCGCCGGATCGTGTCGGTCGCCAACCTGACGCGCCGGGATGGCTTGGATTTCCTGAGCGTCGCTCGGCAAGCCGGGATCAGGACCGAAGTGACGACCTATCCACTCGTGCGCGCCAACGAGGCGCTGGACGATTTGCGGGCGGGTCGGCTCAACGGCGCCGCCGTGCTCATGCCCTGAAACGCACGATGGCCGGGCGGGACCCGGCCATCGTCAACCATTCAAGCCTGACCGGCGATCAGCGAACGCTGCTGCGATCGTTGGCCCGGCCCACGCGCGCCGCCGGGCGGGCGGGAGCGGCCGCGGCTGGTGCGGCGCCGAACAGGCGGTCGAAGAACGACGGTCCGCTGAAGCCCGTCGGTCCGCCCACCGATCCCGGCGTCACGCGCACCGGCGCGGAGAAATTCTGCCGGGGGCGATCCATCGGGACGTCGGCGACGCGGCGATCCGGCCCCTTGAGCACGGCCAGCAGCCGCTGGTCGCGGCCGTACACGTCGTCACGGATCACGAGCTTGCCCTGATCGTCCACAAAGGCGGTCTGATAGGTCAGGTGCACCGGGATCGTAGTCGGGAAGTTGATGTTGATCTCGCTCGGACCGTACATGCTGCGCAGCTTTTCTGCCGTGTACTTCTCGTTCGGCAGCGCCAGCGACAGCAGCATTTCGCCGTACTTCAGCGGATCCTCGACGCGCATGCAGCCGTGGCTGTAGGCGCGGCGCTCATGCTTGAAGAGGTGCTTATCCGGCGTGTCGTGCTGGTAAACCAGGAACCGGTTCGGGAAGTTGAACCGGATGCGGCCCAGCGCGTTGCGGTCGCCGGGCGGCTGCCACATGCGCACCGTGCCGTCCGCGTCCTGCGCGACCTTGATGCCCATGCGTTCGAGCGCGCCGCCGTCCTGCTGCATTGCCGGCAGGTATTCGTGCTGGATGATCGAAGGCGGCACGTTCCAGGTCGGATTGACGGTTATGAACCTCATCTCCGCGCTGATGATCGGCGTTGCCTGGCTCGGTTTGCCGACCACCACGCGCGTCTGCCAATAGACCTTGCCGTCGCGCATGATCCGGAGACTGAAGTCCGGGATATTCAGCATGACGTGAATCTTGCCCAACTCGCGGGGCACCCAGCGCCAGCGCTCGAGGTTGGCAACGATGACGTCGGCATCGCGGTCGCGCCGCGGACCGTTGATGGCTTCGACGGTCTGAGGCCCGACTACGCCCGTGGGCTTCAATCCGCGTTCCTTCTGGAACCTGGTGACTGCGTCGGCCAGTTCCTTGTCGAAGGTGGTGTTGGACGCATCGCCCGTGACGCCGAGCCGCTCGCGCAGCAGCGGCACGCGCGGGTCCTGCATCAGGACTTCCTTGCCCTTGGGATCCTTGCGGTAGCGCAGCAGCGGGCCGTCGGGGATGCGCGCCTTTTGCGCCTCCTCCTTGCGGCCGCGGGCTTCGGCGAGCTTCGCCTTCAGCGCTTTATAGGCGGGGTGCTGAGGCTGGAAGCTCTCCATCACGTCCGCCACCTGCGTGAGCCCGGCGAGCTTGCCCAGCACATCGGCAGGTTCGGGACGTTCGAGCTTGTATTCGATATCGGCTGCAATCCGGCTGTAGTGCACGCGGCCGGTCAGCGCATGGCGCGCATAGGTCAGGACCGAGTCCGTGAACTTCAACTCGGCTTCGGCGAGGGCGGTGGCATCGGCGCCGGCGCGCACCTCGGGCAGCGGATATTCGGACGGCTCGAAGCCGTGCGCATTGACGCCAGCGAGATAGCCCGCGACCGCCTTGCCGCGATCGCTCAGCGTCCCACCCGAAATCCACAGCGGCGCAAAGCCGCGGCTCTGATAGAACGCTTCGACCGCGCCACGCTCCTTGCGGCCGCCGAATTGGCGGTCGGCCTTGCCGGACGCAAGCAGCTCCCGCAGCTTTTCGGACATCGCGGTGTCTGCGGCCGGAGTGGCTCCGCTGCCTGCGGCAGGGATGGAGCTTGTGACTTCGGGCTTGGCAGGGGCGGCGCTGGTCGCGGCCGGTGCCGCCGCTTCCGCGCCTGCCGGCGTCGTCACGGATGCGGTCGACTGTCCAAAAGCGCTGCCGGAATAGGGCGTTAGTGCCAGGGTCAATGCCAGGGCGGCCGAACCCGCCAGCAGGTGGTCGAATCGCGCGATTCGCATCGAAGACCTCTTTTTGTGTCCCTGGCTCGCGGCCGGGGGCATGCTGACCTGAGCCCCAACTTTCATCCAGCGATGAGTAGAGCCCCAGGTTGATTTGAGCCTTGTTGGCTCGGCGAAGCAACGGGGCGGGGCGCGGAGCCCCATGTTGAGCGCAGCGCCCCGACCCGTTG